>ERZ724561.65-NODE-65-length-20686-cov-2.623766_pt1 | contig 20686 bp, 14 predicted proteins | sample MGYA00375855_ERZ724561 | MGnify/ENA primary metagenome ERZ724561 (study PRJEB28725, sample SAMN03264854) | marine sediment metagenome | biome: marine pelagic biome; feature: marine oligotrophic desert; material: ocean water | place: Pacific Ocean:North Pacific... | reverse complement strand
ATGCAAGGGCACAAGGAGCTACGATTCATCTTGAGACTCCAGTAATAGATTTTGAAGTCTTAAGCTCTGGAACACACAGAATAATTACGGAGAATGATTCTTTCGAGTCGGAGATTGTGATCATAGCTACTGGACCATGGACTGCACAGCTTCTGCAAAAAATAAATATTTCCCTCCCACTTTTACCGACAAGACACCAGGTATTCCTGATAAGGCGGAATCTCGAAAGTATTCCTACCCACCCCGGAGGTGGAGACATGACGAATCTAATATATTTTCGTCCCGAAGGTCATGACCTTACATTAGTTGGAAATGGGAATCATGAAGAAACTGCGAATCCAGACTCATACAACCAAAAATATAGTTTGTCATACGCAGCAGATGTTTGGAACCGATTGAGTAAAAGAATGCCATCTATTGGCGACGCCGAACTCTTCACAGGCTACTCTGGTCTTTACACAAGCACACCTGATTTACACCCTATCATCGATGCTGTCGATGGTATAAGTGGCCTCTACATTTGCTCTGGTTTCAGTGGACATGGTTTCAAACTTGCTCCCGCGGTCGGTACGGTTATGACTGAGCTGATAACACAGGGAGCGGCCTCTACGGTAGACATAAAACCGCTGAAAATGAATCGCTTTGCGGATGGAAAGTTAAACACAACAAAATATTCATTCAAAGTAATTGCCTAGCTATTCTCTATTTTATGATTTCCCAATTAGGCTACAAAAACTGGTCGTTGCCAGTTTCCGAGGCATTCTGAATAGCGTCGAGTAATTCATGTCTTTTAACTGCTAATCCGAAGTCAGGCTCCATTTCTTCACCACTAAATATTCGATTAGAAAAACGGTCCCACAGTTGGGCAATATTAAATGCAGGTCCGTCAGGTACCCCGGAGGGGACGGTAACGTAAGAGCTTTTAATATCGATTTCCTTGAGTTCTTCATCATCGGCTCTACCACCGTATAGCCTCGCGAACCCAGTGGATGGAGATTCTTTACTTTGGATCGACAAAGTTCCATCGGTTCCATAAATATCAAATCGATATCCCGAACCATGGTAAGGAATATTACTGACCTGGGCAGAGACAACGATGCCGTTCTCCAAAGCTCCGTGGATAAAAATGGTATCGGGAGAGGTTACATCTACATATTTTCCCGTATCAATATCTTTCCACTGCGGTACGCGGGTGCTAACTTTAGCACCAACTCTTTCAAACTCACCCAAACACATACACAGAGCGTCGATAGAATGTCCAAACATAATGCTCAGTGTCGTAGCTCCAAGTTCAACGTCTTTCTGCCAAGTGCGCCCGGTGGGACGTGAGAGCACCCCGGGGTTGAATTGATTTAAATTGGCTGAGAGAGGAGTTCCAACGAATCCGTTTTGTATCATGTCTCGCGCCGCCATGAAGACAGGTGAAGCCCGGGACTGCAATCCAACCATAGTTGAAACCCCGGACTCGTCTGCGAGATTCGATATGTCCCGGGCTTCGGCCAAATTTGCTCCAAGCGGCCACTCAGTATAAATGTGCTTCCCTGCCCTAATTACGTCACATGAGAGTTGATAATGTTTGGGAACTCTGACAACTACAGCAACCGCATCTAATTCAGCTTGATCCAACATGTCCAAATGATTATGAAATGCTAGTTCAGCGCCAAATGCATTTGCGGCCTCTTTAGCGGTATCTTCATGGGCCGTACAAACAGCCACCAGCTCTATCTCAGGTAACTCTGCAATTGCTGGCGCATGTGCCCTAGGTGTCCAACCATAACCAACGTTGGCACCAATAATACCTAGTCGTAATTTTTTATTTGGCATAGCGCATTCTCTCCCAATTGATTACTCTGATTCGGTTTTTCATGACTGATTTTTACATTTTTCAATGGAGGTTTTTGAAGGCAGTATCTCCCTGATCTTTGGCGATTTTAAGCCCAATATTGTGGGCGTACAAACATGCGTCCATGAGAATTGAATGATTCAGTTCAACAGGCTCGTTGCCTATAATAGAGGAGTCCAGTGCGGCTCTAACGACTCCATCTAAAGCCTGCTCTATTTCTACCTCAAGTCCCAGCTGTAACAGATTGACCGGGAGTCCAACTTGGGAGAAGAAGGTAGCAACCTTTTCACATTCTAATTGGCGTTCTTCTAAAGACAACTGTACTAGAAGCCCCATGGCAACCATCTCGCCATGCAAGTAATTTGCCTGAATCTGCGGAATCACTGTATAAGATTGTGCAACTGCGTGGGCTCCTGCTAATCCTCCACTTTCGAACCCTATTCCACTTAAGAGAGTGTTCGCCTCAACAACTCGTTCTAGAGCTTCATCATTTATAGACCGAGACACAGATTCCACGCTGCTAACACCGTATTCGAAAAGTGTGTTGGCGCAAAGTTCCCCGATAGCTCTTGCGGCAAGAGTGGGGCGAGCTCCTACTGTGTTTCTCGCCTTAGAATTACGAAAACATGTATCTGCTTCATACCAGGTAGCCATCGCATCCCCCATTCCCGAGACCAAATAGCGAACCGGGGCCTTAGCGACGATGCCAGTGTCTACGATCACAAGAGCAGGGCTCCACGGGAAAAATTCGGCTCCTTCAGATACTCCCTCTTCTGTATACAACACAGAGAGTGCAGAACATGGAGCATCGTTTGATGCAAGTGATGGGCATATGATGGAAGGTAATTTCAGGCGATAGGCGACTGATTTGCCTGCATCAACGCATTTACCTCCACCAACAGCCACTAGTGAATCAATTTCGCCTAGTGCGGCTAATTTATTAGTGATTCTTTCTATCTCACTAAGAGAACATTCCCCGTTAAAGATTTCAAAAGTTGGAGTGATTCCCCTGGCATTGAGACTTTCATTTATTATTTCTCCTAATTCCTTCCGGCCCCTCTCTGATATTAAAATTGCTGGATGGTTACTTGGAACAACTTCCAAATAACGTCCTAGATTAACTAATACTCCCTGACCCTGAACATAGCGATTCGGAGCAATTAAAACCCTCGGTGCTTCAATATTCGCCGCCTCATTTTCCCCGAAGATGGTCTGTGGTTCATATTTGTCTATAATGGGCATCTAATGGCTCCTTTCTCCGTAGGTCTTCTGGCTAAACATATACTAGATAGTCGTATTGATCCATCATGTTCCCATATCCAAGGATTCTACGGATGAAAGATTAGGGTTAGGGGTGAACTTACTTTGAAAGCTATCGTCTGTGGCAAATTATTTGATTCCGTTAAAGGTTCCATGCAGAGAGACCGAATTCTTTTCGTGGAGGATCAGCTCATTGCTGGTAACGAATCTTACAGTCAATCTAAAATACCGTCAGATGTAGAGATAATTGATTTTAATGATTCCACCGTTATTCCTGGGCTCATAGATTGCCATGATCACTTGGCTAGTTTCGGTTATGACATAGCTGGGAGATGGGGATTAGTCGAAAGCCAAAGCCAGAGGTACATGCGCATTGCCTCAGTCTTGCGCCAAACTTTGGAGACCGGTTATACCACTGTAAGAGATGCTGGTGGACTTCCAGCGGGAATTCGTGACGCTATAACTGAAAATTTGATTCCAGGTCCAAGAATGCTCGTGTCAATCAATATTATTTCTCCAACTGGTGGCATTGGAGAACATTTGAGTTCTTCAGGTCATCAATCTCCACTGTTAGGTGATCCCGCAATACCAAGTGGGGTCGCCAATGGTCCTATCGAGATGAGAACCAAAGTAAGGGAGATGGTCAGGTCAGGTGCGGACGTAATTAAATTCGCTTCGACTGGGGGAGCCAGCTCCAGATCAGGCTTGGAACCTACGGATATGTTGATTACTAGGAGTGAAATTGATGCTCTCGTAGAGGAATCTCATAATCTTGGAAAAAAAGTAATGTGCCATGCACTTGGAGGCCCCGGTCTAACTGAGAGTATTGAAGCTGGAGTCAATTCTATAGAACATGGGACGTTTCTCCATAAATTTCCAGAAAGCCTTGATCTAATGGCTAAGAATAGTATCTTTTTTACTCCTACATTTTCCGTGTACCGGCACCACGCGGAAAAAGGAACTCCCCACGGAAAAAGACGTGCGCAAGAGATGGCTCTGGATCATAAGAAAAGCCTAATGGCCGCAATTAACTCTGGTGTAAAAGTGGCGGCTGGTACTGATGCCGGAGGATGGTTGCATGGAAACAACGCTGAAGAGTTAACCGCTTTAGTGGAAGCTGGTATGACCCCTTCACAGGCTCTTCAGTCCGGAACGATTACAGCGGCTGAGTGCATAGGCCTAGATGGAGAACTCGGAAGTCTTTCGCCCGGTAAAATCGCAGATTTGGTTGTCCTTAATAAAGATCCATTGCAAAGTATTGAGTCACTCGAATTTGGTAAATCGGTCTCGTTGGTGATGAAGTCAGGCCTTATTATTTGAAATAAATACTCAATGGCCATTAGTTTTCTGGGGGGAATTCTTTAAGCCACCAATCTGCAATCTGATCTCTTCGTGTGAACCAGACATTGTTTTTAGTTTCCACATAATCAAAAAACTGCTTAAGAACCGCAGCTCGTGAAGGCCGACCAGCGATCCTACAATGCAAACCTATATTCATTAATTTGGGATTTTCCGCGCCTTCTTCATATAAAACATCGAATGTGTTAATCAAAGTTTCGAGAAAGTCGGATGGGCGATTCATACCTCCCCTCCAAAATCTTGTATCGTTGACTTCAAGAGAATATGGAATAACTAGCCAGGGATTATTATCTACATCTACATAGTAGGGAATGTCATCGGAATATGAATTTGAGTCGTAAAGAAATCCACCATGAGAAGCGATTAATTCCCTTGTATTCTCACTCGGTGCATATCTGGTATACCAACCAACTGGTCGTACTCCTGTCGATGCCGTAATAGATTTAACCGCAGTCTCGATCGCGAGTTTTTCATCTTCCTTGCCGAGTAGATAGTATTCCTCCCAACGATTACCGTGTCCTACTACCTCATGACCAGCAGAAACTATCGCAGGACCAACAGTAGGATTTCGTTCAAGAGCTAAAGCACAGGAAAAAAACGATGCGGGAATAGAATACTCATCAAGTATCTTAAGGATTCTCCAAACCCCTACCCGACTTCCGTATTCAAAAAAGGATTCATTAGCCAAATCCCTTTGATTCAAGGGGACGGGAGATGGAACTTCGTTATTTACTTCGTGAGTGGAATCTCCATCAAGGAGCGAATATTCTGAACCTTCTTCATAATTGACAACAACTGATATTGCAATTTGTGCTCCGTTTGGCCATCTGACTACCGGTGGTGTTTTTCCATATCCGATAAAGTCTCTCTCAGTCATAAGAGTTTCCCGGCGATCTCTTCCAAGTTTTCTAGGGCTTCATGTTCTGCAACACTTTCTATGGATACGACCGCTCTCTCCGCTCCCGCACTTTCAAAATCTTTCAATAACTCCCTGTCAGCAGCAACCCCGTATACAGTAATACCTATTTCTTTTGGGTCCCGACCAGACTCAGCACATAGTGTTTGAATCTGTTTACGACCCTCTTCTATTTCTTTCGGAGTTATTCGATTCGGCATCCAGGCATTCCCCCAAGAAACTATCCGCTTAAAGACATTTTTAGCATGTCCTCCCAGATATATTGGAGGATGTGGACGTTGAGTGGGCATAGGAAAAGAATATACTGGCGGGAAGTCATAGTACTTTCCGTGGTATTCACTTTCGACGGTTGTCCAAAGTTCCTTCATAGCCATAACAGCTTCCCTAGTCTGAGTCCACCGATGCGGAAAGTCCCCACCCATAATTTCAGTTTCTTCCCGTAGCCAACCGGCTCCTATACCAAATAGGAATCTACCCTTTGAATACATATCTAAAGTTGCCACTTCCTTCGCGAGAACCAACGGGTTTCTCTCCGGGACCAAACAAATACCGGTCCCAAGGAGGAGTTTCTCGGTAACTGCGGAGGCTCTACCTAAGGCAACAAATGGATCGGCCGTATCAGCATATTTTTTAGGGATTTTCCCATCCTCAGAGCCCGGCCAGGGCGTCTTAGAGTCGACAGGTAGAATTGGGTGCTCCGCTAACCATATAGAGTCGTATCCAAGTTCCTCTGCCTTTTGTGCCAAGACAGCTATATCTATCGAATAATCTGTTGGGAAAGTCGAGATACCTATTTCCATATCAGTCCCCTGTAATGGTTTGTTTTATACCGTATTCTTGAATGTCCATTTAGTGCTCCGTAAAGCTAATCTCAAGCAGAATCCGCCAAGGTAATAGACATAAATGGAACCGCTGGTATTATCCACACAAACCAAAACCTCCGCAATAACCTAGCTCGCTACCAGATCCAAAACAACAAAAAGGGAGAAACAAAAATGGCTGTTGTCACACACATTGAGTACGAAGATGCCAACGAAGTTGTTCGTGGAGTGTATGAAGACATAATGGAAACCCGAAAAACGGATTCGGTAAATAACTTTTGGAAAGTCTTAGCATTCGATTCAGAATTATTGAGAACCACATGGAACGAGACCAAATCTGTCATGGGTTCAGGAGAGATAGACTCTTTAGTAAAGGAAATGATTTATATCGCCGTAAGTGTTACAAACTCATGTAATTACTGTATAAACAGCCATATAGCGAGTGCAAGAACGAAAGGCATGAGTGGTCAAATGCTAAGCGAATTGATGGCCGTCACAGCTCTCGCCAACAAAAATAATGCTCTAGCAAATGGACTTCAAGTTGAAGTAGATGAGCTGTTTAGAGACGGAGGACTAGCCTCTAAAGAATCTCGGTCCGAACCCAAAATATAAATTTTGTGGCCTGTGGCAGCTTGTTACAGTAATTGATACTACTCCCACATTAACCCAGCCAACATCCTTGATGACCTAGTTAGTTACAAGGGTAAGTATCGCAGTTTCAGTACAAATTTTGGTGGATATCACAATTAATTTCCTAATGGGTTGCTTGCGATATTTCCAAGGTGTGTTGCAAGATAGATCACAGCTTTTGGAGCTGCATAAATTGCTTTAGGGTGATAAAGAGAGACGTTTTAGTTGGAAAACGGAAATGAACTTCCACCAGATTTTGACCAATCTATATTGGAGTCATTTGCGAACCCAAATTCCACACCGACGCTTTCCAGTAATATGATTGAAGAGGGACTCTCTTCAATTGTCGTTTCTTTAATTGACCCCACAGCCACGCAACTCAACTCTCTTAAGTATCTCCCGAACATGGAAAAATTGACGTTGAAGTGCACCGGAGACATAGATCTTGATCCTCTAGAAAATCTGTCTAACTTACGTCATCTCCAAATTTCTAATGCAAACATCGAGAATATAGATTTTTTGGATGGGAATCAGTGTTTGGTTTCCTTGGATATTAGTGACACGTCAATTGCCAATTTTTCAAAACTAGCTACTTTAAGGCAATTGAAGTCACTTAGATTAAAGAATTGTGACTTGGATGATCTTAGCTTCATTTCTAGTCTTAATGACCTGGAAACCCTTAACCTGAATGACAACAACCTAGAAAACTTAACAGCGCTTAACCATATGTTTTCCCTAAAAGTTTTGGATATCGATGGGAACGACATATTTGATCTAGGTGCCTTGGCTTCCTTGACTCAAATTAACTGGATTCATGCCGCCCGTAACAACATCAGCGATGTTAGTTCCATCACCCCATTGAAGAATCTTGCGTTTCTGAATCTGTCCCATAATGAAGTGAGTAATATAGACCCACTCTCCAAACTGACCAAACTTCAATGGATAGGGATAGCATTTAACAGAATCAGGGACATTAGTCCTTTAAACTCTCTTCCCAAGCTTCGCTATATAGATATAGAGGGAGATTCTTTCAACCACCAAAGCACAAGGACACATATTCCCAATCTTCGGGCACGTGGTATCGAAATTATTAGTTAACCATTGGTGTGGCCTAAATCTAAAAAGCCACTGAGATATGCCGAAGATTCTTTTGTTGCTGATTGATTTACCTTTGCCGTGCCTTACCCGAGGTGATGCAATATATATTCCTTTGCTATAGCATGGCCTTAGTCATAAAAAAGCCTACAAAAATCCCCCAAACTCGGGGTGAGCTGAAGAATTTCGCTTTCAGCAACGGAGGGAAACGTGGTAGTTGCAAAAAATAATTCGAGCTTGTCAAAGTCCCCCACATCTTCGCGCCATCCTTTGGATCCACTAACGTTTGAGGAAATAAATTTATCTAGTTCATTAGTAAAAGAACAAGCTCATCTTGGCATAGAACTACTTTTTGAAACGATAATGTTGATCGAACCACCTAAATCGGAAGTTATCACGTTTGTTCCGGGAGACCCGATTACAAGAGATGTTTTTGTTGTGGTATTGAACTATAAAACGGAACGTCTGTATGAGTTGGAGATATCTCTCGACTTGAAAAAGATTACCCGCTGTGAACACATACCTGGAGTTCAACCGGCTTTCATGTTTGGCGATATCAATATGGATTTCAATGAGTGGGAAGCCCATATCAAAAAGGACCCTAAACTGATTGAGGCGTTAAAGAAACGCGGGATAACTGATGCCAGCTTGGTAATGATCGATCCATGGCCGATATCAAATTTTGGGAACAAAGAGGAAGAAGGTAAACGTCTTGCTATTGGAAGATGCTGGGTAAGAAGAGAGGATGGTGATAACGGCTACGCGAGACCAATTGAAGGTCTCTCCCCAATACTTGATTTAAACAAAAATAAGATCGTCGAAATACAGGACTTCGGTGTTGTTCCTATACCTCCTGAGGACGGTAACTATGCAGCCCGATACCAATCCACATTCAGAACCGACCTTAAGCCAATAGAAATAACACAACCCGAGGGACCAAGTTTTCAGGTTAACGGGACAGAAGTCTGCTGGCAAAAATGGCGTTTAAGGGTTGGATATACAAAGCGAGAGGGCCTCGTACTTCATACAATTGGTTATGAAGACGGCGGTGAAGTGAGACCGATTATTTACCGTGCAGCGCTCTCGGAAATGGTGGTTCCGTATGGAGACCCAACGAATGACCATTATAAGAAACAGGTATTTGACGCAGGCGAGGTCGGTATAGGAAGGTGTGCAAATTCACTTGAACTCGGCTGCGATTGTCTTGGGGAAATTTATTATTTTGATATGGCCTTATTCAACATACAAGGTGATGCCACAGAATTAAAGAATGTTGTTTGCATGCATGAAGAGGATTACGGAATACTCTGGAAACATACAGATAACAGGATAGGCGAAACAGAGACGAGGAGATCAAGGAGACTTGTCATCTCAACAGTCGCAACAGTTGGAAATTATGAGTATGGCTTCTTTTGGTATTTTTACCAAGATGGTGGAATCGACTACGAAGTAAAATTAACTGGTATTGTCAACTCCGCTGCAGTTGATCCAGGTGTTGAACCAAAAAATGGGACCCTTGTGGCTCCACAAGTTGTTGCTCACAACCATCAACACTATTTCAACGTGCGGCTAGATATGATGGTGGATGGGCAAAATAATTCGGTATATGAAGTAGATACCGTAACTGACCCTATAAGTGATAATAATCCTCACGGGAATGCTTTTTCCGTTAAAAGGACTCTCATTGAGAAAGAAGAAGAGGCAGTTAGAATTATCGATCCCTTCTCGGCTCGATATTGGAGCGTAACTAATAATTCTAAACAGAATTATCTTGGGCAACCCGTAAGTTACAAAATTGCACCGGGAGAAAACGTACTTCCATTCCATCATGACGAAGCTGTAATAATGAAGAGAGCAGCATTCATGACTGGACATATGTGGGTGACCGCCTTTGATGAGAAGGAAATGTTTGCTGCGGGAGATTATCCTAACCAGCATCCCGGAAACGATGGTCTTCCAAGTTGGATGAAAAAAAATCGTGCCCTAACAGACACGGATGTTGTTGTTTGGTATACATTTGGGCACAATCACATACCGAGACTAGAGGATTGGCCCGTTATGCCTGTAGCCTACACAGGTTTTTCTATCCGACCATCAGGTTTCTTCGACAGAAATCCTGCCCTTGACGTACCCCCATCCGTAAATAACTGATGCGGTGAGTCGGTATGTGAATGTTCCCACTGAACATACAACTATAATCAACAAACAAATAAAAACGTTAGATGTCCCGGTTTTTTTTAATTAAGGAGGATTATCCAATGGACAAAGCCTTGGAAGGTGTAAAAATACTCGACATGAGCCGAGTTCAGGCCGGTCCTTCATGTGCTCAACTACTCGGATTTCTAGGAGCGGATGTTATAAAGCTTGAAGACACGGTCGGTGGGGATAACACCCGCATTGATATGGCTCACATAGAAGGTGAAGACAGCGTCTATTACACGATATTTAATGGCAACAAGAAGGCCATGACGTTAGATCTGAAATCTGAAAAAGGAGTCTCCATTATGAGTGAGTTAGTCCAGTGGGCTGACATTCTCCTGGAGAATTTTTCAGCAGGGGTCATGGAACGTCTTGGGCTCGGATATTCTCAACTAAAAGAAATTAATCCAGGTCTTATATATGCCAGTATCAAAGGTTACGGTGATACCGGCCCATATAGCAGCTATAAATCCTTTGAAACAGCCGCCCAAGCGATGGGTGGTGCGATGGCTGCCACGGGAGTACACGGAGGTCCTCCGATGCCTACGGCCGCTGGGATTGGTGATTCCGGCACTGGTCTTCATATGGCAATAGGTATATTGGCTGCTTTAAGGCAGAAGGATAAGGACGGCGAGGGTCAACACGTGGAAGTAGCGATGCAAGACGGAGTTGTAAACCTTATGAGGATAAGACTGATTAGAAGTCTTAGTACGGGTGAACCAAATGAGAGAGGAGTTATATTAGGAAAGTCTAATTTACCGCCCACATTTGCTTGTAGCCCTGGAGGATACGATGATTATGTGATGATCCATCTAAGGGGGCAACTGTGGGAAACTGTCCTAGCAGTAATGGGTCGGGAGGATCTAATCGGGGACGAGCGTTATGGAGACGAGGCAGCAAGAAATGAGAGACCAGATGAAGTTATAAAAATCGTAACCGACTGGACATCCAAGAGAACAAAATACGAGGTTTTTCATGCGTTAGCTAGCGCTGGAGTCTGGTGCGGCGCAGTATTAAGTCCAGAGGAAATTCTCACTAATGAACACTTGATTACTAGAGATATGGTGGTGGATGTTAATGATAAGGACAGAGGCGACTACAAAATGATTGGATGCCCTATAAAACTTAGTCGATCTCCTGTAAAAGTTGAGAGGGCTCCCCTCTATTCTGAGCACACAGACGAAATACTTAAGGACGTGGTGGGTATAGACCCCAATGAAATTCCTTCTTTAAGGGAACAAGGAATAATTGTTTAATCATGAATTAACAAGGGCGAAACTCTGCAGTATTTTGGTGACGACATATCCGTAGCAAAAAGCCGGCCATTTAAAAGAGCTTTTCGATGACATAACTTTGAGGTGTATATGAGATTTTTCTCATGATTCCGATAAGAAGAATCAAGCGGGTCAAATAGATGCTTTCTTTTGTACTTGGCGTTGTCATATTTTTAGGACTCTCCTTATATACCTTAGTGAAAGTTAGAAAGGGAATCTCTAGAAACCTATTAATCTATGCTTTCATCGGGATTTTCTTAAGCCTTGCGTGGACCTACTACTCTTGGCATGCGAGGGAGTGCGAGACTGGTATATCTTGCGAAGACTGGGAGGAGGACGTCCGACAACATTCATACTCTAAACGTTTCCCAATCAAGTATTCTGTGTTCACAGATTCAGGTTGGGATGAATTGCAATAATCTAAGCTTTTTCCGGTCTTGGATTATTGTCCAAACTCTCAATAATCCTATTAATCTGCCAAGCCTCATAAAAGGCCCCTTTAGCTATTCTGATTCATTAGAATGAATATCTTTTTTGGCAAGAAGAGTTGATCAAATAAGCCAATAATTTGGAAAACTATTACAATAGTTTATTTGAGAGATTTAGGAGCAGATTCTAAGTTGGGTTCTCAGGGCACTCCACAGCTCCAAATATTTTTGAATTCTCCTATTTTGAAAATGTTATTGCGCCTCGCGTTACCCAATATGGTTGCGATAATAACCATGACTGCAATAATTATCGCCGACGCCTCGTATATAGGCCGACTTGGTACTGTCGAACTGGCTAGTCTTGCTCTCGTATTTCCCTTTCAGTCATTAATGCAGATGATGGCAGCAGGGGCGATAGGTGGTGGTATAACCTCCTCAGTTTCAAGAGCATTGGGTCGTAATAGGCAAACGGAGGCCGAGGAGGCTGCTTGGCATGGTTTCCTCATCGTCATTATGATGTCTGTCCTTTATACCATCATTCTTGGAATATTCTGTGGGCCAGTCCTTTCGCTCTTTGACGCCTCAAATGAGGTCGTTGAAGGTGCCATAATTTATTCTAGGATACTCTTTGGCGCGGCTGCGGTTGGATGGGTGTTTTTCTTCCTTTGTTCAATTTTGAGAGCAATAGGAGAAATTTTATTGCTTTCTCGCATAATTATCGTGAGCAGTTTAGTCCAGATAATACTCTCGGGGGCATTGACGCTTGGTTTGGGGCCTCTTCCCTCTTTGGGTATCGCGGGGCCGGCCTTAGCAATGGTTTTCTGCCATGGGATCACTACTATCTACATGTTGATCCTTATTCTGAAGGGGTCATTTGAATTTAGGTTAAGGCCGTATCCATTCAAGCTACTTACCCTCTACGACATTATGAAGGTCGGTGGAATAGGGCTCATAAACAGCAGTGCAATCGCCTTAACTGTTATTGTAGTGACACGTATTATCGGTAGTTACGGTACCTCTGCCTTGGCCGGATATGGATTGGGCAGCCGTTTAGAGATTATGGTAATTCCTATAGCCTTCGGGATTGGGGGGGTATTAACTCCAGCCGTCGGCGCCAATTTCGGTGCGAACCAATTTGGAAGGGCACGCAATATCGCCTGGACTGGATGTGGTTTATCAGCTATTTTCACCGGGCTTATAGGAATCGTTTTCGCTACTGTCCCTAACTTGTGGTTAGACCAATTCACATCCGACCCGGCAGCATATGAATATGGGGCCCTGTACCTGGGTATTGTCGCGCCTCTATATGGACTATTTGGGGGTGGCATGGCCCTTTATTTTGCAAGCCAGGGTACGGGCCATATGATGATACCTGTAAGCCTTAGTCTTCTTAGATTAATAGTTGTGGGCACTGTCGGGTTTTTATCGATTCAACTCTCATGGGGTCTTTCAAGCGTATTTGGATCTGTGGCTATTGGACTCGGAATCATAGGCATAGGTATGGGTCTAAACATGTTTTCACCAACTTGGCGTCCTAAGGCCACTGCTTCAGTTGATTCAATAGGTTTTCGAGCTAAATAAATGTTTGGATTAACAGGGAATACATTGAAAGTGTCTTATTCCCAACTCTGAACAAAAGGCGGTATTGCCCATATTTAAGCTGATTTTGGGAAGTATTGGGAAGTGAGTTCTCGAATCAGAGCACGGGAAAGATTATATGCTCCTTTATGAAGTGACTAAACACTATAGGGGTCATACTTCTAAACTATCGATGAATCTCCTGATATGGACACCGATGTCATGTGGAGATATTTCCTGAATGAAATGGCCTCCTTTAACAGTCACTTCCGTTTGATTCGGCCATAAACGGGCTTTATCACGTTGTCGTCCTACTAGTATGGACCCTGGATCAGCATTGATAAAAAGCTTAGGAAATTGGGTTTGGCTCATAAACCGAGCGTAATTTTCAGTAATATTGACAACGTCAGCCGGTTCTCCAGCAATAGGGATCTGGCGAGGCCACGTCAATGTAGGCCTCCTATGTTCACCTTCTTGAAGATACGGTTTTCTATAGACAGCCATTTCAGGGTCACTTAAGTTCCCATCCGTCGCCAATATTCTTTCTACAAACACATTTTTCTGCAGGATCAGTTCTTCTCCTGCCTCGGACCTGAAAGCTTGGAATATATTCCTTGCAACTTCTGGCCAGTCTTCCCAAGTCTCAAGTGGTCCAACAATTGCCTCCATATAGACAATAGCCTTAACTCGGCTTTCGTTGAGGCTAGCCCAGTGGAAACCTAGAGCTGAGCCCCAGTCGTGAACGACGAATGTCAAACGATCCAATTCAAGATGGTCAATAAGGGCAAAAAGGTAATCATAATGTTCTTGAAACGTGTAACTATCAGGCCCTGATGTTTGTAATTTATCCGAATCCCCCATTCCAATCAGGTCGGGCGCGATAATCCTTCCTCGGTCTTCAACATAAGCAATGATATTTCTCCACAAATATGATGACGTAGGATTGCCGTGAAGAAAAATGATGGGATCACCTGAGCCTTCATCCACGTAAGCAATTCGCCTTCCTCGGATGTCAAGAAATTTCTTGGTGTAGGGAAATGCAGACGAAATATCTCTTGTCATTTTCAGAACTCCCCAGTATTTCAGTAAAAGGGGTGGTTAAGAAAAAATCATTTCCTTGTATCCACCTTTGGCCACACTATCACATAATAGACGGTAAGACTGAACACTACCTCCATAGCGAAAACCAACGACTATCTTATCTTTGCCGGGGACGTTGGTGTTTCTACCGGTCATCCAAGAATCTATCTTGTTGGCCAATGCCGACCCACTTTTTGCCCGAACGTGCTCAGACCAAGTTTGAACAGCAGCTATTGAGGGTTCTACTCGTCTTAAATCTCTGGATTTCATATGTTCCAGTAAAGAAGTTACCCACTCAACACTATATTCAATGTTTCGAGGGTGATTCCCACCTAATCCCTGGGGACCATTGATCATAAGAAGATTGGGGTAATTTGGTATCTGTACTGACAAAAATGTTTCCAGGTGCGAACTCCATTCTTCTTTGAGTGCTTGTCCTGAAGCACCTCTTATATCGATGCGATCAAAGCTCCCAGTAATGGCATTGAACCCCGTGGCATATACGATGGTGTCTACGTTGTACTCCCCTTCACTGGTGATGACACCTTTCGGGGAAATCCCTCGGATCGGACTCCGATTCAGATCAATTAGGTCGACATTAGGCCGATTATAGGTCTCATAATATTTCGTCTCCAAGGGAACCCTTCTTGTTCCAAAACCATGATCCTTAGGAATTAATAGTTCGGCAATCTCAGGGTCATGGATACGTTGGCGTATCTTGTTGGCCATAAAGTCAGACAACTCCTTATTGGCCATAGGGTCCGATAGGACGTCCCTGAAATTTCCCTGCCATATACTCATTCCGCGGCTTGCATATAGATCTTCCCAAAATGAGACGCGTTCCGCAGCAGTTACTTCAAAAGTTCCTCTGGGGTCCAATGTCCATATGAATCCTCCGTGACTCTCCGAGCATATGGCGAACATATCTTTGTAATTCGCCTTAATTTCATTCATCTCATCAACATCTATATCGGAGTTGTTCAGAGGGGCACACCAATTTGGTCGTCGTTGAAACACTGTAAGATTTCGGACTTGGGCAGCGATTTCTTGGATTGTTTGGACCCCACTTGCCCCAGTGCCAATCACGGCCACATTCTTTCCTTCAAATGTTACTGGTGTCTTAGGCCAAAGACCTGTGTGGAAGGATTCTCCAGAAAATGAATTTATTCCTTCGATATTTGGAAATGTAGGTTCGGAAAGAATCCCAAGTGCAGTAATAAGTATCCTCGTACTGACGGTACTACCATCAGCCAATATAACCTGCCAACACGTCTCCTCTTCCATATATTGGGCCTTAGTAACTTCGCATGAGAACCTTATGTCTTTAAATAGGTTAAATTTGTCTGCGACAAATTCTAGATATCGAAGAATTTCGGGCTGTGACGCGAAGTGCTCGGACCAATTCCATTCCTCGAGGAGTTCCTCAGAAAATGAATACGCATAAGAATAGCTTTCTGAATCGAAACGCGCCCCAGGATAACGGTTCCAATACCATGTGCCGCCAACACCTGTTCCACGCTCTAATATACAGGCGCGAAATCCTGCCTCTCGTAGACAGTAAAGTTGGTATAGGCCAGAAATACCTGCGCCAATAACAACCACATCATAATCAAGATTGCTATCTATAAAACTTTCACTTGTCCTTGTGGACATTAAACTCACCCAAATTCTAAGTTGTGCCTTCTCTACAGGTTAACCGAATAGAGGACATGGACTGAGTAAAGAACAACGGTAAAAATAAAATCTAGCCAATATAACTTAGTCGGAATATGTCCGGCAACAAAGTCGATTAAAGATTTTTAGGTTCCACGACACTCAGATTTCCCAGGTTCTCTTACTCATACCGCAAGGCTTCCGCTGGGTATGTCTTACTAGCCTCATTTGCAGGGATAACACTGGCTAAAATGGACGCAACAATTGTAACAATTATCAGTACCCCCACATCTGCTATGGGAACAACAAATTTGGCTCCCTCAAGTTCCTTAGATATTTCCAGGAAGATGAGCCATGACTGCAATATCCCAAGAAATATTCCAACAACAATTCCAAGAAGAGTTATAAATGAAGATTCAATGAGAAATTGAGCACGTATCATTCCAGATCTAAATCCAATTGCCCTGAGAACACCTATTGACTGCCTGCGTTCTACGACAGCCCGAACGGATAAAACTCCTATCGCAGCAACTCCCACCACGAGTCCCAAGCCACTAAAGCCTTGGAAAAGTTTGTTGAAAGCGTCGCCAGTGGCATTCTCATCCTCAAGGCTTTTCATAAGATCTTCCGCATTCATTGAGTGTGCCAAAAAGGTTCTTTCCAACTTCTGAGCATAATTGGAAACCTCGTTTTTGTTTACCAATGAAAAGTAAAACGTGTCGAGTGGGACAGCTTCGTCTACTATTTTTGAGACCAAAGGTCTCGATGAATAGAATGTCGCCGACTCAGCTCCCCAGCCGGTTCCTGAAGCAAGACGCTCCACGATACCTATAACAACCAAATCCTGTGGTTCGACAGCAGCTTTCCGTTCCTTCATTGCTACGGAAAAGGCCTCCATTCCCATTAGATCTCCAGCCTCTATATAAGAAGTTTTAAAGCTGCGATCAGGAGGGCCGAAAGGATCTCCTGATGGGATAATTGATGCATTTGCCACCACTAAGTTAGGGTTGGCCGCCAGATTATTCCAAATCTCTTTTTCCGAAGCACCATATTTAGGATCGAAGTGGGCCATCTTCCATCTAGTCGTTTCAAAAAACTCCTCTTCAAACGAGACGAGATTAGAAGTTTTAAAGGTGTTATTTTCTCCCTCAATTTCCCGAACTTCGATCGGAATTTTTGAGGCCCCTGCGACTACGGTGAAGTCGGACATAACTAATGAATCTCTTATATCCCCCATGATAGGCAAGTCACGGCTGATGGAGGCTTTAATATCATACCCCCCGGTAACTCTCTCTGGCTCTTCAGAGGTTATGTCGCCTATCCCATTAAGAACGGAGAAAATCATCAACGTGAATATGATTAAAGCGAACATAGCGACTGTTAAGCCGGTTCTAAATTTTGATGCCATTGGATAACTAATTGCAGTTTTTGTAACTGCTCTAAGTCCGGAAAATCTAGATAGGATTAAATTCAAGAAAGCTATAAGAATTCTTGTATTAGACATGAGCAGCCAGACAGCGGCGGCCGTAGATATCGCACCTCCAATCGGCCAGAACCATGGACCAGGTTCGGATAATTCTCCGGTCCAAGTTTCGAAGAAATCAAATGGTAAGGAATTTACGAGTAATACTAATCCTCCCTCGAAGGTTCCTCCAAGTTGGTTAATTGTTTCTGCATCATCTGTAAACCTGGAGGCCATGGCTCTAATAAATAAACCTATTGCGAGGACGAAACCGGTCAACCCAATAAAGAAGCTGGCTCCCGTCTCCGTAATAATTCCAGATGATAAAAGGAAGACCGATAGCAATCCCAAAACTAAGTAAAAATGCCTTCCGGACAGGGTAACTAATGAAATAAGAATACTGATAGGCCAGGAAATTGGGAAAATCACAAGAGTAAGAAAATTTGTTAATCTGTTCCCATCGCCAGTTATGATGCGTTTCAATTGCCTAAGAGGAAAAACAAGAGCCCAAAGGAAGTCATAGAGTTTCTTTCTTATTGGCTGCGAAGGCTTCTTAACAAATTCATCTCTCAACCCCCTAATGGCAACGACTATGTTTAGGTTACTCGCCCGATAGGCGGAAAAAACCACAGTAATAAAGGTCAAGATCAGTCCGCTGGAAAAAGCTATTAGTAAAGACACGCCTGAGTAATATGGTTTGATTGCAAAATCCTCTGTGTCAATTAGATCCTGGAGAATCAAAACTAATCCAAAACTGAGAGCAACTCCAGCGGCTGTGCCAACAATGGCTGCCAAGAAAGCATAAACTGTTCCCTCATATGTAAATAGCTGGACTAGATCCCTTCGTTTCAATCCAACTGCCCTAGCCATTCCCAGTTCAGTTGAGCGAGCAGCTGCAAGTAATACGAAGACCAAAAAGATCAAAAGCATACCAACCATTATTGAGAATGATCCAAATATTGAAAATATAGTAGTAACTCCGCCAGCGACAGCTTCTGCGAGTTTCACGCTATCATTTTTGGACTCTTCAACCCGTAGCATCGTCAATGATGATGAAGCTGCTGTTATCTCTATTGATTCCTCCGCGTAGCCAGCTTTGTCTAGGATCCCTGTGAGGACTAACTGGGTCTGATACTCACTAATTTTCTTAATAAAATCTTTATCAGGATTGTTGGAAGATAAATGAGAGTCCAATTCTTTTAGGGTGTCCGACATATCTCTATCTTCAGTCTGAAGATTCTTCGACTCATTCAATAGTAGATCTCGAATGGTTTCAGTTCTTAGAACATCAAATATTTTTTGTGCAGCCCCCTTATCAGTCAGCTCAAATCTTAAAAAATCTGCTACGTCTTCAGATAAGGCTAAGGTATCTTCTCCTTTTCCCCTATTGGAAACGAGGATTTCTGTAATACTTTCTTCCTTTTCCAATAAAGTCTGTAGAGTCCCCAATTCGAACAAAATATACGGATTAGTCGCACCGCCACCTAAACCACCACTCTCCAAAACATCACGTACTGTGAACTCGGACCGACCCAAGCGGGTATAAACAGTGAGTGAATCACCGTTCGTGACCTTCAAGACATCGCTCAGCTTTGAGTTGACATATATATCGTCGGGTCCAAGAGCCTTCATGGACACAGAGGTCCCTTGAATATTACGGAGCGTATCGAAATTGTCAGAATAACCGCTATCGATACCACGCACTCTGACATTATTTTCAGCTAATTCGTTTTCCTCGTTCGAGGCAGGAAGGGAAATAGAGATGAGTGGTAGTAGAGCTCTAACGTCCGAGTTGCCCTTAACTAACCCCTCTATTCTTGTGAATTCGGAATAGTCGAAATATTCTTCTCCCAGATAGTTTTTCCCGGGTCCTTTAACCGTTTCATCAGTGGGACCTAGTGAATCCAAGGCGACGGACCTTATCGAATGTCTAACAGTGTCTCCAATGCCTAGAGACGTGGCTATAATTGCCGAACTTAACATAAGCCCGATAACTATTAAAATACTTTGGCCTTTTCTCCTGGGAATATTCCGAGTTCCCATTTTTACCAAGATAAACCTTCTGGTTGCGGAAACAGCGATAACAATAAATATCAACAGTAAAAGTACGGCCATTGTTATCGCTAATCCCGTAGCTGGAAGCCCGAAAACTTTTTCCATTATTAGACTACTTCACCATCTTTCATTTGAATAATTCTGTCTGTCCTACCACCAACATAATCGGAATGTGTGACGATGACAAAGGTCTGATTGTTTCTCTTGTTTAGATCTGTCAGAAGATCCATAATCAACCGCTCATTTTCGCTGTCAAGATTTCCGGTCGGCTCGTCGGCCCAAACGATGGCAGGATCATTTACCAAAGCCCTGGCTAAAGTTACTCTCTGACGTTGTCCCCCAGATAATTCCCCCGGTAAGTGTTGTTGCCAGTCCTCCAACTCAACTTCAGCCAATTTGGCTAGAGCCTTACTACTCCCTTCCTTGCCAGAAAAACCGGAAACTAATGACGACAATTCAACATTTTCCACTGCTGTGAGAACCGGTAGAAGATTATAGGTTTGAAAAACAAAGCCCATCCTCTTTGCCCTTAATTCGCTTAATTGGTCGTCATTAAGATCGGTCAGCGTCTGCCCCTGAATCAAAATAGTTCCACTATCAATCGAATCTAAACCAGATAAACAATTGAGCAGTGTCGTCTTTCCGCATCCACTAGGGCCCATGACACCGACAATTTCACCCTCCTCAATTGAGATATCGACACTATTCAAAGCGTGAACCTTCTGGTCCCTGGAACCATAGAACTTGTGAAGACTTTCGGTTGCAATGACGATTTCAGACATATTCCTTCCTATCGGGCATATTAGTATGCATTATAGTACATTGGCATGTATGTTATAACAAGCTGTGTTCCCCACTCCAATTAATATTGTCCTCCATGAATGCTGGGTTTTAAAGGTTTGATAAATATGGGTCGTGCTTAGCCAAGGATTACAAGGGTGAATTGAGTTGCAAAGCATGCGGCGTGACAAATAAATCTCGGGGTTCGAATTCAAAAGCAAACTTTAAATTAAAGTTATAGATAATAAAAAAG
>ERZ724561.63-NODE-63-length-20920-cov-3.623287_pt1 | contig 20920 bp, 20 predicted proteins | sample MGYA00375855_ERZ724561 | MGnify/ENA primary metagenome ERZ724561 (study PRJEB28725, sample SAMN03264854) | marine sediment metagenome | biome: marine pelagic biome; feature: marine oligotrophic desert; material: ocean water | place: Pacific Ocean:North Pacific... | reverse complement strand
GTGCTGCAAGATAAACTAAGTTTTTTAGATAGATTAGTTAATAAGTTTTTTCCTAAAAAATGATACAAAATAGCTTTTAATAGATTTCATATGAAAGAAGATTTAAAAATATTAATTAAAGAAAGCTGTGACAATGGAGTATTGCGTCTTGTCATGAATAATTTAGATCAAAAAAATGCTTTATCTGAAAATATGATGAAAATTCTTATCGATGAGATTAAAGCTGCATCTTCTGATCCATCCATAAAAGTTATCGTTTTAGCAGCAAATGGAAATGTATTTTGTTCTGGGCATGACTTGAAAGAAATAACAGCTGCTAGAGAGAACGAAGATAGCGGTGAGGACTACTTTAAAAACCTTTTTAATTCTTGTTCTTCATTAATGGAATTAATAGTTAATATACCTCAACCGGTTATTGCTGAAGTTGATGGGGTTGCTACAGCTGCAGGTTGTCAATTGGTTGCAAGTTGTGATCTCGCAATTGCCTCACATGAATCTAAGTTTGCAACACCAGGGGTAAATATTGGTCTTTTTTGCTCAACCCCAATGGTTGCTCTTTCTAGAAATGTTAACAAGAAAAATGCCATGGAAATGCTTCTTACTGGCGACTTTATTGATGCTGAAAAGGCAAAAGAAATAGGGCTAATAAATAATACGGTTCCAAAGGAGGAGCTAACCACTGAAGTGAGCAAGTTAGCAGAAAAAATTGCTAGCAAGTCCTCTATGACAGTATCAATTGGAAAAAAAGCTTTTTATGCTCAAGCTGAAATGGATTTATCTAAAGCCTATAAATACACATCTAAGACTATGAGAAAGAATTTACTAAAATATGATGCAAAAGAAGGCATTAATGCATTCATAGAAAAAAGATCACCTGAATGGAAAGACGAGTAATTTGATTAAAGAAGAGAGAATAAATAATGAATAGACGACAATTTTTATATGGCACAACAGCAGTTGCAATGCCCGTACTCGTGGGTTGTGATAATAATGATGATGAACCGATTGTAATTATTGATGAAAGCTATCCGGTGGGACCTTTTGGTGCGACATCAACCGCTGAGGAGGTAACACTCGGGTTGGATTTATCAGGAAAGACCGCAATAGTCACAGGCTGTAACTCAGGATTAGGATTAGAGACCATGAGGGTCTTAGCACTCAGAGGAGCTCACGTTATTGGCACCGGTAGGAATCTTGAGAAAGCCAGCAAAGCTTGTTCCAGCGTGTCTGGCAAAACTACCCCTGTTGCGCTCGAGCTATCTAACTTAGATTCCATTGTAGAATGTGCAGATACAGTTACTAAACTAGGTTATCCCATTGATATTTTGGTGTGCAATGCAGGTATAAATACCTTTGGTGAATTGGAATTAGTGAATGGTGTGGAGAGGATATTTGCAGTAAATCACCTCGGTCACTTTATATTGGTAAATAGGTTAATGCCGATGCTGAAAAAGGCTAAGGACAGTCGAATTGTTCATGTGAGCAGTAGGTCTGCCTATATGCAGGCTCCTGAAGTAGGAATAGACTTTGATAATCTCAGAGGTGAGGGCGTTTTTGATTATTGGGAAGCTTATGGTCGATCCAAGTTGGCGAATGCCTTATTTTCTCTTGAGTTGGCTGTGCGGTTGGAGGGTTCTAATATCACTTCAAATGCTCTTCATCCAGGCTTAGTGCAAACCAATATCGCTCGTAATGCCCCTATAATGCTTCGCAAGGCTTTCGATTGGTTTGGAGAATACATTGCGAAAACACCAGAGCAAGGAGCTGCCACGCAAGTTTATGTGGCTACAAATCCATCACTCAATGAAGTAAGCGGCGCCTTTTTTGAGGACTGTAATGCAGTTAATGTGATTGGTGATAACTTCTTATTCGATAAACCAATGGCTGAGCAACTATGGTCAACTAGTGAGCAGATGGCCCAAGGATATCTCATTGAGTGGGAGTGACTCTCATATTCAATATTTTAAATATATTAAAATTACCCACTGAGTGGTGGAGGATTTTGTCCCTGTTTGGGCTATCTGTATTTTTTATTTATTTCGGTATTGATCATTTCATTAATCCTGACTTTTATTTATCTATTATGCCTCCCGCTTTTCCTTTGCACGCAGAGGCAGTTTATATCAGCGGTTTTTTTGAAATATTAGGTGGTATCTGTGTGTTAATCCCTTCTTTAAGAAAATTAGCCGGATGGGGATTGATCGCACTACTAATTTCTGTTTATCCGGCAAATATTTATATGGCAATCACACCTGAGGCTTTTCCTGAAATATCAATCGGATTATTATATTTTCGACTTCCATTGCAATTTCTATTTATTTATTGGGCTTATTCAATAACCAGACCTGTATATATAAAAACATAGGAGAGAAGTATGAGCGACCCATTGAATCTAAAAAAACACATTAGAACTGTGAGTGATTTTCCAATTGATGGGATAAAGTTCAGGGATATCACAAGTTTGATCGAAACCCCAGACGCATTTGTAAAGACCTGTAAGGAGCTTGCGAGACTTACCGAAGGATTTGATGCAAGCATCATTGCCAGCATTGAGAGCAGGGGATTCATCTTTGCTGGATCTATAGCTCACGACCTGTCACTGCCGTTTGTTCTTGCTCGAAAGCCTGGAAAACTTCCTAATGAGACTTATAAGAAGAGTTTTGACCTTGAATACGGAAGCACTTCGATAGAGATTCAAACTAATACCAATATTAAGAACACAGACAGGGTGGCTATAGTTGATGATCTCATCGCTACTGGCGGGACAGCAATTGCGTGTGCTGAGCTATTAACAGAAAATTTCGGTATCAAACCAGAGAATATAGTGATTTTAGCAGTGATTGATCTTCCCGAACTAGGAGGCAGTAAGCGCATTGAAGCAGATGGCTATACGGTTGAAACATTGGTGAAATATTAATTAAAAATATATGAGAGCTTAAAAACTCCTGATGAGGAATAGAAATGAGAATATGTATAATTTTTGGACATCATAATACGCAGAATTCTTTTAATGCCTCAGTCAGAGATACTTTTATCGATGAGGCTAAAAAAAGCGGTCATGAGATTGATCTGATTAATTTATTTGATGAAGACGAGCAACTTCCTTTTTATAGAAGTGACATTAACCCACCGCCAGAAATAGTCTTGCAATATAGAAAAAGACTAGAAGATGCAGATGCCATGTTTTTGATCGGCGCGTGCCACAATTTACGAATGAATGTAATTATTGAAAATTGGATTGATTGGGTTTTACACCCGAAATGGTTTTTCTCATATAGGTCTTTATTACCTGACAGCAAGTATTTTGGAAATTATGGATATCCTGTTCCTGGAGCAATGAAAAATAAAATTGGAATTGTCTCCATGTCCTATGGAGGGCCAATGTTAAGTTATTTTAATTTTTCATTATTTGACAATATTCCCTACAGAAGATTAAAAAAGTCAGTATTCCAATTAGGGGGATTAAAAACAAAATATCTAAGGTTTTATTCTGTTTTACCAACTATGACTGATGCAGCTTTTGATAAGCATATGAGAAGGGTAAGAAGATTCGCACGAAACTTAAAAGAATAATTAAAAAAAAGGTTGACAAAATATAGGACTTTGCTAAATTAATCCTTGCAAACGAAGTATGGAAATGGAGGTGGCAACACCAAAAGGGAAATCCAAAGATTGAAGTAGGCAGAAGGGAAGGAAAACAGACAAACCGAAAGACCGACTGCCCGCGAAAATGCAAACGAAGTATGGAAATGGAGGTGGCAACACCAAAAGGGAAATCCAAGAGTTGAAGTAGGCAGAAGGGAAGGAAAACAGACAAACCGAAAGACCATCTGCCCGCGAAAAACCCAGGGACTTAACAGTCCCTTTTTTTATGCTTGATTATAGCGACCTAATAATACGATGAAAAATAAGTATGAAATAGTTCTCTATGGAGCGACGGGCTTCACCGGCCAGCTTTGTGCAAAATATTTGATGGATAACTACCCAGATTTAAATTGGGCAATTGCAGGAAGAGATAAGAAAAAATTAGAACAGCTTAAATCAGATATAAACTTTTCAGGCGATGTCTTAATTGCAGACGGGCAAGACCTTGAAGCTCTGAATGCATTAGCAGAACAAACAAAAGTGGTTTTATCTACAGCTGGCCCTTTTGCTAGATACGGTTCTCTTTTGGTACAGGCCTGTGTAGAGCAAGGAGCGCACTATACTGATATTACTGGAGAGAATCACTGGGTACGAGACATGATTGATCAACATCATGAAAAAGCTGCATCTAAAGGAGTCAGGATTATCCCATCTTGTGGTTACGATTCCATTCCTTCAGATATCGGTGCTTATTTTACAGTCTCTCAATTTAATAAGCCTGTGAGCCGAGTTGATGTTTATCAAGAAGCTGTTGGAACAGCTTCTGGAGGAACAACAGAAACCATGTTTACCATGGGTGATGTGTCCAAGAAAATGAGAGATCCTTTTATTTTGAATCCCGAGAATACTGTTTCAGATAAACAAAGAAGACGCTCAAAAGATGGGTTTAAAATTGAAAAGATAGAGGGATTAGAGGGATGGTCTGGTGTGGGAATGATGGCTATAGCTAACACAAGAGTGGTCAGACGATCGGCTGCATTGATGGAGCAAAATAAAAAACCCTACGGTAAAGATTTCACCTTTGGTGAATACGGCTTATTCAAAACAAAAAAATTGGCCAAAATTACCTCTTATGGTTTGATATTTGCAGTTATGATCATTACCTCTCCACTAAGACATTTAGTCAGGCCTTTCTTGTTAAAGCCTGGAGAAGGACCTAGTAAAGAGGCAAGAGATAAGGGATGGTTCAGGTCAACTTTCATCGCCCATGCTGAGGATGGTGAGCAAAAGACTTGTTCAATCTATGGATCGGGAGATCCAGGCTATAAATCCACCTCAAAATTGGTATGTGAATCAGCTTTAGCTTTAGCTAAATCAGATAATTTACCTGGTGGCGATCAATATGGAGGAGTCCTAACTTCTGCTGTTGGTCTAGGAGATGAATTAATCTCGAGGCTAAGAAAAGCCGGAATAGAATTTAAGTCTTGAAAATTGCTCATAAAAACTGAAGAATAGTGCTGTGAAACTTTTTGGGAATAAAAATTTTATACTTATAGCAGGATTACTCTTTGTAACTTCTGTATCTTTTCACTCTGTAGAACATAGATTTATTGATGATGAGATTTCCCATATAGAATGTCTATTATGTGATAACACAGTCTCTGATTCCGTTGAATCAAATGTCATCGTTGACAAAGTTTCACTGTCGGAAATCTTAAAAGTCGACATAAATGAAAACTTTATTTCATTCAATCTTAATTCCTATTACTCAAGAGCACCTCCTAAATAAAGCTTAAATTTTTCTTAAATTTTAGTTTTTAACAATAGGAGGTTTTATGAAAAACTATCATATAGCGCTTTTTATAATGAGCGCTTTAATTACAAACAATGTAATCGCAGATGAAATAGAAGAAGTAGTAGTTACTTCATCTTATATCAACCAGTCGAGCGATGAGATAAAGGATCCATTGCATATTATCACTGAGCAAGAATTGGAGACAAATCCAACTCAAAGCTTGGGTGAATCTATTGATAACTTACTTGGTGTCTCATCTTCAGATTATGGCGCAGCTGTTGGTCAACCAATCATTAGGGGTATGTCTGGGAGCAGAGTCAAAGTTCTAAACAATGGTTTACTTGTTCGTGATATTTCAGGTTTGGGTGCTGATCATTTAAATGAGGTCGATATGAACAATATCAAGCAAATTGAGATTGTTAGAGGACCATCATCTTTGATGTATTCCAATGGTGCAATTGGAGGCATAGTCAATGTCGTCGATGACACTATTGCAAAACAAGATTTCAAAGAGCGAGACTTGCGACTTGGTTTAGAGACGCAGTCTGCAAATGATGGTGAAGTTGGTCAATTCAGCTATAAGGATAATTTAGGTGGCTTGAACATTTCATTAGCTTATAAAGATGGCTCTTTCGATAACTATGATATTCCCATGGGTGCAATTATTCATTCTGAAGAAGAGCATGAAGAAGAACACGAGGAAGAACATGATGATGAGGAGCACGATGAGCATGATGAGGATCTTGATTATCTGGAAAATTCAGATTATGAGTCTGAGACCCTTCGATTAGGTCTTTCAACTGCTGGCGATTGGGGGCATTTTGGCGCTTCATTCCAAAACAGTGAAAGCTTATATGGAATACCTTTTCATGGAGAAGGCCACGAAGGACATGGCGGTCATGATGAGGATCACGATGAGGATCACGATGAAGAAGAGCATGATGGGCATGATGAGCATGGGGAAGAAGAAAGAATCTTCTCCACCACTGACTCTGAAACATTCAATATAGAAGGTTCTTATGTTCTTAGTAATGGTCCTTTAAATCGTATTAATTATTACTACAGGAACACAGACTATTCATTAACTGAGCAACATGCTGAAGAAGGACACGACGATGACCATGATGAAGACCATGATGAAGACCATGAAGGTGAACATGATGATCATGATGAAGGTCCAACATTATTTTCTAATGATGCCGATGAATTTGGTTTGATCTTAGATTTTGCACAATACAATTCTTTATCACAGAAATTGGTGTTACAGAATATGAATGAAGATGTCTCCATTCTGGGGGCAGAGGCTTTCATGAATCCAGCAGAATCTAATGAGAAGATGATTGGCTACTATCTGGGAACGCGTTTTATGGGCTTGGATCTCGATCTAGGTATTCGACATGATCGCATCAATCGCAGAGGCACTGTTAGCCATGCGCATGAAGAAGAAGAGCATCACGATGAAGAGGAGCATCACGATGAAGAGGAGGAGTTGGAGTCTTATGATATGGATTACAACGATACCAGTATCGCCCTTTCTCTTGGCTCATCTATTAATGAAAATACCAGCTTTAGTATAGGCCTAGCTCAAGTCAAAAGAGCACCATCCGCTGTTGAGCTGTTCATGAATGGAGAGCATTTATCGACCGGACGCTTTGAAGTTGGTAATACCAATTTGGAAACCGAAACATCTAATAATTTGGATTTTAGTCTTAATTATGAAAATAACGGATTCTTTGCCAGTGCGTCAATTTTCAGAAATGATGTTGATGATTACATCTACTTGCAGGATGAGACTGAAGAAGAGCATGAGATGCATCACGATGAAGATGAAGACCATGATGAAGACCATGAAGGTGAACATGACGATCATGATGACCATGGCGGCTTAATATTGGCAAATTATCTTCAAAAAGATGCTGAACTTAATGGCTATGAGTTTGAGATTGGTAGATCTGTAGAAATGAACAATGGTTCTATGACACTTTCATATGGAATGGATTATGTGAATGCAAAGTTCGAAGATGGAACTTATGTGCCAAGGATCAACCCTAGACGACACATTATTTCTTTGGGTTATGCAAAAGAAGGAACCAGCGCTTCATTGATTATGAGGAAAGTAACATCACAATCAAAACTTGCATTAAATGAGACACCTACGGAGTCTTACAATATGCTTGACCTTAAAGTCTCTCAGAGAATCCCTGTTTTCTATGGTGAAAGTGAGATGCTTGTTACTGTCTTCGCAAAAAATTTATTGGATGAGGTTGCAAGAAATCATTCATCTTTTGTAAAAGATCAGGTGCCTTTACCAGGGCGAAATATTGGCATTAGGTTTAATTTTCAATTTTAAAATCTCGTCCCCTAACATCTGTGTTCGAGATTTAATCTCGAACACAGATTCACAAAGCAATAAGATTCTTAATTCTGTAAATCTTCAGCAATAGTTTTTAGTGTTGAATCTAACCGTATGATTCGATCTCTCGTGCGTTGATCGATATCCAATTCCTCTGATGGTAAATCAAAACCCTTAATTTGCCTTGCAAGTCTCCTGCTACCGCCTTTCTCCATAGCAATCTTAGCTTTACCAAGTTTATCTATCATATTTTCAGCAGTTTTTTCTTCTATGGCATTATCTCTTATAAGTTGATCAATATAAGCCAATGCAACATCAGGTTTTGCGGGCCATTTCATCGGAATTTGCTGTTGAGGATTAAACAGCCTTTTTGAACCAATTGCAGGAAAAGCATAATTAGCAGCTTCTATTTCATTTGCAGTAATGTGATCACTTGGTGTTAATTTAAGAACATCGAGTCCTCTTTGTATTTCTGTTCCATAAATTGCTCCCTCATAATAATAAACGGACCAAAAGCCACCAGGTATCAATTCATCTTCTAAATAAGGACCCCGATCAAAATAAGCAATTTCAATAGGATTAGATGAATCGGTGAAATCAATGACTGAAATGCCTCCTTGGTACCATGCTTGAACAAAGATGTCTCTTCCAGGAATAGGGATAATAGATCCATTATGTGCCACGCAATTTTCACTTTCTTTCTGAGGTGCTGGCATTTTGAAATGACTTCGAAACTCTAATTTTCCATTTTCTATGTCATAAATCGCATTAGCTCCCCAGTCCAATGGATCCCACGCACGACATCTAGGTCTTCCGCCTCCACCCCATTCATCAGTAAATAAGATCTTTGTTCCATCATTGTTGAAAGTCGCGGAGTGCCAATAGGCAAATCCAATATCAGTTACAACATCAATTCTTTTTGGCTCAATTGGATTTGAGATATCAAAGAGGATTCCATTGCCTGAACAAGCACCAGCTGCAAGCTTTGCAGATGGAAACACAGTAATATCATGACACTGATCAGTGATTTCAGTCTCTTGTGTTTCATCCCCATGATCTCCACCTCGCCACAATCCAGCAAGTACCCCAGTTTCTGAGTCAGCAAAAACTGTAGGGCTATTAACAATTTTTGATTGAGATGGATCATTTATAGGAATTTCAATGACATCAATTCTGAATAAAGCAGTTCGATCATCTCCAGGTATATCTTCAAAGCAGTCTTCCATTTCTTCTTGATCGCGAACGCTTGATGTTCCTGAGTTATAGACAATTATTTTTCCATCTGCTGTGGCGCTGTCTACAACAGAATGTGTATGTGAACCTCGGCATGTTTGAACTGCACCGACCTGAATAGGCATTAGTGGGTTAGAAATATCAAAAATTCTCAAACCTCTAAATCGCTCTTCACTTGGTTCTGGGCTTACTCCTTGAAGTCCGCAATCCAGTCGACCTCTAGTGTCTTGAACCGATAGTATTAATAAGTTACCCACTACTGATACATCACCCTGGCCTCCAGGGCAAACCACAGAAGTAATATGATTTGGTATACCATCTTCCTCTAGACGATAGATATTAAACCCGTGATAACTCCCAGCTATTAGCAGATCATTGCTAAAGGCCATATCAGTGTTATCAAAACTCAGCATCGGTCGTCGCTGATCTGAGGCTGATGATTCTATTGAGCTTTCTTCCTCATCTTCCTCATCTTTATCTTCTTCGTTGCTTAATCCTTTTTCGAGTCGGTTATCAGGATCAAAGAATCCAACTGGTTTTTTCAATGAGGCAATTAATTCCATATTTGATATTGCTACTCCGGCATCAAATAATCCCGGTGCTAAATTTGCTCTTGGGTCATCAGAAAGATCGATCAAAATTCCATTCATGCGTTCTATTTCAACACCTTGGTCATTCGTAAGGTCAGAAACAAATTCATATAATTGAGGGTCATAAGCTGAACCAGGGTATTCATTTAATCGATCAACCATATCAATTGCTCCCTCATGATGTTTGATCATCAAATTTAAATACATTCGATCAAAGTCAGTGGAATCTGACTGGCTTAATTGCTGCATTTGTTCCGGAGTTGCCATGCCCATCATTTTATGATGATGCATTTGATTGCTTTTTGATGGATCAGGAACTGTTTGACTCATATCTAACAGCCAGTTTTCCATGAAGCTTATTTCATCTTGCTGTGAGATATCTATGCGTCCAGCCAGATCAAGAATAGTTTGATTATTGGTCCTTGATGTGGCCATCTCAGACATTAGAAAAGCTTGATAGTGATGAATAATCATACCTTGCATGAAATCGACATCTGCAGCCGTATATGATGTGTTAGCAATCGCAATTGCTGTTTCTGAATCAATTACCCTAGTGGGCTCTCCAGGAGCACCTGGTTGGAGAATTGGTACTTCTGCCATCAATTTAGTCGTTAGTGAAAGCCCTATAAGGATGGTAATAAAAGTGGCTGTGGAACAAGTTCTAAAAAAATTGAAATCAATTATCGTTTTCAAAAGATCCCCCTTACTTAAAAATACAAAGATAGATATTACTATAACCAGACTGGGATTTTATCACTTTTAATACTTCAACATCTTTAGCTGACATTCTGGATTCTTCTCTTTTTCAAATCCTTTCCTACTAGTTTAATAAATCTATAAAACTAGATGTTATGATTAGTTACTAAAAATATATAAAAATAGAGGAGATCAGAATGACAGCAAGTGTTTTACTGGAAGGTGTCTTAAAGGATGGAGAGGTTGAGAATTTTACCGAAATCGCGAGAGAAGCTTTCAAAGTTACAAGAGATTATGATGGATGTATTGAAATTAATTTGACACTGAATGTAGAAAATAAAAACAATTTTGTACTTACTGAAAAATGGGAATCAAAAGAGCATTATGAGAGGTATCTTGCATTTAGAACTGAGGACGGAACAGTGGAACTAATAGGCTCATTATTTTAGGAAGGACCTTCCCTAAGAATTTTTGACATAACTGATTCTTAATAAATGAAGGGAGATAGTTCACTAAAATTTGGTACCTTCATACCACCTATTCATTCCATAAAAGAAAATCCTACTCTCTGCATTGAAAGGGATATCAAACTTGTTGAGCATATGGATTCTTTAGGTTATGACGAAGCTTGGTTCGGAGAGCATCATTCGGCTGGAACGGAATTATTTGCATCACCAGAATTAATGATCTTGGCTGCACATAACTCTACCCGTCGAATTAAATTGGGGACTGGAGTTTCATCGTTACCCTATCATCACCCCTTGGTTTTCGCTGATCGATTTATTCAACTTCATAACATGACTCAAGGGAGAGCCATGCTAGGTGTCGGCCCAGGAGCGCTTGTTTCTGATGCTAAAATGATGGGTATCGAAACCAATAAACAGAGAGACATGATGGAAGAAGCTCTGGGTGATATTTTGAGATTATTCAATGGTGAGATAGTTACAAATAAAACAGATTGGTACGAGTTAAATGAAGCAAGATTACAAATGAAGCCTTACGCTAACGAACCAATTGAAGTTGTAACTGCATCCATGGTCTCTCCATCTGGACCCACAGCTGCTGGCAAATATGGTACCGGCTTAATGTCATTAAGCGCAACTGCGGCGCCTGCTTTAAAGACAGCTGGAACAAATTGGGATATAGCCACTGAAGCTGCAAAAAAATATGGAAATGAAATGCATCGAAGTAGCTGGAGAATGATTGGATTAGTTCATGTGGCAGAAACAAATGAACAAGCAATTAAGGATGTTCAATTTGGTCTGGAAGAATGGACACAATATTTTGAAGATGTTGCTGTAGTGCCAATGGTTCCAGAAGACAGAAGGAGCGATCCACTTTCTCATCTTATAGAAAGTGGAATGGCAGCAGTAGGGACACCAGATGTGGTAATCAATCAAATAGAAGCTTTATGGGAAGCTTCACAAGGAGGTTTTGGTTCTTTTCTTATTACTGATCATAATTGGGCACCATTTGAAGCAAAATTAAAATCTTATGAGCTAATCGCAAGATATGTTTTTCCATATTTCAATGATCTGAATTCACAAAGAGTTAGTTCCAATAAGTGGGTTGCATCAAGTCAAAGTGACTTTAAAGCAAGCAGTGAGAGAGCCACTACTGAACAAATTGATCGCTATAACGAATCAAAAGATTGAAATGTTAAATATCCTTCCGAAACTTTTAGCTGAGTTTATTGGGACCTGCTTTCTGGTAATGATTGTTGTTGGCTCAGGAATTATGGCTGAATCCCTATCCAGTGATCAGCTAAGTATTTTATTAGCCAATACAATTGCAACAGGGGCTGGTTTAACGGCTCTTATTTGGATCTTTATAAATATCTCAGGCGCTCATTTTAATCCTTGCGTAAGTTTGGTGATGTACTTAAAAAGAGAGATAGAGATAAAAGAATTTATCTCTTTTATCTTATTTCAATTTACGGGTGGGATATTAGGTGTAATTCTAGCTAATACTATGTTTGGTTTGGATACACTGCAAATCTCAGAAAATTATAGAGGTGGATCTAATATTTATCTCGGAGAATTTATTGCCACCTTCGGATTGTTAATAACAATTCTTGGTGTAAGAAAACTTAGTATTTCAGCTGTTGCACCGGCTGTTGGGTTATATATCTCAGCAGGTTACTGGTTTACATCTTCAACCTCCTTTGCAAATCCAGCTGTTACTTTAGCCAGAGGATTTACCAATACTTTTACAGGGATTGATCCACAATTCATTATTGCCTTCATTGTTTTTCAATTGTTGGGCGCTATTATGGCGATGGTATTTATGAAGTATTTGCAAGAAGATTGATGGGAACAAATTTATATAATCTTTGGGCTATAAAAGTTATTCGCTATATTCCTGTCTTATTTGTAGCAGGAGTTTTGGCTGCCATCATTTTTTATCCAGGTGGTAATATCCATAATGCTGAGCAAATTGGCTATTCCTTTACCCATAACTTTCTCAGCGATCTTGGTGGGATCAGATCACATTCAGGAGCAACCAATACAATTTCAGCTTTCTTTTTCAATCTTTCCATGGTGATTTTTGGTTTTGGTGGTATTGCCTTTCTGTTTATCCCTAGTTTATTCAAAGATGATGCGATGAACTATAAGCTAGCAATTATTGGTTCTGCATTTCTATTATTTGGGGCATTATTCTTTGCTGGAGTAGGCTTTACGCCTCATGATTTATTCAGAAAGGAGCATGTCTTTTTTGCACTAAATGGTTTTAGATTAATGGTGCCTGCGGCCATTCTCTATTTCATCGTTTTAGTTCGTAGCCCTGTTGATAATCGCTATTCTTGGATCACTATGTTCTTTCTTTTGAGTACATTTGCCTATGTCATGTATCAATTATTTGGCGGTAATGCCTTACTTGATCCTCAAGAGATGGTTCGACAGGCAACCATTCAAAAGATGATTTCATTGGTCCATATAGTGAGCATTTTTTCATTAAGCTTTGGTTTTCATCAGCAATTAGAGCTAAATAATTCTAAATAAATAAATAAACTTTGAAATTGTTGTGGTGTAAATTGTCCAAATGAAACTAATTAACCTTTTTTGTATCCTAATTTTTTCTAGCTTGTTTACTGTCTTTGCTGAAGATGAAACAAAAAATGTCTATTTTGGAGATTTGCATGTGCATTCATCTCTGTCATTTGATTCATACATTTTTGGTAATCGTCTCTCATTAGACCAATCATACCGAGTAGCTAAGGGTGAAGCTGTTGAAAATGTTGAAGGAGAAATAATGCAGTTGCGAACACCGTTGGATTTCGCTGCAATCACAGATCATTCAGAATCTTTTGGAATCCATGAGGGTTGTGACGATGAAGAGGCAACACTCGCTACCATGATTTTGTGTCGAAGACTGGAAAGTCCAGATTTACTATTCTTTTTGCAACTCAGGGCCAATGGAGCGAAAAGACCCCCTGATAACCCAATGCTGGATGCTGCAGGTGATCATGAGAAATTACATAAGTTTGCAAAAATGACATGGGATAAGATTATCGAGGTTAACAACATACATAATGACCCTGGAAAATTTACTACTTTTCACGCTTATGAATACTCACCCACATTACCTGATGTAGGAAAGCATCATCGCAATGTTATCTTCAGGAACGACTCTGTTCCAGATCATGCCGTTTCAATGTTCCATGCAGCGACAGAAATTGATCTATGGAAGCAACTCGATGACTTGTGTTTAGGTAATTGTCAATTTATCACCATACCTCATAACTCAAACCTTTCATGGGGTTTGGCTTTTGCGAACATCACTATTGACGGTGACCCCTACGACCTCGAAGCATGGAAACTGAGAGATCAATTCGAACCAATCGTTGAGATATTTCAAATCAAAGGCAGTTCAGAATGCGCTATAGGCTTTGGTACCACAGATGAAGAGTGTAATATTGAACAATATCTAACTCGTTGTGAGCCAGGCCAAGAGACTCAGTGCATTCATCCAACTTCAATGGTAAGAGATGGGCTCAAGTTGGGATTACAATACAAGGAAGAAATAGGATTTAACCCCATGGATTTTGGTTTTATAGGCAGTACAGATACGCATAATTCTAATCCTGGCGATACTGAAGAATATGACTATAAGGGTTCATCCGGTGTCTTTACTGCACCAGCGGAAAAACGTTTAAGTAATTCGGGCAGAGTAGATAACACCCCTGGAGGACTGGCTGCTATTTGGGCAGAGGAAAACACACGTGATGCTCTTTTTGATTCTATGCAGAGAAAAGAAGTTTATGCCACCAGCGGAACTCGAATAAGATTGAAATTCTCAGTCAACTTTGAGTCACAGGAACAGACTTACCCGATGGGAAGCACGATAAAAGCGGACATGGATAATATGCCTCAGTTCAGTATTGTTGCTCAAAAGGATCCTCTGGAAGGACCTCTACATAAAATTCAGTTGATCAAAGGATGGACTAGTAACGGCGTAGCTTTGGAAAGAGTTTTGGATATCTATTGCAGTCAATCCTGTTCAGACGAAGTTTTTAAAGTTGATTTAAAGACTTGTGAAATCGACCAACAGCAAGGAGAAGATGAAATTAAAGTTTCTTGGACTGATGAAACTTATAAGCCTGAGCAGAACGCATTTTATTATGTCAGAGTGTTGCAGGTGCCCACTTGCCGATGGTCAACTTATGACAGTATAGCCCTAGGGATACAACCGCCGGACGATATACCTGCAACTGTGACTGAAATGGCGTGGTCCTCGCCAATCTGGATTGATTCAGCCAACGAATAAAAAAGTAGTGAACAATTTAATTTGGGCGTAGTATTTGGACTCTGTTATTAAATGTTATTTATTGAAAACGTGATATGGAAATAAGTTTTACAGACAAGGACCTTGAATTTAGGAATGAAATAAGATCCTGGATTGAAAACGATTACCCAAAACACGTCAAGGAAAAGCAAGACAAGGGTGAAGCCTTAACCAAAGAGGATATAACTGATTTTCATAAAGCCATTGCTGCTAAGGGGTGGATGGGATTCAATTGGCCCACTGAATACGGTGGTACCGGCTGGACATCCACACAGATATACATCTTTCAAAAAGAATTTGGCCTTGCCGGATGTCCACCTATATTGCCCTTCGGAGTCGCTATGGTCGGTCCTGTTATCTATACTTTTGGCAATGAAGAGCAAAAGAAAAGATTTCTTCCTGACATATTGAATTTTAATACTTGGTGGTCTCAAGGATACTCAGAACCAGGCTCTGGCTCGGATTTAGCCTCATTAAGCACTAAGGCAGTCAAAGAGGGCGATCATTACATAGTCAATGGCTCCAAAACTTGGACCACCTTAGCACAGCATTCTGATTGGATTTTCAACCTGGTTAGAACAGAAACAACAGAGAAAAGACAAGAGGGTATTTCATTCCTGCTCATTGACATGAAGAGCCCAGGAGTTGAAGTCGAACCAATCATTACCATTGATGGTGCACATGAGGTCAATACGGTCTTTTTTACTGATGTCAAAGTACCCGCTGAAAATCTTATAGGTGAGGAAGGTAAAGGTTGGACCTACGCTAAATTTTTATTAGCTAATGAACGATTTGGTATAGCTGTTGTTGGTGCTGAGATTCGACAATTAAATAAATTAAAAGAAATAGTCTCAAAACTTAACAATTCAGATCTATCGAGAAAGGTTAAAAAATTGGAGATTGATCTTTCAGCTCTAGAAATGTCCGGCTTAAGGATGTTGTCAGATATAGAAACTAAAGGGCACCCAGGTCCGGAGTCTTCAATTTTAAAAATTCGAGGGACCGAGATTCAACAACGACTAACGGAATTGTTTGTCGAGGCAGCAGGAGAACATGCACTTATTTATCCTGGTCCGAAAGGTCATGAAGCGGATTCTCAACCTGACGGTCCTGATTATGCGGCTAAGGCTCTTGCAAAATATCTTAACTATCGAAAAACCTCAATTTATGGCGGCAGTAACGAAATACAAAAGAATATTATTGCCAAGATGATACTCGGTTTATAGCTATGGATTTAAATTTTTCAGACGAACAAAAAATGCTCAGAGAGGAGATACAGAAGTTCTGTATGTCAGACTATACTTTTGAGAAAAGAGAGGAAATTATCAAATCTGGAGAAGGTTTTGATAGAGATGTTTGGAAACTCTTTTCTGAATTAGGCTGGTTATCTCTTCCGTTCAATGAAGATTCAGGAGGTTTTGGATGTGGCCCTGTAGAGCTTTCAATTTTGTTTGAAGAATTTGGAAAGGTTCTTGTTCTTGAGCCTTATTTAAGCACCGTCGTTTTATCGGGATACATTATAGATAATTCATCTTTTAGCCGACGTGTCGAATTTGTTGAGGCAATCACATCAGGAAACAAACATGTCTCCTTGGCCTACATTGAACCAAATCAAAACTTTGATCATGCTGACCCAGAGACATCAGCAGTTAATGACGGTAACAATATAATCATTAACGGTAAGAAGTCTTTGGTTCTCAATGGTGGCAATGCAGATGATTTAATTGTTTGGGTCAGTTATCACGATAAAAAGGCACTCATTCTAATTGATAAAGAGCAAACTGGATTATCGTCCATTGAATTCCCTACAGTAGACGGACAGACTTGTGCAGAAATTAGCTTTAAGGATGTTAGTGTGTCAAAAGATTCAATTCTTGCAATCGATGAGGAAGCTGAAGCACTTCTCAATGAAGCAATTAATCTGGCCACGCTTTGCGTTAGTGCAGAAAGTATTGGTTGCATGACCGCCTGCTATATGAAAACCATAGAGTACACCAAGGGCAGGCAACAGTTCGGTCAACCGATCAGTAAATTCCAAGTTCTCCAGCATAGAATGGTCGATATGTTTATGGAAACAGAAGTGTGTAAATCACTTTTATACAAAGCCATGCTTGAGTGCGATTCTAAACAAGACACTAAATCTAAGTCTGTTTCAGCTCTGAAATATCAAATCGGTACTTCCGGCAGATTAGTTTCTCAAGAAGCGGTCCAACTGCATGGGGGAATGGGCGTTAGTGATGAGATGTTGATTGGCCATTATCTCAAGAAGTTGGTCGCTATAGATGCTTTATTTGGTAATTCTGATTATCATCTGAATAAGTATTAAAAATAACAATCAAACAATATCGTGCTCGAATTTTTCACAATTGTATTGCTGCACCTATTTGCTGTTGCAAGTCCAGGACCCGACTTCTTGCTCGTTACCAGACAATCGCTAAGGTTTGGTAGAACAGTAGCTATCTGGGCAAGTGCCGGGATAGCCACTGGCATAATATTCCATTCATTTATAGCAATTACTGGTGTTTCTCTTCTCATATCATCCAATCCCGATCTTTTTGATTGGTTAAAGATGATTGCAGCTGTCTATATCGCTTATCTCGGCTGCTTATCGTTCTTTGCTAAACCGAACCCATTAAATAATGAGAACAGAAAACACAATGAGAATTATTTAGGTTCTTATGTTCTGGGTCTAATCACTAATATACTTAATCCAAAAGCAATATTATTTTTTATAACGCTCTTCACAGTTGTGGTTAATGAAACCACCACAACAATCTTATTGGTGTTTTATGGTTTATATATGTCCATCACCACCTTTATTTGGTTTACAGGCATCTCTTATATTTTCTCTAATCAAGCCCTGACAAAGAAATATGAAAACTTTATTCCTGTTTTTGAAAAAGTGATTGGCATAATATTAATAATCATTGCTATTCAACTTTTCTTATAGAAAATACCTGCTAGATGAACAAAGAATTTAAAAACTTTTTAAACCGACTCGAGAAATCCAAGGATACTTCTAGAGTTTCAGCAATGAATAAGAGGCACGATCTAGGTTATCGAACAGCAAGAGAAAACCTGAATCACTTGGTTGACCAAGATAGTTTCTTGGAATTTGGAGAATTTGCAGTTGCTGCTCAGCGAACACGGAGAGACTATGAGGAGCTTCAAGAAGAAACGCCAGCGGACGGCATTATCACTGGGTTTTGCAAGATCAATGCTGACCAGGTTGGTGAGTCTCAGGCTCATGGAGTTGCTATAGTTTATGATTATTCGGTTTTAGCAGGGACCCAAGGATTTTTCCATCACCAAAAGTTAGATCGAATCACAGAGCAAGCTGAAAGGTTTGCCCTGCCGATAGTAATATATACCGAAGGCGGTGGAGGACGACCAGGCGATGTCGATGTGACGACCCAGATAGCGGGTCTTAATATTCCTTCATTCTCCACATGGGCTCGATTATCAGGTCGATGCCTTAAGATAGCTATTGCCAATGGGTATTGCTTTGCTGGAAATGCAGCTTTATTTGGATGTTCTGATTTCAGAATTGCTACCAAAAATTCATGGATAGGTATGGCAGGACCCGCCATGATAGAGGGTGGCGGTCTAGGGATCTTTGACCCTAAAGAAATAGGCCCCTCTGAGATTCAAGAGAAAAACGGAGTGATTGATTATTTAGCAACAGATGAAGAAGAAGCTACCTCAATTGCAAAGAAACTATTGTCTTATTTTCAAGGTCCTGTGGATGAATTTTCATTTGCTGATCAATCCAAATTAAAAGAAATTATTCCAGAGGATAGACGTTGGGCATACCCAGTAAGAGAAATAATAGAATGTCTAGCTGATACCGATACCTATCTTGAGCTTAAAAAGAACTATGGCAGAAGTGTTATTACGGGCTTTATAAGAATTGAAGGTCAGCCCATAGCTCTTCTTGCCAGCGATTGTCAGCAACTTGGAGGCGCAATTGATTCCGAAGCCTCAGAGAAAGCAGCAGACTTTCTAAAAACATGCAATGACCATAAATTACCTGTTCTGGTCTTAGTGGATACTCCGGGTTTTATGGTAGGACCCGATAGCGAAGAGCAAGGTGCGGTTAGAAGAATGGCTAGCTTATTTAAGGTAGGTTCACAATTAGATGTTCCAATAACGGCTGTGTTTCTAAGAAAAGGATATGGACTTGGAGCGCAAGCAATGGTCGGTGGTAGCTTACACGATCCTATATACACTGTCGCTTGGCCGACAGCTGAGTTTGGCGGCATGGGCTTAGAAGGAGCGGTAAAATTAGGATTTAAAAAGGAATTAGAGGCCGAAAGCGATGACAAAAAGAGGGAAGATTTATTTAATCAACTTGTTGCTGAAGCTTACGATAGAGGTAAAGCCATTGAGGCAGCAACACATCTAGAAATAGATGCAGTTATTGACCCTGAAGATACTAGATCTATAATTTCTAAAGCTATAACTATGTCATTGAATCAAACCAAGGGTTAGCTATGGAGAATAAAAAGTACACTTTGTTGACTTGTATGGATGCCAGACTTGATCCACTAGAAATGAGTGGGTTTAAAGATGCTGAGGCATTTGTAATTAGGAACGCAGGTGGCAGGGCAACTGACGAAGCTATCGATTATATGCTTGTCACTGAAAAATTTTTTAACGCTAATGAATGGTGGGTCATTCATCACACCGATTGCCTTATGGGGCATATGCCTGATGATAAAGTTTCAGAATTACCAGAAACAATAAAAGATAACCTTTTCCTAGATCTAGAACAGAGTGTTATTGAAGATATCGAGAAGATCAAATCTCACCGTTTGGTTTCTGAAGACATCATCGTTAAAGGCTTTATCTATGATTTAGAGAAAAGTGAGCTGATTAATATTTTGCAATAAAAAACATAATAACCAACTGTAATGAATTTACCCATTTATCAAGTTGATGCTTTTACTAGTAAATTATTCTCAGGAAATCCTGCAGCAGTTATTCCAGTTACTGAAGAGTTGCCAGAAGAGGTTATGCAGTCTATAGCTAATGAGAATAATTTATCAGAAACGGCTTTTATAGATATCTCAACAGAACCTTTTAATATACGTTGGTTCACTCCAACCACAGAGGTTGATTTATGCGGCCATGCGACATTAGCATCAGCAAAGATTTTGTTTGAAAGACATCTTGATGAGCACATAGATCAAATTACTTTTGATTCAAAAAGTGGAGAATTAAAAGCATTGAAAAAAGATAATCTTATTTTTCTGGATTTCCCAGCTGATCATCTGAAAAAAGTCAAAGACAAAGGATTTATTCTTGATTTGCTTGGATTTGAGCCTCAATTGCTCTTTAAAGGCAGAGACGACTATTTAGCTATCTTTCAAACAGAGAAAATAATAAGGGACTTAAAACCAAATTTTATTGAGATCTCAAAGATTGACTCAAGAGGTCTTATCGCCTCCGCACCGGGTGATAGTGTGGATTTTGTTTCAAGGTGTTTTTTTCCTCAAACTGGAGTCAACGAAGACCCTGTGACTGGTTCTGCTCATACCACAATGATTCCTTATTGGAGTAACATTCTTTCCAAGGACATTTTATTAGCGCATCAACTTTCTAAAAGAGGGGGTGTTTTGCATTGTGAGAATAATGATGAACGGGTAAAGATCGGGGGAGACTCTCTGGTTTATTTCATCGGTGAGATTTCTCTTTAAATCTTAATTTTAAATCCATTTGATTTTTTTTCTATTCAGCTACAATTATAAAACTTGGGAATCGAATGAATTTAAGGAGAAATTTATGAAAACAATAATGAGTTTTTTAACAGTATTTATTATGAGTTCATCCGCATTTGCTGGCGGGTATACCCACTCTCATGATGATTCGGATCATAAGCAT
>ERZ724561.62-NODE-62-length-21076-cov-4.109313_pt1 | contig 21076 bp, 21 predicted proteins | sample MGYA00375855_ERZ724561 | MGnify/ENA primary metagenome ERZ724561 (study PRJEB28725, sample SAMN03264854) | marine sediment metagenome | biome: marine pelagic biome; feature: marine oligotrophic desert; material: ocean water | place: Pacific Ocean:North Pacific... | reverse complement strand
TCTGATCCTCCTCTTTAGACCGGGGTTAGAGATGGCGACAAACGTCCACGGCTGAAGGTGAGCTCCCGAGGGTGCGGTACTCGCTGTCTTGATGGCCAGCTCGATTAGCTCGCGGGGGACCTCACGGTCCGAGAAGTGGCGGGTTGTTCTCCTCTTGTCCATCTGCTCGTAGAACGCATGCGCACGCGAGAGCATCTCGTCTTCAGGCAACTCCTCGAACTCGAGGCGGATGAAGCCCGGCTCCTCGTCGCCCTCGCCCATACATCGGCTCAGTCGCGCCTCGCCATCAAGGCTGCCATCGCTATGGCTGCTGCCGCAGCAGGGGCTGCGAAGCCCGGCAACCCACCCTCTTCCTCCTGGCAGTGAGTGTCGGTTCCACCCCAGGTGCCGTTGTCCCACCAGCAGTTGGACCAGTGCTTCCAGCCGAAGCCCTGCTCGGGGACATCGATTGATGAGCCGTCCTCGTGGTGAAGCACGAACTTCCAGTTGATGTATGCGGCAGTACGATCGACATCGGCCCAAGATTCGAAAATTTGCATGTCGTCTGCTAGATTCTCTGTAGGAGTCTCCTTCAAATGCATCTCATCGGTCTCGGGTGGGAAGCACACTCCGGTGTTGATACAGACCTGGGTAATCACCTCGATCGAGGTAATATTGCTGTCCTCCTCGAATAGAACCGCAATCCAAATATCGTGACGACTATCGAATGGAGAGGCTTCGGGGTCAGGCCAAACAAATTCTAATCCAGACTCTCGTATTTCTTCCCTACTGAGTTCTTGGTCCTCTCCGCTCTGCCCAGCAGCACTGACAGATAGTGAGAGCATTGAGACCAGAAGCAGAGCCACGAGCCTTCGCATGAATCTGCGTCGCGCTCATCGCAAATGAATGCTGATGCCTCAGGCATCAAGTTCCCAGAGGTCATCCCCTACCCAATGCAGGGTCTGGATGGCCTTACCCTTGGTCATCGATACCATCTCTTCCCCACTGACGAGCGCCTGGCCCACCGCCAGCGGCTTACCGTGCTCCTGGTCGCGCACCCACACCATGTCACCCGCTTCCAGCGAGGGGTCGGCCAGGTGGATGCCCGCCCCCATGCAGTCGGCCCCGTTCATCAGGAAGGGGATGGCACCGTGGTCGACTGCCGCCCAGCTCCGCTCGGGCTGCCATGCGACGATTCCGCGCAGCGTCGGGAACCAGACCATGCCCTCGCCGCTGTCCAGATGCATGCCGAGCGGGACCCTGTCGACCAGTATCAGGTCCCGGCCCTCGAAGTGCCCCCTCTCGAGAAAACTCTCGGCGAGGTCCAGCTCCAGCCCTACCGACTCAGTCAGCATGATGATGTCGTCGCGCACGTGCTTGTACCTGACCGGCGTGCGCCGACGCAGTCGCTTCTCGCTCACGCCCTTTCGCGTCCGCGCCATGGCAAGAACGTACGCATCGCGCGCGATGGACACGTTGAAGACACGCACCGCAGGCGACGGGCCGATGCTGGTGGTATGCCTCGACCTAGAGGGCGTCCTGATGCCCGAGGTGTGGGAGGAGTTCGCGGACCGAACCGAGATACCCGAGTTGCGACGCACCACGCGCGACGAGCCCGACTACGACAAGCTGATGCAATACAGGCTCGACATTCTGGATGACAACGACTTGACGATCGACGACATCACTGACGTGATTGGAGAAATGGAACCTCTAGATGGCGCAGTCGAGTTCCTAGACCACCTCAGGTCGAAGTGGCAGGTCATCATCCTCTCGGACACCTTCTCCCAGTTCGCCGGCCCGCTGATGGACAAGTTGGGCCGCCCGGCCCTGCTGTGCCACACCCTAGAGATCGACGAGGAGTCACGCAGGATAGAGGGCTGGACCATCAGAATCGACGACCAGAAGCGCCGAACGGTCGAGGCCCTGCGCGGGCTGAACTACAACGTCATCGCTGCTGGTGACTCCTACAATGACACCTCGATGCTGGCGATGGCCAACGCCGGCATCCTGCTCAACCCCCCGAGCAACGTCATAGACGAGTTCCCACAGTTCCCAGTGACGACCGATTACGCAGGGCTGCTGGCCGCCATCGAGGCCGCTGCCTCGGATATGGGCGAATAGCCCGCCAATCCATTGAAATAAGGGCGGTCGGTCGGCGGGACGCATGGCAAAGTGGCATGGCATTTCGCGTCGCAAGCCCACTGGAGGCCGCCTGAAGCACGCCCGAGGCAAGCGCAGGACCGAGATCTCTAGCGAGAACCAGTTCGCCTACCTCGGCGAAGAGGACCAGCGCAAGAACTACCGCAAGACGGCCGGGTCCCAGACTGTCAGGCTTCTCTCTGTTCACGAAATCAATGTCAATGACCCCAAAGAGGGCAAGACTGTCCGTTCGACCATCAACACCGTCCTTGAGAACGACGCCGACCCCAACTACGTGCGACGCAACATCATCACCAAGGGTGCAATAGTTGACACCGACATCGGTCGGGTACGCGTCACCAGCAGACCAGGCATGCACGGAGTCGTCTCCGGCGTGCTTCTAGAGAACTGAGGCTCGCGAAGCCCTCAAGTCACCCCGCATACGCCAAGATAGCGATAGCATGCCCCACGACCCCAGCAAGATGAGCGTCTGGACCGGCTACTTTGACTCCAAGCTGAGCCGCTCCGCCGGTCGCAGGGTCCCCAAGGAGGCGAGCGTGCCGAATCCCAGCCTCGAGGCTGTCGCGTGGGCTGCCAAGGCGGTCGGAATCTCGAAGATGAAGCGCGATACCGACGCAAGCCACCCCTCTCGTCCGCACCTCGGTGAGGGCAGACTCGTCCTCTCGACGCAGGACGCCCTGAGCGCGACCAGCTCTGAAAGCAAGGAGGGCGTGATGCAGAGCATCGGACTGCGCCTCCACAGTCAGACCAAGGAGGCCAAGGAGCAGGAGGGCAAGCAGCAGGCGAGAGGCCCCTCAAAGGGCGATCGCCAAAGGCGAGCCCAGCGCAAGTCGTTCAAGCAGAAGGGCGGGCAGCGCCGCAAGAAGTTCGGCCGCTGACCGTAATCACCTTGTCCGGCCGGCCGTCTGACGGGCCATGCAATACCGCATCATCAAGGAGAAATCGCTTGAGACTCTTGAGGAGGAAGTGAACGCCGCTCTAGCCGATGGCTGGGTGCCGACGGGCGGGCCGATGAACATGTCTTTCGGCTTTGCAGGGTACTTTCAGGCCGTAGTCAGAGAGTGATTACTCCACCGTGACAGTCCAGCCTCGCTCATCGGGAATCTTCCTCTGCTGGATGCCCGTGAGTTCGTCGTAAAGGATGCGGGTGATTGACCCCACCTCACCATCGCCGAAGCTGGCCACCCTGTCACCGTGCTCAATCGAACCAATCGAGGAGATCACCGCCGCCGTGCCCGCGCAGAAACACTCGTCCGCGTTCATCGCGTAGTCGACATCGACCTTCTCCTCGCGTACGTCGTATCCCATGTCCCTCGCAATCTCGACGACCGACTCGCGAGTGACACCGGGCAGTATGGTCCCGGTCAGTTCGGGCGTCGAGACGACGCCGTCGCTGACGCAGAAGAAGTTGGCAGCACCTACCTCTTCGACGTACCTGTGGTGTACTGCGTCGAGGTAGATTATCTCGGCGAAGCCATCGGCCTTAGCGTTCTTCGAAGGAACCATCCCGGGCGCGTAGTTTCCAATCGCCTTGACCCCGCCGGAGCCGCCCGGCGCGGCGCGGTGAAACTCGTCGGAGACCTTGAGAGAAATCGGCTTGAGCCCCCCCTTGAAGTAAGGCCCGACCGGAGAGACGTAGACTAGGAAAGTGTACTCGGGGGCCGGGGCGACTCCGAGGATCGCACCGCTACCCATCAGAAGCGGGCGGACGTACAGCGCCCCCTTGCCCATCGGAGGTACCCAGCGAGTGTTCTCTAGCACGGTCCGGCGGACCGCATCGAGAAACATCTCCTCGGGCACGACGGGGATTCCAAGGCGGCTCGCACCATCCTGCATCCGCTTCGCGTTGCGTTCCGGGCGGAACAGCACGATGCTACCGTCGGCCGCGCGCTGAGCCTTCATTCCCTCAAACAGACCCTGACCGTAGTTGAGCACACCGGCGGCTGGAGAGATACTGAGGTCCTGGAAGTCCTGCATCACCCCAGACTGCCAATCACCACCTTGCTCGCAGTGTGCAATGAACATCCGATCGGTCTTCTGGTAACTGAACGTCATGTTGTCCCAGTCGATTGCTGGGCCGTCATTATCCAACACCAATGCACCCCGATTATGTCGCAGGTGAGGGGGTCGGCTTTCAACGGTTCCGCTCGCACCTCTTCCACTATCGTTTTGAGCTCTCACGATTACATAGATTGAAGGCGTCTGAGCATAGCCTGAGCCCGAGGGACGAGCATGCAGTGGGAGGAGGAGATGTGCATCATATCAGGCTCCTATCAATCGAGCGAGGGGAAGCCCCACCGAACCACCGTCGAACTCTGGTGCCGCTCTCGTTCTGGACACTCTGTGACTCTGTTGGTGAACGGGCTCCGACCGTATGTCGTAATCGCAATGCCCGGCAAACCCCGACCAGCTTCCGAGGCCGATTCGGCATTGGACTATCTACGGAGTATGGATTGGGCGGTCGAAGTCACCCCAATCGGTGACAAGTGGACCCCCGATGGTGACAAGCCACACTGGAAAGTCGAGGTGCCACAACCCTGGATGATTACTAGGGGCCCGAATATCAGGAAGACATTGAAGGAGAGTTGGGAGGTCAGCAGCGCGGACATATTGTTCGAACGCAGATTGCTGCTGGACTACGACCTCGGACCTCACATCTCTGCCTGCGGTGAGGTACTCTGGGCTGGAGAAAGAGCTCCCGAAGATTGTCGCGACGACGACACCAGCGACCGTGCCACCGCCGCGAGAAGAATCGCCGAAGCCGGTGGTGCGGGCCTGTACCCCACCGATATGGTCGTCTCGTGTACACTCGATGGCCTCTCCAAGACAGAACCGTTCCGCACGCCCTTCGTCTCCTTCTCGTTCGACCTCGAGACCAGCATCCAGTCGAATAGGATTCTCTGTGCTGCGGCCGTCGTCGACAGAGGGGGGAAGCGCACTGAGCACACCTTCCAAGGTGAAGAGGGCGACATCATGGAGGGTCTGACCAAGCTGCTGCGCTCAGAGGATCCTGACATCATCACCGGCTACAACATCGACAACTTCGACCTGCCCCGGATGGAGGAGAGAGCAGATGTCCTTGCGGGCCGCTCCAAGATGGAGGCCGCTTCTCTATACGGCTGGGGGCGGGTCCCGATGCTGCAGAGCGAGAATAGGAGACTGTTCCCCAGCCGCCAGCAGAATCGCGTTTGGCGAATTCAAGGTAGGATACCACTGGACGCGTGGTGGCAGGCGCGCCAGACGCTGAGGCCACAGCGCGAGTCGCTACGCTACGTCTCCAATCTGCTGTGGCCTGAAGATGAGGATAAACACAAACTCGACATAGATGCCAGCCAGATGGACAGAGAATGGGCCGAGAGGCCTGAGGAGGTCCTCGAGTACTGCGTTCGAGACACGGTTCTTCCGTTGGACATCCTCGATCGTCTGCAATCGGTGGTTCGCAAGGAGGCTCTTGCATCTGTATCACTGACAACAGTAGAGACAGCCTCCTCAGGAACCACCATGAATTGGCTCGATTCGTTGGTGATTAGGCTGGCCGACCGTAGCAATGTCGCGGTGCCGACGACCATATCCGGCCCGCGTAGAAGGGACCAGATAGCCGGTGGCTACGTCCACGAGGTCGAGGCGGGAATGAAGCCGTGGGTGACCGTTCTCGACTTCAAGTCGATGTACCCATCAATCATGATAGCCAACAACATCTGCTCTACCACATTGGTCAGGGATGATTCCACCGACGAATCGCACAGTGTCTCACCCTCCACTGAGACTCGCTACCTGTCCAAGGACGAGAGGGTCGGGCTGGTCCCGCACCTGCTTGAACAGCTGATGCAGCGCAGGGATTTCCACAAGGCCGCCTTGGTCGCGGCTAGGGAGGCGGGCGACGATGCCGAGGAGGAGCTGCAGGATCGGTTGCAGTACGCGGTCAAGATACTGATGAACTCATTCTACGGAGTATTCGCCTCGAGCTTCTACCGTTTCACACATCCCCATCTCGGTGCCAGCATCACCGAGTGGGCCCGGCACAACATCCGTACTATCATTTCCAACGTTGAAGAAAATGGCTCCCCTGTTGTGTACTCCGACACTGACTCAATCTTTGTACAAGCCCCAGTTGACAAGGAGGCACCTACCAAACGCCCCCATCGAGAAGATACAACATTCGATGACTGGAACGAAGCCAGAGAAACGGCACTCGGTTTCGGGCAAGATCTAGCTGAGCGATACAGTAAGGAAGGCGCAGAATTGGAGTTTGAGACCCTTCTTTCATCGTTTTTCAGCCACGGTGCCAAGAAACGCTACGTCGGGCGTGTCGTGTGGCCGCGAGAGGAGATGCTAATCCGCGGATACGAGGTGCGCAGGACCGACTCCTTCGCGCTGTTGACGAGGACAATGACCGAGATGTTCGAGATGATTCTGGACGGTGAGGAATGGGCCGCCGTCGAGATGACCAAGTCAGTCATCGACGATGTGAAGGCTAGGCGTGTCGACGCGGCCGATCTGGTCATCAGCCGCTCTTGCAAGGGTACACTGAGGCGCGACGGCACAGTTGACTTCTCCAAGGTCTACGATAACCCGAACGGGCTGCCATACGTGCGCGCGGCGAAGGAGAGAATCAAGCGTGGCCTGCCGTTCACGCCCGGGATGAAGGTGGGATACATCGTCACCGACGCTAAGACGAGCCCGATGACTGTCGAGCCCTGGCTGGTCGACGAGATCGGCGAGAAAGCGCCGATGTACGACCCCGACTACTATGCGAGACGGCTGGCCAAGTCTCTGGGCAGAATCACGGAGGCCCTCGGTTGGAGTGAGACCGAGTTGCTGTCAGGCTCCCGCCAGCAGTCCATTTTCGACTTCTGAACGCGATACTGGAAGCCTGTACAACCCCAGAGAGCCCTGCTCCGGGCAGCGCAGGGTTGATTTCGACCGGTCTTCCAGACCGGACCGATGACTGACCTGCGCAGGCTGGCCCCGATGCTCGCGGCGATCATGCTGTGCTCCTCCATGGCGGGCTGCCTCGACACTCTAACCGGCAACGACTCTCCCACCGCGGTGATGTCGGTTGACCCCTCGGAGAACATCAAGACCGGCCAATCCGTGACCTTCAGCGCCGTCGGCTCATCCGACCCAGACGGCGACTCGATGACCTTCTCTTGGACCTTCGGTGACGGCAACACCGGCACCGGCCTGACCACCAGCCACTCCTACGCCCAGCCTGGTGATTACACCGTCCGCCTCGCCGTCGGCGACGGCTCACACGAGGCCACGGCCAGCATGACCGTCACCATCCTTGACTCATCGGCCCGCGAGCCGCACGCAGAGATTACCGCCGCAAAGGACGACGACTGTGAGGGTGAGGACCCCCCCGGCGGAGACTTCGTGCTGGTCTGGGTCTGCGATGACGACAACGACATCAACGACAGGGAGATTAGCGTCTCTACCACGGTGACCCTCGACGGCTCCGACTCTTGGGCCGGCTGCGACCCCGACGACTCCAACTGCTACGCCGAGGAGTACCTCGTGGAGTACAACTGGGACCTTGACACCCACACTGATTCGGACGGCGACGGCAACCCTGAGAACGATGTTGACGCCACCGGCGAGACTTACGATTGGGAAGATCTGCGTGCAGGTGCATGGGACATCCGTCTCACAGTCAAGGACAACAACGGATTTGTCAATCACCACGACTCCACATTGTACGTCAACTACAGGGGGGTCTGGAAAGACTTCGAGATGGACCGTCGCATCCAAGAGCCAATAGTCATGACATGGGAGTATCCTGTAACGTATGACGACGAAGCCAAGGACAGAATCCGATATGTCAGAATCAAACTAACTTATCCTGCGGAGGATGACGATCAGATTGGCGGTGGGATAGGAGGGCAGACCACCAATAACAAGCTGGATCTCTACATGTACAACAGCACCGACGAAGAAATCGCGAATACTTCGTCAATCGACGATGAGAGCAGGGACGCTGGAGACTGCTCTTCCGACGACCGCTGCGTTTGGATGGTGATAGGTGGATCGACTGTTAGGGGGTACGAACCCGGTGACTGGACCACTGACATCGTAAATGAGGAGACACACACCACCAAGGTCGACTTCATGGTCATAGAACTACAGTATCGATAGGCCCGGCTCGCTTTACGCTGGGCTGCTCGGAAGTGGCCCCCCTATACAGGGGGGGTGAGATTCATATACACCCCCTCGGTCGGCGGGACACTCAAAGGTGTACATTATGGGTTCACAGTGGGAAGATAAGAAGAAGCCGCATTTGAATATAGTATTCGTTGGTCACGTGGACCACGGTAAGTCGACGACCGTCGGCAGACTACTGCTAGACAGTGGTCATATCGAGCAGCACGTTATTGACAAGTTCGAGCAGGAAGCAGCAGAGCGAGGCAAGGCCGGATTCGGCTTCGCCTACGTGATGGACGGACTGAAGGAGGAGCGCGAGCGTGGAATCACCATCGACGTCGCTCACAAGGAGTTCTACACTCCTAACTACTACTTCACCGTCATCGACGCACCTGGCCACCGAGACTTCGTGAAGAACATGATTACCGGTACCAGCCAAGCTGATGCCGCTGTTCTGAACGTCGCAGCCAACGACGGTGTGAACGCTCAGACCAAGGAGCACGCCTTCTTGGCCCGCGTCCTCGGTGTTCAGCAGCTGATTGTCAACGTCAACAAGATGGACATCAGCGGTGTAGACTGGTCACAGGACAAGTACAACAGCGTCGTTGCCGAGGTAACTAACCTCCTGAAGATGGCCGGTTTCAATACCGACGAGATCCCCTTCATACCATGCAGCGCGTTCGACGGTGACAACATCTTCAACAAGAGCGACAAGTCACCTTGGTACAACGGACCAACTCTCTTCGAGGCAATAGACGCAATCCAGATGCCTCCAAAGCCAACCGACATGCCTCTGCGCCTACCAATCCAGGACGTCTACAAGATTAGCGGAATCGGAACTGTCCCGGTCGGCAAGATCGAGACCGGTGTCCTGCATGCTGGCAAGACGGTCACATTCAACCCGAGCCAGCAGTCGGCTGAGGTCAAGAGCATAGAGATGCACCACACGATGGTCGACAAGGCCGAGCCAGGCGACAACGTTGGCTTCAACGTCCGCGGACTTTCAGCCGATGACATCCGCCGAGGCGACGTCGCGGGCTACACCGACAACCCGCCCATGTTCGTGCGCCACGACGAGACATTCGTCGGACAGATTCAGCTCATGGACATCCCGAAGGCGATAGGTGTCAACTACACCCCGGTGTTCCACGCCCACACATCTCAGGTCGCAGTTCGATTCGTCGAGTTGCTCGAGAAGACGACGAAGGGTGTGAAGGAGGCCAACCCGGCCTTCCTGAAGACCGGAGATGCTTGCCTCGTCCGCTTCGGACCGACCAAGCCAATGGCGATTGAGCAGATGGATACGTTCCCGCAGCTCGCCCGTTTCGCAATCCGCGATATGGGCAAGACCGTGGCCGCTGGCGTCTGCATGAAGATCGAGAAGAAGTGATTCGGTTAGCGGTGAGTTGATGCCAGTCGTCACCACCATCAAGCTGACTGGAGAGAACCACTCTGACGTCGACGGCGTCTGCGGACAGATCAAGGCAATCTCAGAGGAGACCGGTGTCAACCTACGCGGTCCAATACCGCTACCCACTCGCCGACTTGTAGTCCCCTGCCGCAAGAGTCCAGACGGAGAGGGCTCCGAGACCTGGGATCACTGGGAGATGAGAGTCCACAAGCGATTGCTCGAGCTGGTCACCAACACCGCGAAGGACGAGAAGGCACTGAGGAAGGTCCTCAGGATCCCTATTCCCGACTCGGTCACTATCGAGATCAACCTACGCAACCTAGGCTAGGCTACCCATTGGGTCCCAGGCCGGTAGAACCACTGGCTCGGTCTCCAACCCCTCCAACATCTTCTCTGTCAGGTAGTCCTTGGGAGCGGCGATTTCGAACATGTACTGGTCATACCAACTGTCGTTCATCGTGTAGTAGCCCTTCTGTCCGGTGTCCTGGCCCCATGAGTTCTCGACGCGCCAGCGGCGTGGCCTACCGTTCACCACATCGACTCCCGTGAACAGCATCGCGTGCGTCATCATGGTCTGATTATGGCGCAACCTGTCGGCCTTGTCCATACCGTACTCGACCCCGTAGAGTCCTTCGACATCGAACAGATCAGCGTCCCAAAGTCCTCTCTTGCGATCCATCTCCTTGCCCACGTCGCACCCCATCCAGACAGGAATTCCATCCTCGAGCAACTTCTGGGTAATCGCCTTCATCTCCTTGCTCGGCACGTTCAGGTAGACCACCGGTGGCCCGCCGGCGACGTTCTGCAGGAAGTCGACGGTGTAAGTCCTGTAGTACTCGTTGCGCGGGTCGTTGACGATGCAGACGTAGTCCTCCCATTCGATGTCGACGAACTCGGCGGCGAATTGCTGCGGAGTCATCCTTCCATTACGGTGGAACTCGCCATCCTTGTCTCGCCACTGCCAGTTGAATGTCTTCGGAGGCGTGCCCAAGTGGATGCACAGCATCCTCCAGATGTCGGCTATGCGCTTCTCCTTGTGCGCCCTCGCCTCTTCCACGGTCCCCCCTCCGTCAATTATCGCCCTGATCTCGCTAGCCGAGCTGCGCAGTATGTCCTTCAGCTCGGCGTTCATCCAACGTGTCGCGCTGCTGGAGTTGGACTCGGGGTATGCCGTCTTGGGTACTAGGCCGTGCTTTCGGACTAGGTTCATCGCCATGTTCCACTGCCCACCGTCGCCTATCGGGTCGGAGAGCAAGAAGTGGATGGTGCGGTCGTCGACCGGGCGGTCGGAGGTCTCGATAATCGACTCGAGCAGGTGGTTGGAACGCTCGAACTTGTCCCAGAAGTGGGTGTGGGCCTGGCTGAACTCGAAGTTCTTGAGATTCATCTTCTTCATCGCCCCGACCCTGAACAGGTTGAGAGTGGCGAACAGCCAGCACCGACCACTCCTCATCTGGGCCGTGACCTTCCAGTCGTCCAACTTGATGCTGAACGAGTCGTCGATGTCCTGTACCAGATCCCTGTTCAGTGTCAGGTCGGGCAGTTGGACGTTGGTCACCGCGTTCTGAGCGACCTTGTTCGAGGGCTCGGCATCGAATTCCTTCCTCAGTTCTACTACTTGCTTCCTAGTGATTGTCTTACCCATTGGCTCACCTTTGGTGAGCCACTTCCCGATTCGACGACACTAAGTCATTGTTCTACAAAGGGGCAGGCTCGGCCATTCCGGCCGCGATGAGATTGTCGGCGATTGCGGCCGGACACGATTCGACATCACCCGCGGTCAGGGTAATCTCCGAGCCGTCTTCGGTGATGATGGGGTCGTCTAGGTCCTGTAGGACCAGGATGCGGCGCAGGCCGCTGTCCTCGGGGACCGGCTCCAGGGGCGGCTCGGGGCTGGCCGCTCCGGTGGGACGGTCGGGAAAGGCGTCGATTTGACGTATCCTGTCCTCCTCGTCGATTTCGGGGTCGTCCCAGGTGCTTGGGGGTGGTTCGCTTGGCGCATCGGGCGTTGGCTGGGAAACCGCATCGTCGCGCTCCACGAACTCGGTGAGCGGCTCGTGCCCGCCCACCTCAGGTGAACTCGGCATCTCACCGCCGGAGCCGCGCAGCAGTGCGTTCCAGGAAACCTCGTGCTTGTACTTCTCGACCAGGTGGCCGACTCCTGAGTGATAGGCCCTCTCGGACGGATCATGTCTCTCCCAGTCGAGGCTCTGAAAGCTCGCCGAGACGCTCACCGTATCGCCCTGCGGCGACTTCAGCAGGTTTGAGAGCACGGCGTGCTCGGTGAAGGCGTTGAGACGTAGACGAGTCAGGTCACTGACGCAGGTCCGTATGGTGCCGAGCCTGCGCGACTTCAGCTGTGCCTCGGCGGTCATGCCCCTGTCCCTGATGGTCTCAGCCAGATCGGCCTCGAGGTGCTGCAGGAGCTGGCCAACGGAAGACCAGAAGGCGGGGACAGGGAGGTCGACGGGGATGGCCTGCGACTTCTGCTTGCGAGCGAGCTCGAAAAGCGACTTCTCGATGGTCAGCAGCTGGTGCTTGTTGAGCCTAGGAGCATCGCCTCCATCGTTCATCAGAGCAACCCGTGACGAGTGGGCCGCAGGGGACTATTGAACAATTCCTCGCTTCCGCTACGAGCCTGCCCCGAGGCGCGGGTATCAAGAGCCAAACTTCCCTCCCAGCGCCGCAGGTGTACCCGAGTGGTCAAAGGGGTCGGGCTCAAGATCCGATGCGTAGTGCTTCGCAGGTTCGAATCCTGCCGCCTGCACCACCAAAGCTCACAGCGTATCGATTAGGGCCCGCAGCAGCTCGACCGAGCCCTCGGTACCACGGGCCTGTGTCAGCAGGTCAGCGGCCTCGGCGACGCCGTCGTGAGCGTCGTTGACCGCTACCGAGAAACCGCACATCTCGAACATCGAGACGTCGTTGGGGGCATCGCCGCAGACCAGGACCCTGCTAGGGTCGATGCCACGCTGCTCGAAGGCCACTCGCAGCCCTGAGGCCTTGTCCACTCCAGGGGCTGTGATGTGGATGGCGAAACCCGTGGAGACGACGATGAGGTCGGACCACTCGGTGTACGCTAGCAGCTGGCACATCAGTTCCTCGTCCTCCCTCTCGTACAGGCACCACTCGGTCTCGCGCCAGCGGTTCGACTCGATTCCAGCATCGTCGAAGCCATCAATCTGGGTTGCCAGCCACTGTGCAGCAGCCCTCGCTCTGGAACCGTCAGCCAGAGCCACTATCTCATGCCCCTGATCGCTGTCCCAAACCATGCCACCGTTCTCGGCGACGATGAATCCGGAGACCCCTAGTGACTGCTTGATTGGGGTCACGTTGGGCAGTGTACGCCCCGAGGCCAGCGACACCGTAAGCCCACGGGCCTCGACCTCGCGAATCAACGGAATCAGGTCTGGGTGGTAGCCGTCCACGTCCATCAGCGTACCGTCGACGTCGAATACCACCATCTCCCAATCACGCCCTTCGGGCAGCTCGACCATGAGGCTGCGGTACGGGACGGGCTGATGACTCCACCGCTCGGTCTGGAATCATCATGTTCAAGCGGGACCGCCAAATGGCCTTCCCATGGACGAGGAAGGAGAGGACTTCCTCATTCTGGACGACGACGAGGAAGAGACTCCGGTTTCTAAGAAACCGGAAGAGACTCCTGTCCTACCCTCCATGCCCAAGCTGCCATCGCTGAGGATGCCGGGCTTCCTGCGTCGGAAGGCCAAGGAGAAGCCCGAGCCCGAGCCCGAGCCGGAGATTGAGGCAGTTGCCGAATCCGCAACCGGTGTGCTCGATGCGGATCTGGCCGCCGACGGCGTCCACGAATTCGAGTGGGCCATCAGAGGGATGGATTGCCCCGACTGCGCGATGAAGGCGACGAGGGCGGTCAGCAGGCTGCCGGGTATCGAACAGTGCAGGGTCTCGGCCACCGAGGGCTCCGTCAGGCTCTCTCTGGACATAGGCAGGGGACAGGTGTCTCGTGCCTCGTCGGTGCTAGAGAATCTCGGGCATAGCCCCGATGTCGAGTGGCTCGGCGTGGTCGGCCTGACTCCGAGGGAGGTCGCCGCCAGACTTGGAATCGAGCGCAGGGCGCTACGGTCGTCGCTGATGGACATCCCGGGGATCCTGAATGTTAGTCTGGACGACGGCAGGATTGAGCTGCAGAGGTTGTGGCTGGTCGATACTGCCCTCAGGGCGGTATCCGAGCAGCGAATGGAGGCTATACTCGGCCCCGGCTTCACGCTCTCTCCCTCGAAGTCTTCCAAGCTCAGGCCGGACCAAATCCGCCTCTTGGGAGCGGCCATGACAGTCCCCTTGATTCTCGGGGTCATCGCTGTCGAGAGGATTCACGCCGTCCCCGACGTGCTGGCTGCAGTCATAGGGGCCTTCGGCGTGCTGTTCGCCGGCTACCAGATGTTCCAGGAGGCCTTCGCCAGCATCCAGAACAGGGTGCTCGGATTCCAGATCCTCACTTCGCTAGCCGTCTTCGGTGCTGTCTACCTGCAGGAGTGGGCCGAGGCCCTGATGGTGGTGGGGCTAGTCGGCTTCGCCGCCCATCTTGAGGACAGGGCCCTGCTTAGGGCCCGTGAGTCGATGCAGGGCGGACTGGACAGGCTGCCACGCAGGGCAAGACTGCTCGACAGCAAGCCCGAGGAGGGCGAGACCCGAACGCTGAACGTGCTGCAGCCAGAGACACGGTCCCTCGTGGTGGCGAATTGCCACGATGAGGAGCTGACCCCGGTCGAGGCCATCGAGCCGGGTGACATGGTGGAGGTCCGCTCAGGGGAAGTGGTCCCCGTCGACGGCGTCGTCGTCGAGGGCACCGGCTCGATTGACAAGGCCCCCCTGACCGGAGAGCCGATACCGATACCGGTCAATCCTGATGACTTTGTCGAGGCCGGTCTGGTGCTCGTCCGAGGCCCCCTCGTCATCCGTGCCCAAGCAGGCGGTGACGATACTAGGCTATCCAGCCTGATTGACCTAGTCAGGCAGTACCGGGACCAGCCCACTAGGACGCAGAGCGCCATCGAGAGCTTCACCGCTATCTGGGTCCCATTGGTCATGATTGGAGCCCCTGTCATCGGATACCTCGTCTACGGAGCCACTTCTCAAGCAGTTCTTACTACACTCCTGCTCTGGGTGGTTTCGTGCCCCTGCTCGCTTCTCCTAGCCGCCCCTGTGCCCCACGCCGCAGCGCTGTCTGCCGCCTCCTCCTCGGGACTGGTCGCACGTGGCGGCGACGTTCTGGAGGCGGCTGCCGGCGTCGAACTGGCACTGCTGGACAAGACCGGCACCCTAACCAGCGGGCAGCCACGAATGACCGGGCTATTCGTCTCCGAGGAGGAGAACGAGCTCAGGGTCCTACAGATTGCAGCAGGACTGGAGCAGCGCTCCAACCACCCCTATGCCAGAAGCATCCTCGCTCTCGCGCAGGAACGCTCGCTGAAGCCTAGCAACGTCACCGGATTGGCCGATGGCGACGCCGGTGTCAGCGGCACGCTGCGCGGCCAGCAGGTTATGCTGGGCCGCGCTGACTGGCTGATGGATCGAGGGGTTGAGATCCCCCTCGACGTGGACTCGGCGCTGGCTGGCTCGAGGAAGGCCGGCCACGGCTCCAGCGTGCTCGCCATCGAAGGACGCGCAGTAGCCGCGTTCGGGTTCGCGCACGACGACGCCCGCGAGGGCGTCGACGCTCTGATATCGGCGCTCAGGGAGAACGACGTCACAGTCGAGATTCTCAGCGGCGACGAGCAGGCCAGCGTCGAGGCGTTCGCACAGCGCTTAGGCATCCCGTCCTCCTCATGCCGGGGCGGCGTCGACCCGGAGGGCAAGGCCCAGTGGGTCTCTGAGCGCTCTAAGGCCCGCCGCACCCTGATGGCCGGGGACGGCTTCAACGACGCCGGAGCGCTCGCCGCAGCCGACGTAGGCGTCGCGGTGGGTAGCGGCGAGCAGGTCAATCTCGACGCAGCCGACGTGTTGATTCCCGGCGAGGACCCGAGGGCGCTGGCCAAGTTCATTGACCTCTCCAAGAGGACGCGCAGGGCGGTCTCAATGAACATCGCGATTTCCGTGGGCATCACCATGCTGCTGGTCTGCGTCGTGCTGCTCGGATGGGAGATTAAGCTGGCAGCGGGCGTCGCCCTGCACGAGGCCAGCGCACTCATCGTCATACTCAACGGCATGTGGGTGACCGGGACCGGTCCCCAGAGGATGACCACGCTGGTCGACCTAGTACGGGACCTGCGCGATGACCTGATGGAGGCGCTTAGGGTCGCGATAGGCGGTTCGGGCAAAGACCAGTCTGCGACCGCTTGATTAACCCGGCCCGGAATCGGGGGCCATGGCGGATTCAGTCGAGATAGAGTCCCAGTATGCCCCCCCGATTGCGGAATGCGCCCACTGCGAGCACATGCTCCCCCCGGGCCTGGGTGAGAAGGAGTGCAAAGTCTGCGGCGCGGTATGCCGCGTCAGCCACCCGCCAACCATCGACTCCCTGACCGACGAGGCCCTGCCCTGCCCGCACTGCAACACCGTCGTGGTCGCCGGCACCGACGAGAGGCCGGTGGACATCACCTGCGGGGCCTGCATGGGCTCGTTCACTCTGACTCCCAAGGTCGTCAAGGTTGAGATCGACTGCCCTGGATGCGAGAGGACACTCAGGATTAGGCCGAGGCCCGGCACTCGCGAGCTCAAGTGCCCGGCATGCGAGTCCAAGTTCAACGTGACCTTCTAGCCCGGAGGCTTCCGATAGTCTGCGCAAACCGCTTTTATCAGCCGATTCGGACCCTTCGCTCTCAAATACTGCGAAACCAGCGTCAACTCGGGGATGGGAACCCGTGAGTGAGAGCAAGTCGCCTCAAGACAACGATACCGAAGGTATCGACGAGCTGGCTGCACTGCGTGCCCAGCACGCCATCGCAGCCTCCTCCAGCATGGAGTCGGTTACTCGAGCCAGGGAGCGCCTCGATGAGGAGTCCAAGCTGCGTTCGGGCATCCGCCGCGAGCGGAGGATGCGCATCGCCGAGATGACCGAGAGGGTCTCTGGGATGCACGGTGCGATGCGCAAGGCCAACGAGATTCTGTTCGAGGAGCGCCTGCAGCAGATCGAGGCCGATCTCAGGGCCGAGCTCGAGGACGAGATGGAACGACTCGAGACCGAGGCTCTGGAGCGCGAGGAGCGCTTGCTACGCGAGGAGATGCTGCACCGGCTGCGCCGCGAGGAGAATCGCCTACGCGAACAGCTTGACTTAGAGAGGGACCGACGCATAGAGGCCCATTCATCCCAGTTGCGAAGTAGGCTCAAGGAGGAGATGGAGACCGAGTATGAGCGCCGCAGGGCGTTCCTCGAGGAGCGCTTGGAGCTCGAGGCGACTCAGGAAGTGGAGCGCATGCAGCGCCGCGTCGAGATGGACCTGCGCGAGGCCATGGAGACCGGCGTCCACAGGAAGGTCGAGGGTCACCGCCTTGAGCAGGAGATGCAGATGCGAGAACGCCTATCCGAGTCTCGCCGCGAGCGCGAGACTGAGCTCGAGAAGCAGCTCAAGCAGGAGCGCGCCTCGCTCGAGAAGGAGATGAAGGCCGATGTCGATGTCAGAATCAAGGAGTTAGAGGAGGAGTCGGAGCGGGCCGCCCTCGGTGAGCTCGACCGCCGCTTCCGAGCCGAGCGCGAGACCATGGAGGCCGCCCTCGCCCTGCGCCGCCAGGAGATGGCTCTCGAGCAGGAGGTCGAGATGGAGCAGAGGGTGGCCGAGTTCGCCAGCAACCGCGAAGCCGAGATGATGGCAAAAATTGAGGAGCAGTTCGCCAAGCGCACAGACCTCTCGAAGAAGGATGTCAAGGAGATTTTGAAGTCACTCGAGGCCGAACTCAAGTCGAAATGGGAGGCCGCACTGCTCGATGCGAAACAGTCCGCTCTTGAGAGAGTGGGCGAGAATTAGTCGCCGATAACCGATTTCCTCCCAGCACCGCAGACGGTTTAGATGAAGTAGTATGAGCGGGGCGAGGGGGAACTATGCCTCAGGGTACAGTGAAATGGTTCAACCGCGTGAAGGGCTTCGGCTTCATAGAGAAAGAAGATGGTAACGATGTATTCGTTCACAAGTCCGATGTGTCGGGCACAATCGATGAGGGCGATGAAGTCGAGTACGAACTCGGCGAATCACCCGACGGTCGCGCCTGCGCCACCAACGTCAGCAAAGTCGAGTAGACGCTACTAGACACCGAGGATCTTCGCGATCCTGGCGTCAGCCTCCTTGGCCAGCTCCCAGTATGCCTTGCTTCCAGGATTGGACTTGTTGGGCTTCTTGGCGATGACTATCGGCGCTCCCTCGAGGGGGGCCTCCGCTATGGCGACTGAGCGCTGTATTGCGGTCTCGAACACACGGTCACCGAAGTGCTTGCGTGCGCGCTCGGCTACCGTCTCACCGAGGTTGCTGTTGGTCTGCACCATCGTCAGGGCGATTCCAAACAGCCTGAGGTTCGGATTGATCGCCTTCTGGACGTCGCGCACGGCGTTCATCAGCTGACCCATGCCCTCGAGGGCGTAGAACTCGGCCTGGATCGGTATCAGGACCCAGTTAGCGGCGGCCAGTGCGTTGATGGTGAGCAGGCCGAGCGAGGCCGGGGTGTCGACGATGACCACGTCGAAGTGTCCCACCGATTCCTGCAGCGCCAGCTTGAGGCGGTTCTCGCGACCGATGCGGGTAGCTAGGTCAATCTCGACTCCCGAGAGATCGAGGTCGGCTGGGAGCAGCCAGAGGTTGTCGATCGAGATTCCCTTGGGAGGGCCGCGCTTGCGTTCGGGGTTGTGCAGCTTCCATGACTCGCGCATCGCCCCGGTCAGCACCTCAGGGCCGAGCAGGCACTCGTTGAGAGTGACCGGAGAGCCGTCCACTCCTCCCTTGAACAGCTCGTTCATGGTCGGGCCCAGCGACTTCTTGTCGATTCCGAACGTGGTCGCGACGTTGCCCTTCGGATCGAGGTCGACCAGAAGCACCCTGCGAACAGCGATGTCCATCTCCTCATTGCCCACGGCCAGCGCGGCGGCGATGTTGACCGCAGTGGTGGTCTTGGCGCACCCACCCTTGTGGTTCACGACTGCGATGACTACGGGCCCGGACATCTCGCTCAGTGGGGGAAAGCCACGGGACTACCGTGAATCTTGCTAATCACTGGATGACAGGGACGGGCACTTCGCTCAGAATCTTACGCGTGATGTGCCTGCCGGTGACGCCGCGAATCTTCGACTCGGGCTTGAGAACGATTCTGTGGCTGACGACCTCGAGTGCGACGTTCTTGATGTCGTCCGGGATGACGTAGTCGCGGCCGTCTATTGCGGCCGAGGCGCGTGCGGTCTTGAACAGAGACTGACTGGCTCGCGGGGAGGCTCCGGTGATGACGCGGTGGTCCTCGCGGGTACGCTGGACCAGCTCGACCACGTAGGACATGATTGCCGGGTCGACGTGGACGGTCTCGAGGGCCTTCTGCATGGCGACGACCTTCTTCGGGCTGGTAATCTGCTCGATATCGTACTCGTCCTTGCCGCGCAACTTCCTGCGCTGCAGGATTGCCTTCTCCTCCTGGCGGTCGGGATACCCCATTGACATCTTCATCAGGAAACGGTCCATCTGCGCCTCGGGTAGCGGGTAGGTACCCTCCTGCTCGATAGGGTTCTGGGTCGCCATGGTGATGAAGGGCGCTGGGAGCTTGTGGGTGATGCCCTCGATGGTTACCTGCTTCTCCTCCATCGCCTCAAGCAGGGCTGCCTGGGTCTTGGGTGGGGCTCGGTTGATCTCGTCAGCGAGCAGGACGTTGGTGAACAGCGGTCCGGGCCTGAGCTTGAACTCGCCAGCCTGCTGGTCGTACATGTAGGTCCCCATGATGTCGGCGGGAAGCAGGTCCGGGGTGAACTGGACGCGCTTGAACTTGCATCCGAGGGCGGTGGCGAAGGTGTTCGCCATCAGCGTCTTGGCCAGTCCGGGGAAGTCCTCGATGAGGGTGTTCCCGTTCGACAGGATACCGATTGTGATTCTGCGCAGGTTCTCCTGCTTGCCGATGATGACCTTGGCAACCTCGTTCATCAGGCCGTTCGAAATCTGCGACACCGTCTGAATCAATTCTTGGGCCTTGGGGTCTGCCGTCTTCGCCATGCCAAATCCTGTCCTACAACGCTTCGAAGGCCCAGTCATTCACTACTTGAGCGTTCGGTATACATGAACGCCGAGCGCATCAAATCGCTCATAGACCCCAGAAGTGGTTGTCCTTCCGGTGGATGGCTAGCAGTTCGTCGAAAACATCCTGCTCCGCAGCAGTCAGCTCCATCTTCCTGAGCTTCCTCGCGTGCGATTCCGGGACGTCCACGAGCAGGCTGTCACCCTCCTCTATCTGGCGACCAACGGTGACTCCCTCGATAGCCACGGCGACCTCGTCCCCCTGCATTGCTTCCCGCATCGAATTCTCGCCCGAGCGAATCGACTTGATGCGCCCAATCCGCCTATCCTGCTTGAGCAGGCGCTGCCCGACGTGTATGCGCCCCGCGACCACCCTGACGCCGACCACGGCGGGTTTGGAGACGCGGAAGGTATGGTCTGGTAGGAGTAGGATGCGACCGGGATAGACCACCTGCTCGCGACTCTCCTCCTCGAGCTCGCGCGTGCGCTGCTCGACCCACTCCTCGTGCTCCTCAAGGATGCGGTAGATGATGTCCGAGCCGATGTGCTTGGCGCCGGCCTCCGAAGTCTCAACCTCGGTAATCGCATCGGGCAGGATGTCGGTGCTGAATGCCATGATGACCCGGTGCAGCGGGTTGCTGGCCGCCTCGGTGTTGCGGATGTCCCTGCGGCTGACCTTGCCGATGCTTGCCATCCTGATTGGGACCTCGATTGCGTTGAGCTCCTTGGCCAGGGCCTCGAGCCCTCCCACGGTGTCCGCCTTGATGCACACACCCTCCTCTTCGAGCTCGATTGAGAGCTCGGATTCGGCTCGCGCGGCTGCAAGGGCCTCGGAGCGCTCAGAGTCACTGTGAACCACGCGCAGGGTGGTTCCTGCCAGGACCCCATCCAAGTCCGGGGCCGAGATCTTGAGTCCGCTGGCCGCATGCGCCTCCTCAGAGGCGTCCCAGCGGTTGCCAGCGTCCCGCATCTCGCTCATGCCGCGCGGGCTGAACAGGCCCTTGACCCGGGTTGCTCGCCCACCGTCGTTCGTAACGAGGACAATCTCGTCTCCCTTCTTGATTGAGCCACGGTGCAGGATTACATCGAGCGACTTACCAAGTCCCCGCGCCTCCTTCATCTAGAGTACGGTGCCCTCGCCAGAGCCCTCGATGTCGGTTAGCGGCTGGTCGAGGTAGCGCACGGCCAGGCCGATGACGACCTCCAA
>ERZ724561.61-NODE-61-length-21166-cov-4.674177_pt1 | contig 21166 bp, 16 predicted proteins | sample MGYA00375855_ERZ724561 | MGnify/ENA primary metagenome ERZ724561 (study PRJEB28725, sample SAMN03264854) | marine sediment metagenome | biome: marine pelagic biome; feature: marine oligotrophic desert; material: ocean water | place: Pacific Ocean:North Pacific... | reverse complement strand
TTCTTCTATTATTCTTTTTTCAAGAGCCTTTGACTTTCCTGATAGAACATTTACTTTAATTCCAGTTTTTGCTGTAAATTTTTCATATAATTGAGCATCTGAATCATAGTGTCTTGCACTAAAAATATTAACCTCAGATGAAAAAGCATGATTTGCTATAAGTAGTAGCAATCCAATTAAAACACTTAATTTTTTCATAATTATTCTCCTTTTTTATATGACTTATTAGTGCAAATGATAACTATTATCAATGATAATGATTATCATTATCAAAGTTTAATGATAATCATTATCATTAATTATGAATTTAAATAATAAAAAGGTATTTAAAAAATGAGTAATAAAAAGTATTTAACTTTACTTGCTATTATGACTTTAAGCATGAATCTAACTAATGTTTATGCAGACGGTCATGAGAGTGATGAAAATAAAGTTATTGATAATATAACTATTATTGGTGATAAAAATGTACCTGGTTCAGCAACTGTAGTTTCTGCTGAAGAGTTAGAAAATTTTGAAACATTAGATGTTCATAAAGCTCTAGCTACTGTCCCGGGTATTAATGTTAGACCAGAAGAAGGTTATGGCTTAAGGCCAAATATAAGTATTAGAGGAACCTACCCAGATCGTTCTGGAAAAGTTACGCTAATGGAAGATGGTGTATTGATAGCCCCTGCTCCATACGCTTCATCATCCGCTTATTATTTCCCTACATTTTCAAGAATTAATTCTGTTGAAGTAGTAAAAGGAGCATCAGCAATTGAAACTGGTCCCTATACTATTGGTGGAGCGATCAATATGATCAGCACGCCTATCCCTGATGGAACGTCAGGCATGGTCAATCTTGAAACAGGATCTGATGGGAATATGAAAGCACACTTTCACTATGGCAGTTCATCAGAGAACTTTGGATGGATGATTGAAGGTCTTGAACACAGTACAGATGGCTTTGATGATATAGAGCACACTGGAGGTGATTCTGGTTTTGATAAAGGCGATCTATTACTGAAGATGAGATACAACAGCGATACTGATGCCGATGTCTATCACCAGTTTGATTTTAAATATCAAGACTCAGATGAAGAATCAGACCAAACTTATGTGGGTCTAGCAGAAGCTGATTATCGATCAAATCCAAGATTACGTTATGGTTTTACAGATTATGACCAAATGAATAATGAGCATGATCAGATTGTACTTAGCTACAATGTTAGAACAGGGAATTCAGAGTTTGAAGCAACCTACTATCAAAATGATTTTGCAAGAGATTGGTTTAAAACCGATAAGGTTTACTATGGAGGTGCTTCAAAAGGCATCAATAATGTTATTGATTATGCTAATGCTGGAGACGCTTTAGCAATATCAATTCTTAGAGGAACCAATACCGTTGCTGAAAAAATTAAGCTAAAGCACAACAACAGAGTATATACCTCTGAAGGTCTTGTGCTCAAAGGAAGCTTTGATCTAGGTAATCATAAGGTAACTGTTGGCTATCGAGATACTGAAGATGATGAAGATAGATTTCAATGGTACGAATTTACCAACTGGCAATCTGGCACTCTTACTGCACTTGTAAGCGACGCTATGGATCCTGGGTATGGAAGCAATAATAGAGTTACAACTGCAGAGGCTAGTGCGTTCTTTATTAGTGATGAAATAGACATGGGTGACTTAGTGTTAACTCTTGGAATCCGTAATGAAGATTGGAAAATAGTTGAAGAAAGATTTGTAGATAGTGCTAGAACAGCAGTTAAAACTGATAGTGGCTACCCTAAAATAAAATCTGACGATAGCGAGACTGTTTTCGGTATAGGTTTCACCTATGATATGGGTAATGGTTACTCTATGATAGGCGGTTATCATGAAGGATTTACACCGACATCAGGAGGAGCTGATCCTGAATCTGCTGATAACCTAGAAATAGGTGCTCGTTATGCAGATGAGAATACATCTTTTGAAGTTATATACTTCAACACAGACTATGCAAATATGTTTGGTGAATGTAGAGCTTCATCTTCTGGTGTAATAGAAGGCTGTGAAATTGGTGATACCTTTAATGCTGGAGAATCAACTATATCCGGATTAGAAGCCTCTTATGCTACAGGCTGGGAATCAGCTGCAGGAAGTCTGATGACTGCCAAATTGGTTTACACACATACTGATGCAGAATTTGACTCTACCTTTGATAGTAGTTTCTGGGGTGCTGTTGATAGAGGTATGAATATACCTAATGTACCTGAAACACAGATTGCAGTTGTGCTTGGTGCCGACTTCCAAAACGGTTGGGAAGCAGATCTAAGGGGTCTTTATTATGGCTCAACATGTTCTGTCGCAGCTTGCTCTGCAAACACAAACATTGATTCAAACAGTATGTTGGATCTATCTGTAAAAAGAGAAATTAATGAAAAAACAGATCTTTACTTTATGGTTCTTAACCTCTTTGACTCTGAAGACATCGTTGCCAGAGCACCGAAAAATGGGATAAGAACACAAAGACCAAGATCATACAGTCTAGGAGTAAGATATAGATTTTAACCCCCTAGCGGTAGCAGGATATTGAGCACTAACCCTCAAAAAGACTCTCACAACAAAATATCCTGCTACTCACTTTTGATTTATATCAAAAGAAAGGTATTATTTTTTATTGGGAATGATTATCATTACCAATAAGATAAGGAAAGCAAGATTAACATCCTTAACCCTCAACCCACTGTTTTTCTTGCCTTCCTTTTTATCAAATAGGAATAAAAAATATGAATGAATTCATTATAGTCTTCCGAGAAAGTCTTGAGGCTTGTTTGATAGTCGGTATCATTTTTACGCTTCTGGAAAAAAACAACCTTAAGAATGAAATAAAACAATTGTGGCTTGGTGTAGCTGCCGCCTTAATTGCTAGCATCATCGTTGCAATAGCTCTAAATAATATCAAACAATCAATAGGCAATGCTTCGTATACTGCTCTTTTCGAAGGAATCTTTATGTTTATAACTGCAGGATTGCTTTGGTATGTAATCTTTTGGCTATCAAAACATGTCAGTGATAAAAGTGAATTAGAAAGTGAAACTAGACAAGCAATGACAGCTTCGGGTTGGGGAGTTTTTCTGGTGGTATTCTTTGCCATTCTTAGAGAGGGCTTTGAAACCGTTATATTCTTAATGGGTAGCTTCTCAATTCTAGGATCTTTCTCATATGTAGGCTTCATTTCTGGAATGGTTATCGCAATCTTAATCGGCTATTTAATTGTTATTCAAGGCAGAAGAATTAATCTTAAAAAATTTTTCCAAGCAACTACCCTTTTACTAGCAATATTCGCCTCTGGAATGGTTGCTTATGGGACACACGAGATTGAAGAATTTTTAGTTAAAGGCAATCACTTAAATTGGGTTGGTCTAGAAGAAAAAAGCGAAATCAAAAGGGTTTGGGATATCTTGGAACCTAAATCAGAATTAAGCTCTTCGGATAATGCTTCTATGTATTCATACAATCTAAACGGGAAAGGAAAGTACACTCATCTCTTTCACGATAAAGGTAATATTGGTGTTTTCCTTAAAGGGTTCTTTGGATACAACAGCAATCCGAATTATGTTGAATTTGTCTTCTGGTTGTTATCGCTTATCTTTGGGCTAAAGCTTTGGAGAAAATTTTATTTTCAGCCTGCCTAATCTCTTGAAAATTTAAATTCCGATCATATATCTAGGTTGTAGATGCCAATGATGGGTCTACATTTAATTAACTTGCTTAATAAAGGAGTAAAATTATGGTTAATACTATATTTGACACAGTATGGAGAGACATCTCTCCTTTCGCGGTTGGTTTTGATAGAACCTTTGATGCATTATCAATTATGGCTAATTCAAAATCACAAAGCGTTAACTATCCACCGTATAACATCAGGAAAGTTTCTGATGAAAAATACACCATTGAACTAGCTGTTGCTGGATTTGATGAAGAGGATATTGACGTTGAAGTCGAAGGAGAAAGCCTTACGATCTCAGGAAATCGACCTGAAGATGCCTCTGAAGGTCTAGTCCATCAAGGATTAGCATCTAGAAGCTTTATAAGGAAATTTGTCTTATCCGACGACATGGAAATCAAAGGTGCTGCTTTGTCGAATGGGATGCTCTATATCGGAATGGAGCGATTTATCCCAGAACATCGCAGACCTAAAAAGATATCTCTAACTTCAAAAAAGAAGCTATTGGGATAAAAAATGGAAAGGGGGCGTAAAGCCCCCTTTCTTAAATAATTCTAGAATAAGTCTCTGATGGGTGGCGAGAGATAAGCCAAAGAAATTTTTAGCCCTGCCATCAATGATGCGACTTGCACCATGACGATTGATAAGGGCGACATAATTGTCAGCTCTGGCATTAATGAGGCGAGAATATAAAAAAGACTAATGAGAAGTATCCAAATCTCCCTTGAATGCCTCACAAAGAAGAACATCATAAAATCAGCACTAAAGGCTAAAACAGCGATAAGAAGTTGAGCATTATACAATCCGCTAAATCCATCGACAGCTAATTGGCCATAATACCCATTAACAGACTCAGGAAACGGATATGCAAAATCAAGTATCACAGCCACTATCACCATCAGAATAGGGGCCACGATTAAAAATCTAAAATAACTTATATAGTTCATCTATCCTTTACTATAAAACTTCATTTGCTATTACTTCTATGGACTTCGCATTAACATTACCTAAAACCAAGGTGCCAATTCTTCCAGTTTTGTCTAATTCTTTCCAGGCCTGAAGTCTTTCCTTGATTCTTTCAGGAGGTCCTATCAAGGCACACTCATCAACCAATGAATCTGGAACCGCCAAAGCTGCTTCTTCTTTTTTTCCGTCCAAGTATAAATCTTGTATTGTTTCAGCTGCCTCTTCGTAACCGAGACGTCTGGCGTAATCATTGTAAAAGTTTTTCGATTTTGCTCCCATTCCACCAATATAGAGAGCAAACATTGGCTTCATTGCCATGGTACAAAAATCTTTGTCTCCCATAGCCACGGGAACAAAAGGAGCCACATCAAAATTATCATAACTTTTTTCGCCATCTGCCTTTGCAAAACCTTCTTCAACATGCTGACCAATAATTTCAAATTTATCTGGATTCATCCATATTGGGAAAACTCCATCTGATACTTCGCCCGCACACCTTAAACCAGCTGGGGTAATTGATGCAGTATAAATTTTAACCTCACTAGTGCTGTGTAAAATACTTTTAAGAGGCTTGCCTAGACCTGATGAACCCTCCCCTCTATAAGGGAATTGATAGAGTTCTCCATCATGCTCAAGAGGCCCTTCTCTAGCGATAACTTGTTTAATAACTGAAATATATTCCTTTGTTCTGGTCAAAGGCTTTCCATAAGCTTGGCCGTACCAACCTTCAACTACTTGAGGTCCAGAAGGCCCAATACCTAAGAGGAACCTATTGCCTGATAAGGCATTCAAAGACATAGCTGTCATAGCAACCATGGTGGGTGTTCTTGCTTGCATTTGCATAATAGCTGTACCTGCTTTTATTTTAGACGTTGAAGCCAAAACATAAGCGGCAACTGAAACTGCATCTGACCCGTAGGATTCAGCAGCCCATACTGAGTCAAAACCAGCCTTCTCTGCGGCTAAAATATCGTCCATTGGTATTGTTAACTTTGCTGGAGAATAACCTAATCCCATTCCTAGTTTCATGATGCATCGATGCCTTAAATTGATTAATAAACCATTATAAGATGAAGTATTTTTATTTCAAAATAAGAACTTAATTAAATAAATATTAAATTATTTCTTTTCTTTTCTATGATTGGTAAATCCACAGCTATACAATAGAAGACTTAAGTTCAAAAGCGAGTATCAATAAGCGTTGAGATGAGCAAAGTAGACAAAAAATGGCGAAAGAAAGCAGAAGAAGAGTTAAGAGGTGAGAGCATTGATTCTCTTAACTGGGATACCCTTGAAGGCATCCAAGTTAAGCCTTTATATACATCACAAGATCTTCTTGAGCTAGAACACCTTGATAATTTACCTGGATTCTTACCGTTTCTCAGAGGCCCAAAGGCCACCATGTATTCCAAGAGACCTTGGACAATTAGACAGTATTCGGGTTTCTCGACTGCCGAAGAATCAAACAGATTCTACCGAGATAACTTAGCCGCAGGACAGACTGGGTTATCTGTGGCTTTTGATTTAGCGACTCATAGGGGTTACGACTCCGATCACCCTAGAGTTCCAGGTGACGTTGGAAAAGCTGGGGTTGCCATTGACAGCATTGAAGACATGAAGATCTTGTTTGATCAAATTCCTTTAGATCAAATGTCAGTTTCAATGACAATGAACGGTGCTGTCATACCAATAATGGCGATGTTCATCGTCGCTGCAGAAGAGCAAGGGGTGGATAAAAATGATTTAAAAGGAACCCTCCAAAATGACATTTTGAAAGAATTCATGGTTAGAAACACCTACATCTATCCTCCAGACCACTCGATGAGGATCGTTGCTGACATCATCGCTTACTGCTCAACTCATCTGCCGCAATTTAATTCAGTATCGATCTCTGGATATCACATGCTTGAAGCTGGAGCAACTTGTACTCAAGAGCTAGCTTACACCATAGCTGACGGACTTGAATATGTCAGAGCAGCCAAAAATCAAGGTCTCGATGTAGACTCATTTGCACCTCGATTATCATTCTTCTTCGGTATTGGTATGAATTTCTTCATGGAAATTGCGAAATTAAGAGCTGCCAGATTCCTATGGTCTGAATTAATCGAACAAGAATTTAAACCAAAAGACCCAAGATCCCAGATGCTTCGGACTCATTGTCAAACATCGGGAGTAAGTCTAACCAGTCAAGACCCCTACAATAATATCATTAGAACGACTATCGAGGCGATGGCAGCTGTGCTTGGTGGGACCCAGTCTTTACACACAAATTCATTCGATGAAGCCCTAGCCTTACCGACACCCTTCTCTGCTGAAATTGCACGTAGTACTCAATTGGTGTTAAGAGAGGAAAGTGGATTGACCAAGGTCGTGGACCCATTAGCTGGCTCGTATTATATTGAATCACTCACTGGCTCAATCATCAATGAAGCCAGAAAACTCATTGCAGAAGTTGAAGACCTAGGGGGGATGACCAAAGCGGTACAAGCTGGTGTTCCAAAACTCAGAATTGAAGAATCAGCTGCTATAAGACAGGCAAGGATTGAGAAAAAAGAGGAAATTGTTGTTGGTGTGAATGATTACTTTTCATCAAAGGAACAAGATGTCGATATCCGATCAATTGACAACGAGGATGTCAGAAATCAACAAATTACCAAGCTCGAATCAATTAAGAAATCAAGAGACGAGACCGTTTGTCAAAAAACTCTGGAAAACATTGAATCAGTTGCAAAAAATGGTGGTAATCTTCTTGAAGCAGCTATAGAAGCAGCCAAAGCCAGAGCCACAGTGGGTGAAATCTCAGAGGCAATGGAGAATGTTTTCGGAAGGCATCAAGCTGTCTCCCAATCCATCAGCGGAGTGTATCGCAAAGAATATGAAGGTGAAGATGAATTTATGGATGTCGAGAAAAAAGTAGAGCAGTTTTTAAAGACCAATGGGCGAAGGCCAAGGATTCTTGTTGCTAAACTCGGGCAAGACGGTCATGACCGGGGAGCAAAAGTTATTGCAACCGCCTTTGCTGATCTGGGTTTCGATGTCGATATTGGCCCCTTGTTTCAAACCCCTGAAGAAGCTGCTAAACAAGCAATAGAAAATGATGTTCATATCCTCGGTGTCTCAACACAAGCAGCCGCACATAAAACCTTGGTGCCAATGCTTATAGACTGTCTAAAAGAAGAAAATGCTGAAAATATCTTGGTCGTTTGTGGAGGTATTATTCCCGACAATGATATACCTGAATTGGAATCTATGGGTGTGGGTGCTGTTTTTGGCCCAGGCACTAATATTTCAAAAGCAGCACTAAAGGTTCTAGATCTAATTCAATAAAGTAATGAAGAAAAATATAGAAGAATTAGAGAAAAGAAAACAAGCCGCTAAATTGGGTGGCGGAGAAAATCGAATAGAAAAACAACACGCTAAGGGCAAGCTCACAGCTAGGGAGCGTATTGAGATATTAATTGATGAAGGGACCTTTGAAGAATTGGACATGTTTGTAGAACATCGTGCGGTGGATTTTGGAATGGAGGAACAAAAAATTCCTGGCGATGGTGTGGTCACAGGCTACGGAAAAATTAATGGTCGGTTGGTTTATGTCTTCAGTCAAGATTTCACTGTGTTTGGTGGCTCATTATCAGAATCTCACGCTGAAAAGATATGCAAAGTTATGGACCATGCCGTTCAGAATGGAGCGCCTCTGATTGGACTCAATGACTCTGGAGGAGCAAGAATACAAGAAGGTGTGGTTTCCTTAGGGGGCTATGCAGAGGTCTTTAAACGAAACGTTTTAGCCTCTGGGGTTGTTCCACAAGTATCATTGGTCATGGGTCCTTGTGCTGGCGGTGCTGTCTATTCTCCTGCAATGACAGACTTTATATTTATGGTTGAGGATAGCTCTTATATGTTTGTAACTGGGCCTGATGTTGTTAAAACAGTAACCCATGAGGAAGTATCAGCTGAAGAATTGGGTGGCGCTTCGACGCACAGTAAAAAATCTGGGGTCGCAGATCTCACCTTCGAAAATGACACTGAAGCATTATTGATGACTAGAGAATTTATGAGTTATCTTCCACAAAGTAATAGGGAAAGACCTCCTCTAATAGCATCAAAAGACCCAGTGGATCGCCAAGAAAAATCCTTAGACACCTTAGTGCCTCAAGATCCAGCAAAGCCATATGACATCAAGGAAGTAATCCATAAGGTTGCTGATGAAGGAGAATTCTTTGAAATCCAACCCAATTATGCACAAAACATTGTTATTGGCTTTATTCGATTAGATGGATCCACCATTGGTGTTGTTGGCAATCAACCTATGGTTTTAGCCGGCTGCTTAGATATTGACTCATCCATTAAAGGGGCACGTTTTGTGCGTTTTTGTGATGCATTTAATATTCCCCTGCTCACCCTTGTTGATGTCCCAGGATTTATGCCAGGGACTTCACAAGAATACGGGGGGATTATTAAGCACGGCGCTAAACTCTTATTTGCCTACGCTGAAGCAACTGTGCCCAAGGTAACTTTGATTACCAGGAAAGCCTATGGAGGAGCCTATGATGTCATGAGTTCAAAACACATAAGGGGTGATGTCAATTTTGCGTGGCCTTCAGCTGAAATTGCAGTGATGGGTCCGAAAGGTGCTGTTGAAATTATCTTTAGAGCCGATATTGGCGATGAAGAAAAAATTGAGAAACGAACTGAAGAATATAGGGATAAATTTGCTAATCCTTTTATAGCTGCCAGTCGTGGGTTCATTGACGATATTGTTTTACCTCATCAATCAAGAGAAAAGTTGTGTCGCTCATTCGAAATGCTTAAAGATAAAGAACAAGATAATCCCTGGCGTAAGCACGACAATATTCCGCTCTAATTCATGTTTAAAAAAATCCTCATTGCCAATCGTGGAGAAATTGCTTGTCGAGTGATTAGGACTTGCAAAGAAATGGGAATAAAATCGGTCGCTGTTTATTCTGATGCCGATGAGAATTCTATGCATGCAGACCTAGCTGATGAGTCAATATGTATTGGTGGAACAGCATCTTCAGAGAGTTATCTGGTTATTGAAAAAATTATTCAAGCTTGTATCGAATCCAAAGCCGAAGCCATTCACCCAGGCTATGGATTCTTATCTGAGAATGAAGAGTTTGCAAAGGCTCTTGAAAAAGAAAAAATTGTTTTTATTGGTCCCGGAAAAAGGGCGATTGTCAGTATGGGTGACAAAATTGAATCTAAAAAGATAGCAGAAAAGGCTGGGGTAAATGTTATCCCTGGTTTCACAGAAGCTATAGCGGATGCTGATCAAGCTGTTCAGGTAGCAAATGATATTGGTTATCCAGTGATGCTCAAAGCGAGTGCGGGTGGTGGTGGTAAAGGCATGCGAGTAGTTTATTCTGATAGTGAATGCAAAGACGGATTTGAACGAGCAAAAAATGAAAGCCAAGCCAGCTTTGGTGACGATCGAATTTTTGCCGAAAAATTCATAACTGAACCTCATCACGTCGAGATACAGGTGTTAGCTGATGAAGCTGGTAATACTGTGTATCTCGGGGAAAGAGAGTGCTCGATCCAGAGACGACATCAAAAGGTCATCGAAGAGTCGCCATCGCCGTTCATTAGTGATAAAACTAGAAAAAAGATGGGCGAACAGGCTGTGGCATTAGCTAAAGCAGTCAATTATAAATCTGCAGGTACAGTTGAGTTCATTGTCGATAAGGATCAGCAATTCTATTTTCTTGAAATGAACACTCGTCTTCAGGTAGAACACCCTGTCACCGAATTGGTCACTGGGGTCGACCTGGTTGAAAAAATGATTAGAATTGCTGCCGGCGAAGAACTGGATCTAGAACAAGATAAGATTGCCTCTAAAGGCTGGGCTATAGAATCAAGGATATATGCTGAGGACCCCTACAGAGACTTTATGCCCTCGATTGGTCGGCTGACAAAATACTTAACGCCAGAATCTTCAAAGGAGGTTAGGATTGATACCGGGATTAGAGAAGGCAGTGAGGTTTCGATGTTCTATGATCCCATGATTGCAAAGCTCATTACCTATGGAAGCAATCGAAATGAAGCCATTGAAAAGATGTTAGGTGCCATCGATCAGTATGTGATCACGGGTGTTTCTCACAATCTCAATTTTTTAAGCTCAATCATGCAAAATGAAACCTTTCAATCTGGGTATACAACCACGAACTTCATAGAGGAACAATATCCAGATGGGTTCAAAGGGGAGCGAGCAATCACTGATGAAAGGGAGTTAGTAGCGGCTCTCCTAACTGCTTATCATACATCTCGACTGAAACGCATGATCTCCTATCAAGATCTTCCCAATCAATGGACAGTTTCGATCGATGGTGAACAAATAGAGGTGCTTATTAAAGAATCAATATCATCATTAATAGCTGTGATTGGGTCTAGGGAGTTTGATGTAAGTCTTAATACCCTCCCCAATGATCCAAGAGTGAGATGTGAAATTAATGACGATGAATTCAATATGCAGATTATGCATAGCTCTCCAGGTTACCAATTGATCCACAGGGGTAAAATATTCAACGCCCTGGTTACCAGACAAAGAACGGCTAAGCTCAATGAATTAATGCCAGAGAAAGTGCCCTTAGACCTATCGCAGTTCTTGATATCGCCAATGCCTGGACTGCTAATGAAGGTTTGTGTTGATGAGGGGCAATCTATAAAAGCGGGGGAAGAATTAGCTATCGTTGAAGCTATGAAAATGGAAAATAGCCTTAGAGCAACCAAAGACGTTAAAATTAAATCGATATTAGCCTCAGAAGGCGATAACCTAGCAGTGGATCAGAAAATTCTGGAGTTTGAGGATTAATTTGAACACATTAGATATTGAAGAATTATGCAAATTGATTTTTTCAGGAGATCGAAAAGCCATTGCGACTGCCATTACGCTTGTTGAATCGACAAAACACGAGGATCAAGATTCCACTAACCGTCTATTAACCCTTTTAGAATCTCAACAAACACAGAGTATAAGAATTGGTATTTCAGGTCCTCCTGGGGTCGGAAAATCAACCTTCATTGAAGCGATTGGGCATTCGGTTCTAGAAAGTGATGAGCGATTAGCTATCCTTGCTATTGACCCAAGTTCAAGCATCAGTGGCGGATCAATTCTTGGGGACAAAACAAGAATGGAATCTTTATCACGCAATGAAAACACTTTTATTAGGCCATCTCCTTCAGGAGGGAATCTTGGTGGTGTGCATCGATCCACCAGAGAATCTGTGAGTATACTTGAAGCAGCAGGGTACTCTGTTATTTTGATAGAAACTGTCGGTGTCGGACAAGCTGAAACTGAAGTATTTGAAATGACTGATGTCTTCCTCGTCCTCCTTAGTCCAGGAGGTGGTGACGAACTTCAAGGTATTAAACGTGGAATTATTGAGTTGGCTGATATCCTGGTTGTCAACAAAGCTGATGGTAACTTGGAAGCCACATCGAGAAGCACAGTATTGGATTACAAAAATGCACTTAAGCTTCTCAAACCAAGAATTCAAGGCTGGAGTGTTCCTGTTCTTCCTTGTTCTGCATTAGAAAAGAATGGCATTGACCAAATATGGAATGAGGTAATCAACTTAAAAGATCACTTGGTAAAAACAGGTCAACTTGAAAAGTCTCGACTAGAACAACGTAAGATCTGGTTAAAAAATAAGAAGAAAAATCTTATACTATCTGCGATCGAGGATGACGAAGAACTGCTTGATAAGCTAGGTGAAACAATAAAAGAATAGAGAAAAAAATGATTGGACGACTAAACCATATTGCGATTGCTGTTCCGGACCTTGAGGAAGCTACTAAGATTTATCGAGATACTCTAGGTGCAAAAGTTTCTGAACCGGTACCTCTTCCTGAACATGGAGTCACCACTGTTTTTGTGGATCTCCCTAACACCAAAATAGAGCTCATAGAACCCTTAGGAGGACAATCGCCCATTGCTGCATTTATTGAAAAACATCCCAAAGGTGGAATGCATCATTTGTGTTACGAGGTTGACGATATCTACGAGGCAAGAGACAGAATGGTTGAGTTGGGTGCTACGATTGTAGGGACTGGTGAGCCGTCCATAGGTGCTCACGATAAACCTGTAATTTTCATGCACCCCAAAGACTTTGCTGGAACATTGATTGAGCTAGAACAAAAAGACTAATTCTAGAAACGATATCTAAGTTTGGCTGAGAAGACATTGGCTTCTGGTTCCTGCCAAGTGGTTCTATATATTTTAGAAGTGTCCGCTTCATCGTCAAAAAAGTAGCCGCCGCCGCGTGTGTAGACCAGATAAAAATTAGAGAGCGCATCAATTTCATATCGGTAACGCATTTGGAAAGCTAGCTTTCCTAAGTTAATACTATTTACGGCCTCCTCTTCGCTAACTAAGAACCCATTACTATCAGCAAACCAACCTTTACCTTGCTGATTCCTAAAGGCAGTAGCTTCTAGTTTTATTTGTATTTCTTGATTGCTGGTTGGGTACCATCGACTGCCTATATTGACACTGGTTCGACGTTGTTTAAAGGTCCCGTAATGATTATCGGATAATCGGTTTAACCAATTGGTTCTTGAGTGATGATTGAAAAACATCCAAAATCTGAGGTTATCTTTAGGGTTGAAATTAAAACCAGCATTAATTTTTTTGTGGTGATCTTTAAATGCATAGTAGTCGTCCATTTCTGATTGGAATCCTAATCTATATCCCCATTTTCCATTATTGTATCTAGGGCTGTTATAACCGACCTCGAAATTTGAACCGGAACCAATTCTTATAAAAGGGGCAACAATACTTCCCCTTGGAATCTGGTCATCTCTGCCTTCCCCTCTTGCAAAAACATTAAGACTAATGGATGAAGTGTTCTTGAAGCCTTGCCTAAAAAAGAGGGTGTAAAATTCGTTCAAATTATCGTTATCAGAGTTATTCTCATCCCAATAATCGAGATTGTAGCTTCGAAAATTTACATTAGAATCTTCTGGAAAGTCAGTTCTTAGATAATTGAAAGATGCGCCCCAGGAAGCAAGGTCATTCCTCCACATATATCCCATATCATTGATGTTAATGTCCTTATCAAAATAATAATATTCGGCACCAAATTTGAGTTCTTTAGATGGTCTGTATGAAGCCATGGTTCTTGAGCCAAAACCACTGTCTTCTCCAGTTACATTAGACACCATAGATAAGTGCTCAACCTTTATCCCGCTTTTTGGAACGTACTGATAATCAACTGCACTAACTGTAGCTGACCTATCTAAGACATCGTTTTGATTATACGTAGCCATATAACCAAGCTTTTGATCATCTCCAATTTTTCTAAGTGCCCTAAAAGCAAAAAAGTCTTCGCCTTTACTGAAATCCTCGTCTTTCTCAAAAGCAGCGAAAACACCTATGTCTGTGGTCTCACCGAGTTGGGTGTATTTAATTGCAGTATCTATATCATTGACACTCTTGCGACTCGCTTCACACTGCGACTCAAGTTCATCGCTGCCTCCCTCGAGAGCTGAGTATTTAGAACAATCATAATTAGGGCTATCGCCAATACGTCTTGTATGAAAGATTGAATAAAGTTCAAAGCCTGGGTACCAATCCTCGCTAACATCGAATAAAGATTGGCTTTGAGTAAAGAAAGGTCGTTTATCTGAATAAAATGTTTCCCTTGGAGAAAAATTGATCACCACATTATCGCTCTCAACTTGCCCAAAATCTGGGTTAATCGTCGCGCTTAATTCACCACCTCGACCATTATTATAAAAAACTTCAGCCCCCACATCATAAGTGGAGTCATCTTCAATAAAATCATTATTTGCAACCATATACGGTAAAAAATCTAAACGGGTTGGGTTGGACTTAAACACTTCTATCTTCGGTAACCGTGAAAGAAATTTTTGTCTACTTGAGCTCACTTTTGCAGACCCAAACCATTTATTTATATATCGTGCTTGCCTCCCTGCTAATATCCTGATGGTTCTTTTTTCTCCTTGTTGCTCATTCATTGGAACCATTGTCCAAGGAACAAAGAACTCAGAATACCAATTCTCTTCGGACTCTGAAGTCTTGGCAAACCATTCGCCATTCCAATCACCGTCCATGCTGTTTTCATTGGTGATAGTAAAATCAATTAAGGCATCACTGAGTGAGACTCCGAGTAAATAACCCGTGTTACCTTTGTTATCAAAGTCAATGGCAATTGTATTTCTATCAAAATCCCCCATTAAATCATCTCTTCTATGGGTTCTTCGATCTCTTGTGTTCATGTCTTGGGCATTGATAAAACCGACATACAGACCTTCTTCATTCGAATAAACAAGCGCCTTAGTTTTCAAAGGTGCAGCCTCTAAACTGAACGGGTCAATGACAAAAAATTCTTCTATTGTTTGTGCTTCTTGCCATTCTGGCTCATCCAATACCCCATCGATTGTTATTTCAGCCATAACAGATGTTGTGAACCCACTTAAAAGGATTATGATTGTGATAAATTTATGCATTGCCTAAACTATTCGCTGTTTCATTGATTGTGGATGTATTAATGGCAGCATAATAACTTATTTCATGCTTAAAACCTCTAAAGTTTTTCTTGGTTATTGCCTCTAGATTTGGTCTTTTTTCACTCGGCTCTTTTCCTCCTCCTATGCCACCACCAAATTCAATAATGGTGTCAATGGCATAATTAACTGAAGTTCTCATACAACCTAACCAATTCACGGTCTTGTATAACTGATGAAATAGAAGATCAGCTGTTTGACTTCCAGACTCGTTGTGAACTTCTGTTGAGTGATTGGATAAGACTGGTGTTTTCATTGGTGAAAAATTAGTTTCTGATAATGTGTTCTTAAACTCTTCAGCTGCAACCGTCATGAGATCTGTATGAAAGGCACCTTCGGTATCTAGCTTGACGGTTCTTTTCTTTGGATAAAGTTTAGAGATACCTTCCTGAAGGGAAGCAATGTTGGATTCAGTGCCGCCCACAACCGTTTGCTGCTCCAAATTAATCGTGGCCACTTGACAATTATATTCTTCTGCTAGAGACGAGCTCTCTTGATAATTAAGTGGCAGAGCCAACATGGATCCCTCGCCATGTGCTCCCATCAATTGACCTCGTCGACTCACAAGCTTTAATCCATCCTCAAAACTAATGCATCCTGAGGTGACTAAAGCAGCGTATTCACCTAAGCTATGTCCAGCCATTAGCTTGGGTTTTAAATGATTCTCTGTTAACTGATTAAACACAGCCAAACAAGCTATTTGGTGAGTCAATAATACCGGTTGAGTAAATTCTGTTAGGCTGATTTTGTGATCTTCATCGTCGAATGACAATTTGACAATATCGTAACCTAAAACTTCATTGGCCTGATCGTAAATATCTTTAGCTACATCAAATTCAGAGTATAAATCTTTGCCAATACCTTTGTATTGTGATCCCTGACCTGGAAATATATACATAATCTCAGCCATCTATTCCCCAAATTATATAGTGAAATTTTCAGCCATTATGACTTATAAAGGATTAAAAACAATAATAAAGTCGATATTTTATTAGCTTTGAACGTAACTTTTTGTAACGATGGAGATCCAGAAATCTATATCGTAATATTATCTATATTCAAATCATGAGAGGTACAAGAATTGAGCGATAAACACATAGCTATTATTGGGGCAGGAATTGGGGGAATGACTGCAGCTGTAACCCTTGCTAAGAAGGGAGTAAAAGTCAGTATTTTTGAGCAAGCCCCAGAACTAAGTGAAGTCGGCGCAGGACTTACAATTACCCCTAATGCAACTAAAGGTCTGATGTATCTTGGCCTTGAAAAACAAATGAAAGAAGTGGGTATGGCTCATAAACAACAGGGGGTTAGGCACTTTGAAACCGGTGAAATGATAGTGCCTTTAGAGCGTGGTGAAAAAATGCTAGAAAAATACGGAGCATATCAGTTCCAGGCTCATCGAGCAGATGTTCATAATGTGCTGATTGACGAATTAAAATTACACAATTCAAATACAATTTATACTAATCATGAACTCATTGATCTTAACGAAAAAAATAATAGCGTCGAATTAGTTTTCAGTAACAACGAAACCTATGAGGTTGATTTTGTCATTGGTGCTGATGGCAATAGGTCGGCGGTTAGAAAAATAATTTTAGGCGATGACGACCCACAATTTGCTGGTTACGTGGCTTGGAGGGGGCTGGTTCCAGTCGAGCTCCTTGGTGAGGATGATTTTGATGAATGCGGTTCTTCTGCCTTTATAGCGCCTGGTCGAGTCTTTGCTAGATATCTAGTTCGCAATGGGGAGCTTTAGAATTATGTGGCCTTCCTCGCAACCGATGAATGGGCAGAAGAAGGATGGGCTATCCCTTCAAAAGTTGATATCGTCATGGATATTTTCTCTGACTACAACCAACAGGTAAAAAATATTATTGCTGCAACGCCAGCAAACGATCTTTTTAAGTGGGGAATTTTTGCTCGAGAGCCTGTGTCCAAATGGTCAACTAAAAACATAACTCTTCTTGGTGATGCCGCCCACCCCTTAGAGCCTTTCATGGGTCAAGGAGCTAGTCTTGCAATTGAGGACGGTGTGGTTTTAGGAAGAATAATAGAGGATTCAGAGAGTTCAGATGAGATCGTATCCAGATATGAAGCAGCTAGAATTGAACGTGCTCATTTTGTTACGGAACATTCAAAACGTGCCGGAGCCAGGTTCACAGGAATAGATCCTGAAAAATATACAAAAGAAGAACATAAGAATGAAGAAGAGCTAGGCCTTTTTAATTATCACCCAGGAGATGTTATAGTTTAGCCGTGTTTACTCTGAGAGAAATATAATGTTTATCAATTTTTGGTACGTCGCTGATGAAAGCAAAAACATAACTGATAAACCAGTTAAAAAGAAGATGCTGGGTCAGAACTTTGTCCTTTTTAGAGACTCAAAAGGTAAAGTTCACTGTCTGAGTGATGTCTGCATTCATCGTGGCGGTTCGCTAGCTGGGGGGAAAATTGTTCAAGACTGTGTCCAGTGTCCTTATCATGGTTGGCGATTCAATGGAGCCGGTAAATGTCAGCAAATCCCTTCACTCGGTAAGAATGCAAAAATCCCTTCCAGAGCTAAAATCGACTCGTACCCCACAAAAGAAGTCTATGGTCTGGTCTTCTGCTTCTTAGGCGATGCTCCAGAAAAAGAACGATGCCCAATTATGAAAGTTGGTGAATACGAACAAGAAGGATGGCAAACCACAACACAGTATTTTCAGTTTGACATTGATTACAAGCGATCAATAGAAAACGGTATCGATGGTGCTCATAATGAATTCGTTCATCCTACACATGGGTTTTCAGGGGAGGATGAGGAGTACAAGTCACCCCCGATAGATATGAAGGAAACAAAATGGGGAACAGGGTTTTGGAGTAAGATGTACGCACCCCCACTCAAGGAAAAAAAGATGCGAGAAGCATCGGGACGAGATAAAAATGCAGTGATGGAAGCGGGCACAGGTCATCATGGTATCTCAATGCTATGGACACATATCCACCCTACTGCTCAAGTTTTCATCCATCAGTACATGTATGAAACACCCATAGATGAAGATCGAACTAACCTTTATTTGATAAACACAAGAAACTTTTTAACCGATCCTCAGCATGATGAAACAGTGATGGAAAGAAATCAGGTCGTTGCATTCCAAGATAGAGATGTCCTGTCAGGCCTGCATCCCAAGCTGACTCCAGAAACAACAAAGAATGAATTTTTTGTCACTATGGATAAACCGATTAAGCGTTATCGAGAACTATTGGACGAATGGGAAAACAAAGGTTGGAGAATTAATAGTGAAGAGGTTCAAAAAAATAAAAAGAGCCATGCCTACGCGATCCCAAGCCCTGCGAGACGCAAGAGTAAGGGCTGGGTTCTTGATCCTATCCCTTTGATAAAACCTTAATTTTAGATGAGAAATTATTCAAAGTTACATTTCGTTAAGATTTAACATATTAAATAAATCTTAATATCGTCATATAATTTCCCATAGAGAAAATTTAACAACTGATTATTATGTACATTAATTTCTGGTACCCAGTATGCTTGACTAAAGAACTTGAGGATAAGCCGGTAAAGGCGACAATCCTTGGTCTTGATTTTGTTGCTTTTAGAGACAGCAAAGGCAAAGCACATTGCCTAAGTGATGTTTGCTGTCATCGAGGAGGTTCATTAGCTGGAGGGCTATGTCATAGCGAAGATGATACGATTGCTTGCCCTTATCATGGTTGGCGATTCAACGGTTCTGGTAAATGCACGCAGATTCCATCGTTAGGGCCAGGCAGTAAAATCCCAGCTAGAGCCAAAGTTGATAGTTACCCTGTTAAAGAAAAATACGGTATTGTCTTTGCCTTTTTGGGTGACCTATCTGAAGAGGAACGCTCACCTCTGTATGAGATTGAAGAATTTGAAGCCGAGGGATGGCGAGCAAATAAAACCGTAATAATTGATATTAATTACAATTATGAACGCTCGATTGAAAACGGGTTGGACCCTGCACACAATGAATTTATTCACCCAACTCACGGTTTTGAGGGCACAAAGAATGACTATAAAGTAAACCCCACACAAATCACTGATCATGAATGGGGAGCAGACTTTGCACAAGTCTTTGATGCGCCACCACTTGATAAAGATGTTTACGGGGACACAGCACGAGAAGAATCAGGAGAACTAACCGTCTTTGGTGGTTACCATGGACCCAATACATTAATCACTCAAATCCACACAAAAAAAGATATCAATTGGTTTCATCAATATTTCTTTGAGCAACCCGTGAATCAATTTAAAACCAAGATTTTCTTCGTCAATATGCGAAATTGGATAATGGATGAAAAAATGGACGATATGGTTATGGAACGCAATATGGTTATCGCCAATGAAGACATCGCGGTAATGACAGATCTTAGACCTGTGGTAACACCTCCTGTTAAAACTAAGGAGATCATGGTGCCAGCTGATTTAATTATCGGTAATTACAGAAGAACTTTGGAAGGGTTTAAAGACAAAGGCTACAAAATTGATGTGAAAAAATTCAAAGAAGAAGAGCATGAAACTGCGTTTGCTATTCCCAGCCCAGACAGAAAGACAGAAAAAAACTGGGTGCTTGACCCCATTCCATTGGTTAACGGAAAATAATAAGAGATTTACTGAGCTGATAAACCGCCATCAATAACTAGCTCACTTCCAGTTATTAATTTTGATTCATCTGAAGCAAGAAACAATATTGCATTGGCTACATCACCAACATCTGCAAGACTTCTTGCAGGGATCTGTCGTTCTATTTTACCTATTAATTCATCGCTTGGGTCTGCAAAGAATGATTTCATCATTTCAGTTTTAGCAAAAACAGGGTGGATACTATTGCATCGAACCAACTTAGTTGTTCTAGCACAGTGGAGGGCAACTGATTTTGAAAGATGCCTTACTCCTGCTTTAGCACTGTTATAAGCAGCAAAATTATGTCCTGCAACTATTCCAGATATTGATGAAACATTAACAATAGAACCGTTTCCTGAATCTCTCATAAGAGGAATTGCGTATTTACAGCCGTAGAAGACAGAGTCTAAATCAACCTTATGAACCAAATCCCACTCCTCGATCGTCGTGGCCTCCACATCAGCCATGAAACCAATTCCGGCATTGTTAACCAATATGTTGAGTTTGCTTTCATTGACCTTAATATGATCAATAACTTTTTCCCAATCTTCTGTTTTGGTGACGTCATGACTGACAAAATTCACGCCAAGTTCTTCTGCAACTTTTTTTCCGCCCTCTTCATTGATATCTGAAATATAAACCACCGCACCTTCAGCATTAAAAACTTCTGCAGTTTTTTTCCCAAAACCTGAAGCGCCTCCTGTTATAAGAGCAACCTTGTCTTTTAACCTATTAGCCATAATTTTTTTAAGTTGTTAAAATTGAGTGGACATTATAACTTCATAAAGTTCAAAAAAGATAAAAAGCACTTTAAAAAAACTTAACACCTGTGTAACAAATTACCAATGAATCAAATAAAAACCGAATATTGCACTATAAAAAGTCATTGGGGCAACAGGCAAGTAAGATTCCTAATTGCTGGTTCAGGACCTATAATATTTCTTCTCCATCAATCTCCCAAATCGGCTGATGAATATAGGCCACAGATTGAAGAATGGAGTAAGGACTTTACAATTATCGCACCCGACACACCTGGATACGGTGACTCAGATGTTCTTGAAACAGATAAAGTAACAATAGAAAAAATTGCCCAGGCAAACATTGAACTTGCTGACACCTTAAACATTAAAGAATTCGGACTATATGGTTTTCATACGGGGGCAATTATCTCTATTGCAATGGGTCATCATTATCCTGATCGAGTGAAAGCGATTGCTTGCAATGGGGTTTTGGTTTTGACCGATAGTGAACTAGAGAATATAAGGCAACACTATTTACCGCCGTATACACCCCAATGGGATGGAAGTCATCTATCT
>ERZ724561.60-NODE-60-length-21462-cov-4.674854_pt1 | contig 21462 bp, 17 predicted proteins | sample MGYA00375855_ERZ724561 | MGnify/ENA primary metagenome ERZ724561 (study PRJEB28725, sample SAMN03264854) | marine sediment metagenome | biome: marine pelagic biome; feature: marine oligotrophic desert; material: ocean water | place: Pacific Ocean:North Pacific... | reverse complement strand
CCCCTAGACAGATCTAGAGCCGCAAATGTCTCTGAAACCGAGCGAGTAGTGCTGGCCGAGGCCAGAGAGCGTGAGGTATCGCCCTCCGACCCCGCCCTCCAGGCTGTCCTTGAGGTTGGCCGGACTAGGCTCTCCCAGATCTTCAACGGACTGCGCAAGGCTGGACTGCTCTCGGTCAGGAAGCAGGGCCGTACGAGGCTGTTCAAACTGAGCAGGGCAGCCTCGCTGGAACTCGAGATGACCTAGGTGCTGGAATGTCGGGGTCGAAAGTCACTAGGGACAGGGTCGAGGAGTACCTAGCTCTGACCTCGGAGGCTAGGTCGAAGGCGACCCCATGCGCCGAGGGCGAGACCGACGAGGCCCGGTTGACCTCGATGCTCAGGATGTGTGATGATTACGCCTCTGATGCGAGGCACTTCATGGAGGAAGGGGATTTAGTCAGAGCCTTCGGAGCAATCAACTATTCACACGCCTGGTTGGACGCAGCGGTCCGAATCGGGCTACTAGACGGGCACGGCGACGACCGCCTGTTCACACTGCCCTAGGCCTCCACCAGTCGTAGAAAGCGGCCGGAGGTGACCTCGATGTACGAGCCACCGGAGGATACCAAACTCTCCTTCAGAACCCGGTCCACCGTGAGCACAGGCCACCCCCTCGAGCCAGACAACTCAATCAGCATCTCGTCCGGGTGGGACAAGCCATCCAAATCCGAAATCATCTCGCAACGACTCTCTAGCAGGCTGAGCAGGAAACCCTTCCTGCTCTGTGAAAGTTGCGACAGCTCGAGGTGGACGCATTCGAGCAGTTTCAGGTCCGCTTTCCCGACGACCCCACTCATCGCATCATCGAGATTGAGCTCCGCATCCATCAACGCGACCCAACCGCAGGCGTCTACTAGGACGCCGACCAACCTATCACCCCGCTATCGAACCGTGGCCGATGAGTCGCCAGCGTGATCCGATTCGTCGTGACAGCGTGATTCGACTGCCCCGCTTGGCGCAGATCGGCAGCCTGAGTTGTAGCGTCGCCGACGCCCCCTTAATCGACGAGACGGTGCCCACGCTAGTGGCTGTGGCTGAGTTCACCATCAGCATCTCGTTGGGCTGCAGAGGGCGGATCTCCCCAGCATCGTCCTCGTCGGCCGAGACCATTTTCTCAAGCAGTTTGAGATCGAGGTCGAGAGACTCCCAGACCGGCGGCAACTCGCCCTCGCGAGCCATTACCTGCCCGGAGAGCTCGTCCGCCTTGGTAGAGACCGGGTCCATCGGAGTGGCTATCCCGCACAACCCACCGGCATACACCGTCTTCAGGCCGATTCCACCTCCCTTCACGCTCTCGATGGTCGTTCGAATGGGCTCCCATGTGGCCCTACCTCCCGACTGTACCCTACGGCCCGGTGCTATCAGTATCGAGTCTCCAACGCTGAAGGACCCCTCTACGATACTCCCTCCGACGATGCCGCCCTGGAGCTTGTCCGGGCGAGAGCCCGGGCGATTTACGTCGAACGAGCGGGCCACGTACATCAGCCCCGGTTGACTCGAAGACCTGTCAGGAGTGGGAATAATGTCCTCGATAGCCTGAATCAGGACATCGAGGTTGACATCGTGGTGCGCCGATACCGGGATTATGGGCGCGTCCTCGGCTATCGTCCCCTCAAGGAAGTCCCTAATCTCGGCGTGGGACTCGACAGCCCTCTCGCGACTGACTATGTCGATCTTGTTCTGCACTACGACGATATTCTCGATTCCTGCTATCTGCAGTGCCGCCAGATGCTCCCTAGTCTGTGGTTGCGGACACTTCTCGGTGGCAGAGATAAGCAGCATTGCACCATCCATTATCGATGCGCCCGATATCATCACCGCCATCAGGGTCTCGTGACCGGGAGCGTCTACGAAAGAGACCACTCGCAACAACTCCTGACCCGAGTCCTCCTTGCCGTCAGGGTGCTTACCCCTAGCGTAGTACCTGCCATCAGGAGTCTTGTAGAAGGCGGTGTCGGCGTAGCCCAGCTTGATACTGATGCCTCGCTTTCTCTCCTCTGAGTGGGTGTCCGTCCAGACTCCGGAGAGGGCCTGGGTCAGGGTGGTCTTGCCATGGTCCACGTGGCCGACCATGCCGATGTTGACTACGGGCTGTCCGGGCAAACTCTCAGCCAGTTCAATCCCTCCCGCCGATTCATTCCTCTTCTCCAGAGGGCTCCTCGACAGGTGCGGCCTCCTCGACGAGGCCGAAGATTGCGTCGAGGGAGCGATTGCCCGCCTCGGTGATTTTCAGGTTAATCTGGCGAGTGTCCTGGCTGATGACGTTACCCCGCAGCTTTCGACGCCTCCTTAGGCCGTCGTACTTGTAGCGGTACACCTTCCCCCTCTTCTTGACGTAGCGCTTGCCCTTGTAGCCTACGCCGGCGGTGATGAGTACCGGCTTGATTCCACCGCCGTCCAGTTCCGGCCTCATGGGACGTCCCGTGAGATCGGAGCCACCGGTGATTTGCAGCTTGTATCCGGACAGGCTCTTGTCCCCTTCGCCGACGAACATTCCGTCCACCGCGTCACCTATCCTCTTGCCGAGGAAGTGGTTGTAGTTCGAGCCCGTGACCTCGATTCCGAAGCCCCTTCCACCCGATGCGGGATTGGTGTCGTTGATTACCACCTTGAACGCCTGCTCCGCTGCCATCTGGTCACCTCGGACGGCCTCCCGACTAAAGGCCCCTATAAGAGCGGTTCGGAAGCGCCGTAGGCGCTTGTCGAATCACCCCAATTCCTTCTCGATGCGACTCTCCAGAGCCGCCGGCGAGGCATTGGTCATAGTGATGTGCTGGGTCCTCCCACGACCAACGGTCGCGTTCGCCGTGCGAGACTCGATTAGTCCGACCCTCTCCAGCTCTTTGAGGTGCTTCCAGAATGTCGTGTAACTGCGTGGACCAACGCCATGCTCCTCGCACACTAGGTTGTACAGCTTCTGGGCATCGCCGCTGGATATCTCGTCCACCCTCTTCAGGCGCCTACAGATGCCTAGTAGGACGAGCTTCTGGTGCTTGCCCAGCCCATCGATCTGACTGGGCTCGATTGATGACGTCCTCAGGGTACTCGGACTCACGTCCTCGACCAGAACGTCTCCCCTACCATCCTTCTCGGAACGACGGATTGCAGCCTCCAGTAGCTCGATGGCCAGACGCGCGTCACCGCTTTCGGCGGCGAACCTGCCAATCTTGGCGAGTACCTCCTCTCCGACCGAGCCCGGCCTGCAGGCCTCCTCGTAGCGTTGCTCGGCAATCCCGGTGAGCGCGCGCTCGTCGTACCCGCTCAGTGACAGCATACTACTCTCGCCGAGGCGAGATATGATGGCCGGCTCGAATAGCCTAATCAGGGAGGCATCCTGGCTCACCAGAATCATCGACAGCGAACCCTGCTGCCCCTGCCCCTCGTCGATGCGCAGAAGCTTGTAGATTAGGTCTCCCTTGTCATTCCTGATTAGCACGTCGACCTCGTCCAGAACTAGGAGGAGGTGGGACTGGTGAGCCCTGAGGTTGCGACGAATCGATTGGATAATCTCGCTCGAACTGAATCCTCTCTCAGGATGTCCAGAGTCGAGTGAGCGGGCGATCTCCTGCAAGACCTGCGAGGCGGTTGGGTGGTTGCGGCAGTTGACGTGGGCGAGGACTATCTTCCTGCGCCCGTCCAACATCCTCTGCAGGTCTTCGCCGAAGCGACGCGTCATCACCGTCTTGCCCGAGCCCACCGGTCCGGTGATGACAGCCCTGCCACTCACTCCGTGACCTTCCATGCCGACGAACATCGAAGCAAGCTCACCGAGTTCCGCATCGCGGCCGACCAGAGTGGGGGGGGTCCAGTCGAACGAGAACGGTGCCCTGTCAAGCAGAACCTTGCCCGCCCCTATTCTGTCAAGGTAGTCGGCCATCATGCGACTCGTGCTCACATCGTTATTAGACATATTTGGAGCCGCGCGCGCGCATATGCACATCTAGTAGCGCGCCCGAATCAGGGTATCTCATCGAACTGGTAACCCGTCTCCCACTTCTTCTCGCCCAGCGCGACCTCAAGTTCGTACGGGGTGATTAGCGGCTTGGCGTATCTTACCGAGTCATCGATCGCTATCCGTGGGCAGGCCGTGTTCACGTAGGCGTCCACAGGGTAGAAGTCGATTAGGTCGGGACTGATGTGGTCTAGCGCCAGCAGGTAGCCCTTGCGCCCGTGCTTCTCGAGCAAACGCTTCATGCGTATGGCTAGGTTTCGACGCATCTGCCCGGGCTTCTCGCCAATCAGGATGCCGAATGAGGTCGCATCGTCCACGGAGTTGATGAGCCCGAAGCGCTGGCGAAGGATCCTCTCGATTCGCTCCAGCGACATCTCGGTGGCATCCCCTGAGTAGGGATCGAGCATGGCCAGCGGCTTACCCGTGTGCAGGACCAGCCCGATGGGGTGGAAGTCGCCCGAGCCTAGGAACAGGTAGTGGCCTATGGAGGGGTCGTCACCCGAGTAGTTGCACCCTAGGACCTGGCCCGGGAAGGTCAGCCTGTCACCGCCGACGGGAATCTCGACTTCGAACCCGGCTCTCTCCAGCCTGCCCTTGAACTCCTCGAGCAGATGGAGGTGCTGTATCGAGCCGACCAGCCCCAACCTAGTCCCGGTAAGTGGGGACACGCGGCCAACGGCGTCCAGAAATCTCTCCTTGGCATCCTTCTCATCGATGTCGGACTGCTCTCCAGCCGACTCGAGCCGAGACTGCGCAATCGACCGATGGCTCTCAAGCAGGGGCAGAACCGGAGCCAACTCCGGGTCTCCATCATATGTGACCGGGATGAAGTGAGTGGGCATGCCAGAGTCGATGTTCATCTGGCTGTGGCCCATGTGGGCGACCAGCTCGACACCCATCATCTGCATCTTGTCGTGTACTAGGTCGCACGCCCCGTAGCAGGGATCCGCGGCTAGGACGACCTTCGCTCCCGACTCGTCCTCAATCGAGTCCATCATCTCCAGAGCTTGCATCTTCAGCCCCTCGGGGACTTGCAGAGCTACCAATCGGTTGTCGTTGGCCTTGATTCTCTCGACCAACTCGTCCAACTCGAAGTCGTGACGCTTCATGTCCATGCTATCACTCGAGAATCTCGACCCTGCCGTTGATTATGTCTATTCGCGCCAGAGTCCGGATTGGCCACTCCGGCCGCTCCTTGGCGAGCCTTTCTCTCCCCTCACCCTTCTCGATGGCTATCACGATGTCCTGCAGGATGACTCCCATTTCCTCCAGAGTGTCTAGAATAGGTTCGAGAGTCCCTCCGGTCGAAATCACGTCATCGACAATCAGTATCCTCTCGCCTGGGGCGATGTCGTTGATGTAGGTGGTAGACTGCGAGTACCCCGTCGCTACATCGACCCGGACCTCGCCCTCCATACCGTACTGGCGCTTACGAATCACTACCGTCGGTTTGCCAGTGGCATCCCCGACCGTCGCCAAAAGCGGCAGCCCCATGGCCTCCACGCTGACGATCAGGTCGATGTTCGACCAGTCGACCATCTCTACAATTAGGTCCCGGGTGGCTCGCAGAACGTCTGCATCCATCCGGGGAATCCCGTCAGATATTGGGTGGATGAAGTAAGGGTACTCGCCCTTCCAAATGATCGGTGAGCCACGTAACGAGTCCTGCAGCACCGTCAGCGGGTCAGAGGGCGACATGGCCCTGCAACCTCAGACAAGGCCCTTCAAATGCTCGGCGCCCTTGATTAGCCTAATTGTGCAAGGGGTCGGGAACTTGCAACCCGCCTTCCTCAGTGCGTCACGGGCCACTAGGTAGTTTTCCGGGTCGGTCTGGATGGAGACCAGAGTCTGGTCTCGCTGGACGCGGGCAGCGGTGCCGACGTTCTTTCCGAAGGACTGCCTCATTCCCAGAGAGACACGGTCAGCCCCAGCACCGGTAGCCTGCTTGTTCTCACGTAGGATTTGGTGAGGATAGGTGTGCATGCGGAGAGCGTATCCCATTTCACCAGCGCTCTTCCTGATGGTCGCGTTGGCTGCTTGCCGGGCCGCCTCCAAGGCCGAGTCCCGAACCTGACAGGGGTTGTCGGCAGTTAGCTCCACGACCACTTCAAACTGACCTGCTTCGGCAGCCTTCCTGTTGCCCATGAAGTAGCGCAGAATGCGGTTGTTGGGAACTCCTCCCGAGTACTCCCGGCGGGTGTACGCCTGACCCTTAATCTGGCGATACATCTTCGCTGGCTTGCGCGCCATTACACTACCTCGTTGGCGGGCCACCGACCCTCTCTATTTAACCATGAGGCAACGCCGAAGGCGTTCCTCAATTGACGGCCAGCCTCTCGCTCTCCCTCTGGACCAGCCTGACTCCAATCACTATCAGCACGAAGCCGACGAGCATCGATGCCCCGATGCTCTCGCCCAGAAGGACCCATCCGCTCAGGACCCCGAAAACAGGGACAAGGAAGACGTAGGAGGCCGCTGCAGTGGGGCCAATCCTGTCGATGCCCCTAGCGAACCACACGTAAGTCAGGACGGTCGAGAATAACCCCAGGTAGGTGACCGAGATCCATTCCGCTGAACTAGGACTGGGGATGCCAGAGGCCCAGACCTCGGCCAGCATCCAGGGAGTGAGCATAGCCCAACCGACTATTGAGTACCAAATCACCAGTTCCTCGGTGGTGCCAACGCCACCCTCTCTCAGAGCCATCTTGGTAAGGTTGCTGTTCGTCGCCCACGCGAGTGCGGCCAGCACAATCATCGCATCCCCGAGCAGCCGGTGTTCGAACGGGATGCCGGTGTTTGGGCTCCAGCCCACAACAGTACCGACCCCGAGCATCCCCAGCACCAGACCGAGTGCCATCCCCCCGGTCAACCTCTGACCCAGCATCGGTGCGGCCAGAAGGACGGTGAATACCGGATTGATGGGGATGATGAGCGAGCCGTCTCCAGCTGCGGTCCACCTCATCCCATGCATGAACAGGAGCTGGTACACCATCGTCCCGAGCAGCCCAAGCCAAATCGTATATCGCCATGACCGCGAGTCATGGGGAAGCAGCCTCGGGCCTCCACGGTTCCTGTATATCCACCACCAGGCAACGAACGCCATTACGGCAACGACGTATCTCAGCCAGGCTGCGGTCGCCGGCCCAAGATTGGCCCCTGTAGATTCGTCCAGACCGTAGCTGAGAAACCTGCCCACGGCCCATGTTGAGCCCCATATCACGGCGACTAGGAGCAGCAGCAGATGCGTCCCGAGGTTGCCTTCAGACCTAGGCATCCCCGCCTCCGATTGTCATCAGCCTCTCGATGAACCCGGGGTCGCTGACCGCACACGCCTCGGACCCGTTCACGATGCCACCGCACTTGCTGGCCAGAGCCATCGCGGCCATAGCCAGTCGATGGTCATCCATCGAGTCCACAGGAAGATCGGGCCTGAAAGGAACCTGCCCTCCCGCTACCTCGACCCCGTCCTCACTCTCGCTGGCTTCCATTCCGAAGCAGCGTAGCAGGCCCACGGTGCTGCTGATTCTGTCCGACTCTTTGCCCCTTGCATGGGCTACCCCGGTGATTCTTCCACCCCTGCCCAGCGCCATCAGGGCTGCAGCGGAGGCAATGATATCACTCTCATCGCGTAAATCCAGCACCTCGACCCACTCGGCCAACCCCCTCATCGCCACAGACAGCTCTAGGCTTCCTCCCGTGATCACGACCTCGACGCCGTGCAGTTCTGCTAGCAGCATCGCGATTGGAAGCAGGCTGAGTTCGACTGGGATATCGACCTCTCTCGGAGTGTCGGGTGGCCATGGTTCCAAGGTCAAGCTGTCGTACAGCATCTCGTTGCTGGAACCGCATTTGGCTGCTAACTCGTATGACAGCTCGGAGTATCCCCTGCTCACCCGGTGCGACGAGGTCTCGAGGCTGATTGCCCCCGAATAGCTTGGCGATGCGATTAGGAGGGCAGACAGGGGCTGGCTGGAATCGCTGAGGTCTAGTTGGGCATGTCCTGGGGCGATTGGCCCGGTCACGGTCAGAGGGAGCCTGTCCGAAGTGACCTCGCAGCCGAGCTCTCTCAGCACTCCTGCAAGAGCGGACATATCGCGCCGCCTCAGTGACCTGTCCCCATCCAGGATGATGGGCTCGCTCATGCCGGCGGCCATCGCCATCAAGAAGCGGGCCGCAGTGGCCGAGTTGCCGCAGTCGAGGACCTCTTCGGGCACGGAGAACTCATTCCGACCGACGCCGCTCACGACCCAACTGGAGTCGCCCTCCTCTATCCCAGTCCCGAGTTGTCTAAGGCATCCGGCCATGGAGCGGACATCCTCGCCAACGCTGCCGGAGAAGCTCAGCACCGTCTCGCCTTCTGCCTGCGCCGCGAGTGCCAGCCAGCGGATCATGTGACTCTTGGATGGCGGCAGTGACCACTCAATGGCCGCTTCGGGGCGCATCGGCTCGATGCTCAGCACGACAATGCCAAGGCCACCGTTGTGTTGAATCCTCTCATGCCCGGCTAAGCCCTTATCCAGTCGCCGAAGTCACTCTCTCCGTCCCACTCCGCCGACCTCTGGTCTATCAGACTCGACTCGAGGGTCTGCTCGAGCGAGTCATCAATCCTGATCAGGTTGTTGCGCTTCAGCAGCCCCGGGCTGAGTCCCGGTAGCAGGACTGACATCGCCCTAGGGACTCTACCGGGATAGACCTCGTTGACGTGCCTGACGATGTTGGTGGTGCAAGTATTGGTGATGCTGTGGTACCACTCGGGACGGTCATGTAGGTCGTTGGTCCTGCGCAGGAACGACTCGAGCAGCCTGCGGTGATTGTCCTCGCCGAGTACTATGCCCTCGAACAGGTGGGTCTTGGAGTTCCTCCTGCACCTAGCTCTGACTCCTATGGAATCACTCTCAGTGGCCCAGACGTAGAGCAGCTCATACTGCCTCAGCATCCCCTTGATGGGGTGGTAAGTCTCACCGACCTCCCTCCTGACCTCAATCGAGCAGGCAAGCCTCCTCCCATCCTCGAACTCGAAACTCATCAGCGTGTGGGCTATCGGCTTTCGCTTTGGGTCGAAGTACTCCAGCACCAGCCAGATCGCAGTCACCTCGCTAGGGCGAAACGTCCAGTCCGTCCAACGCTCGTCGAAGTCTCTCGTGGTCCTCCAGCGGAAGTCCCTGACATTGCGCAGGGTGACCTCGTCGCCGTCGAAATCGGCGTACGCCATCCTGCGATTCTCGACCACCCATTCGCGCTCGTTGGAGGGCTTTAGGCTCAGGTGTCTGAGTGTGAGGACCAGTATCACGGCGAGCCCGGCGAGCCATGCGTATTCCGCCGGGTCCACGCCCCTCCGTGGCACGGCCGAGCGCATCAAACTGTCCTAGAGTAGGGTGGCGCGGCAGGGGAGATTCGAACTCCCGAGGTGAAACACCACTGGATTAGCAATCCAGCGCAATGGCCAGGCTATGCGACTGCCGCAGTGGTTGTTCCACCCGCGTCAATCGCTTAAGCCGAGCGGTTTCACTCCTCTTCGAGCGTCGGCTCGTCCGCATCGGAAGAGTCCACTAAGTCAGCCGGAAGCCTAGCGACGAAGATGATTTCGTCAACGTAGCCCGACCGGTCGGCGTCGCGTAACTCCATGATTCGGGTTCCCTTGGTCACCTTGCCCAGAGTCTCCTTGGTCTGTCCGGACACCATCCTAATCATCATGCCAGTTCCTGTCAGCATGAACAGCTGGTCTTCGAGGTCAGGGATTTGCCGCACGCTGACGATACGATCGTCGTCGCGCAGCGACATCGTTCGAACGCCCTTCGTTCCCCTGTTCGTGCGCCTGTAACCATCCCTCACCATGATGGATTCACCATCTTCCCCAACCACCTCTTTTCCTTCATCATCAAGCGCCACAATCATCTCGCCAGAGCCGAGTCTACTGCGCTTGGCCATGCCGTACTTGGAGATCGTCAGTACGCTGGTGTCGAAATCATCGGTCACAATCATTCCGATTACCCTGTCGCCCTTTCGTAGTTTCATTCCAGAGACGCCCTGGCTGACCCTGCCTTGGGCCCGCACCACGTGTGTGGTCATCGTCTCGCCCGAGTTCTGGTCTATCCTCGACTTCTCCTCGGCTGGCATGAACCTGCAGGCGTTGCCTTGCGAGGACACGAGAACGACGTGATCGGCATCACTCGCCGACCTGACGGTCACCAGCGAGTCCTCCTCTCCCTCAGCAAAGCGGAGGGCGTACTTTCCGTTGCGGTTAATCTTGACGTACTCGGAGAGACGACTCTTCTTGATGCGACCGTTGGTGGTTGCGAACATCAGATAGTTGCCTTCTGGATTTTCGATGAGCTCCCTGCTGAGGGGGAGTATTGAGATTACCTTCTCCTCGTCGCGGATGCCGCCGAGCAGGTTGCGGATGTGTGAGCCCCTGCCGTGGCGACTGGCGGATGGCGTCTCCCATGCCCTGAGCCCGTATACGCGACCCATGTCGGTGAATATCAGCAACCTGTCCTTTGAGAAGCAGGTTACGATTTTGGAGGGAGCGTCCTCCTCCTTCGTCGCCACCCCCTTGAGCCCCTTCCCACCTCTGTTCTGCAGTCGGAAGGCCTCTACTGGGAGGTGGCGGATGTAGTTGTCCTGAGTCAACGAGATCACGAAAGCCTCCTCGGCTACTAGGTCTTCGCGATCCATGGAGAGCGGAGTCGGGTCGATGCTGGAGCGTCGCTCGTCGCCATGCCGCTCGACTACCTCGTCTAGCTCGGAAATGATGATCTCTAGGCGTTGGATGCGATTCCCGAGGATACCCTTCAGGTCCTTGATGGCCTGCTTCAGTTTCTCCAACTCATCAGAGACCTCCTGTACATTCATCTTGGTGAGTTGGTAGAGGCGTCGCTCTGCGATTGCCTTGGCCTGCTTCTCCGAGAAGTCGAAACGCTTCACCTTGGGGTATTTCTCCTCACCCCTGAGGTACTGCTCGAACTGCTCCCGGGAGTTGGAATTCCGACCGACCTCGATAATCTCGGCCATCCTCTTTTGGGCCTTCATCAGACCCTCCAGAATGTGCGCCCGAGCCTGTGCCTTGTCGAGGTCGAACTGGGTGCGCCTCTCGATGACCGACTCCCGATGCCTGACGTGCGTGTGCAGGATTGTGCGCAAGTCGAGCTGGACCGGTTCTTCCTTCAGGATCCCCATCATGTTGGCGGAGTATGACTCCTGCAGCCTGCTCGACTGGTAGAGCTGATTCAGGACGGCGTGCGGGTCCGCGTTCTGCTTGATCTCTATGACTACCCTGATGCCTTCCTTGTTGGACTCGTCCCTGATGTCCCTGATTCCCTTGACGGCCTCCTTCTGGACCAGTTCGGCGATGCCTTGCAGCATCCCGGCCTTCTTGACCTGATAGGGGATTGAGTGGACGATTAGTCGCTTGCCCGACGAGTCGTCTAGGACCTCGACGTCAGAGCGGATGTGGAAGCGGCCGTTACCGGTCCTGTACATATCGACGATTCCGTCGATTCCGTGGATTGTCGCACCGGTGGGGAAGTCCGGTCCCTTGAGAAAATCCATGTATTCCAAGGCATCTATCTTTGGCGGGTTGTCGAGTCCAATCTTCCGATTCTGCTCGATGACCTTCTCTACGTGGAACTTGATGGCGGCAGCCACTTCGTTGAGGTTGTGCGGAGGTATCTTTGTGGCCATCCCGACGGCAATCCCATCGCTGCCGTTGAGCAGCAGGTTGGGCAGGCGAGACGGCAGCACAGCCGGCTCGGTCTCAGTGTCGTCGAAGTTGGGCTCCATGTCGATTGTGTTCTTGTTGATGTCATCCAGCATGTGCTGTGACATCCGGTCTAGGCGACTCTCCGTGTAGCGCATCGCAGCGGGGGGATCGCCGTCAATCGAGCCAAAGTTCCCCTGCCCGTCTATCAGTGGGTACCTGAGGGAGAAGTCCTGAGCCATCCTGACCATGGTGTCGTACAGGGCTTGGTCGCCGTGAGGGTGGTATTTCCCCATCACCTCGCCGACCGAACGTGCCGACTTGCTGTACCCCTTCTCATGGGTGTGACCAGCTTGGTGCATACCCCAGAGGATACGGCGATGTACGGGCTTGAGCCCATCTCTTACGTCAGGGAGTGCACGCCCGATGATGACGCTCATGGCGTAGTTGATGTAACTCTCCGTCATCTCGTCGGATACGTACCTACGTCGCATATCCTCAGCCATCTAAGCACCTCACACATCCAGCGCCGTAACCTCGGTGGCGTGTTCTTCGATGAACGACCTGCGGTCGGGAACGTCCTCTCCCATCAGTTTCCTGAACAGTTCATTGACATCAGCCTCGGCTTCTTTCCTCTCAACTCTATGCATCGTACGAACTTCAGGGTCCATCGTGGTCTCCCAAAGCTGTTGGGGATTCATCTCCCCCAGGCCCTTGTACCGCTGTACATCTATCTTGGCCGTCGGAGATTCTTTCTGTAGCCGCCTCACTGCGGCGTCACGCTCCTTCTCAGTGTGCACCCACTCGGTGTGCTTGCCCCTAGATACGGAGAACAGTGGAGGCGCGGCGATGTACACATGGCCCTTTTCAATCGCTTCCCGCATGAAGCGCCACAGGAAGGTGAGAATCAGTGTGCGGATGTGGGCCCCATCAATGTCCGCGTCGGTCATGATGATGATCTTGCCATAACGGAGCTTATCGGGGTCGAAGGCACCATCTTCCTCTTCCTCGTTGCCGACACCAGCGCCGAGGGCGCGAATCATGCGCTGAATTTGCTCATTGGAGAACACCTTGGCGTGGTTGCCTAACTGCCTCTCGACGTTGAGGATTTTACCTCGCAGAGGCAGCACTGCTTGGATACGACGGTCTCTAGCGGTCTTGGCAGAACCTCCCGCACTCTCCCCCTCGACGATATAGACCTCGCATTCGGCAGGGTCCTTGGACTGGCAGTCCGCCAGCTGGCCCGGTAGCCCTCCGCCCTCGAGCACGCCCTTCCTGCGAGTCAGGTCACGGGCCTTGCGTGCGGCGTCCCTGGCTTTGCTGGCCAGTACCGCCTTGTCGACTATCGAGCGGGCCACTGAGGGGTTCTCCTCGAAGTAATCTCCGAGCTTGTCGTTGACTATCTGCTCGACGATGCCGGAGACCTCGCTGGTGACCAGTTTGGACTTGGTTTGGGCGTTGAAGGAAGGGTCTGGGTGCTTGATTGAGACGACCGCCGACAGGCCCTCACGGACATCGTCGCCAGACAGGCTGTTGACGTTCTTCAGCAGCTTCCTTGATTGGGCGTAGGAGTTGATTGTCCTAGTCAGGGAGCTCTTGAGTCCGGACAGGTGCGTGCCCCCGTCGGTGTTGTGTATGATGTTGGTGAAGCAGTGGATTGACTCTGAGTAGGCATCGGTCCACTGCATTGCGACCTCGACGTGAACCTCTCCCTTGTCGCCCTGCTTGGAGCCGAGGACGTGCAGGACCTCTTCGTGCGCGACCTCCTTCTTCTCGTTCATCGCCTCGACGTACTCTCTGAGACCGCCGTCGTACTTGTGCTCAATCTCAACTGCATCCTCGCCGCGGAAGTCACGCAACATGATTTGCAGACCCGCATTGAGGAAAGCTGTCCTTCTCAGCCTAGTGTTGATCTGTTCGAAGTCGAACTCCGTGACGTCGCTGAAGATGGTCATGTCGGGCTTGAAGTTGATGACGGTGCCAGTGCTCTCTGACTTGCCCACCGACTTCAGGGCGGCCTTGCGCTCGCCCCTGGAGTACTCCTGTCTCCACTCCTTACCTTCTCGGTGGATGGTCATGATCAAGCTCTCGGAGACGGCGTTGACGGCACTGACTCCCACTCCATGCAGCCCACCGGCCACCTTGTACGCCTCGTTGTCGAACTTGCCGCCGGCGTGGAGCTTGGTCATGATGACCTCGGCTGCACTCACCTTCTCCTCAGGGTGCTTGCCGACGGGTATCCCCCTGCCGTGGTCGATGACCGTCACCGATCCGTCCTTCTCAAGATTCACCTCGACTGTTGGATTGTATCCAGCGAGGTGCTCGTCGACGGCGTTGTCGACGACTTCCCAGATGCAGTGGTGCAGGGCCGAACCGTCGTGCGGGTCGCCCAGATACATCCCCGGGCGCTTCCTGACAGCCTCTAGGCCTTCGAGAACCTGAATCGCCTTAGCGTCGTACTTTTCGCCCATTTTCTCACTTTCTCTTGAGGGTTCCCTTAGGGAACCCTCAGCGTACCTGTATTTTGGTACGAGCGGAGGGTTATCAACTCTCCTAAAAATGGCCCCCAAAATCGCCGAAACTGAAGCCCTAGTGAACCTTTCAGGCCTAAAGGCCTGGATATTCTCTCGACATGGTTATACCGGCCGCCAAGGTGGAGCGGCCGATGCCTCGTCCTCTCATCTGCGTGACGCTGAGTGGGTGCACCGTCGATGAGATGCTCAAGGACGCTGCCATGGCCACTGCGGCCGGAGCAGACATGGTCGAGGTCCGCTTCGACAAGCTCTGGGTCGTAGAGCAGATGCCTGAACCGGAATCCGAGGGAGAGGGTGATGAAGGTAGCAGACATCCTAAGTACGTCGAACCAGATTTCATCCCACAGCCACTCGACTCAGTGGACGTTCAAGGAGCACTTGAATCCCTCAAGCAGGGGATAGACCTACCTGTGGTGTTTGCATGCCGTCCAGAGCGACAGCAGGGCCACTATCCGGGCGAGGAGGAACAACGTCTCGATATTCTAAGGGCCGCTATCGACAGCGGAGTAAGTTGGATTGACCTAGAGGTCGACATCGAATCGTCCAGTCGGACCTCGCTGATAGAGGGGGCCTCCGGAGACACGAAGGTCGTGGCTTCGTTCCACTCCGCCGAATCCCCGCCCTCAGCTTCTGAGATTATCCAGGACGTCGAGGACGGTTCAGATGATGGCGACATCGTCAAGGTGTGCTACAAGTCATCGGGCCGTGGTGACGGCTTGCGTCTATTCGAGGCGGCGTGGGGCCTCAGAGGCACTGGGTCGAGCTATGCCATAATGGGATCCGGCTGGGGCGGCGACTGGACCCGGATTCACGCCCCACTTCTTGAGCAGACTCTGGTTTACACCACGACCGACAAGGGCATGCACCTCTCTAGGCAGGGCAGGATAAACGCATCAGACCTGCAGACCGCATGGCAGTTGCTTGAATACGAGACGAACTAGTCTTCCCCGCTGCGCTCGTCGCTCTCCTTCTCAAGGTAGGGGACCTGCCGCAGGTCCTCCTCGTCACCCAGGCCTGCTGACATGTACCTGCTGTGAATCACTAGGGGCCCCACTATGCAGGCTATCGGCAGTGCTGCGATGAGGATGTAGGCGATGAAGTTAGGAAGGGTAGTCCTCTCCTCGACGTCCACTAGAACCTCCACATTCATGACTCCACCAGCAGCCTTCCTGTCCGAGCCCCTCGCGTTATCCCAGCCATCTACCACTAGGTAGTACTTCGGATCCCCTCCGCCGAACCAAGGTGTCGAGGACCACGCTGACCCCGTCGAGTCTATAGCCACCGAGAACACCTGGCTGGAGACGTCCTCATAGTAATGGACATCCCTGAACGGCAGCCACATGACCATGTCCCTCCATTCCACCGGCAACTCCTCCAGCGCCGGCCCGAATTCTTCCCACTCCCTCGATTCGTAGCTCGAGACGTAGCGGTCCCAGTTCACCGCGTCCATCAGGTATACATCGCCAATCGCGCCCATGGTGGGAGCCGACTGTGAGTCGGGACTGAGGTAGACGCAGAATGTGTACTGGTAACCGGGGACCAGTTCCATCCCAATGGCGTTCGCGCTGTCGTTGTAGACCGTCATGTCGGTGCTGAAGTCACGATCTAGGGACCTCAGAGAATCCGAGTCGTCCTCCCAATAGTCCCAGAACCCCACACTGTCAATCGAGGTCTCCTCGAAGTACTGGTCTATGTTGGGAGTATTGCTGGCGGGTACATCGCAGTCTGCTTCAGCGGACGCGACAGGGGCTGCGATAACAGCATAGAGCATCACTACGGCAGGTAGGACGAGGCAGAGGTTGAGGGCGCCGGCAACGAGCTTACTGGGGCCGTTCTCCACGCTCAGCGCCTCCTTGTCCGAATGGGTCGGACGTATCCTGACTCCTTGTTTCTTCGCTCCTGGACCGTTAGGTACTTCGGCTGTGGAGGGGGATTGTGCTGATCCATACCGGGAAGACCACCTTCGACTTCCACTTCTGTGACGTCGTAGGTCTCCAGCATCTCCTCGGCATCCACCTCGTCCTCGTCCTTTTCCCGCATGATGAGCCACCCCAGAAGAAGGACGGCAGCGATGAGGGCAAACAGACCAGCGCTCTCCCTGTTAGGTACGAGGTCCTCCCATGTCAGGTCGGAGAGCGACTTGGGCTTGTCATCCTCCTGCTCGGCAAGGACCGTAATGACGTACTCCTCGGACGAGCAGACTCCCACGCCGTCGCATACCTGCATCAGGATTCTGATCTCCCCTGGCTGACTCCAGGTCTGGTTCCCCCAGAGCCAGTCGTTACGCGAGTCACCGTCGAGGTCGGTGTCCTGCAATGCGTTGAGGTCCCATCTGACTACCAGTGGTCCCGTCAGTGGCCGATCGCGATCATTGGCGGGGTCTCCATCTCCATCGCTGTCGTCAGACTGATCTAGGTCCATCCAGGCCTCGATGCCGTCGATGAGGTCGGCATCGTAGGCACTGGAGTTAAGCAAGACCACGTCGTCAATCGAGACGTAGTCGGCCGAGATCGGGTCTTCCGTCGTGATTATCGGGGCCCTTGAGACGTGTACAGTCAGGGTCGTTCTGTTGGTCTCGCCGCCTTCGAATCCGTCGACCACAGTCAGAGTCACAACGTAGGTCCCGGGTATCTGGTATGAGTGCCACACGACAGGTCCGCTGACTGGTGAGCTGGCATCGCCGAAGTCCCAGATCCAGGAGACGATACCATTCCACTCCGATGACTCGGAATCCGTGGAAGTTCTGCCCACGAACAGGGGGTCGGCGTCATAGCTGCCTGAACCATCGAATCTGATGGGGTCTCCAGGAGCCACGAAGGCAGCCCCAGTCGATGTATGGGGGACCTGCCAGACCACTCCGTCTTCGGTCAAGGGGATTTCTCCCAATACGGTTCCGTTGATGCTCGGGCAGCTGAATTCGAGTTCGGGCACGGGCAGAGGGTTGGCTATCCTAATCGAGTATGACTTGGTGGCTGAGGAGAGCCCCCTCTCGTCGATTACGGTGAGGCTGACAGTGTACAGTCCGGGCTCTAGGAATGTATGACTCACCGAGGAGACGTTGTACACTGGGTTGTCGAGATCCGAAATCTCCCAGATTGTCTGTAGCAGCGCCGTGTCGCCGTCGGGGTCGAACGACTCGCTGACGAACGTGTATGACGTGTCCACCTCTCCATCGAGGGGCCTTGCGAAGACGGCTACAGGCCTCTGGTTGAGCACCTGAACCTGCAGTATGGCCACCGAGGTGTTTCCATCATCATCAGTGACCTCGAGGGTGACGTTCTTCATTCCAGGCTCGAGCCACCCTACCTGGGGGTTCTGCTCTATCGACTCCGTCGATGAGAAGTCCGAGGTCAGGGTCATTCCGGAACCGTCCAGATTGACTCCGCCCTCGAAGAACCAGTAGTACTCGACTATCATCCCGTCGGAGTCCTCGAAGACTGTCGGCATGGTTAGAGGGGTCAGGGTGTCGGTCTGCAATGGCTCGTCGAAGATCTGCTTGGGCAGCCGATTCAGGACTTTGATGTAGATTGAATGCTCGACGCTGTGTAATCCGTCGTCGACGGTCAGGATCAGCGTGTACACGATTCCGTCCGCGCTGCCATCGACCCAAGAGTGCCCCGCTTCGGCAGCACCGCGGCCGCCCTCAGTCTGCCCGTCACCCCAGTCCCACGTGAAGATTAGCTCATCGAGCGGGACGTTGTCGGTGGTCCCTCTGGCTGAGAACTGAACCCTTTGGTCCGTGAGCAGAACCAGTTCGTCGGTGATTACGACGCCGTCTACGGAAATTTCTGGCACAGGGTCCGAGTCATCGCTCACCGAGATGTTCCACGACTGTAGCTCGGAGTAGTACCCACCCTGATCCTCCACCACGAGGACGACTTGGTAGTCCCCCCCGTTGAGGTACGAGTGAGTCGGGTTCTTCAGCCCGGAGGAGTTGTTGTCACCGAGGTCCCAGACGTAGCCCACTGGGGTGTCGTTGTGGCTGAACGTGCCATTGAGCTGCCCGAATCCCCACGAGTCGTACCCCGATCCGAACATATCCACGGGCAGCCATGTCTGGGTGACTGAGGTGGAGACCGACCCTGATGCCACAGGCTCCATGTTGGCCAGAGACATCGGGAGGGAGAACGCTTGGTCAACAATCTCGCCGGTGACGTCGCGGATGCGTATGCCGAAGGACCAGTCGCCCGACGAGGGCGGTGTGAACCACACGCTCCTGGGGGAAGGGATGCTATTACCCGCGGTAATGTCGAACACCACCGAGTCGGAGATTGTGTTGTTGACGAAGGCCTCGACAGTCACTTCGAGGATTTCGAAGAACGCGTTAGACCCCACCTCCATATCAATCTGCACACTGTCTTCCAGACCGTCACCGTCCCTGTCGAAGGGTGATATCGTGTCTATGGAGACTTCCGCGGGGTCGGTAATCAGGCCCGCGTGCACAGTCACCGATGCAGTGGGATAAGACCCCGTGGTGATGCCGCATGACACGTAGTTATAGTCGCAGTCAGAAACCATGGACTCGTACCACGTGAGTAGCCAGACCTCGTCAGTGGTGTTTCCGAAACCGTGCACCAGCCCAGTCCCGGCCCCACTCCCCGAATCGATTCTCATGCTGCTCATGGACCAAGTCCCCGTGACCGCATCACGCGACATGATGGCCCCTTTGAAGCCGAACTGGGTTGGTTGCACCATGAGGTTCAGTGGGGCACCCGAGCCTTGCGAGAACTTGTACGCCCTCATGCCCCAGCCCTCTATGTTCTGACTGGAGCTGTTCCAGTCGTTGACCCACTGGTCGTTGTATCCGCTCATCTGAGCCTTGCAGATGTAGGCGGCTATGCATCCGGAGGTAAGATCCAGATTTGAGAACCCGAAGGCTCCTTGGGCACTGTCGAGAGAGACCGCCGCGCTGAAGTTGGCGAATATCTCGCTCATCGTGGTGCCGATGGCGGTCGCACCCGTCTCCGGATTCTGAGCGAGATTCTCCACTGCAGCCCCTCCGGTAGCGGTGTCGGCGACTAGCCTCTGAATCGCTGCCCCTCCGCCGAGCTTGTCTGCGAGGTACATCAGGAACATGAATCCGGCACCATAGTCGGCGATTCTGCCGTTCCACCACCTGACGCTGAGGCTGCTGTCCTCCGACCACGAGTTGGCGTGCCCGGTCAGGGTGCTGGTGACGCCGAAGCACAGGTATGCTGCCATGTCCGCCGCGCCCTCGTCAATCCACAGGTACTCGTACGGGTCTCTCGAGTTGTGCAGCAGATGCTCAAACTCGTGAGCGAGGATGGTGTTCCTCCAACTCATGTCATCGACGTCCACGAAGACCGATTCCCTGACTGAGGAGATTCCCGGTGAGAAGTATCCGCCAGTCCCTCCCGCGCCGTCAATCGAGATCAGGACAATCTCAATCTGGCAGTTGTCGTCGAGGTCCGGCGGACTGCCGAAGTAGGTCGTGTCCGTCGGGTAGATTGTCGATTCCCATGTCGAGGCGATGTCGTTGAGGGTGGTCGAGGGGATTATTTGGCCATTTTCGACCAGTATCGCGGAGTTGGCCGAGGTCTTCTGTACAGTGACGGATACGGTGCCTCCGGCCGTGGATATGTTGCCTGTATCGCCCTGACTCCACTCATTGGTGCAGGAACGGGTAGTGGATTTCGAATTCAGGTAGCCAGAAGAGAACGGCAGCACCAACCCGGGATAGCCAGCTTCCCTCCATTCCATCTTGAGGTGGCCGGTGGCCGAGAACACTGGTTCGGAATCGTTTGTGAACATGTACCGCTTGCCCTCAATAGAGGGGTCGAACTCCGATAGGTCGCCTGACATGACCTCTACCGCGGACGCATCGGAATCCGACTCAGCCATAGCCAGTGGGGACAGGCTGGCGAACAGCATCGTCAGGACCAGCATGACAGAAGCCCTGCGCGACCCGGTCGAATTGATTGCAGACACGTTCAACACTCCGTGTTGTTTTCAGCCTCAATCCGCTCAAAGACCTATTTTAACATCGATGGAGCAACGTTCGTACGTGCCTCGTAGCGGCCCGGCCCGTGCTGCGTTCTTCGCAGTGCTGCTCACAGCCCTCGTATGCAGTCACCCGGCGGCTGCCCAAGAGCAGTCGGAAACGGTTGATCTGATTCTGATTTCCTCGCACCAGCATGATTCGCAAGCATTCACCCAGGGGCTTGAGATGCACGATGGCTCACTCTACGAGAGCACCGGGTTGTACGGAAACTCCAGCCTCAGGGAGGTGGACCCCACAACTGGAGAGGTGGTCCGACAGGTCGATCTCGACGAGTCGATTTTCGCAGAGGGTATCACAGTAGTGGGAGAGACCATCGTGATGCTGACATGGAAGGAGGGATTGGCGCTGGTTTTCGACATCGAGTCCCTCGACGTCGTCTCCAACCACACCTACTCGGGGGAAGGCTGGGGGCTTTGCTACGACGGCACCCACTTGGTGATGTCCAACGGGACCTCAGAGCTGGCATTCAGAGACCCCGACGACTTCTCCTTAGTATCGACCCTGCAGGTTACCGACCAACTTGGCGAGGTGGGTCTGCTGAACGAGCTCGAGTGCGTGGGGGACAGGGTGTACGCGAACGTCTGGGGCAGCGACTCGATTATCGCCATAGACAAGGCCACCGGTGAGGTGAGCCTGACCATCGACGCCTCGATTCTAGCAGAAAACGAGTCAGACGGGTACAACGACGTGATGAACGGAATCGCCTACGTCCCGGAGCAGAATGCCTTCCTCATCACAGGCAAGAACTGGACCTCCATGCACCTCGTGGCTTTCGGAGCCACGCAGGCCCCCCAACAGGAGTCCTTGGAATCAATCCCCCTGTCCATCCTGAAGTCGATTTGGCCCGTGCTGCTGATTGCCGTCATGGTAGTATTCCTGAGTTCGATGCGCCTTCTGAGCGCGATTATGCAGTTCCTGATGATGTTGCTGTTCAAGCGGCAGGCTGAACAGCCGCCGCTGCCCAGCGAGGGGCAGCAAGGGGCGGGTGATGGGTAGTGAGCGTGGCGGACGACGACGAGTTCGACGACGAAGAGTGAAAATGGCACCCTTGCCTGTTCTTGAGCGCATATGCGATGCGAGCGAGCTCGTACGAACACGTAGGCAGGCGAGAGTCGTAGACATCATAGAGCGTTTAGAGAGTGAGAAAGGTGATTGAGACGTCAGGGATCCCCCTGTGCGTCCAACGTGCCCCACCTCCCAGCAGCACACGGTGGACC
>ERZ724561.56-NODE-56-length-22017-cov-3.555962_pt1 | contig 22017 bp, 9 predicted proteins | sample MGYA00375855_ERZ724561 | MGnify/ENA primary metagenome ERZ724561 (study PRJEB28725, sample SAMN03264854) | marine sediment metagenome | biome: marine pelagic biome; feature: marine oligotrophic desert; material: ocean water | place: Pacific Ocean:North Pacific... | reverse complement strand
CCCCTCGAGTTTCTCAATGCAGTCATCGAGATTCCGCCCCTGGCTGCGATAGCGCGAAGAAACCACGATGAACTCCCCATCCCGGTTAAGACGGCGCGGATAAAGGGCCGCCAGGCGCTTTCGAACCGCAGCAGGAAGCCAGTCGGCGCCTCCAAGATGGAAGCGGATCTCTGCCCGGGTTGAGACCTTGTTGACATTCTGCCCACCGGGGCCGCTGGAGCGAGAAAAGCCAATCTCCAATTTCTCGCGCGGCACCTTCATAGCATCAATCAAGCCTCGGATAGATCTGGCCGCGGACGATGGTGTGGCTGACCCGCCCGGGGAAGGTAACCCCTTCAAAAGGAGACCAGCCGGCTCTTGTTTTCAGCTCTGAGCGGCGGACCGTGAAGCTCTCTTTCTTCAGGACCGTCAGCGATCCCGCAAATCCCGGCTCCACCCGGCCGTAGCGGTAAGGAAGGTAGCGCCCGAGGAAGCGCCCGGGGACCTCCGAACAGGCCCGCTGCAGTGTCGGCAGGTCAAAGCCCTCCTCCATCAGCCAGAACAGGAAGGTCGCTCCTGGTCTAGACAACGGATCTTCCCTGAGGTTGAGGAAACCGTCGTCGGGCTCCTCCTCCACCGAGTCGTTCCCTCCTGCCTCACCGTTATCCTCCCCACCCGTGTCGCCTCCGTCCACTATGGTCTGGCAGCCGTACTGCTCCCCGTCGGGTACGCCGTTCTCGTCCACGTCTCCGGAAGTCATGGCGAATGAGGGCGAGCGGAGTACGCTTTGCGCGAATACCGACTCCTCACCGTCTGGTATGCAATCGCCGTCGGTGTCGTTGGACAACGGGTCCCCGTTCAACTGGAACTCCTCGAGGTTGTTCAACCCGTCCCCGTCAGGGTCCAGAGACTGCTCGCTGAGGGCTGTACCGAGGACGGCCGCAGAGTGCCGGTTGAGCCCGTACTCGACCTCCCACTGGTCCGGGAGCAGGTCACCGTCTGAGTCGGTCGTCGGATCCAATCTGTTCCAGTCTTCCTCAAAGGAGGCAGAGTATTCAGCGGCGAGCCCCTGATGGTGGATCAGCACACCCATCTCGCGGTTCCTCAATGCCGCACTTGAACCCCAGTTCATGCTTCCAACGAGAACACTCGAGCCATCGATGATGGCGCCCTTGTTGTGCAGCTTGACGATGGTGTCGGAGTAGGCCATCAGCCGCGCCGTGGCATCGAGCCCCTCGGTCGCGTTCCAATCCGTGTTGAACATGTGGATGGCATCGCGAATCTCTTCGTCCCACTCTGCGTAGAATCCGTTCAACATCAGGCGTATGCTAACGCCTCTCTGCGCTGCATCGTGGAGAGCAGCAATGATTGGGTTTTCACCGAAGCCCCAGTACCAGTCCAGATCTAGATACTGCACAGAAAGCTCGATTGATTGCTGCGCTGATTCGATCATCGAGACTATGCCCGTGACGCAGTCATCAGGACAAGTCAGGAGTTGGGCATCGAACGGACCCTGGTGGTACTCGATGGGCGTCAGTTCACCCTCGTGCCACGACTCCTCCATGGTCCAGTCGAAAGTCGGAGCGTGCCAAGATGAGTGAGGGAAGATGTGCAGATGCTGAGCATTCTCGTCCCATGCCATCCGGGACAGGACCAACTCGGCAGCGGCTTGGGAGTTCAATATCACTGACCACTCGCGGTTGCCTACTCCGTCGGGAGGCACGCTGGTGTCTTTCCAGTTACCAGACGAGATCCACACGCTCTCAGAGTCCCTGACAGCCACCTTGCTGTGGATGAACGCGTAAGGTGAACTGATCTGAGTAGGGTCCTCCATCCAGAGAACCGTCGCACCCGCATCATGCAGAGCCTGTGCATGCCCTCTCTGGTTGTTGACCGTGCTGCTGCCATCGAGAATCCCTTCTTCGAGCAGCAGCGTCACCTCGACCCCTCTGGCAATCGCATCGAGGAGCGTTTGGGTCATATCGGGGCTCATGAATTGGTAGACGTGCAGGTGGATGGAACTCTCGGCAGCCTCAATCCACTGCTTCAAGTCGTTGAAGGCCGAATCTGGACCTATTGAGGCGGATACGGACGAGGCTGCTCCTGTCGTGAAGTGCCCTCCATCACAGAAGGTCGAGGCACCGATCCTGATCCATCGCTGCTCCCAGTCCGACCCGGTATCTGTATCGGGGTAGTCCCCGCAGCCGCCGCCGCGCATCAGGATGAGTCCAGGTGTCCCATCTCCTGGTACTGACACGGCAGCGCCCTGCCAACCATCGATCTCGGCGATTCCGCCGCCGAAGGCTATGGCATCCACCACGGTTCCGTCGGGGGCCTTCAGCTGCAGGGCGCTGCCGGAGTCAACTAACCAGGGCATGTTGTTCAGCACGACGTTGCCATCGAGAGCCTCGATGCCCCCGTCCGCGAGTAGGTTGGCTGGGTTCTCGGTCAGCACCACTGACGCGCCTGCATCGATTGTTAGATCGTTGACCATAGATATCCAGGGTTCGGTCGAGCGGATACGTTCGATAGTCCAGCCAGCCAGATTGACGACCGAGTCTCCCGTGTTGGACAACTCGAACCAGTCGTTGTCTCTGTCTGGGACCTCTGCAGGCATGATGCGAGTGAACTTCACGTCGTACTGGCCGTCCCATTCGGTCGGCTCGGCAGGAGGCTCCCAGAGCCACAGCATGTTGTTGTCGTGCTTGCCGGTGTCCTCGGCCACCAGTACCCTGCCATCATCGAGCACCGCTAGGTTGTCGGGTCCAGCAATCCGGTTGGGGTCGCACGAGCCGGATGAGTAGGTTCCACCAGCGATGACCGGCTCAATCCGACTGACATCCCAGTCGTCCTCCACAGGCATCCTGTAGACTATCCCGCAACGGTTCTCGGACAATCTGATGTCTCCCTGCGAATCGCTCATGTCGTATCGGATATCCGTCATCGCCAGATACACGTAACCGGGAGATTCGGGGTTGAAGACAACGCCCTCCATCTTGTTCCACTCGTCGGTGGCCCCGATGGCCCCGGCAGCCTTCCTTGATTCAAGGAATGCGACCCTGTCGTCGACTGCTGAACCGACATCGCCGTCACCATCCAAATCGTCGTCTAGGACTCCCTCGGCCCAGTCGTTAATCTCCTGGTCGGAGATGTACGAGTTCTCACCATCGACGAAATCCGCAGTGGTGATCCCATCGTACTCGTCTATCCAAGCCTCAATCTGAGAATCGCTGGATGAAGCCAACTCCACCCACTGAACGTCGAACCCAGTGGTAGCGGGATTACTTCCTGAGTCCTGTGTGACCCTAGCAGCATACAAGGTACCCGATTCTAGGTCACCTGGCGTGTCAGCCATGAATTTGAACAGCACCGTCCCGTACTCGTCGTCAGACAGGTACACTGTCCTCTGATCGGGCATCACCTGAGCGTTCTCGTGCGAGAATCTGCCCATCGAGAGCTGCTTTTCGAAGGTCGGCGTCGGTGTATCCGCGTCCTCTATCTCGACTATCCAACCGTAGTCGTATGGATTGGGGTAGTAGCCCAAGTAATCGGCCAGTTCCTCCTGATCTGAGTGGTAATGGTAACCGGGGTCGTTCCAGTTCTCTGTGTCGGCGAAGAAAAGCTCCTCGGAGAGCAGCGGAGTGCCCCACGGACTGATTGAGCCAAAGCACAGCACCCATCCGCCGTTCATCCCGCTGAGGTCCTGCATCAGGCCCCCTAGGATGTCCCATTCCTCCGAGGCCGAGTTCCACTCAATCATGAGTTGACTCACCCCTGCAGGCCGACTCTCCCAGGTGGTGTACAGGTAACCCCTAGTGCCCTGTGGGTTTAGGGGGACGAAGGCGTTGAAGTCTGGCTTCTGGCTGGTGAAAAGGAGCTCACCGTCATCGGCAGCGTAGATTCCCCCTGCGACACCTCCTTCGGACAACGCATCTCCGCTTTGCACGAGCACCTGGTAATCTCCGTGGGACACCCTGATGCCATGCCAGACATCCCATTCGCTGCTGGACAGGTCGAGCTCGGGAACCACATCCGGAAGGGCATTCCAATCAACCCCGTTGACCACCCCGACCGTGGCATCGTAGTAATCATCGTCGGGGTGCATCGCGTTGACGAACAGATTCCCCAGTGAGTTGACATGCAGCCCAGTGGCCTCGGCCCCGCTCGGCATCATCATCACCCGAGTGAGATCGTAGGGAGTCTCCTCTCCCCATCCTCCGCCACCACCCGCTCCCTCGGAGTTCTCAGCCCCGGGGGTGTTCTCCTCTGAGTCGACCCAATCCGCAGATGAATCAGCAGTGGGAATCTTCGAGATCCCGTTGGATGCCTCGCCGGTAGTCACCGTGTGGATGATGGCCCCGCTGGCATCCTTGAGGTACAGTGTCTCGCCTGCGTTGTTCAGCCTCAGGGTGCCGACCTCGTTCTCGGCGATTACGGCGTAGGAGTCAGCTGAAATGACGTATGGATTGGGGAGCTGGTCGAAACCAACCCAAGTTGACGAATCGATTGGGTGAATCCAGCCGCCGACGTCCTCAAGGGTCCAACTCTCGAGGCTGACGTCCACTGAGCCCGAGTTGTGCAGCTCGACCCACTCCCCGTTCGGGAATACACCCTGGTCGGAGCCATCGGCGTTGGGCATCATCTCGTTGATGCATATCGCCGAGCAGTCCGTGGAGCGGTTGGAGGCGCTTCTTGCAGGTCCCGCTCCTCCAAGTCCGTCAATCAGGACCGGCGACAGCGACATCAGCACTAGGATGCCCAGCGAAAGCGCCGCCGCACAGCGCCTAGGGCGTACACTCATGGGGCTGTGCTGCTGGACGTCATGGGTTCAACCCTTCGTGCACGCGGGCCCGCAGCCGGCATAGCCGGCTGACTAGGTGAATCCGGACTACTCTACATCTTCTTCTCTGGAGGTCGCAATCAGACCCATACTACCGTAGACGGCTAGACCGATCCCAGCTACGTAGAGTAGCGCAGCGATGTATGAGAAGGTAGTCAGAGCCTCGAGCTCGCAGTCGCCCTCGCCACCGAAGTCAGTCCACCAAGTAGAACTCATGTGGTCGATCACAGTGCACTTGAACGAGGCAGCATCATCATCACCAATCTCGCTGAAGGTGTGGATCTCGAATACCGGCTGCGTCTGCCAATCGTCTGGCTCGCCGTCGCCGTCAGCGTCGGTGAAGTCAGGGTTCATCGCACCCGCCCATCTGAGGTCGAGGTAGAATCTAGAAACCGACTTGCCGTACATCGCGACGTTGGTCACCGGCTCGACCTTGATGTCCACACTCGAGCCGAAGTAGACTGGCAGAGCCCCAGGAAGGACCGCTACCTCACCCAAGCTGAATCCAACCAACTTAGCCTGGATTTGGTTCTCAGCGGGGTCCAGCGCAACGTGATGTTCGACCATCTCGATTCCCTTGTAGGTCACGGTCTCACCCACTTCGGTCTGTGCTATCGAGTATCCAACTAGATTGACACTGAATGGCTCGTCGGCGTCTGCAATGCCGCCTATGGTTCCAGTAATCTCAGTGTTGGAATTTCCGACGTGGTCGGAGAGTAGCCCATACACACTAGCTTCCCTGTGAGGGGCCCTCCACGGCAGGTGCTCGGTCATGCCGTAGGTCTCGTTGGCCTCGCACTCGACTCCATACTCGGCGTTGCCGTCGGCATCGAGCTTGAAGTCGCACAGCCCGTCTCCGTCGGAGTTGATGTAACCCTCCATGAAGGCGTGCTCGGCTGTACCCAACCCGTCAACGCTGGTTGGTATCTTCATCTGGTAGACAGAGAAGTCTCCCGTGCTCTTGCCCCCGGACCCGTAGTATGTCGCGTTGGTCTCAAGCTTGACCCAACTGTTCTCCTCTCCATAGAGGCCGACCAACACCGGGTCGCTCCACCCATAGAGCCAGTTATGAATCGGCTGCGTGGTATAGGCCGAGGCGCCGTACTGGAAGGCCAGCAGAGCCCCTACAACCTCTTCAAACATGAAGTCCTTGACCCAGCTCCTGAGGGCAGCAGCATCAGTCAATGAGATGCCGTACAGCCCCGCGACGTAGGCATCGTCCCAAGTATGCACGTCACCACCCATGACAGGCCCCTCCGACCCAACCGGTAGGGAGGATCCTGAGAACTCCCCGTAGACGAACGCCGTGGCGAAGTCACCGGTCAGTGCGTAATCCGAATCATACAGGATGTCGCGCACCTGATCAATCGTCAGATCGACTGTGCCAGCGAAATCACCCCTGTTGAGCCCGATTGGGATGTATCCTCCAGCAATCGGCTCCTCGGAGCCGAACGAGTGCTGCCACCAAGCATTGGCGTCCATTGTCCCGGAGCCTCCCACAAGAATCATCTCGAATTCGAGTGGAACGCCTCCAACCATGTCTATCCAAATCCCTGCCCAGTCATAGGCGAGCCCCATCAGTTGGGTCAGCCCAATGCCGTAGGTAAGCATCGTTCCGAAGACGTCGCCCTGAGCACCTAGCAGGAACAGCGCGACCCCGTATAGAGGGATTCCTTGGAAGTCCGAAACGGAAAGGATTCCGTTGTTCGGGCTCGAGCCCTCGGTTCCCCAAAGGATGTTGTTCAGGGCCACTGGGTTGGCTATGTCGACCCCGCTGACCTCCGCTAGTCTCGCGCGCAAGGACGCGTTGGAGAGGGTTGAGAGGTCCTCCCCGCCGCCGTGTGACTGGAAGATCGTCCCGGCCAGTGCGTACACCGCCCAGTCGATGTGTGCGAGCTCCTCGGGGTCAGCGCTTGCGTAGCCTAGAAGCGCGGCACGTGTGGAGGTCGTAGCTCCGCCAGGCTCTCCCATTCCAGCAACCAGCATGGGCCCTATGTCGCATGTCAGCGCTATGCAAATCCCTGTCGATGGGTCGACCGCATCATACAAGATGCTCTGCGCGGATGCCGCGAAGTCGGGGGTGACGTCGCTGGCGCCGCTCTGCGCGAGCCAGTTGTCATACGAGCCCCTAAGGACTGCAGCCGGTGCCATGGCGTCGGCGGTCGCCTCGTCGTAGCCGGCATCCTGGAGTGCTTGTGATGCCCCGGGCACCATCATACCAATCTGACTGGCCGCCCAGATGCTGGGCGCCCTGTTCTGCATGTCGTTAATCAGCATCATCTGGGTGAATCCAGCCTTGGCGAATATTTCTCCGTAGGTTATTCCGGTGGCCACTCCTGCCATCCTCTGCGTGTTCCAGAGGATGTTAGCATTCGTCAGCTCGTAGTCTCCGGAGACCGAAGCGTGCACGTTACCGTCGTCATCCGTCCACGTGCAGTTCTCGCACCAGTCGAAGGAGTCGTACTCCGAGTAGGTGATGGTGCCACCCTCGGAATCGAAGTCGAGTATCTCCTTGGTCGTAGTGACCGTGTAGATGAACGGACCCATCTTCTCGAAAGGTGGGACATCATGTCCGCTGTTACGCCAATCTGGATCCGTCAAGTTGTAGGCGAAGTAAGACCTCTCGCTGGTCTGGACTAGCCACTCTTCATCTTCCCAGTCCGAGACATCGTCCCTTCCGTCGACAATCAGTTCCTCGACTCCGGCTTGGACGTTGCTTGCGACTACCCCGGTCAGGACGAACATGTTCAGACTGACTAGGATTATTCCTGTGAGCATCATTGCTATCGATTTACGGTTCATGGTATGCACTCTCTACGTGCGCACACAAGGGTATCTGAGATAAGCGTTACACTACGTTCAGAATGTGCTAAACCGCGGTATTGGACTCATATGAAGCCGAATCCGTCGAATTCTCGCGCGAACGTGTACATCATTATCGGGACTAGTATAATCCCCATCGCGTGGCTGCGCCGGATGCCTATCCGAGGCGGCATCAGACCCATCGCAGTTCCGATGATTAGGACTCCAAGCCCTATCCACCCTGTGGATAGCCAGACCAGAATCGCGATGAATCCGGTGACTGAGAATACCAGCGTCCTCAGGGGGACAATTTCGTGCATCTTAAGCATCCCCTTGCCGACCTTGATCATAACCGGAACCGCGAACAGACCAGAGGCAATTGTGATTCCCAACAGTCTGATGAAATCAGCTGGGGGCTCGACGGCGTTCCACATGTCGATGGGATACATCATATTGAGTGCCAGCGCGGCCCCCGAGCGCGGCCTGCCTACCATGTACAGGAAGCCTAGGACCATCACCGTGACAGCGGTGTTCACCGAGGATAGCACCGCGATGACTTCGAGGTCCTGCTGCTGGCTCTGGGCCCCTAGGTCTAGGTCGGGGCTGACTCCGGCCTCGGTCAGAACTTCCTCAAAGATCTCCCTCTCCTCGTCCGAGAGCTCGTCGAGGTCATTCATGTCCAGCGGCGATGCCTTCGGCGTGAAGCCCGGCTGGATGCCGTGCTCGAAGTCGGCAGGGATGTAGTCGGGGTCTGTCAGCCTACCCCAGAGGTTGCGCATACTCATGACCACCACAGTCGCCTGAGCGGCAGTCATCCCGGGTAGGATGGCCATCACTGAGGAGACGATCGCGGACAGGAAAGTCGGGATTGCGAGCGGCTTCATCGGAGGCATCTCCCAGTTGGCCTCCTGAGGAGGGATCTCCGAGGTCGTGACGTAGATGTCGATTAGGTTGGCTATCCCGAACAGCCCGGCTAGGCCCGGGAATAGCAGGGTGGCTGATGGCATCCCAATCGGCGAGCGACCGGGCAGCTCAAACACGGCCCAGCCGTAGAATCCTGTGAGCAAGAAGAAGAAAGTTGCAGCGAGCATCCCTGCGGTCCTCGAGCTGCTGCCCAGTCTCAGGTCTAGGTTCTCCCATCTGCGGTGGATGTTGAATTTCCCAATGGGTATGTTGAACTCGATCTTGCGCGGCAGAGGTAAGACGAGCCTGCTGGTCAGACGCTGGCTCCACTCCGGCCACGCCAACCTGGTCGTTTCGGTCATGATTAGGAATATCGAGATAATTAGGAGCAGCCAGGGAAGGACATCGCGGCTGGACTCATACAGGCCTAGGCCAGGGTCCTCTCCGAACAGCAACCTCGCAACGATTAGCAGTGGAATGGACATCAGCATGCCCATCTGCGAGCCGCGAGCCGAGTATGCGACCCCCTGTGCGGCCTGCCCTGAGATTAGCATGCGGTGACCAGGCAGCAAGGCGAGCGCCATGTTGTCGTCAGGAGCTCCTACGAGGGCGCTCGGGATGTAGTTCAGGAATGTGTGCACGGTGCCGCAGGCCACGATGATTCCTGCCACCGCATCCAGAGGGATCCCTATGGCGACTGCAACAGGAGAGAGACTCAGTGCGATTAAGGCCACATTGTTGACGTGGAACCCGGGAATCAGGCCGGTCAGGCAGCCCAGCATGATGCCGAACAGGTAGGAGCCAATCAGCCAACCGAAGTCCAGCACCCAGGGGTCCATTGAATCACCTCAGCGTATGTCGATGCAGAATTGCGCCGAGTTACCTATCGAGTCCTCGGTCATAGTCAGACGACCGGTCCATCCGATGGGCTCGCCGATTTGCTCCTGCTGGCTGGCCTCGGTGCCATCGCCCAGCAGGCAGACCCTCTCATCTGAGCCGGAGCGTGAGATCCACTGGTTACCGTCCTCATCCATCACCGCCTCGCCAGTGATTTGCACCAGCTTGCCGATGTCCCATCTCCACGAGTTGTAGCCATCGCCCCAGTTGAGCACCGACGGCGCCGGCGCCTCCCCGAGCAGCCATGACCGCGCCTCTAGGACAATCCTGCCCTCAGACTCTGACCACAGCACCGTGGCATTGAACCGAATCGCTTGGTCGGCCTCAATCCACTCCGCGTGCTCGCCGACGAACTCTATCCTGAGTTTGGTATCCCTGTCGTAGTAGCCTGGCCCGTCACCGACATACCCCTTGTCGTAGTCCGGCGAGATTGGGTCGGTGATCCAGCCCTCGAACTGGTAGCTGTTGCCCACGTGGGCGAACGGGTCCTCGACCACCTCCTTCATCGTCATGAGATCGTCGCCGAACTGGCCCGCGGGGTGCTGTAGGGCCTCGACGTAGCCTCGGTCGAGACATACCTCGGCCTCGTCAGTGGACCATGCCAGCCTGCCTCCCCAGTCCCCCGACTGACCCACTATGTCGTCAGCCAAGTCTTCGGAGGACGGGAGCATGCAGAGCCGGTCGGTCGGGGCATCCCCCTCTATCCACCACTCCTCGCCATCGCCCCCTATGGTACCATCTATGACGACCAGCTTGCCCACCTCATAGGTCAGGGTGTATGGCTCGGCATCCCAATCCAAGTACAGCGTCTCCCCCTGTGACAAGACCTCGACCTCGGTGGCTTGCACCAGCAGTCTCCATCGGTAGGAGCGCTCGTCGAACTGCAGCCAGCCGTTGACGACCACGTGGCTGCCTGCCTCCACCCATTCCATCACCCTGCCTTCGACCTGCATGTACAGCAGGTGGTCGGCGCCTCCGTAGACCTGATTGTCCATCAGATAAAGCGAGTGGTAGGTTACATCCGGGGCGAGCGACTCGCTGAGCCAGCCGTCGATGGTGAGGGATTGATTGGCGAAGGACGGGGGGTTCCGACCGACCTCGACCAGTTTGGTCTCGGTGAATTCTATTGTCTGTTCCTTCGCGACGATGGCGCCGTAGCCGTTCGACTGCAACCATATCCTACCATTCCACTCTGAGACCTCTCCCTCGACCGTGACCACTGTGCCGATTGGTGGCACCTCGTTGGTCCAGTCCACATTCCAGCGGACCTTCGCAACCGAATGCCCATCGATCTCCTGGACCTGTAGGTCTATCCTGTCAGCACCCTCTCCGTACGGGTCACGAACGTAACTTGTCAGCACGCCCTCAATCTTCACAGTCTCACGGGGGTAGTTCCGTATCTCGTCTATCTCTATCATGTCCGGTTCCCTTATCACGGCGTAGAAGTTCATCGCCGAGACAAGCAGAAGCGACGTGAAGAACATCACCCATAGCTTCGCCATGAGTCCCCACGGGCGGGCCTCGCGCTTCAAGGTTGAGAGCCATCGCTGCCGATTCGCCTGTGGCGGAGCGAAGACAAGGTTCATTTCGCAAAGCGCCGCGAGAGGTGCAGGGACCCGTAGCTCAGTTGGTTAGAGCGCTCGGCTCATAACCGAGTGGTCATCGGTTCAAATCCGGTCGGGTCCACCACTCAGAAGGCACATCGCCCCAATGACCGTTTCACGGTCCAGTTGGTGCGAACCCTCAAATACGGTCCGAGGGGGCCTAGACGACAATGACGAAGGCTCGTTCCGTGAGACCCGCCCTGATGATTCTGGCTGTGTATTTCCTAAGCACCTGGGCCGGAGCCGCTGCGGTTCAGGCCCAAGGGCCTGTTCCGGACATCACCTTGAGCTGCCAGCAGCCGCAGCCCATAGACGTCTATCCAGGGGCCACTAGAGTCACCATCATCGATTGCACTCTCGAGAACCCGACCATCCATCAGGAGAAGGTAAACGTGCAGATCCAGTCTGGCTCACTAGCAGCGGCTGGCCCCGCCTCGATGACCGTCGGAGCCCAGTCGGACGTCTCGTTCCAGGTGGTCGCCCGTGCCGAGCTCAGGATGCCCGAGGGGTCGCAGATAATCTCAATCACGGCCGAGGTCGTGCAGGCTGACGGAATCACCTGGGTAGGGACTCCGACCACGTATAAGGTGCTGGCAGTAATCAGGCAGTTCAGCCGACTCCGAGTTGCCTCCGAGGTCGCTTTCCTGCAGCTCAGGCCCAAGGTGGACTACATGCTGACCTTCGATGTCTACAACGACGGCAATGCGATGGACAGGTTCAACGTCGGGGTCGAGAACTACGACGAGCTGAATGACGAGGGCTTCCAACTCAGCATCCCTCTGGTCTCGGTGGAGATAGAATCGATGGCCCCTGCCGAGAAGATTAGGGTCCAGATGAGGACTCCAAAGAATCAGGGCTGGACTGACAAGTACTTCTCATTACAGTTCAAGGCGACTTCCGAATACTCTGTGAGGACTGAAGGGATTCCGAATTATCAGGTGCAGACCATGACGATATACATCAGAGGAGTATACCTCCCCGGCTTCGAGCTCATGGGGACCATGATGATCACGACTCTGGCCGCTGCGGCTCTGGCTGGAAGGTACCGTGACGACGAGGACGATGATTCGGACGGCCCAAAGGTTCTCGATGCGAGACTTTTCTGAACCGTCATCGCTCTAGGTGCGACTTGCCGTCAACGGGTTGATAACCCACACGCGTGACGTGCGTACCGGTTGCGAGGGTCTAGGATGAGTGACGGCGGTCTGCTGCAGAAGGCCATGGAACAACAGTCCTCCGATGGAGGCGATACAGTCATCGCAGCTGATGTGGCCGAACCCCGGGGCACGGGCATGATGTCCGGTTCGGTCAGGCAGGGCGCTGCTTTGGCAGTGATTGCCTTGGTTCTTTCATGGCTCTTCTCTAGCCCAGGCATCCAGAGTGATTTCGCCTTTCTCGGGGCTATCCCTCTACTTCTCTTCGCAGGATCTTTCTATCTGGTCTGGAATGCATTGGGCAGGAAGAAGACTGCTGCGATAGCCGTAGCCTACCTCTTGCTCGCAGCATCTCCCTATCTCGTGATGAGCCTCTCGTCCGGAGAGATCACCGTCACTGAATCGGAACTGTCCGACGACTCCTCGACCATCACCCTGACCATCAGGGAATCCGGGGCCATACTCGGGTCCTCGGTGGATTCGGCAGATGTGTCAATCACCTACGACGGATCCGAGGTATACTCCCAATCCATTCAATTCTCCATCGACAGGGAGGATGGGTTCGGCAAGTATGGGGAGATCGATATCTCAGTCGGAGATTGGTACCAAGGCAATGCAGCCGATGACTCCGAGTACGTAGTGACTGTCGATGTCGGCAGCTCTTCGGACTCCATGCAACTCCAGTCCCGCCATCTGCAGAGAACAGTTGAGGACGTGAAGGGCGATGCCTCTGGAGCCATGGGGACGGGCAACGATTGTGACGACTCAAAGGAATCCTGTGTGATTGGAGTCGCCCTCAGGTCTTGGTCCGGGTTGGATGCCCTTGGGGACAACCCTCCCGGGGCATTGCCTCACGCAGACTACACCTTGCAAGCCACACTGCACTACGATAACACCGCCGTCATCTCCTACCCCGTGGTCACCGTTGTCAATGGACTCGCCGAATGGGACTCCGGCAATGGAGAGTATGGAGGAGGTAGTGCCATGGTGGGGGAGGATGGGTCAGAGTTGCCGTTGCCTGGATCTGTGGACTCTTTCGAGCTGAACACCAAGTACGTCCCAATCGAGGATTGGGAGGTCAGCGACTTCGGCTGTTACCACTTCACGGTCGAGGTCTCGCAAACGTCCCCTTGGTCCGACGGCTCGACCGTATCTCACACATCGTACTACGAGTACACTGAGGAGGGCGGCGAGTCCGAACCGGGGGAGCAATCAGAGAACCCCACGAACGAGGCATGGACCTCGGTACCGAGTTGCGAAAACTAGTACTCTTCCCTAGAGTAGTCGGAGTCATCTTCGTCCGTCTCGACTATCGCGTCAGAGTCTCCTCGCCTCAGCATAGCCATCCCTGCGATCACCGCTCCGACCACTATGGCCGCAAGCAGGGGTAGTATCGGCAGCGAGTCGTCCTCGACCGGCTCCGTCCAAGTCGCCAGCCCCGTAGTCATGCTACCGCCCCCGAAGGCGCCGTCATCCACTAACTGGGTCGGCGTCAGAATGCGGCATGAGAGCGTAGCCTCACCGACATCGCTGCTGCGCCAGCCGAACGAGGCCTCTACTGACTCACCAGCGTCTATCCTGATCTCCTGATAACCTCCGATGTTTGCCTCCATCCCGGTCTCGACCACGTCGCAGGTGAAGTAAAGCAGGGCAGCAGCAGTCCCCCTGTTCGCCAGTCTGGCCTGTATCGGCATGGATTGACCGATGGATTTGGTCGCAGTCCCTTCGGATATGTCTAGCGACTCCCACTCCACGAACGGAGTGCCTGAGTCTAGAATGGTGTTCTGTGCCCAGCCCAATGCCACCGGGCCGCCGCCATAGTTGCCTATGCCGGATGACTCCGGATTCCAACCCGTCACGTACGTCACCACCTCGATGTCCGCCGACTCGGTCCACACGGTTCCGTCGGAGTACCCTATCTCGACCACCCGCTCCCTGCCCGAGTCGACTGACGCGAAGCCACCTAGGCTGAAGGTCTCCTGGGACAGATCCTGCGGACCAATCCCAGTCACTCTCAGTACCACGTAGTCGGCATCGACCTGTATGGTCTGGCCCGAGACCCTGCGCTCCCAACGGTCGATTAGGCCTCCCGAGCCACTGACGCCCTCACCCCAGTAGATCTCCGACTCGGGTCCGCCGCGCACGTCGTGATCATCGAGGCTGCCGTAGAATGAGGACCCGCCCAGCAGCTCGACCCCTCCAGAGTTCCCGATAATCACAGGCCCCACCCTGTCGAACTCGGAGTCATCAGCGCTCATGGAGCCGTTGACGAAGATCTGACCACCTGAGACGACCGAGTTCGCTGCGACCATCCCACCGAGCACCTCGATGCCGAATCCCTGTGTTCCCGCGGCCATCATGTTGACCGATTCGAGATCATTACCGAGAATGGTCGAGCTGCTGCCGGCTGCAGGCTCGATGGTGATTGATGCCACGGTAACGGCGCTTGAAGAGTAGCCGGTGAGGCCTATCCAAACGTCACCGGTGCCTTCAGCGAACGAGAATGTGTGGGTCGTGCCGTTGATGGTGACCGACTCGCCATTGACATGTGCGGCACCGCCGTAGTAACTGTGCCCCTCCAGCGCTTGCATCTTCACGCTGAATGACCCGGAAATCCCCTCGCCGGGGACCTTGAACTTCGACATGTTGGCATCATCCCAGTAACCCATGCTGGCAATCGCTGTAGGAGTTTGCTCGCCTACTAGGATCGCCTGCTGCAGAGACAGGTTCCCACCCGCCTCCACGACAATCCTCGACCCCGTGTGCATCCGGACCTCGGTACCGTCTATGGTCAGATGGCCACCGCTCACCACCCTCACGGTTCCATCGATTGACTGCTCGCCCGTCCAAGTCACGTTGTCGCTAATCACCGTCTCTGCCGAGTCGGCCGAGGCAGACGGCACTGCGGACGCCAGGACGGCGGTGGTAATCAGCAGCATCTGCAGCATCGCGATTCGTCTCATGGTCGCCCAATACCGGCGTCGGCCATGAATAGTTTTGCCCGACTCTCTTCGGATAGGGTTCATTCGCTGTCTACGTTTGGCGGACCCGTGGACGTGTCACCGCTCTTTCCCGCGCCCGACCCCTCGGCCGTCGTGCTGAACATACTCTCCGTGCTGATGATGTACGGACCGTTCTACTTGGCCAATACGGGCGCGATGTTGTTCGGCAAGTGGATCCCAGATAAGTTGGGCTTCAGCAGCTCAATCATCGACGGGGGCAGGAATTGGAGGGACGGGTTCCGAATTCTAGGTGACGGCAAGACGTGGAATGGCCTGCTGGGAGGAGGTATCTTTAGCGGTCTGCTGACCATGCTGGCGCACCACCTGTGGTCCGACAGGGTACTGCCTGATGCGCGCCCCTTCGTCGACCCAGCCATGCTGACGAGTCCGGACGACTGGTTCTGGGTCGGAGGGGAGTGGGGCGCGGCCTTCGTAATGGGATTCACGTTGGGCATCGCTTGCATGTTAGGGGACACAGCAGGGTCATTCGTCAAGCGCCGCCGGGGGCTCAAGCGAGAGGGCGACGAGAGCTCGGAGGCCCCCCTGCTCGACACCGTCCCGTTCGCGATAGCCATTTTCATCGCGGCCTTCGCCCTGTTTGACGGACAGATATTCACTCATGAGCAACTCCGAGGGGAGATTGTAGCCCTGCTGATTCTTACACCAATCATCCACCGATCTTTCAATCTGCTCGGCTACAGGCTTGGACTGAAGTCCGTGCCGTTCTAGGACACGGCGCCCCCAGAATCAATTAACGCCTCGTCTGCCCACGCAGGCCCATGCCCGGACTGAACGTACTTGTCATCGGAGGGGGTGGCAGGGAGCACGCGATATGCATAGGTCTCGATGGTAGCGCATCGGTGGATTCCATTCACGCCGCCCCGGGGAATGCTGGAACGTCCTTGGTCGGTACTAACCACCCAGTGCCAGCCAGCGACGTCGGGGGGTTGATCACTCTGGCTGACGAACTTGGGGCTGACTTAGTGGTGGTAGGCCCGGAGGCGCCGTTGGTGGATGGTCTGGCCGACTCGCTCAGAGCGGCAGGTGTGGCTTGTTTCGGGCCACATTCCGACGGCGCGAGATTAGAGGGCTCGAAGCTCCATGCCAAGAGGGTCATGCAGTCGTTGGGAGTGCCAACGGGGGGCTGTGTCGTGGTCGAGGACGCCTCGTCCATCGAGACCGCCCTCGATTCCTTCGAGCCGCCTTGGGTAGTCAAGCGTGACGTGCTGGCTGCCGGCAAGGGCGTCACAGTTACCTCCGACAGGAACGAGGCCCATGACGCCCTAGTTGCAGGACTCGGCCAAGACGGCTTCGTCCTGCTCGAGGAGCACCTCTCCGGAGAGGAGGCATCAGTCCTGGTCGTTATGGACGAGACCGGCTACGTTTGCCTGCCTGCCAGCCAAGACCACAAGCGGGTCGGAGAGGGGGACACCGGACCTAATACCGGAGGGATGGGGGCGTACGCACCAGCCCCTGTGGTGACCCCTGCAGTCCTCCAGAGGGTGATCGACGAGATCGTCGAGCCGATGCACCACCACCTCAGGAACCAGGAAGTGCCGTATCGGGGCTGCCTCTACGTCGGTCTGATGATCGACTCTCAGGGCACACCCGGGGTCATCGAGTTCAACGTGCGCTTCGGGGATCCCGAGACCCAAGTCACAATCCCATTAATCTCCAGTGATTTGGCCGAGCTCCTACTGGCCTGCGCAGAGGGTAGGGTCAGCGACATCGAGGTCGAGTTCCACTCGTATTACGCAGCCACGGTGGTGCTGGCCTCGGAGGGCTACCCTGCCTCCTCTGCAACCGGGCGAGGCATATCCGGAAGCGAGATCGAGATGGAGGAGGGCGAGATCAGGGCCTTCGTGCACTATGCCGGTGCGAGTTTCGACGATGCGGGCAATCTCGTGTCTTCAGGGGGAAGGGTCCTGTCGGCAACCGGCATAGCCCCGGGAATCGACGAGGCGGTCGCCGCGGCATACGAGGTCATCGGCTGCATAGACCTCGAGGGTTCACACTACCGCTCGGACATTGCGTATCGCGCTCTGCAGCGGGTTTGAGCGGTTTCACCCCTGCCAACAATTGCAACCATTCTACGAATGGTTATAACGACCCGTCAAATCGGCGCGACGCTGAGCCTTCAGGCTGAATACGGTGATTGATGATGAATGACACAAATGGTGCAGCAGAAAGCGGGTTCCCAATTTCGGGCCTCGCCACGGTCCCGGCGGTGCTGGTAGCACTACTGGCTCTCTTCTTCGGGGCCGACTACGCTGCGAACGGAGCAATGGAAAATGATGGATACGCGCAAGTCCTGATTCTGCCCGCCGTGGCCACTCTAGCGGCCGCTCTGGGCAGAACCGGTGCTGTGGTGTCCATCGGAAGCAAGCCCATTCATCGCGCTGCAATCACGATGGCATTCGTCGCGTCGGCAGCCTTCATCTCCATTGCATACAACTTGTTCGAGAGCATCGGGAATCTAGGCGCTTTCACATTCGCCTTCGTCGGCATCTCGACCTACTTGCTGGTTAGCTCCGACAAGAGAGAGGAGTCGACCATGCTACTGGCGCTGGTTATTGGCTTCCACCTAGCCATATCTCACGCCGCCAATACGGTGATGGATTCCTCGACATGGACTGGGAGCGCACCTGATCTGGTGGATGCCGAGAGGGCTGCGGCCGCTTCGGTGTTCTTTGCCTTCTGGGCGGTTTCGATTGTTGCAGGTGTGGCATTGGCTCTGATTATGAGAACCTCTCGAATGGATTCCCCGGGCAGCGGATCATGGTTCGCAGACCTCTCGAACCATCTGAGCAGACCTATGATGGCGACTCTCGGGACAGTACTCGTGATCCAGTCCGTCCCACTCGTCTGGCTCGGGCAGATCGCTGATCTCCAGACCTTCTTCGAGCACCAGTACCTCGGCTCTGTCTGGGCGCTGTTCACGACGGCGGTGATTCTGTTCGTAGCATTCTGTCACGCCGAGAGGTGGAGGGTCATCGGCGCTCTGGTGTCAATCAACTGGGCACTCTACACATTCGGGCACCTGCAAGAGATTGGAAACGAGTTCCCTGACATCCTCAGCGGTGACGACGCGATGAGCACGTTCTCCTGGTTCTTCATCGGGTTCTGGCTCAACGTTATCGGAATCATGCTGGCAACCCGTGGGAGATTCGGCGACGTATCTCCTCGTCACGAGCCTAGCGCAGCACGCGTCTGGTGGGGACAGCACTCGTACGGGATTATACTGGCTCTGGCGGTTTTCGTGGCCCTCGCAGTGCGCACCGGCTGGAACGTGCTGCCCGCGATGAACGCCACCGCAACGGGACTCTGGGACATGACAGGGGGCTCCGACCCTTGGTACATGAAGCGCGTAGTGGACTACATCATCGCTGAGCGCAGCCACTTCATCTTCGACCACGACCGAGCCTATCCGATGGGCGCAATCAACCCGCGCCCACCGCTGTTCTCATGGTCCCTCGCGCTCGGGGGCCTTGGCCTCTCGTGGCTTCTTGAGATGCCCGCCGAGGAGGCGGTCTGGTGGAGCGTAGCTGCGTTCCCAGCTATCTTCGGGGCCCTCCTCGTACTTCCTCTCTCAGAGATGGCGAGGAGGGTTCACAGCAACTCCGCGGGGATTCTGACCGCGTGGCTGATCGCCCTGATGCCGGGACACATATCACACTCTACTTTCGGTTTGGCTGACCACGACGCCTTCGCACTACTGTTCCTGTCGATGGCATTCTACTACTGGGTCAGGGCCATAGAGGGCCTGGGGACCGAGAGGATGTTCGCTACCCCGTCTTCCAACCCACTTTACTTGGTTGCCGGAATAAGGGAGTCTTGGCGCACGAACCCTCGGACGATGGCCTACGCAACCCTGTCCGGCATCTCGTTCGCCACTGTGGCGCTGGGGTGGAAGGGATTCGTGTACGGTCCGGGCATACTGTTCCTCGCGTTTGCAGGTCAGATAGTGATGAACATGTTCCGAAAGAGGGACAGCCTGCCACTTACTTCTGCTGCTCTACAGATGCTGCTCACGGCATTTTTGATACCGTTACCGTTCTACAACTGGCCCGGATTGAATCTCGTGTTCGATCCCAGCGGGTTCCAGCCGATGTTCTACATCATTGGCTTCACCATCGCCCTAGGTTGGGTAGCGTCTGCGTACCGCGACAAGCCGTGGCTGCTGGTCCTAGGCAGCGGCACCGTGCTCATCGGCGGCATACTGGCCATACTATACGTCCTGCAGGAGCTGGAGATTTACAACGGCTGGGACATCCTGTTCACCGGGGGCTTCTACTTCTCGAAGAACAAGATTTTCGGGACCATCGGTGAGGCGCAGGCTCCGAGCAGAGGAGTTCTCTTCGCCTCCTATGGGCCGATTGTCGCAATGATTGCTGTGGGATGCGCTCTAGTGCTAATCTGGCGAGGTGCTAGGAAGGAGCGCCAGAGCCACCTGCTCCTCGGTATTTGGGTCATTGTAGCCACGTACATGGCATGGTCCGCTGGCAGATTCATCTTCAACGCCACCCCAGCCATGGCGGTGGTCGGCGGTCTGGGAATCGCCATGATGTGGAAGGGGGCCAACTTCTCCTCTTTCGCCAAGGAATGGCGACGTTCCGGTATCGGCACTCCGCGCTCGCGATGGAGTTCGCTGTGGCCTGCCACCAAGAAGAACTCAGCGGTGCCGGCCTTGCTACTGGTCGTGATGCTCGTCGCATCTCAGCATGCCACCTACGGCATAGACTCGGGAATACCTCGGGGTGAACCGTCTGCGAAGGACGTCGACCAGACCATACACGACATCGCACCGGACTTCCTGAGGGCCGAACTACTCGGCCTATCCGTGCTCAAGAGCGAGTCCTATAACCCGGATTCCGAGATGTGGTACATGGGCACCTTCGGTCCCGGATTCAACAGCGGGGCCTGGAACCTAGCCTATGATTGGCTCTCCGAGCAGGATTCTGAGATGAGCTTCAGCGAGCGGCCCGCATTCGTGTCGTGGTGGGACTATGGCTTCCAGGCGCTGGCCCAAGGCCAGCACCCTACCGTGGCCGACAACTTCCAGTCCGGCATACCCAACAGCGGAGGGATGCTCCTGTCCAACAGTCAGGAGGACACTCTCTCACTGTTTATCACTACTCTCGCCCAAGGTGACCGGCGGTACAACGGCGGAGGCGGTTTCACCGAGGCATTCAACTCGGCGATCTCCGAGCATATGTCGGAGAGCCAACTCACTGAGTACGATGGCATCCTGTCGCTCGGAGTGGGTGACCAAGGATTCGTCCTCGACCGATCCATGGCGGTGCTCGCAACCGATGACAAGACGGAACTTCTCAGGGGGCACTTCCTCGGACCAGATGGAATACCCGATGATGAAGAGGTCTGGGTTGTCATGATTGGCGGTATCCAGATGGGTAATTCCACCACCAACGAGACCGAGGCAATGGAGCTGTATAACGCAACCAGACTGAACAACGCTATGTTCGATATCGATACCACTCACTACCTAATCGACGACTACAGGTACACCAGCGACCTGATCGAGGACTTCAACGACGTATCGACCAGTCTGCACCGCACCAACGCGAGATTGGCGCTCAGCAGGGCTTTCCTGACAAAAGCCTTCGACATGGACGAATTGGTGGACATCTACCACGGAATCACCGGCTTGGAGTACGACGTCCAGAACTACGAGGGCGATCTCGGCGAGATGGTGACACGGAACAACGACATCAGGTACTTCGCCATCGACAATAGGCTGTACCCGCTCGGTGGTGCTTACTACGCGGACTACCAGTACCACCGCGGCCAGACCACGGGCATCTTCCACGCTCCCACCGGCCTGTCGGGCCTTGACATGGATGACTACATCACCGCGGTTTACGAGACCCAGAGGGGCGACGGACCGATCATTCCACGGACCGCCGCCGAGTACGAGCAGGAGTACCTGAACGACATAATCAGGCAGCAATCAGGCGCATCCGAAGCCAACGAGATCATCAGGATGGTCGACATCGACTACCAGCAGCAGCCAGCCTTCTTTGAGACGATGGTGGCGAGGTTCTACGTCGGGTACTCCACATCCTCCTTGGGCCTGCCGGGCGACGCTGCCCAACCGGCCCCCCACTTCTACACCACCGGAACTCCGGGCTCCTACCTCGAGAACGCGTATCCGCTACCGGGGGCCATGATGAACCACTTCGCCGTGTCGAACTGGTACGATGACGAGCGCTGCGAGCTGCTCGACAACGGCTCGAATGCTGACGAGGACTGCTCCAACCCCACCATCGGCTCAGCCAACACGCAGGTCAAGGTGATGAAGTACTACAGCGGAGCCACCATCGAGGGCACAGTCGAGCTGGAGGGCTTCGGGACTATCCCTAACGCCCGCGTGATGTTCGAGCGCGACGCCTTCAGTGGCGAGGAGGTCGCAGACGAGAACGGGCATGTCGTCGATGGCGACGACCGCACCTACTGGATTCCAATAGGATACGCCGACGCAGACGAGAACGGGCGCTTCTCATTCACCGCCCCTGCAGGTAAGATCAGAGTCTCGGCCTTCATCGGTGAGCCCGACCTCGAAGCCGCCAGATCGACAATCATGATGTCGGACGTGAGCCAGACCCTGAATGACATATTCCAACTCACCCATACCACTAGGAACGTTAACCCGATTACCGGCATCCTAGCCAACGTCTCGGGCTCCACTTGGCTTTCAGAGTCAATCGTCAACGTATCCGGTTCGGCCGGCCACAGCAACGGCTTGGAGACGGTCTACGCAAACGTCTCCGTCTCCCCTTCCCATGCCACGGGCAAGCTGGTGTGGTCGGGTGCCGAGT
>ERZ724561.55-NODE-55-length-22154-cov-5.431607_pt1 | contig 22154 bp, 20 predicted proteins | sample MGYA00375855_ERZ724561 | MGnify/ENA primary metagenome ERZ724561 (study PRJEB28725, sample SAMN03264854) | marine sediment metagenome | biome: marine pelagic biome; feature: marine oligotrophic desert; material: ocean water | place: Pacific Ocean:North Pacific... | reverse complement strand
ATACTCATTCGCCCGGGCGGACCTCCTCTGTGTGGCTCATGGAAAGGCACACCCCTGTTCGGCCTACCAGGCAACCCCGTCAGCAGTCATGTCGTGCTCCTCTCACTAGTGGCCCCTTGGTTAGCAGAATGTATGGGCGCAGATTCCGAACTCGGCCCGCGTTTGGCCGACCGTGTACGAGTAAAACTGTCAGAAGACATCAAAGGAGCCCCGAAGAAACTCTGCATGAGGAGAATCAGAATCGAGGCTGGAGAGGACGGGCTTGTTGCCACTACACACACTCACCAAGGCAGCGGCAACATCCACAGCATGGTGGCCCACAACGGCCTGACATTACTTCCACCTGACATGGATGGAAAGGCTGGAGACATCATCGACGCGCTCTGGTGCCGGTAAAAACTCCATTACCCCCCCCACTATTCGTTTTGTATGAGTGCAGAGGTCCAATGCCCCACTGGGTGCGGTCCCATGGAATACAAGACAAATAGAAATCTGAAAATTAGGGCCTTCGATCCTCTCGGCACAGTCTTTTATTTGGCAGGATTGATCCTAATTGCCAACTCAATTGAAGTAGGAAGCGGCGAAACTAATCCCGGAGTCATTATTGGTGCGCTACTATTCATTCCAGGAGTGTATCTCTCATCATTGGTAACCACTGATCTATCATGCAACACCTGTACTGGAGTCATTCTAGAGTCCAAGTCCATAGATCAAAAACTCAAGGGAGATTTCCTTGGCTTGTCAGAGAACAAAGCAGAGTACATTCGAACAGCACTTTCATCTTCGACGGAGGATAGCGAGCACGATTGTCCAGATTGTGGAAAGAAAATGAGCCACATCAAAGTCCCAATCGAACGCGAACGTGGGGTGTATGAGGATCCTTTGCTGCCAGATGTCATTGCCGACTGGACCACTAAATCCGACGCCGTAAAGCTAGATGGTTGCAAGGAGTGTGATCTGTTATGGTTCAAGAATGCCAAGAGAGAACAAAAACTCTCTATGGATACCGCAATAATTCCAAAGTCACTTTCCAATACATGAATTCAAGGACATCCTCGCGCACGCATGCTTCCACAAGGAAGTTGAGACATGGCTAAGCGATTGAAGAACGGCGCATCCAAGGATGGATGGATAGAGGTTCGAGGGGCCCGTACCCACAATCTCCAGAACATCGACGTCAAGATTCCAAGGGGCAAGTTCGTCGTTCTCTCAGGCGGGTCCGGCTCGGGTAAGTCAAGCCTAGCCTTCGACACATTGTACGCCGAGGGCCAGCGCCGCTACATCGAGAGCCTCAGTTCCTACGCGAGGCAGTTCCTAGGTCAGATGAAGAAGCCCGACTGCGACAGTATCGAGGGCCTTTCCCCCGCTATCAGCATTGACCAGAAGCAAGGGAGCCACAACCCCCGCTCCACCGTGGCTACCGTGACCGAGATCATGGATTACATGCGCCTGCTTTGGGCAAGGGTCGGCCTTCCGCACTGCCCCGATTGCGGCAGAGAGGTCGCCAGACGAACGGTGCAGGAGATTGTCGATGACGTTCTTTGGAGATTTGAGGGGCATGCGGTTGCCGTCTGGAGCCCGGTGGTGCGAAACCGCAAGGGGACCCACGCGGACCTGTTCAGGGCCCTTGTCGAGCAAGGGTACCTCGAGGGCAGGGTGAACGGCCGCGATGCCAATTTCGAGAACCCACCGGAGCTCGAGAAGAACCTACGACACGACATAGACGTCAGGATTGACCGAATAAAGCTCGAGAGGGCGAGCCGACAGCGCCTGACCGAAGGTGTCGAGGCCGGTCTCAGGCTGGGTGCCGGCGCGGTCGCGATAGAGAGCCTCAAGGCGCCCAAGCCGAGGAAGTCCGACGACCCAGGGGAGCAGAGATTCCAGACGGCGCAGGACGAGTCGATTGCGTACTCTGAGGAGTTCGCTTGCCCGGAGCACGGGGCATTCCTACCTGAGATGAGCCCACGGGTGTTCTCGTTCAACAACCCACTCGGTGCGTGCCCCTCATGCCAGGGCCTCGGCGTCCAGAGGAACTTCTCCCCCGACCTCGTCATAGACAGGCTCGCCACCGTCGAAGAGGGATGCATCACACCGTTCCGTCGCTCGATGATGTCCGGGTGGTACAGGACCCAGATGACGCAGACCTGTGAGCACTTCGGGATTCCTCACGACGTCCCCTTCGGGCAGTTGGACTCAGATGCACAGGAAATTCTGCTGAACGGCTCAGGCGAGATTGACATCAACTTCAACTTCGTATCCCGAAAAGGCTCCTCCTACCAGATGGTACGCCCTTGGGAAGGCGTCTTCCCACGTCTCCGGAGGACCTACACGGACACCAGTTCGAACCGGACCCGCTCCCGCCTCACCTCATACATGACCGACGAGCCGTGCTCGGACTGCGGAGGGAAGAAGTTGAACAGCGCCGTCAGCATGGTCACGGTGGGTGGAATTTCCCTCCCCGATATCTCCTTCTGCAGCGTCCTCGAGGCACTCGCAGTCGTCCAGAACTGGCGCATAGGAGGCCTAGACGATACTTGGGATAGGCTAGACAGGGAAGAGCCGGACACTCCAACAGTTTCGAAGTGCGAGCAACTCGACGAGAGGTCACTCTTCATCGCTCAGGAGGTCATCAAGGAGATCGAGTCACGTCTCAGGTTCCTTGCGCTCGTAGGCCTCGACTACCTCACCCTCGACCGGCGAGCCAGCACACTCTCGGGAGGCGAGTCCCAAAGGATTCGCCTTGCCACTCAGATTGGGACACGCCTGACTGGCGTGATGTACGTCCTCGACGAACCCAGCATAGGACTCCACCCGAGGGACAACGGGAGGCTGCTGGAGACCCTGAGGGAGCTGACCTCGCTTGGCAACACCCTGCTCGTGGTCGAGCACGACGAGGCGACGCTTAGGCAGGCCGACTGGCTAGTCGATCTTGGTCCGGGCGCGGGCAAGGAGGGCGGCTGGGTCGTAGTCAACGGTGAACTTGACCAACTCATCAATAGCAAGGAGAGCGTGACAGGCGCCTATCTATCCGGCAGGCAGAGCATACCCCTGCCTGAGGACCGAGCTACACCAGAGGACGACAGGTGGCTCGTGGTGACAGGCGCTCGTCAGAACAATCTGCAGGACATAGACGTCAGAATCCCCCTCGGTTGCATCGTCGCCGTGACAGGAGTATCGGGCTCGGGCAAGTCTTCGTTGGTTACCTCTACCATAGCCCCGTCCCTTCAGCGGGAGCTGCACGGCTCCGACACCACCCCGGGCAGTCATGACAGGATTGAGGGCCACGAGGACATCGACAAGACCATCGTCATAGATCAGTCGCCCATCGGCCGTACGCCGCGCTCAAACCCCGCTACTTACACCGGGGCATTCTCCCCGATACGCGACCTATTCACTCAAACCAATCTCGCCAAGGAGCGCGGCTACCAGCCCGGCCAATTCTCCTTCAACGTAAGGGGAGGGAGGTGCGAGGCCTGCAAGGGCGCTGGCTCCACCAAGTTGGAGATGAACTTCCTCCCTGATGTCTGGGTGGTCTGTGATGTCTGCAAGGGCAAGCGCTACACACGCGAGACCCTAGAGGTCGAGTGGCGTGGCAAGAACATACACGACGTCCTCGAGATGAATGTTGCCGAGGCCTGCGACTTCTTCGCCAACCAACGCTCCATATTCCGCATCCTATCGACAATCAGGGACGTCGGCCTAGGGTATATTCGCCTCGGCCAACCCGCAACCACCCTCTCAGGAGGAGAGGCCCAGCGGGTCAAGCTCGCCACACAGCTGCACCGCCCGGCCACCAAACATACCGTGTACATCCTCGACGAGCCGACTACTGGCCTTTCCCTTGCGGATGTGCACCAACTGATTGAGGTACTACTCCGCTTGCGGCGCAACGGACACACGGTCATCATCATCGAGCACCACCTGGATGTGATCAAGTGCGCCGACTGGGTCTTGGACCTCGGTCCGGAGGGCGGTGAGATGGGCGGGCTAGTGGTCGCCGAGGGACCTCCCGAGAAGATCGCCAAGAACCCGGACAGCTACACCGGACAGCATCTGATAGAACTCATTTGAGTCGAGCGCCGGGCTAAGCCTTGAGAAGGACCACCTTATCAGTGAGACTGATGTACCGCTCAGGCAACCCCGCACTCAGCGACTCGACGTTCGACAAGAGCAACTACTCCGACGCACCTTGGTGGGGCGAGGAATCCAACCTAATGTCCATTGAGGGAGTAGCTGAGAAGACAGGGATTCTACTCCTGATTACCGCGATAACCGCCATAATGACGGCCCTTTCAATGCCAGAGGCATCAGCTCTGATTTTAATTGGAGCATTGGGGGGTTTTGTTGTAGCTATGATAGTGATTTTTTCTGGCTCTATGAATCCAATGTTGATTTGCATTTACGCCGCTTTGGAAGGTCTCGTCCTAGGTGGCATTACATGGCTTTTTGAGGTCTATTTAGGGATGCCAGGTATTGGTATCCTAGCAGCACTCCTAACCTTCCTTATACTCGGTGCAATGATAGCCATTTACAGGGCAGGACTCATCGCTTGGGATCGTAACACGCAGATAGCAGTCACTTCAGCCTTGGTCGCCATCGTACTCATCTACCTAGTTTCTATCATAGGCTCGTTCTTCGGGTTCCACGTGCCGTATATTCACAGCTCTGGCCCAATCGGCATAGGCTTCTCCCTATTCGTCGTAGGGATAGGAGCACTCTGTTTGGTCGCGGACTTCGATTTCATCGAAAAGGGAGTGGAGAGGGGAGCCCCCAAACAATTGGAGTGGAGAGCAGCCTTCGGTCTGATGGTCACACTAATCTGGCTCTACCTCGAGATACTCAAACTCCTAGCGAAAATCGCTTCGAGGCGCTAGGCGATGGATACCGAGATCATAGCCCAGCTGGCCGGAGCCGGGATAGCCCTCGGAATTATCGAGGGCATCAAACCGGGCCCACTTCTGACTATGGTCATCAGGGAGTCCTTGTCGAAGGGCCTGAAGGCTGGCATGTGGACGGCCGCGGCCCCCATCTTCACCGACGGCCCGATGATAATCGCTAGCCTCTTCCTCGCTGGCTGGATGGCCACACAACCCCCTATTCTATTCTCGATATCTCTCTTAGGAGCCTTGTTCTTAGTAAAAATGGGCTTCGAGTGCTTCTCCTTGGAGCCCCCTGACCCAGACTCCGAACCCGACGCGTCTGGCTCGTTCAAGCGAGGCGTGCTGACCAATCTTCTGAACCCCAATGTGTACATGTTCTGGTTCCTGATAGGGGGGCCTCTGATGGCCTCGGCAGCGGAGCAGGAGCCTCTGGCACCAATCCTCTACGCTATCTGTTTCCTGATCACCATTATTTTGGTGAAGGCATCCATCGCTTGGTTGTTTGTCGGAGGTGGCACTTGGCTGTCTCCACGCAAGTACCGCATCGCTATGGCCATCTGCGGGCTGGCTATGCTCGGCTTCGCGGTGAGCTTCGCATACCAGGCCTACGAGCTGTACCCAGACGTGTTCTAGAGTGTCCCCGGTCCTCCGACCGGCAACTCGCTCAGGGTTCCGTTTCCGCGCAGGGAGGGACCAATCGTCATGGTGCCGAAGATCCCAATCTCACCACCAACGTTGTGGGCCAGACCAAACCAAGTCCTTCCATATTGGTCGATGATGATGTCATTGAAGTCCCCGAAGCCACCACACCTGTTGAAGCCGCAGTCGGCAGAAGTATCGAGAGGGTCGCCCCACGCATTGACCTGCACCGTGGTCATCAGCGGCATCGGGCTGAACGCATCGGAGATTACAGTCAGGTAACCGTTCCAAGTGTCCCCACCAGAGTCACCGAGGTAGCCTAGAGCCACTTGACCCGGTCCACCTGCAGCAATTACCGGGAAACCGGTCCCGTTGAGTCCTATCGGTGGAGCCACCATCATCGGCTCACTCCAAGTATCCCCCTCGTCCATTGAGTACGAGTAGTAGGGCATGTTATCGGATCCCATCCACATAGCGTGGACATTGTCCTCCGAGTCAGGGTAGACTTGAGCCTCCTCGAAGTTCCAGGTCTCCGCCGTCCCCGTGGTCTCCGTCGGCAGCGGGTGTTCGGTCCATGTTAGCCCCCCGTTCGTGCTGCGGTAGATCGAGTAACCCTCACCACCATCACAGCCTCTGTTGCCGCGGTAGAAGTTGCCGTTGTCGGAGCCCATTATGTGACCTGTCAGACCACCGCTGTTGCAGCTTGTCGGTGCGCCAGGGACCTCCGGACCCCAAGTCAGGCCACCATCATTACTTGAAGAGCAGACTGGATAGGGATAATTCCCATTGACGCAGAAAACCCACGTGGTCGGGTGGAGGAGCGCAGGGTAGGGAGAGGAAGCTATGGTCTGGTGATCCTGCACCGACCAACCTGTCGCAACTGACGGACCAGTCCAACTACCTCCCTCATTGTCCGACCACTCCACGGTCATGCCAAGCAGGGCATGCATGTCGAACTTCATCACCCGGTCGGTCCAAGGGTCGACGTAGACGTAAGGGTCGTTGCTATTGGCGACGGGCGCGAACACGCTGTAGACATCCTCGCAAACGTAGTCGCTGACATTCATCATTCCAATCAACCCAGAGCAGCGCACAATCGCGGTCGAACCCGAATCTCCGTTTCCCCAGCTGGTCATGTACAGGTTGTCGGCCGACGTGACTCCGATGGTAGGCTCGAAAGTGGTCATCCCTATTCCATAGTAGGTGCCTACAGCGCATGCCGGGGCGTTGTTGCCGACCAGCACCGACGTGCCGTTGAACACGTCCGATATTTCGGTGGCGTCGCTGGCGTTGGCATAGTGGTACCAAGTGTTGTTGGCAATGCCCTCAGGACACAGTTCTTCGAACACACCCTTCTCCACCACCACGACCTTCTCATCGCCGAAGCAGCCCCCGAGGGGGGCTGAAACCACCAGTAGCACGAGCATCATCGCTGTGACACGCACGACTCACGGTCGGGACTCGCCTACATCAGATGAACGGCGATGCGTCATCCCATCAGCAGCGTTGTGTTGCCACCGGAAGGGAGCACAGGGAGGTAAGCAAGGTCGCCATACAAGGCGGGCCCCTCGGTCAGGGTCCCGATGACCGCCTCATCAAAACCGGCCGCGTTGTGAGCGAGGGCAATCCAAGGACGCCCCTCGTCATCGATCTCGACGTCAATGAAGTCCCCGAAGCCACCGCAGCGTACGTTGCCGCAGTCGGATGTGATGTCCAGCGGGTCGTCCGGCTGATTCACTGCAACGCTGGTAATCAATGGGTGCTCGGCGAACGCATCGGTCATTATCGCCATGTAACCACCCCAACCGACACCCCCCACGGTCGAGTTGTTAGCACCCACGTCGTTGACCTCACCGATGTAGCCGACCACCACTCTCCCCTCCGCGCCTGCGAAGATGGTCGGGAAACCGGTCTCCGTAACACCCGGGGCTGCCACCATCATCGGCTCACTCCAAGTGTTGCCCTGGTCGCGGGAGTAGGCATACCAAGGCATCTGGTCGTTGCTTATCCAAGTCGCATGGAGATTGCCTCCATCATCAACAGCTGTGGCGACCTCGTGCGAGTGCCAGCCCTGCTGCATCCCGACTTCGGTGGTTATCGTATGCTCTGTCCAGGTATACCCGCCATCTAGGGAGCGGTAGACGGCCGGTCCCTCACACGACGGGTTCCCTCGGTATACAGCGCCGTCTATGCCACCTGCCACATGCCCATGTAGTCCCGAGCACTGTGGGAAGCTGCTGCTTGGGAATCCGATTCTCTGCACGTCCCACGACAGCCCACCATTCAGCGAGCGCGAGCACTGTGCACCCGCTGCTGGTGAGCCAGTGTTGATGCAGTAGACGTAGATTACCTCGTGGAATGCAGTTACTCCGGGGGGAGGCGGCATCGAGGCAATGCTCTGGTGGTCTTGGGTGACGTAGTAGCCCTCGACAGGATAGGGCACGCTCCATGTGTCGCCGTCGTTGTCTGAGTACTCCACGAACATCGCTGCGAGCGCGTGCATGTCGAACTTGACCAGCCTATCAGTAAACTTGTCCACGTAGATGTAGGGGTCGTTCGAGTTGGGGGTCTGTCCAGAGTCTTCATCTATCGTTCCGAACGGCCCAACGTCCTCCCAAGTTAGTCCCTGATCTCGAGATCTGATGATATGGGTACCATCTCCTAGGCCGTTCCAGCTGGTGAAGAAGATAGCACCCGAGGCGGTGATTCCAATGGTCGGCTCGAAGGTGTCGAAACCAGTCCCATAGTAGGTGGCGTTGGTGAAGTACGGGGTGCTGTTCCCACTCAGGTTGGCGGTGATGTTCGCCGCTGACAAAGCAGCCGCATCTGCAGCATCCACGGCCCAGGGGGCCGATACCGTTCCCGGATAGTGGTACCAGGTCGTGATCGGAATAGCCTGATCGAAGACGAACGGACCCTCCTCGACACGCACCTCCTCCTCGTCCTCCCACCAGAGGCACCCGGTGATGGTGGAGCTCAGCATCAGCAGCACGAGCAGCGAAGCGATCCTCCTCATGTTCTTCTTCACACATCCTTCTCAAGCAGGCCAGGCACTGAATCAAGCACCGAATCTCTTGCCGACTTCCATGACATTCCCAACTCCCGCTCGGCCGGTGTTGCATCCCAGTAGAGCTTCCTCTTCAGATGCTGTCTAGCCCAAGACAGTGTGATTCGCTTGTCGAATAGTGGCCCAAAGACCAATGCAATCACATAGGGAACAGTGAATCTCGGGGTCTTGAGTTCGGGGTACTCCTTCCTCAACATCCTCGAAATCTCAGAGAACTGCATATCTCCGCTCACCGTTAGGTATCTTCCGGCATTTTGACCCATGGTCAATGCCCTCACATGTGCCTCGGCCACATCCCTCACATCGACGATGTTGATTTGGATGGGAATCAGTAGAGGCACCTTTCTCTTGACTAAGGCGTTCAGGAACGAGAGCGATCCGCGTAGGTGTATCTTGCTCAGTGGAGGGCCGAAGACCACACTCGGGTGGATTGTGACCATCCGCGGCCTCCCTACACCACCATCCTTCGAATGCCAATCCCTCACGACCCTTTCTGCCATCACCTTGGCCAACCCGTATGGGTTACCGTCGAGCGTTGCATCATCGGCCCATGTCTCGGTGGTCAGTGTCTCCCCATTTATCCACTTCATTGGTCTTATCGCCGCGGTTGAGGAGGTGTGGACGAACCTCTCCACTGTTCCTGCAGCATCAATCGCCGCAATTACATTCTGAGTTCCAATCACACTGGGGTCCACTATCTGCCTTTGAGGGTCCTTTGCACTAATCCTAACCGCGGCTGCGGTGTGTATCAGATCAGTGCTACCAGCGATTGCAGCATGCACCGAAGCCTCGTCGAATAGGTCCATCTCTACAATCTCGAGGCTGCCTCCTTCGGATATCTTGAGTTCCTTCAGGTGATCTACTCTTATCGGGTCGTCAGCATCTCTGACTGTGGCCCTTACTTGTCTTCCCTTAGCTAGGAGGTTGGCCACCACATGACTACCAATGTAGCCACTGGCTCCGGTGACAGTCACCAGTCCTCCAGCCATGGCTTCACGTGGGGCTATGGTGGTTGAGGCTTTCCGCCCATCTCTCTCGCCGAAGAGGGCATGCCGAAAATTACTCTAGCCAAAGTCCGATAGATGCATCCCATGCTTGATAGGACACACAATCAGAATCAGCAGAGAACACCATGAAGTAGGTCGAATCTTCGTGGGATGCAGAACTGAATGACAATTGGATATGGAACCAACCATTCGAATTTGAGTAGTAGCACCAGTAGATCCACTCCCCTTCACTAATGTCGTACTGCGCTACGCCAACCCTACCAGAGGGTCCGTATGTCCAACCTTCCAAGGTATAGGTTGTATCGAGTTGTGCAACAGAACAGGGGATGTCGGAATACAGGAGTATACCAAACGAAAGGAACAAATCATCTTCGCAGGAGGAAGTCGTATGATTCACCCATTGCCCTGATTGGGTGTTGTTTGAGACCACCGAAGCCCCCCAGTAGGCCACACCATCAGTCAAAGAGGCAAGCTCGTGGAATCTGACAGGCATTGACTGTCCGTAGATGTCTTTGACTTCGAAGTGAAGATGAGGTCCAGTGCTCCACCCCGTGTTTCCGGATAGTGCAATCGGCTGGCCTTGATGCACGACATCACCAACATCGACCAATGCCCCATTGTAGGTTAGGTGTGCATACATCCCGAAGGTGGAATCCCCATGATCGATAATCACGAAATTCGATTGATTGAAGCAAGTAGCCGACGGACAACCCCCGGTGTTGTGTTCGACCACTTGGATTACAACACCAGGTAGTGCCGCCGCGATGCTGGTATTCTCATTAACAGGAAAATCGACTGCGTATAGCATGGCCCCGTTGTGACTGTAGTAGCCATGAAAACTCTGCGTGATGTTGGCGATGAAACCCGCCTCGAAAGGAATACTCACCCAGACGACTCCACGAGAACGACAGAACCCATCGTCTTCGTATGTGCTCTCATCGCATTCAAGTTGGGCATTCTCCAACTCGTCAATCTCGCTTTCGAGATTCTCAACCTGGTCCTCCAACTCTTCAACTCGGTCGCTATAGTAATCTCGCTCTGCCTCTAGAGTTGAGACGAGTGCAACGTAAGAGACAATCTGATTGTGCAATGAGAGTATTGTTGAATTCAGTGATTCTGCCTGACTCTCCAACTCTTCTATCCTCTCACTCGACGAATCGGAATCCGCTTCGAGAGCCTCAATCTCTGCCTGTAAATCTACCAATTCTTCTTGTGCTTGCGACAATTCCTCATTCCGAGTTTGAATCTCACTGAGCACTTCCGTATACTGATCTTCCAGCCCCTGCAAACCCTCCTCAAGGCCGGAAATGTTGTCGTTCAACAATGTCACTTCAGTATTCAGTCCAGCGATTGTTGCCTGCAAAGAAGGCACTTGGTCTGCCTGCTCTTGCAGTTCTGCCAATCTTTCTTCTAGACTTTCTATCATGACTGCAGATTCGTTCAAACGCTCATTTAGATTGAGAATTTCCTCATCTTTTGGGTCTGTATCTGGAATTGAATCATCATCACCAGAGCAGCCAGCCAATGACGCAGACAGAAGTAGCAGGACGACGAAGGAAGCGCTGCGCATAATTGACCACTAGACCAACTTCGCATGAAGGTTGTCTCAACAAAGCTCGGCAACAGAGCCAACTACCAAACTAGGATTCTGTGTTGCAGAATCAAGATCACCCCTCGTGGCCTCTCCACTCAAGACCAGAACCCCGTGTACTCCGGCTCTCTCCGCCATTTCCATATCGGTGTACAGGCGATCTCCCACCATCGCGCACTGCTCGGGCTGAAGGCCCAACGCCTCGACCTTGTGTAGAATCATCCCAGCGTTTGGCTTGCCGCACACATGCTCGGGTCGCACGCCCGTGGTGGCTTCGAAGAGCTCCATGTAGGCCCCGGTGTCAGGCAGCCCGCCATCCGGCGAGGGGCAGACTGTGTCAGGGTGGCTCGCGACCATCGGGACCCCCCTGTGGAGGTGAACTGAAGCCGTGCTGAGTTTCTCGTAGGTGATTTCGGTGTCGTAGCCCAGCACGACGTACTGCGGATCCGCCGAATCGGTCGAGACGCCAGCGTCCTCGAGCATATGCTGCATCCCTGCCGTCCCGACCAGATAGGTCTCGGAAACGCCGTTCGAGTCCAGCCACGAGAGCAGGTCGTGTGTGGAGAGAAGGACGTCTTCCGCTGACGCCGGCACAGCCATCCCCCGTAGCTTCTCGACGTACTGGTCAACGGAACGACTCGAGTTATTCGACAGGAAGAAGCGTCGAATTCCAGACCCCTCCAGCCGAGCGAGGAAGTCAAGCGCACCCTCAATCAGTTGGTCTCCTAGATACAGGGTACCGTCGAGGTCTAGGAAGACGGCCTCGATTCCATCTAGATCCCGGTACAGCACATTCATTTCATCATCTCATGGGAGTATTAGGGTCTTGAACATGAACCAGGGATTCCAAAGCGCCTTCTGAGCCTCCTTGCTCGCAATCATCTCCGACATCATCTTCCCAATCTCTTCCTTCTTGGACGCTTTCTTGATGAACCAATTTGTCACCCGCTTCCACTTCATCAAACTCTGTAGTGTTTTGGAGTTGGTCAATTCACTGCCTAATTCATCCCACATCTCCTCCATGTAGGCCACTGCGGCATCTTCGGGAAAACCTCCAGAGTGCATCTCTTTGTCGAAGTGTCTGCTGGTCATCTTGGCTGTCAGCAGGGCGTTTCCTATACCTTCCCCGCTGAAGGGGTCGACAAGGCTGGCTGCATCCCCAACGGCCATGGCCCCGGCCATCGCCACTCTTCTGGGCTGGTACGACGGCGCCTTCTTCCTCGGTGAGCCGAACGGGAGTTGCCACCCCTTCTCCGACTTTGGGACCAAGGTAGCATTCGCAAACCTCTTTTTGAATCCGGGATGCTCCTCGATGACCCACTTCTGTATCTGCTTGAGGGACTTCTTCTTTCCCTTCTGCTTCCTCTGCTCGGAGATTAGCATACCACATCCGACATTGACCACCCCCTCCTTGACTGGGAACAGCCAGAAGTACCCAGGGAGTACCTCGTCGATGAAGTGAATCTCAATCGGGCCCTCTGAGTCCCCCAGCCCCTCGACGTTTTCCCAGTACTCACGGTAGCCCCCGCAGAAGTGCTCGTTGTCCTTGTGCGGCTCGTCGTGGACCTCGGTGATTTTGCGCGACACCGGACAGTTGTAACCTCCGGCACCTACTGTTAAGGGAGCTGAGAAGGAGAGCCCAGGCTCCTCGGAGCGTGCACCTCCAGCCTTGCCACTGACCCCAACAACTCTCTGTCCCCCATCTTCCACTTCAACGGCGACGTCACTCACAGAGAAGCCTTGGATTACCGATCCCCCGGCTTCTAGCACCATCTCCGTGGCGCGCTTGAACAGCATGTAGTCAAACTGGACTCTGGGCAAGGCATAGCCCGACAGCAAACCCTTCGCCTCGTAGGAATCCTTGGGCAACATTACCCTGACTTCCGAGCCGTTCGGACTCCCGAAGACGATAGAGTCGACGACGTAGTGGGGCGTGGATTCGACCATAGGGAGTACGCCTAGCTCCTCGACGTGGGACAGCGACTTGCCGCCTACCGCGTCACCGCATGGCTTGTCGCGCGGCCAGACCCCCTTCTCGAGCAGCAGCACACGGCAACCGTTCAACGCGTTGTACGCAGCCGCGGCCGAACCTCCGGGCCCTCCTCCAACTACTATGACGTCGAATGCAGTATCGTCATCCGGCACAACTCCCGTGTCGATAGGGTGTTCCCACTGCTCCATCTGCTCACCGTATTCGCCTAAGGGACACCTTGCATTCAAAGTATGCATCGAGTTGATTCGCAATCACCACCTCGGTGTTCTATGAGCAACGCTGTATGGGTCGTCCAGACGTCTCTTCCAGGGGAGTGGATAGAGGCTGAGGTAGGGACCTGGTCCGCGGAACTGGTAGAGGGAGGCTTAGCTGCGTGTGTGCAGCGGGATCGCATTACCTCGGTGTACTCGTGGGAAGGCTCAACGGAGAGTACAGAGGAATGGCGCGTTGAGATTAAGACTAGTCAATCCAAAAAGGACCGGTTGATTGAGGAAATACTCGACAACCACCCGTACGAGACCCCCCAGATTGTGGCGTGGGAGGCTATCAGCACACCAGGATACTCCGATTGGGTTCAAGGCTGAAGTCCCATCGTGCGCCATGGGTGTGCTTTCCTTACTGCGCCCCGCCAAGGAGGTTCCCACCACTTGGTGGAGCTCTACCGACCCGATGACCATCAGACCACCCCTCAGGACCCTGCTGATTCTGGTCTTCGGCCTCTGGGTCTTCGGGACAGGTGACGCCATCCTCATTGCAGCGGGCATTGGAAACACCCCCTGGACAGTACTAGCCGAGGGGATAGCCGTGAACATAGACTGGTCCGTCGGCCAAGCCACCTTCCTCGTCAGCGTCTTGGTGCTATTGCTGTGGATTCCTTTGAGGGAGAGGCCAGGAATCGGTACAATCCTCAACGCAATACTGATTGCAGTCGCAATAGAGATCATGGTGCCACGACTCCCGACCCCCGAGACGCAGGCCATGGCAATCGCACAGGTCCTCGTAGGCGTCCTCCTGATTGGTATCGGCAGCGGGATCTACCTCACAGCCAACCTCGGGCCGGGTCCCAGAGACGGCTGGATGACCGGTCTGCAGAGGGTGTCCGGAATACCGATAGCTAGGGTCCGGGGAGGTATCGAGCTCACGGTTCTCGTAGTCGGGTGGCTGTTGGGGGGGACGTTCAGAGAGGGAACCATCCTGTTTGCCATCCTCATCGGACCCGTCGTGGCAACCTGCCTCAATCTCGCAGGCCGCTTCGGCAAGCCGGGTGAGGTTCATGGCTGAAACCCATCAGGCGAGACCATGGCGGGCCACGGAGTGATAAGGCGCTATCGCGAGTTTTTGCCGGTGTCGGAGCAGACCCGCGTGGTCACACTCAACGAAGGCGGCACCCCACTCATCGAGGCCCCTGGAATCGTCAACGAGATTGGAGGCGAGTTCCGTCTCCTCGTCAAACACGAGGGCCTCAACCCAACGGCCTCGTTCAAGGACAGGGGGATGACGTTGGCGATAACCAAGGCAGTCGAGCGAGGGGCGAGCATAGTGGTGTGCGCCAGCACGGGGAACACCAGCGCATCTGCAGCGGCCTACGCAGCTGCTGCTGGGATGACCTGCCTAGTCTTGATTCCGGAGGGCAAAATCGCCTTCGGTAAGATGGCCCAGGCATTGATTCACGGAGCCCGGACGCTGGAGGTCAGAGGAAACTTCGACGACGCTCTCGAGATCGTCCGGCAGTTGGGCGAGAGGGAAGAAATCGAAGTCGTAAACAGCATCAACCCCTTCCGGATACAAGGCCAGAAGACGGCGGCCTTCGAGGTCTGCGACGTCCTCGGCAGCGCCCCTGACATGCACTTCCTCCCTGTGGGCAACGCCGGCAACATCACCGCCTACTGGCTCGGTTACAAGGAGTACCTCGAGGCCGGCCGTAGCACCGGGTTACCTCGGATGATGGGTTGGCAGGCCGAGGGGTCCGCCCCAATAGTTCGAGGAGCCCCCGTCGAGGAGCCCGAGACAGTCGCCACTGCGATACGCATCGGTAACCCAGCCAGCTGGCAGAAGGCAGTAGAGGCCGCCAGCGAGTCCTCCGGGGCCATCGACATGGTCAGCGATCAGGAGATACTGGACGCCCAGCGTTTGCTGGCTCGCTCAGCAGGAATCTTCGTCGAGCCCGCCTCCGCGGCTGGAATAGCCGGCCTTGTGAAGTGCCATGCAGCAGGCGGCGTGCCCGCGGGCAGCACCGTGGTAGTCACCGTCACGGGACACGGTCTGAAGGATCCTGATGTGGCAGTAGAGAATTCACGAGCCGAGACCATTCTGGTCGATTCCGATCTCGATTCGGTGCTAGTCGCAATCGGCCTCGATTAGCTGAGTGCCTTCGCCTCGCCATCGTAGTTGTAGAACGACACTAGGGTTTGTGTGTGGCCGACACCAGGTACAGCCGAGAGACCGTCTAGGATGGAGTCCCCAAGGTCTTCCATGTTTCTTGCTAGGACCTCGACGATGAAGTCCCATTGACCGGTGACTATGTGGCATCCGACGACGAATGGCATGCCACAGATCTCCTGAGCCACCTCACGCCTGTCGGTCTGCCCCCTCTCGCCCACCCAGTTGGCTAGGATGAAGGCATGCAGGCTCCAACCAAGCTCCTCCTTCCCGAGCTCCACCGTGAAGCGGCGCACCACACCCCTCTCCTGCAGCCTCCTGATTCTATCATGGACGGTAACCCTCGGCATTCCCAATGCATCTGCTATAGCCTGCGTGCTGGCGCGAGAATCCTCCTTCAGCATGCCAACTATCTTGGCGTCTTTGGCGTCCAAATCGGATGTGGGCATGGTTTCTGGAATGACGGATGAAAATTAAATATTCCGTCAATTAGTCGGCAATATTGCATTTCGTAGTGAATAATTCGACAAAATTCAATGATTACCGGCGTATAGTTGATGACACCACCGCTGCTCGGAGTGCCATGAGCGACGAGTACTCCGACAAAAGATTCGCCACACGAGCAGTCTGGTCAGGCGGGCCGAACATAGAGGGAGCCGCCTCCACCCCTGTCTTCCTCACTTCGACCTACCAACTCACCGACGAGCGCTACCAAGGATGGGCCGACGGAGCCCAGCACACCGAACTGTACAGCCGCCTCTCGAGCATCAACTCGGAGGCTGTTGCTGCGAAGGTAGTGGCCTTGGAGGGAGCAGAGGACGGCGAGACCTTCGCCAGTGGTATGTCGGCAGTTAGCACGGCTCTGCTGGCTCTGCTGTCTAAGGACGACCACATGGTCGCGAGCGCTGACTGCTATGGTGGCACATACGGTTTGATCACCGAGGATCTCCCTAGATTCGGCATCGAGGTCTCGATGGCGGACATGAGGGACCCGTCTTCCTATGAGGCGGCGATTCAGGAGAACACCAAGGTGCTCTACGTCGAGACGCTTACGAACCCCGTCCTCAAGGTATGCGATCTCGAGGCCATGGCCGCGATTGCCAAGAAGCACGGGCTCATCGCCATAGTCGACAACACCTTCGCGACACCGTGGGCCTGCAACCCCATCCCGATGGGCTTTGACTTGGTCATCCACTCGGGTACCAAGTATCTCGGTGGACACTCCGATCTGATAGCGGGCATTGTTGTCGGTCGCAAGGACCTCGTGGCCGAGATATTCGCCAAGAAGGTGCATCTTGGCGGTGCCGCCGATCCCCACATGTGCTACCTGCTCGAGAGGGGTATGAACACGCTCCACGCCAGAATGCCGATACACGCGGCCAACTCAGCCGAACTCGCTAGGAGACTGGAGGCACACCCGATGATCGAGAGCGTCAACCACTCCTCCCTACCCAGCTATGTCGACTACGAGGTGGCGCAGAGGATTATGCCGAGAGGAACTGGGATGCTGTCCTACGTGGTGAAGGGCGGCGACGATGCCGCTCTGCGCTTCATGAGGGCCCTCGAGTTGGTTTTCGAGGCAACCAGCCTCGGTGGGACGCAGAGCCTAGTCGAGTGCCCGTTCAACTCCAGTCACATGTTCGTGCCCGAGGACGTACGCAGGGAGGCAGGCGTAGTGCCTGGTTTCGTGAGGATGAGCGTGGGAATAGAGGACGTCGAGGACATCTGGGCGGACATGGATCAGGCTCTGGCCGCAGCCAACGCCTTCCTCGAGAGCCGGGCCTGAGGCTTCGGCATGGAGACCGACCTCCTTCTGGCTACCCTCGCCTTCATCATCCCGATGTGCTTCACACCCGGCCCCAACAACGTGCTGTGTGCTGCGCACGGCTCCCAGCACGGCCTGAGGGGGACCATGCCCCTGATTCTGGGAATGGCGATCGGCTGGTCGACGCTCGGTCTGTTCGTAGGCGCTGCCACGGTATTCATCGAGGAGAATGAGGAGTTCTTCCGACTCCTGACCTACGTAGGCGCTGCATACATCTCCTATCTGGCGTACAAACTGGCCACATCATCCCCCATCGACACCGAGCACGACCAAGCGGACCGCTTGGGCTTCCGGACCGGCATAGTCCTCCAAGTGGTCAATGGAAAGGCCTGGATTCACTTCCTAGTTCTCATGACTGCCTTCGGAGGCCTCTTCGGAACCGGCTTCGCCGCGAAGGCACTGCTGGTCCTGCTCAATCTGACGTTCGGCCTTCCCGCAGTCATCACATGGGCGGCCTTCGGAACTCTCCTCAGGCGAGTCTTCAGCACCGAGCGATCCGCGAGGAACCTCAACACGGCAATGGGCGTGGCGCTATTCGCAGTGGCAGTCTGGATAGCAATGCCTCATTGATTAGGGTAATTCACCCGAGCCGCTGACCTCAGCTAACCATTTCATCGCCGCCTCGTAGTCCCGAACCGAGTCCTCGTTGTCGTTGAGCAGCAAATCCTCGGCAGCATCCCACAGAGCCCGCAGCGCCGGAACCCAATCTCCGCCCTTGTCCCTACTTGCCTCGTCGAAGCGCCAAGCATCCGACTCCGTTCTGTCGTGCACGTTGAGCCAGGCCCATCCCATCGCCATGTCCAGGTCCTTACCCTTGCGAGCCTTGGAGACCGTGGAGGCGACCCCGCTATCCACCGCCTGCCTGACTAGGTCGTCTGCGAAGGCCAGAGGACCAGGAAGGGCGCCCGCATCCCATGGCAACCGCTCCAGCCGCCTTGCTGTGGACCGACTGTCCTCGAGTTCGCGCAGGAATGCTCCGAAGCCCTGCTTGCGCCTCACCTGCTTACTCAGGACACCCTCGGCCTCCTCGTCAACCAACCCATACATCTCCTCCAGTACGGTGAGGCCGTGTTCGGGCCATAGGGCGACTAGATTCGGGTGGCATGCAGAGTCCTCGAATCGGACCACGTCGTCTTCGATCTCGAGAACCACCCCATCGGTCCTGACATGCACCCCGGACCCCAGAGAGTCCAGTATGCAGGCCAGAGCGTCTCTCTCCTCTGCGGTTCCAACCATGTGCTCGAGAAAATCCTCCCGGGCCTCCTCCGCGAACCAGTGACTGCCAACGACATAGCCGTCGTTGATGGAGTTCAGAATGCTGCTTCTGCAGGACCTCGCTAGAACGGAGTCCTCTAGCGCCAGCCCGAGCCATGCACCTAAGACCTCCTCGAGCCGCTCGACGCCCTCCCCAGGCAGGTCCCTGTCTTCCGGCCAACCTTCCGGCCTCCACATCCATTCGACGCTCGCCACCTCATTCAGGCGAGGGGGCAGCATACCCCAGGCAACGCTCTGAGCGAACTGCTCCTCGGTCTTCGCCAAGGCCGTCTGGGAGATACCCACTGCGGTCCCATCGACGAACTCCATGCGCAACCATCCGGCTTCGGTCAACTCGCCTTCGGAAACGGTTCTCTCATCGAGCCCCTTGCTCCATCTGACCTCGTCACCACTCAGCTCTATGGATGAGTTGTCAAGGCTCCAGTCCACCCATTCGGTCGGGGGGGAAGGCGTCCTCCCTGTGAAGACGAAACCTCCGTCCCAGGAGAAGAACCACTGGCCTGCCTTGGCGTGCTCGTCCCAGACCAGCAGACGCATCTTCGGATGGGTATGGTTCTGTATTCCAGCTAGGTGACTCTGCTTGCCACTACCTCTGCGAATGTAGCTTGCAACACCGAATACTGGATTCTTGAAGACTGCGACTGTGGATCGGTCTTCCTCCGACGCAGCGAGCAGACTGCCAGCTAGGGCACGGCATACCGGATCGCCCCCCTTCTTGCCCATTCGCTTACGAAGCCATCTGGGGTCGTTACGCTTCGAGGCCACCACGGAGAGCTCCTTGAGCGTCCTCGCCATCCTGTCCTTCGTGAAGAATGAACTATCCACCTCGCCCCGTATCTCCGGCACGAAGATTTCGGGGTCTTCCAGCAGTTCCTCGAGGTTCCTATCCAATCGGTGCTGAATCTCCTTGGAGGCCTTCTTTATCCCCCTCATTCGAACCTTCTTACGACGATTCTTGTCGCCGGGGAAGCTGACTTCAGCGGGGGGCTTCACCATCTCTCTCACCCCTCCCACGCAAGACCCCTGTTTGAGTCCGTCGTCTAATGGGGAAGCCTGCGGCGCTCGAAGGCGCCCTCCTCCATGCCGCTGAACCCCGCGGGAAGAATGAACGCGTGAACGTATCCAGAATCGATATGTGACAGCTCATCTAGGGTGCCTGAAACCACTCGCTCCTCCTCGGTCCCGAGGTCGCTCAGCAGCATCCCTAGCCACTCCCTGATGGCCTCGGCGTCCGGTGAATCGCCCTCGGAGCGCTGACTCATCCTCTCGAGCAGGGCCACGGCCTCGCCGGGCACCATCGGGCGCGGCTCCTCGACACCCATCCCGGTCGGATCGAGGTCGAGTAGCACTAGGGTGTGCAGCCCGGAGTCCCTGTTGTCGCAAATCATCTGCAGAGGCGATGTCGGCAGGTACTCGCCCACCGAGAACGGGATGGTCACCTGTCGGCCGAACCTGTACGACTGCAAACCGGACAGGGAGACGGCTAGGGCGGTGGCAGTCAGTCCGGGAATTACGTGGAAGCCAATCCCCTCTTCGACGCAACGCTCCTCCAGATCGATGTGCGTGGTCGCCTGCATCGGGTCGCCGACCACTAGGAGCGCCACCGGGCCCGAGCGGGCGAGGTCGAGCAACTCATCGGGCTTCTCGACATCGTCACGCATCAATCTCTCCCAGCCCCCAACTACCGATTCCAAACGATCCTCCTCGGTGGGCGGTAGAACCGCGGTATAGCCCTCTAGGAACCTCTTGGAGCAACCCCTGGCAACGCTTCTGGCCCGCTCGGTCATGTGGTCGAGATCCCCTGGCCCGATGCCAATCAGCCAGAGCCCGGGGGCCACTTCCTCATCCGTCATGGTGAAGCGCGCTGCCCCGCTGCCCACCATGAACGTGATGCGCCATCTCTCAGTCCCCAATCGGCAGGTCGAGCGTGCTCTCGGCCTGATTCGCGAGCAAGGACTGCTCGCTCCCGGCATGCGAGTCTTCGAGTCCGAGGACGCCGATTCCAGGCTCATACCACTGGATTTCGGGGCCCCACTCTCGCTTCCCAACGGCCTAGCCGAATTCGAGGTCGTCGAGAACGAGGGAGAGTCCGACGAGAGAGTCGACACCGATTGGTGGGGATATCTCAGGAGCCTCCTGGGTGACGAAGTGGTCGATGCTGGCGGCGAATCGTGGCCATCCTCGCACGAGTTCTTCGGCGACATGATGATCGTTAGGCTGGACGAGGAGGTCTCCGAGCACTCGCGGGAGATTGCGACCGCCAAACTCCTCTCGCACCCCCACATCAGACTGGTCCTGTCTGATAGAGGGGTGCTGGGAGAGCTCAGAATCCGAGACCTGAATCCCATCGGGGCGAGGTCGGGCGACGAGATCGTGCTGGACGACATCCCGGACGACATCTCCAGCACTAGGGTGATGGTCAGGGAGTCCGGCAGGAGCATACTATGCGACCCTACTCGGGCGTACTTCTCGACCAAGCTGCAGTCTGAGAGGCTTGAGACTCTGGCTCTAGCCAAGGAGCTACGCTCCTTGCTTGGCCGTCCGTTGCGCGTTTGCGACCCGTTCTGTGGTGTCGGCCCAGCTTTGGCCACTCTACTGGGGGAGCCCGACCTCGTGGGTGACGTGCTCGCATCAGACCTCAACCCCGACGCTGTGGAGATGCTGCTCGACAACCTGCGCCGCTGGGACCGCAGAGAGTACCCGACCGAACCATCTCCAATCTCAAGGCTTTACGAGGACAGGATAGCAGGGCTGGCGGATGCGTCCGAACTGCAGCACGACACCAACCTCGCCGGCCGTTGGGACATGCTTCTGGTCAACCTGCCACACCGGACCATCGAGATCCTGCCCTCTCTCGTGCCCCTGCTCGACAGGACGGGACCGAGCATGGTTAGGGGGAGGGTGATAGCGGCCGAGGCTGACATCCATGAGGCCGACCGTGCGATACGCCACGTACTACCACCAAGACTCGAGGGGATGCCCGAACCGTCGCTGCGAATCAAGCGCGACTACAGTTCCACGCTCCGCCTCTGCTCGTTTGAGGCATGGATAGCCCCAGCGCCGTAAACATCCTTATCTCAACAATGGAGATGAAACATCATGGTTCTGCCTCAATTACTCGCGGAACTCATTTGTCAAGGCCTTTTGTTTGGCCTATTCGGAGGGACAGGTTCTTCCTCAAAACCATCCACGACATTGGCCACTCCGGAAAAACGACGCGCCCAGCAAGCCAGAATATGCGCATTCGACGGCTGCAACGCCCTGTCATTCAGATCCACTGACCACTGCTGGAGGCATCAGGACGAATCACCATCAGACCCAGAACCGGAGCCCGAGCCCGAGGTAGAGGGCAACTGGTGGGAAGAACAAACGCAGTGAGTACTGCTACGTGCACCAATCACAGGGATCCAAATGAGTGGCGCCCCGACCGGGATTTGAACCCGGGTCGCAGCCTCGACAGGGCTGCATGATAGGCCACTACACCATCAGGGCAGGGCC
>ERZ724561.52-NODE-52-length-22412-cov-2.990038_pt1 | contig 22412 bp, 23 predicted proteins | sample MGYA00375855_ERZ724561 | MGnify/ENA primary metagenome ERZ724561 (study PRJEB28725, sample SAMN03264854) | marine sediment metagenome | biome: marine pelagic biome; feature: marine oligotrophic desert; material: ocean water | place: Pacific Ocean:North Pacific... | reverse complement strand
ATCTCTGGATAAAGATCTCACCAAAGTTCTTCTATGAGAGATATCTGGTCCAATAGCAGCTTTCTTTGTCTTCCTAAATATAGCTCGTAAATAACGGCTAACTAATCTTGAACTTTCGTCGACAGTTCTTTCTTTATCTTTTAATTCAGAGAGAGTAAGAGGCCGATTAAATTTAATAACCAAAGACCTTCCGTGTAAAAGAACTCTAAAAAACTTTTTAAAATAACCGCTTACAGTCCATGATTGCGAAAAAACTATTTTAAAAAAAGATTTTTGTTTATCAGGATGCATTCCCCAATAGAAAGACACAGGTATGAAAATTATCTTTTCATCATCCAGACTCAGAATCTCAGGTAGGTTTTCGGGCAAAAACCGCTTAATTTTTTGTGTACCTATATCAAATTTTGGAGGTATTAAGCGAATAAATCTTTGTAGATTTGTTTCTTCAAAGCCTTCTATAGGCGATACGGTATTTTGTTTATCTGTGTATTTATCTAAGGCAACTAATTCGCTAACAGACTTATTGGGAAGCGCATAGATTGTTTTTGGGTTGGTTAGATCTTTTTCTGAAATCCCTTCTTCAAACTCCACTTCAAATCTAATAAAAGGAGAGACGCAGTATTTAACTACTGAAAAAAACTTTTCTCTAATCCAAAATTTCAACATAAGGCTATAATTTTAGAATAGAGTTTAACCTTTCGAAGTAAACTTTTTTACTAAGACTTTTGCCGGAGTGGCGGAATTGGTAGACGCAGGGGATTCAAAATCCCCCGCCCTTTGGGTGTGAGAGTTCGAGTCTCTCCTCCGGCACCATGAGGAAAATAATTGAAACTTGAAGATTTTAACTTTGTACTTCCCAAAGAGCTCATTGCCTCTTCTCCTCTGAAAGAAAGGACCTCCAGTAAACTTTTAATGGTAGGAGGTGATTTTAAAGATCTAGTCTTTTCAGATCTTCCAGACCTTCTGAAGCCAGAAGACGTTCTAGTAATTAATGATACTAAGGTAATAAATGCAAGGTTAGTTGGACAAAAGGAAACAGGGGCAAAGGTAGAGCTTTTAATAGAAAAAATTCTTGATAAAGAGAATTCCCTGGTGCAACTAAGATCAAATTCTCGTTTGAGAGAAGGTGACAAGATTCTTCTTGCTAGAAGCAAAGAATCTGCTTCTTTAACAAAAAAAAGGGGAGATATTTGGCAAGTTAAATTTTCGCAACCAGCAAAAAAGATAATTGATAGCTTTGGCTTAGTTCCCTTGCCTCCATATATAAAAAGGGAGGCTAATTCTGCAGATGCTGAGCGATATCAAACGGTGTATGCAGATCCTGCTAAAAACTATTCAGTGGCAGCACCAACAGCAGGGTTTCATTTTGACAAAGAGCTATTGGATTCAGTAACGAATAAAGGTGTGAATATTGCAAAAATAGCCTTGCACATTGGCATGGGCACTTTTAAGCCCGTTAAAAGCAAAATAATAACTGATCATAAGATGCATAAGGAATCCATTGAACTAAAACAGGAAGCCATAGATTTAATCAATCTCTCTAAGGAAAAGGGCGGTAGAGTGATATGTGTTGGTACGACTACGCTTAGATGTCTCGAGTCAATAGCTAAGACAAACAAAGGCGTTTTAAAGCCATTTACTGGAGAAACCGATCTCTTTATTTATTCTGGGTTTAAATTCAACGTGGTTGATGCGCTAATTACAAACTTCCATTTACCTAAATCTACCTTGCTTCTTTTGGTGAGTGCTTTCGGAGGATATGAGAAGATGAGAGAAGCATACAAGTATGCAATACAAGAAAATTACAGGTTTTATAGCTATGGAGATTCAATGTTTATCAATGCCAATCCTGATTAGATCATGACATTTGGGTTTAATCTTTTAGCTGAAGACGGTCAAGCGAGGTTGGGTGAGGTCATAACTTCTCATGGGAACATAGATACTCCAGTGTTCATGCCAGTAGGTACTTACGGTGCAGTCAAAACACTTTCGCCAAGAGTCTTAATGGATTTGAAAGCACAGATAATTCTTTCCAACACTTATCATCTGATGGAAAGACCAGGAATAGAAATCATTAAAAAGCATAATGGGTTGCATAACTTTATGTCTTGGGATAAACCAATTTTGACTGATTCGGGAGGTTACCAGGTCTTTAGTCTGGCTAAAAAGAGGTCAATTGCGGAAGAGGGAGTTACCTTTAATTCTCCTTTAAATGGAGATTCCATTTTCTTATCGCCTGAGTCTTGTATGCAACTTCAAGCTGATTTTGGAGTTGATATAGCGATGGTATTGGATGAATGCACTTCGTTCCCTGTAAAAAAGGCTAAAGCAAAAGAATCCATGTTGTTATCAATGAGATGGGCTCAAAGATGTCGAAATAGTTTTTCATCAGACACTTCAGGATTATTTGGAATTGTACAGGGAGGCATGTTTGAAGACCTTAGAGAAGAATCATTAGAAAAACTCATTGATATAAGTTTTGAAGGTTATGCAATAGGAGGTTTATCGGTTGGTGAGTCCAGAGAAGAAATGCTGAAGGTTGTAGACTTTATAGCTTTTAGGATGCCTAAAGAATCGCCAAGATATCTGATGGGCGTCGGGACTCCTTTGGATATTTTAAACAGTGTTCAAAAAGGCATTGATATGTTCGATTGTGTAATTCCAACGAGGCATGCACGTAATGGTTATCTTTATACCTCTGAAGGCATAGTTAGGCTAAGGAATTCGAAGAACAGGGATTCTATGAAGCCTTTAGATGCTAATTGTGATTGCTACACTTGTACTAATTTCTCCCGAAGCTATCTATTTCATCTTGATAAAACAAAAGAAGTTTTGGGTTCAACCTTAAATACGATCCACAATGTTCATTTTTATTTGAACCTAATGAAACAAATCAGGGATTCAATTAAGGAACATAAATTTAATGCTTTCGTAGATAAATGCAGAGATACTTGGGATAATTCAGATTATCCCCATATAGAGAAATGATATGAATGAAACACCTACCTTTTTTGACCCAACTTTTTTGCTGTTAATAGGTTTTTTTGTACTGATTTATTTCTTAATGATCCGGCCTCAAAATAAAGCGAGAAAAGCACATGAAGAATTGGTTGCCGGTATTGAAGTGGGAGATGAAGTTGTTTCTTCTGGAGGCCTTTTGGGCAGAGTAACCAAGATAAGTGATCAATTTTTTGAGATTAATCTGGGAGACAACAACCGAGTGAAGATTCAAAAAGCTGCAATTTCTAATGTTCTTCCAAAAGGAACAATCAACTCAATCTAATAAGCAAAGTGAAACCCTTCGGTATCTGGAAATATCTCCTTATCTTAATAGTTTTAAGTTTTGGAATAATATACGCTTTACCTAACTTGTATGCTCCAGATCCAGCAGTGCAAGTCTCGTATAACGACAGCACTCAAATTCACGATCGAAAGCTTCAACAGCGTTTAACTAAAGTCTTAGAAGATGGTGAACTTAGCAACGGTGTACCCGAAGTTGAACTGCATAAGAAATATGCTCTTATAAGGCTTTCTTCGGCAGAAGAACAATTAAGAGTCAAAGACCTCTTGTCTTCAGTAGGCGATGATTTAATTGTTGCACTTAATTTAGCACCTACAACTCCTGAGTGGTTAGAAAATATTGGCGGAGAACCACTGAAATTAGGCTTGGACTTGAGAGGAGGGGTGCATTTTTTAATGGAAGTGGATACAGAGACTGCCCTAAGCAACAGACAGAATGGAACACTGCTAGACATAAGAAGAAAATTAAGAGATGAAAAGATTCGTTACAACTCGTTATTTGTTGAAAAAGATCAAACCATAAAATTAAAAGTTACAGATGAGGCTGTATTTGAATCAGCAACTGAACTGCTGGAGGACAATTATCCTCAATTTGTTATCAGTTACACTGAAGTAGGAGATCAATTTAATATTTCTTTGAGCCTGACAGAAGATGAGGTGGATCAGATTGAGGCAGACGCCATAGACCAAAACCTAACCACTCTTCGAAACAGAGTTAATGAATTAGGAGTTTCAGAGCCTATAGTGCAAAAACAAGGAAAGAAAAGGATTATTGTAGAGCTTCCGGGTATACAAGACACTGCTGAAGCAAAGAAAATTTTAGGTAAGACAGCTACATTGGAATTCCATCTCGAGGCAGAATACGACACACCCAGAACCAGAAAGACTTCCTATCCGCACAGAGACACCAGACTAGGGGTAAGTGAACTTCAAGACCAAATAATAATAGGTGGAGATCAGGTAGCAACAGCCCAAGCTAGCTTTGATGAGAGTGGCTTACCACAAGTTAACATTACTTTAGACGGAGCTGGTGGCGCTAGGATGCATCGTGCTACAAGGGGCAATATAGGGAAAAGACTAGGTGTCTTGTTTGTTGAGCAAAAAAATAAAACCACCTATCGAAGAGATGCTGAAGGAAATCAGGTGGAAGTTCAAGAAGCCTTCGAGACTAAGGAAATAATAAGCCTAGCTACTATTAGAGCAGCCTTGGGGACTCAATTTAGGATCACAGGTTTAGATAGCCCGCAAGAATCTTCTGAGCTTGCCTTGCTGTTAAGGGCAGGGGCCCTTGCAGCACCAATGCGTTTTGTTGAAGAGAGAACCGTGGGACCCAGTTTAGGTCAAGACAATATCAATGCAGGCATACTTTCCATGCAATTAGGCATGACTCTGGTGCTTTTATTCACACTCTTTTATTACAGAATTTTTGGGGTAGCAGCTAGTCTTGCACTTGGAACTAACATCGTTCTATTGGTAGCGATTATGTCGATACTTTCAGCAACTTTGACTCTGCCCGGTATAGCAGGGATTGTTCTTACAGTGGGTATGGCTATTGATGCAAATGTATTAATATTTTCTAGAATTAAAGAGGAGTTAAAACAAGGAACTGAACCTCTACAAGCAATAGACCAGGGTTACGACAAAGCTTTCTTGACTATATTGGATGCTAATTTAACAACTCTTTTAGTTGCAGTAATTCTGTACTCGTTAGGTACTGGGCCTATAAAAGGATTTTCTGTAACTCTTTCAATTGGAATTCTGACATCTATGTTTACAGCTATTGTTGGTACAAGAGGATTTATTTACCTCATATACAGGAATAAAAAGAATCCAAGCAGGATAGCGATATGAATTTCAACTTAGACTTTATGGCCTGGAGAAAGATAGCTCTAGGAGTTTCTATAATTTTAGTTATTGTTTCTATTCTGTCTTTAGGGCTAAAGCAATTAAATTATGGATTGGATTTCACTGGCGGTTCTTTGGTAGAACTTCATTACCCCAAAGAAGTTAAAGTTGGAGACATAAGGCAAAGTCTTACAGAGGCAGGTTATGAGGGAGCCCAAGTTGCTTTATTTGGATCTACTCAAGACGTTTTAATAAAACTACCTGGAAGTGTAAGTGACACTTTAGGCACTGAGATCATTGAAGTATTAAGACAGGAAACCTCCGAACAAATTGACTTAAGACGTATTGAATTTGTGGGTCCTCAAATTGGTGACGAACTGAGGGATGACGGAGGCCTGGCCATGTTATTGGCCTTGGGGTTAATGATGCTGTACATCGCATTTAGGTTTCAGTCTCGATTTGCTGGGGCGGCAGTACTCGCATTAGTTCATGATGTGGTAATCGTCTTAGGGGTTTTTTCCTTATTTAATCTAGATTTTGATTTAACGGTATTGGCTGCCTTATTGGCTGTTATTGGTTATTCATTAAATGATACGATCGTAGTGTCAGATCGAATAAGAGAGAACCTAAGAATTCAAAGAAAATCTGATACAGAAGAAGTAATTAATCTTTCCTTGAATCAAATGCTAAGTAGAACCTTAATCACTTCACTGACTACCTTGCTGGTTTTATTTTCTCTTTATTTATTCGGCGGAGAATTAATTAAGAATTTTGCTCTTGCACTAATATTTGGTGTGGTGGTGGGAACTTATTCTTCAATTTATATTGCTTCGAATGCTCTAGTAATGATGGGCTTAACCGGAGAACATCTGGTTGTTCCTGAAAAAGAAAACGAAGATTTTGACGATTTACCCTAGTCTTCTGCTAGATAAGCAAAAGGCTTTATAGCTTTTAACATTGGCTTAAAGCATTTTGTGGTGGATGCGAGAATATTCCCGCCTTCTCGGTATTCTACTTCTCCGAAATAGTTACTAACTAACCCCCCAGCTTCTTGAACCAAAAGGCCTCCGGCAGCTATATCCCAGTCTTCAAGACCACTGCCCCAGAAACCATCCAGTCTTCCTGCCGCGACATTAGCTAGATCCAAGGCTGTTGATCCTGTTCTTCTGATTGTTAACCCGTGAGAATAAAGAGCTCTAAAAGTAGCTATATTGTCATGGCGTACTCTTCCTGATTCAGTATTGTGAGAAGAGTTGCTAAGGAGAGCCCCTCTAATTCCTTTTCTTTTACTGACTCTGATTCGCCTATTATTTAAATAAGCGCCTTTACCTAAACTCGCAGTAAACTCATCTTGCCTAGAAACGTCCAAGGTAATGGCATGAAGGGTTTTGCCTTTTTCTACGTATGCTATTGTGATTGCGTAATAAGGAAAGCCATGAATATAGTTAGTAGTGCCATCCAGGGGGTCGATAACCCAGATTGATTCAAGATCTTTACCTTTCCCTTTTGTTTCTCCTATTTCTTCGGACAAGTAACTGTGCTTAGGATAAGTCTTTTTCAAAGAACTTATGATGATATCTTCTACTCTTTTATCTAACTCAGTAACGTAGTCAGCAGGTCCTTTTTCAATGATATCCATCTTATCTACTTCATCTTTAAAACGAAGGAGTTCTTTGCCACCTTTTCGTGCAGCTTCAAGAGCTATGTTTACTTTTGGTTCCATTATCAATTCAAAGGTTGCGTATTCTATCAGAAGCTTGAAATTAGCCTGATAGAATATGGACATGGCTAGTAAAAAAGATGTTCTTCAATTGATTCAACAGAATATCAGTTTCATTTTGGTAGGCACTACCCACCCAGGCAATATCGGTGCTGCCGCAAGGGCTATGAAAAATATGGGAATACATCAAATGAGGTTAGTCTCGCCTAAGGAATTCCCTCATGAAAAAGCTTTTTTTCGAGCTAAAGCAGCAACCGATGTGCTTGAAAAAGCAGAGGTGCACGAATCTTTAAATGATGCCATCTCTGAGGCTAAGTTAGTAATCGGAACAAGTGCAAGAAATCGTAAAGTACCATGGCCAATAGTGAGTCCCAGAGAAGCTGCTGAAGAAATAGTCTCATTTAGCAAAACGAGCGAGGGTAAGACAGCAGTGATATTTGGTCGGGAAGACAGGGGTTTAACTAATGAAGAGCTTGGATTATGCAATCTTCATGTTCACATACCTTCAAGTGATGAATACCCTTCATTAAATTTGTCTCAGGCGATTCAAATCATTGCCTATGAAATTAGATTGAAAGCTTTGTCTCACGAAGGGAAGTTAGAAAAACAAGAGTGGGATGTCCCTTTAGCTGAAAATGCTGAAATTGAAAGATTAATAGAGCATTTTGATGAACTTATGCAAGACGTGGAATTTTATGAAACTGATAACCCAAGGCAATTACTTACAAGAGTAAGAAGGTTCTTCAAACGATCCAAGTTAGATCACATGGAAGCCAATATTTTTAGAGGGGTTTTTGCAGCTATTCAAAAAAAGTTAAAAAGATAGTTTTACTTGTAAGTGTATTACTTTACTAATACACTTGTATAAAAAGTGTTCACATGCAATGGACGAATGACCAACCTATCTACCAGCAGGTTCGAGACCATGTTGTTTCTCTTATTATTGATGGAGTCTTAGACGCGGGAGAGCCAATTCCTTCTGTGAGGCAGATGGCTGTGGAAGGAGGGGTTAATCCTTTGACTGTTTCAAAAGCTTATCAGGAATTGGTAGATCTCAAGATTGTAGAAAAAAGACGCGGTTTGGGAATGTTTGTAACTGAACCTGCCAAAAAGCAGTTACTGAAGATAGAAAAAGAAAAATTTTTTAAAGGAGATTGGCCAGCTGTATTAAAAAAAGCTGATCAGTTGAACATAGACTTAGTTAAATTAGTTAATAAAGGTTAGTAATGAAAGCAAATATAGTCATCAAAGCCAGAAATGTTTCAAAAGAATATGGTGGCAGCTCTGCTTTATCGAGTTTCAATTTAGATGTTCATTCAGGACAAATAATGGGTCTTATCGGTCCTAACGGAGCAGGTAAATCTACTTTTTTACAGGCTGTACTAGGCCTTGTAGACACCTCAGGTGAATTAGAGGTCTTGGGGCTTTCTCCTAATAAGGATAGACATGAATTATTGAGCAGAGTTTGTTCTATAACCGATGTAGCAGTAATGCCTAGGTGGATGAAAGTAGGGCAAGTACTTAATTATGTGGAAGGAGTTCACCCAAGGTTTGATATAAGCAAAGCGAGAAAAATTCTATCGAACACGAACATCAAGACCAGTTCAAGAGTACGAACTCTTTCAAGAGGAATGGTAGTTCAACTTCATCTTTCCATAGTAATGGCAATTGATGCGGAGCTTTTAGTTCTCGATGAACCTACTTTGGGATTGGATTTATCTTATCGAAAAGAATTTTATTCACAATTAATTGAAGATTATTTTGATGGAAACAAGACTATTATCATCAGTACTCATCAAGTTGAAGAAATAGAAGGAGTGCTATCTGATGTAGTTTTTATGGATCAAGGAAAGGAAGTAATGAGTGGATCCATAGATGAATTAAATCAAAAATTTTTAGAACTTAGGCCCAAAGCTGAAAATTTTGAAAAGGCCAAAGCCTTAAATCCTATTTATATTAGAACTGAATTAGGAAGGCCCGTTTATCTTTATGAAAATGCGGATGCAGAAAAATTGCGTGCTTTTGGCGAAGTACACCCGCCCGCAATCGCAGATCTATTTCTTGCTGTCATGAAAAAGAATAAGGAAGGAGAGGTAAAGTGAATGCCTTAAAAGCCATCATCAGAAGGGAGTTGCAAGAGCACAAATGGGGGTTTGTGTATTTACCCTGGATTGTGGCTGCTTTCATGTCTCTGGTGATTGTTATGGTTTATTTAGGGATAACTGAAGTGAACACTGAAAATTTTAAATTTTCTACTGAAGTTTTTGCAGACCCTGAAACAGTACAAGGGATGAACGAAGCAACCTTTGATCAAAGAAAGGCTGCTATAAGAGCAGGATTGTTAGTCTTAGGGTTTCCGTTAGTAATCGCTTTAGGCTTTGCCATCCTAGCTTACAGCTTGAGTACATTTTTTGACGAGAGAAAAGATAAGAGCATAATTTTCTGGAGATCTTTACCTGTTTCTGATTCTTTCACAGTTCTTTCAAAATTGTCGGTTGCTCTATTTGTTGCCCCTTTATTGGTTATTCCAGCTTTATTGTTTTTACATTTAGTTTCAGTTACAGCAGGTTCTATTTTCTTTGCTGTATCTGACATCGTTCCTTTCACTTGGGCTTGGCAAGCCTATCCTTGGTTGGATTGGCTTAGAGTTATTTTTAGTCTTTGGATGCAAGCCTTATGGAGCTTCCCAGTAATTGCTTGGATTATGCTCACTGGAGCTTATGCAAGAAAGCCAGTAGTGACGGCAATATTACCTCCTGTGGTTATAGTTTTAGTAGAAGGAGTATCACTGTCTTCCTCTGTATTTTATGATTCTTTAATAGACAGGCTTACTCCTTGGTCAAGATCAAGTTCTTTCCCTAAAGAATATGAAACCCTTCAGGTAGCAGAAATAAGTGATGTCCCTTTATTATTAGGAATGAATGAATTTTGGATAGGAATAGGACTGGGTGCTATTTTTGTCTTTTTAACTATTTATTTTAGAAGTAAAAGCGACTACGCATCAGTGGAATAGAGTTTGACCTAAAGGCAGATGCTTCTTACAATGCCGCACCAAATCAAGTGTCCCCTTCGTCTAGTCTGGTCTAGGACACCAGGTTTTCATCCTGGCAACAGGGGTTCGAATCCCCTAGGGGACGCCAGCTTCCTGAAAACCCTTATAAAATAGGGGTTTAAAAGGGTTGGTATTAAAAAATTTATCCATATCCTTCCTGAATATAGCCACTAAGATATCTTTTCCCATTTTTTCTCTTATTGGTATAGTTAACCTTGAAAGAAATCAGAGAGGTAATCATGAAAAGAGTAGTCACAGGCCATGACGAAAATGGTAAGGCAATATTTGTAAAAATTGGAGAACCTGAACATGTTGTAGATACACCTGGGGTTCTCTGGAAGGAACTCTGGGCTACTTACCCAGACGATACTATCCCGGTTGATGCAACTGCTGAACCTTCATTATCGAATAAGTGGAAATCAGTTTTTCCTGATTTAGGCGAATCAAGAGTAAGGGTAGTAACTTTCGATCCAAGTAAATCTACTGATGACATTTACGATGAGTCTGTTATGAATCAAAGAGCCAAGGCTTTACCTGGACTCATGGAACATATGGAACCAGAAAATGAAGGTATGCACACCACTGATTCTGTAGACTATGGTGTTGTAATTTCTGGCAACCCTAAACTTGAATTAGATGATGGAGAAACTGTAGACCTTGAACCTGGGGATATTGTTATTCAGAATGGAACCCGTCATGCTTGGCGTTTTAAAGATGATGAAGTAACTACTATGTTGTGGGTACTAATTGGCACTAAAAGAAATTAACTTTTAATAGAAGAATGTTATCAACTAAATCTTACTTTTTAACAACTCACTCTGGAAGCCTACCTAGGACTAAAGATCTTGTTGAACTATATGTTGCTTTATCTAGAGGGGAAGAAGTAGATAAAAGTAAACTTGAAGATGCGATCTATACTTCCACTGATGCTGTTATTCAGAATCAGATTAATAGCGGCATTCATATAGGCAACAACGGTGAACAAACAAGAGAAAGTTTTTTCTCTTATGTTAGACACAGAATGTCAGGTTTTGGAGGTGCTAGTAATAGGCCTCCTTTCCAAGATATGGTTGATTATCCTTCCTGGGTGGACTTAAAACTTTCAGGTTATCTAGATGGTGTTAGCCTAATTTCTGCTCCTCAAGCGCAGGGAGAGGTCACTTATACAAATAAAGATCCACTTGAGAAGGAGATTGATCAATTCAAAGATTTCCTTGCTAAAGAAGACAGCCCTTTTGAAGAAACATTTATGACGGCACCTTCACCAGGAATTATTGCTGCTGCAATGGAAGATGTGTTCTATGGAGATATGGATGCTTACTTAGAAGCTTTAGCTGCTGCTTTAAAAACAGAATACGACGCCATTTATTCTGCGGGCCATGTTCTGCAACTTGACTGTCCTGATTTAGCAATGGAGAGACATGTATATTTTGCTGATAAAAATGACGCTGAGTTTATTGAATTCATTAACAAGGTTATTAAAGCTATAGATACAGCTTTAACCGATATACCAAAAGAGTCAGTGAGAATGCATGTTTGTTGGGGTAACTACAATGGACCTCATGATTCAGATATACCACTAAAAACTATTCTTCCAAGCTTAATTAATGCCAAAGTAGGGGCATTAATGTTATCAATGGCAAATCCCAGACATGCGCATGAATATAGACTGCTTACAAAAGAGAATTTACCGGAGGATATGCTTATAGTTGCAGGAGTAATCGATACAACCTCGAATTATGTAGAACATCCAGAGGTGGTAGCAGATAGAATTGAGACAGTTGTTTCAAGTATTGAAGATCCACAAAGAGTTATTGTCGGTACAGATTGTGGATTTGATACTGCAGCAGGTTTTAGAGATGTAGCTGAAGAAGTAGTTTGGGCTAAGCTTAAAGCGCTATCCACTGGAGCTGAAATAGCTTCAAAAAGGTTACTTTAAAAACTTAAAAAAATTAGATCATTGTTAAATGAAATTTTTTTTAAGTTTATTGCTAATTTCTAATTTTGTTATGTCAGAAGAAACTTTTACAAATACCAATCAAACTTCTTTTGAAAGCGAAAGATCATTGAAAGAATTTCTAAAGTGGAGGTTTAACAGAAAACAACCAGAAAGGATTCAGATAGAAACCTCAGATGACTGGAAACAGTTAGAGCAAGAACCAAAATATTATGCCGTGTGGGTAGGGCACTCTACTTATCTTCTGAATAATGGAGGACTAACTATTTTGACTGATCCAGTCTTTTCAAAAAGGGCTTCACCTTTTTCTATTGCAGGTCCAAAACGTCTCATTTCGCCAGCCATTTCACTAAAAGAACTGCCATCTATAGACATTATTACAGTTAGTCATAATCACTATGACCATCTAGATATAAAGAGCTTAAAGACCTTACGTAAGCTTAATCCAGATGCCTTATTTCTTGTTCCAAAGGGCGATAAAAGACTTTTAAAAAAATCAGGTATAGAAAACGTTAAAGAATTTCTTTGGTGGGAAGAGATAGAAATTAAGAACACTAAATTTACCTTTACCCCAGTGCAACACTGGTCAGCGAGGGGCCTCAGAGATCGTAACAAGAGCCTCTGGGGAGGGTGGTTTATGAAGTCTGCAGATATATCCATTTATCACGCAGGAGACACTGGGTATTCAGCAGATTTTAAAGAGACCAGATCAAGATTGGGTTCTCCAGATTTTGCTATGATTCCGATAGGGGGTTATGACCCTCGCTGGTTTATGAGTTATCACCATGTGAAACCTTCTGAATCTATCCAAATCTCTCATGACTTAGGTGCTTCAAAATCTGTTGGAATGCACTGGGGAACCTTCATTTTGACTGATGAAGATATTCTTGAACCAGAAAAATTAATTGAACAAGAACTAAAAAAACTAGACCTATCAAAAGATTATTTTAGAACCCCGAAACCTGGTGAATTGATCCGCTTACTAGAGAACTAGACCAAAAGATAGCAGTCTAATAAACTGTGAACTTAACATTGAGGTTTAAAATCATGAAAAAGAGTTTATTAACATTTTTTATAATCTTCATGTTCAGCAATACCTGGGCTGAAGAAAATAAATCAAAAGATTGTTTCAGAGTGCAGGATATAAGTGGTTGGAATGCACTAGATGATGAAAGATTGATTATTTGGTCTCCCACTCTATCAAAACCCTTTTTAGTAACTTTAATAAATCGCTGTCCCGGATTAACTTTTGAGCAGTCTCTTGTTTTTAAAAGCACTCTCTCAAGAACTTGTTCAAATACCAGAGATACGATTTATACAGAGGACATGCCTTGTCACATTAAATCAATTCAAAGGATCGATAAAGAAAGAGCAAAAATACTGGTTTCAGCTAAGAACGCCTTAGTTTTGGATGTACGTTCATTGCAAGAGTGGCAAAACGGCCACCTCTCTAATGCTAAACATATAGAATTAATGAATTTAGAGAGGGATATTGGAAAAATCTTAAATTACAAAAAAAATACCATAATGTTGTACTGCCAAAGCGGAAATAGATCTGAACAGGCCTTAAAGATTCTTAAAACTTTAGGTTACACAAAAGTAATTAATTTGGGAGGTCTCTTAGAGGCCCAAGAATTATTAGGGGAAGAAATTGTCAAATCATGAAGAGTCTCCTAATTTTTTTGTTACTGGTCGCAATGAACTCAGGGTACTCAGACGAAAAAAGTAATTTAATTTCCATTTCAGAGAGTGAAGCATTAAAACTTCCTTTGCCTTTGCCTTATGAAAGAAAAGAGGTTTCAACTGAAGAACTAAAAAGGTTCATTCAAAATACAAAAAACAAACAAGCTGTAGTGATATTCGGAGCTAATTGGTGTCCAGATTGCAGAATACTAGCTGGAACATTAAAGTTGCCCTCGGTAAATAAATTTATTCAAGAGAACTATTCAATTATGCATGTAGACCTTGGAAAGTACGACATTAACATGTCTTTACTCGAAGTTTTGGGAATTCCTAAGCAGGAAGGTGTACCTAGAGTTGTTATATTTGATAAAGAAGGAAAAGCCCTAAACCTTGATACCCATGATCGATGGCGAACAGCCAGAGACAGTAAACAACAGGAAATTTTTAACTATTTCCAGAAATATGCTTTAATTTCGAATTAATACGCATTAACCCTGTGCAGCCTAAAAATATGATAAGAAAAGCTACTCTTTTTTTTCTGCTGATAATTCCATCTTGGTTCGTTTCAATGGAGCCTGGAGATAAGGTAGAAAATTTTAGATTACTAGATCAAAAAGGAGGTTCTCACGAACTTTTTTATTACAACGACCAAAAAGCCTTAATTTTCCTAGTGCAAGGAAATGGCTGTCCTATAGTTAGGCATGCAGCTGCTCGTTTTCAAGAACTCAGAGATATTTACAACGACCAAGAAGTTGAATTTTTCATGATAAATTCGAACCTCCAAGACGATCGCTTAACAATAAGGGAAGAAGCCAAAGAATATAATTTTGACTTAAGAATACTTGTTGATGACTCTCAAATAATAGGGGAGTCCTTGAAGTTAAGCCGTACAGGTGAAGTCTTCATAATAAATCCAAAGAATTGGTCGGTGGCTTATATAGGTGCCATTGATGACAGATTGACTTATGAAAATCAAAAAGAAAAAGCCTCAAAACATTTCCTCAAAGATGCGATTGACGATCTTCTAGAAGACAGATCCGTTTCAGTACCCAGAACGGAATCTCTTGGGTGCCTAATTAATTTTCCGAATAAAGCAGACAAGCAATTAATTTCTTATGCCGATGATGTTGCCCCGATACTAGTAGAAAATTGTACGGTTTGTCACAGAGAAGGCGGTGTGGGACCTTGGGTTATGTCTGATCATAAAATGGTTAAGGGTTTTTCTTTAATGATGAGAGAAGTTATTAGAACTAAGAGAATGCCACCCTGGCATGCTGATCCTCTAATCGGGGAATACAGTAATGATAGGTCACTCAATGCCGAAGAAGTAAAAACACTAGTTCATTGGATTGAAGCGGGTGCTAAGAGGGGAGATGGGCCTGATCCTTTGAAACAAGTCAAACTATCAACTTCGGTTTGGGCCAATGAAGAAAAATTAGGACCGCCTGATTACGTTATTGAAATTCCGTCAACCGATGTTCCAGCAACCGGTGTTGTAGATTACAAATATCAATATGTTAAAAATACTGTAGGTAAGGATATATGGGTTAAGGCAAGTGAGATTGTTCCTGGAGACAGGCAGGTTCTACATCATGTAATTACTAGCTTTGGTCCCACAGAAACGCGTGGTCCAAGAAAAGGGAAGCTTAAATTTAGGGAACGTAAAGGTTTAAGAGGATATGCACCGGGAATAAATAGTAATCCTTTCCCAGATAACTCAGGTACTTTTCTTCCAGCAAATGCTACCTTTGAATTTCAAATGCACTACACACCGGTAGGCAGAGCTACTGTGGATTCTACTAAGATGGGCATATGGGTTGCAGATGAAAAACCAAAACATGAAATTTTTTCAATGATCATGTTAAACCCTAGAATCCGTATCCCAGCAGGAGTGAAAGAACATAAAGAATCTGTTTCCAGAGCAGTATCTAAAGATTCTCTTCTATATAGCGTTTTACCCCATGCTCATTACCGTGGCAAAAAGATGGTAGTGACTGCTTATTACCCTGACGGCCGAACGGAAATTTTGCTTTCAGTGCCTAATTATGATTTTAATTGGCAAACTTCTTATGATTTTCAGGAACCAAAATTTATACCAGCTGGAACAACATTAATTCAACATCAGTGGTGGGACAATTCTGCACAGAACAAAGCCAATCCTGATCCTACTATAGAAGTAACTTGGGGTGATCAGTCCTTTGAAGAGATGTTATTTGGAGCTTACATGATGAGGGTTCTCCAGGAGGAAGAAATTCCTTATTACAGAAACCTAGTTTCGAAAAATTAAACATGAAACGTTTACTCCTAATTTTCTCTTTATTGCTAAGTTATGGACTATTTTCTGAAGATGAAGGGAAGATTCAAGCGACCAGCCAACTAGAAAGTATCGTCCTTGGGTCAGGTTGCTTTTGGGGGGAAGAAAAACGTTACGAATCTATTCCTGGAGTGGTTAGCGCTATTTCAGGCTACGCTGATGGTAAGGGCGTTAAACCAACTTACAGAGAAATAACAAAACCCAAAAATAGATTTAATCCGAATAACCACGCAGAAGTAGTGCTGGTGGTATTCGATAGAAATATTGTCTCGGTAGAAGCAATCTTAAAGGATTACTTTGAAGGGCATGACCCCACACAATTCAATCGTCAAGGTAATGATATTGGCACCCAATACCGTTCAGTGATTCTGACTATTAATGACGAACAAAGAAAGATAGCAAAAAGATTATTAGATGAATTTCAAATTCTTATGAGTGCTAATGGTTACGGCAGGATCCAAACCAAAATAAAACCCTTAACAGAATTTCATTATGCTGAAGAATATCATCAAGATTATTTAGTTAAGAATCCAAATGGCTATTGTCCTGATCACTCCACTGGCGTGGTGTTTAACAAGGAAGATAGTAGAGATGAAATAGATAATTCTTTCCTTCAACAAGGAAAGCACATAGTGGTTATAGAGTCTGATTCATGTCCTTATTGTGAAAAATTCAGAGCAGATGTATTAATAGGCTACCAAGGAAACATACCTTTGTCCTACCGTACTTCTTCTGGACTTAATGGACTGAAGATCAAGACAGAAACCTGGGCGACACCGACTGTTTTATTTCTAGACAATGGAGAGGAGATATACGGTAAAAAGGGTTATATGGAAGCAGAAACTTTTTACAAAATCTTAGGATTATTCAAATTAGGAAAAACAGAAGCATTTAATGTGGCGTTTAATCAGGGAACAGATGCCAGGTATTGCAAGGAATATCAGATTTTTAAGAATACTCCGGATGGAGTTTTTACAGATAAACTTAGTGGGGTTGCTCTGTTTGATACTAGGGATCGTTTTAATTCCGGAACAGGATGGTTGTCCTTTACCAAACCTGTAAATGGAACGGTAACAGAACACCTTGATACCAGTTTTGGAATGGTCAGAACTGAAATAAGATCAAAAAGTTCAGGTATTCATTTAGGTCATGTTTTTCCAGATGGACCAAATGGCAAACCAAGGTATTGCATAAATGCTACAGTTTTAGACTTTCAAACTAGGGAAGCTTATCTAACAGCTAGTTCTGGGTAGCCTCTCTTGTCTTGGTTAGTTTATATTTTGAAGTGTGGAGACAATTCTTTGTACACGGGCATTACTAATAATATTGAAAAAAGACTTCTTGCTCATGAAGAAGGAAGGGGTGCCAAATACACTAAAGGAAGGGGTCCATTCACGATTGTTTATAAAAAAAAGTTTAAATCTAGGAGTGAAGCTACGATTAGAGAAACTGAAATTAAAAAATTAAACTCCAAGGAAAAAAATAAATTAATTTGTTAGTCTTGTGCATTAAGAGAAACCTGAATGATATGAAGAGTTTGTTACCACTATTAATTCTAATAATAAGTTTTGATGTAAGTTCTGCCTATAGGCCAACAGTTCAGCATTGGAGTCAGGGTTATGGTGGAGCTTTAATGATGGGTGAGATGTATCCTTTCATTATTAGTGATGAATCTTCCGCTTCTAGTCCTAACTCTGACCAATTTCAACAACCTCTAGTAATTAAGGGATTACAAGTAGAGAAAGTTATAGATGGTGATACTGTTTACGGTTTATTAGGGGGTAAAACTTACAAAATCAGGTTAGCTGAGATTGATGCTCCAGAAAGAGATCAACCGTTTGGTAGACAGTCTAAAGTTTTCCTTAGAAATCTCTTAGAAAATGGTGAGTTTGATGCTCATATCTCTAGTGAAGACCAATACGGCAGATACATTGCTAAACTTTATAGCAATGGAATTGATATCAATAGAAAGATGGTCTCTGAAGGCATGGCATGGGTGTATGATTATTATGTAATTGATAAGACTTTCTATCTAGACCAAGAAGATGCTCAAAAACTGAAAAAAGGTATTTGGTCTAAACGCTATCCCGCACCACCTTGGGAATGGCGTAAAGCTAGAAGAAGATAGTTTCTTAATGCAATTTCTTACAAGAATAGCTAAGTGGATAATCCTAGCTTTAATTAGTCTTTTAGCTTGTACTCTGGTTCTTTTCCTAATTTTTTTGATTATGGATATTTTTGGAGTATCCGGAGAAGATGTATCTAATAATTTGTTGGATCACAGAATACTTTTAATTCTCTTAGCTTTCGCTTCTATGGTCGTTTCTTATTTTTACCTTTATAAGAAGTAAAACTTATTCGTACTGCAAAGCAACTGCTGGATCAAGCTTCGCAGCTCTTTTGGCAGGCCAAATACCAAAAAAAAGACCAACACAGGCAGAGAAAGTGATTGAACCTAGAATAGCTAAGACAGGTACTACAAAAGGTAGTTCTGAGAATGAAGCAGCTAAAAAATAAATAAAGGTTCCAACCAAGGCACCAATAATCCCACCGATAACACATAAGATAATTGCCTCAACTATGAATTGAAACAAAATGGCTCTTGGTGTCGCTCCCAAAGCCTTCCGTAAACCTATTTCTCTAGTGCGTTCAGTAACTGATACAAGCATAATATTCATAACCCCAATTCCACCAACCAGCAGGCTTATACCTGCAATTCCAGCAATTAAGGTAGTAAATATAGCTGTAGCATCTTGTTGAATTTGTTGTATTTGTGACCAGTCAATAATTCTAAAATCATTGTCTTCACCTGGGCTAATATCATGCTCTCTACGAAGCACTCTTTCTATAGACATCATAGCTTCTTTAATGGATGTCCCATCTGGTATTTGTACCCTTAAAGTGTTGATCCATTTTCTGCCATATACCCTTGTGGAAGCAGTCATCATAGGAACGTATATTCTTTCGTCTGTATTTTCCCAGCCACCAGATCCCTTTTCACCTAAAAACCCAATTACTTTGAAGGTGTGACCTCCAATTTGTATATCTTTATTAAATAACATCTCTTCCGGGAGTTTCAGTTCTTCTGCTATTTTGTGCCCTAATACAGCAACCTTTTTACGAGAAAAATTATCATTCTCACTAAAAAGTTTTCCTTTAGTTAGTACGAATGAATTAACTGAAAAAAAGTTTGGTTGAACCCCATAAATTGAAAAGTTTGCATTCTTATCACCAAATTTAACTTGTTTATTGCCATGCATCTCAGGTGATATGCGCCAAGGAATCTCTGAATCTTTTGATAAAGCATCTGAATCTTTTAACCACAAGGCAACCCAACTGCCAGTAACTCCTCTCCTTTTTTTCTGGCCTGGGTAGACTGAAACTGTTTTGGCTCCAAGGCTAGAAATAGAATCTTCTATTGCTTGCTGAGCACCGGTACCAATACCCACCATGGCAATAACGGCAGCAGTTCCTATGATAATTGCTAATGCCGTTAGTAAAGACCTAAGTAAATTAGCCTTAATAGCATCAATGGCAGAATTTATAGATTCTTCAATCATCGTCTGCGACTTCTGTCCCTTAACCTTTCACCAAACTCTTCTTGGCTTCTAACTAAACCCTCGCTGGGTAAAACGTATACCTTGTCTCCAGCCAATAGGCCATCAAGGACTTCCACATTTTGGAAATCAGTGTCACCTGCTTTAACCCAAGTTAATGCTGGGCCTTTGTTAGTATCTTTTATTACTACAAACCTAGTAAACCCTTCATCTTCTAGTCTTGTACTTAAAAATTCTCTGATATCTTCATTTGGAACTCCAACTAATGCGGCAACAAATGAAATATCTTTTCTAGTCCGCAAAGAACCTGAGGGCACTGCCAGAGAAACTTTTTTGTTGAGGATTTCTATTTCAACTTCTGTATTCATACCTAATAAGAGTAGATTTTCTTTATTTTCTATATCAATTAGTACAGGAAAGGTGGTTACGTTTTGAACATCCAAACCACGAGGTTCAATTTTGGAAACTATGCCTGTAAATTTTTTATCTCTAAATGCTGAAACACGTATAGACACTTCTTGGTTAAGAGAAATTTTTCCTACATCAATTTCGTCAACTACAGCCCTCACTCTTACTTGGTTTAAGTCTGCCATGGTCATTAGAAGTGTTCCTCCACCAACAGCAGCAGTAGGGGAGGTTATGACTTGACCCATTTCAACAGGTCTAAAAATTACTGTCCCTTCAATGGGAGAACGAACCAAAGTATCATCTAGAGCTATTTTGGCATTTTCTAAAAAGACTTCTGCCCTCACTAGTTGTGCCTTAGCAGTGGCATGTTGTTCTTGAATGTCTTCAAATGCTTTGTCAGAAATACTTTTAGCTTTATGAAGCTCAATACCACGGTTCAGTTGAGCCTCAGCATTTTCTAATCTAACTCTAGCAACATCTAAATCGGCTTGCGTTTGAGATAAAGCATTAGCAGGCGTTCTTTGATCTATCCTTGCTAGCACTTCCTCTTTTTGGATCAAGTCACCAACCTCAGCTCCAAGGTACAGAATTTCTCCGGAGGCTTTGGATTTAATTTCAACAGCTGAAATAGCTTCTACAGTCCCTGATGCTTCAACGATTAGTTCTAGAGGTTTAGGGCCTATCTCTTCTATGGTATAGAAATCAAAATCACCCTTTTCTTCGTTGCTAAAACTGAAAGCTAGTGCAATCAGCAAAACCACTATTAAAGAATATCTAACTGTATTATTGTCCATTATTAATTAATTGATCGAATCAGAACCAATTTCTCCATCTTTAATTGTTATTGTTCGTTGAGATTGCTTAGCCACCTCTCTTTCGTGAGTAATTACTACTATAGTTTGACCTCTTTTATTTAAATCTTTAAAAATTTCCAAGACTTGGTCGCCAGTTTTTGAGTCTAAGTTTCCTGTAGGCTCATCTGCAAAGAGAATGGAAGGTGAATTAACTAATGCTCTAGCGATGGCAACTCTTTGTTGTTCACCCCCAGATAGTTCGGTGGGTTTATGTGTTAATCGATTAGTTAGGCCAACCTTATCTAATACTTCTTCAGCCCTTATGAGCCTTTCTGATTGTTTTACCGAAGCATACTTTAATGGCAGTGCTACGTTTTCAAGTGCAGAACTTCTGGGCAGAAGTTGGAATTTTTGAAAAACAAAGCCTATTTCTTCATTTCTTATGCCTGCAAGCTGTTCTTCATCTAAATTTCCAACATTTCTATCCTTAAGCAAGTAGGTTCCTTCAGATGGTGTATCCAAACAGCCTACAATATTCATCAGTGTGGATTTACCTGAACCAGAAGGACCCATGATAGAAACAAACTCACCTTCTTCTATACTGAAGCTTACTCCTCTAAGCGCGTGCACAAGGGTCTCTCCTAAGTCATAGGATTTGTGAACATTTTTTACTTGAATCATTGAATTAAACAGATATGCCCAAAATAGGTGTTATATCTAACTATAACACCTTAAGAAATTGAAGACTATTTTTTAGTATAAATAGATCTTTTCGAGTGTGTTTTATTTAACCTATTGTTAAGATATTTTTTAAATTCAGTATAGAGGAAGAAAATGTCATACACATTAATGCCTGGTGATAAGGCCCCTAATTTCGAAGGCCTGAAAGGAACGGATGGTAAGTTATATGGCCTTAAAGAATTAGATTCTGATTTATTTAAAGTTTTATTTTTTACTTGTAATCATTGTCCATATGTCACTGGTTCAGATGAATTAACTAGAAATATTGCAGAAAAGTTTAAGGATAAAGTTGAATTTATAGCTATCAATTCAAACTCTGAGAATACTTACGAAGAAGATTCTTATGAAAATATGGTTCTAAGGATGAAAGAGTTCGATTTTCCATGGCTTTATCTACATGACAAAATTCAAACTACTGCTTCAGATTATGGAGCTTTAAAAACCCCTCATTTCTTTCTTTTTGATAATAAATGGCAGCTTTTATATACCGGTAGAAATACTGATAATCCTAGAGATGTAAGCAATAGAACTACCAATGATCTTGAAGAATCTATTAAGCAAGCCACTGAAAGTAGGGACGTCACAATTCCTGTGACTAACCCCATAGGATGTAATATTAAATGGGAAGGTAAGCCTGCACATTGGATGCCTCCAGAAGCCTGTGATTTAATCTAATTTGAGGAGAACATTATGTCTTATTCACATATAGGAGGAGATCCGAGAGAGTCCTTTAAAGACCAACAAGATACCTTTGATCTGATAGAAAGTTTTATGGGTTATTTACCAAACTCTCATTTATCTATGGCTAAAAACCCAAAATTAAATGATGGTTTCGGAGCTTTAGCAGGTACTATTTTTGGCAGTAAACATTTGGATATGGGCCTAGTAAATTTAATTGCTTTGGCATCAAGTTTGTCTTCAGGGTGTAAATATTGCCAAGCCCATACTTCTCATGGAGCTAATAGAGCAGGTATAAGCGCTGAAAAGATTTCTGAAATTCTTAAATACAAAGAAAGTGATCAATTTAGTATAAGTGAGAAG
>ERZ724561.51-NODE-51-length-22498-cov-2.566269_pt1 | contig 22498 bp, 20 predicted proteins | sample MGYA00375855_ERZ724561 | MGnify/ENA primary metagenome ERZ724561 (study PRJEB28725, sample SAMN03264854) | marine sediment metagenome | biome: marine pelagic biome; feature: marine oligotrophic desert; material: ocean water | place: Pacific Ocean:North Pacific... | reverse complement strand
CCTACGAGTACGCCTGGTACGTGGGCACAGACCTGGTGGCCACCACAGAAGCGCTCACCGACACCGATTTCGCCAAGGGAGACTCCATCTACGTGGAGGTGACTCCCACAGACGGGACAGATGCCGGTGCGGCCGTGACCAGCGACACCGCAACCGTTGTGAACACCGCCCCGGTGCTCGACTCCGCAACCCTGACCCCCACGCTTGTGGCCTATTCGGGCATTCTCACCTGCACCCCCGGCACCGCCACCGATTACCAACCATTCAATACCAGCTGGATATTCACTAGAAAGTGCAGTTACCTGGAATGTTCCTGAACTAGTAAAAGTATGACATCTCCACACTTTTCCTGGAGACGGATCAAGATAATCACTAATATTTCCACCCGTTGCAGTATGTCCTAATGGATCAGCTGATGATCCACCAGCACCGGGAACACCTGCTCCTGGATCAAATGCTAATCCAAATGCTTGTTGTATATACCAGTGATCATTCTTACTTAATGATCCACCAAATTTACTATTTGCTACATTTCCGGGGGAAGCTCCTGTTCCTTTAGCTGCTGCACCCTTTCGCTTTCCTATCGTCATCGGGTTGCCCTCCTATCAGCTAATGTCTTCATAGGAACAGACTACATCTATATCCCCCGCATTTGATTGTGCTCGAACACCTATCTGTGTATCTTCTTCTAAATAAATTGAATTACTCTTATCAATAACAGCCAACGAAGAATAAAGAGGAACGGTCATCGTTGGTGCTAATGAAACTGTACTGCCTGCTCCACCATGAGCACTCGCACTATCATACAAATATACCGAAACTCCTGTCGTATCCCCTATTGATGTTGCAACTAAGGAATTAATCTTTAATACTTTACCACTTGAAGCGGCATTTGTAACAACCGTACTTATTCCAGCACCAAGAATTTCAATCCATCCTGTGTGGCTACAAACACGACATCCCTCACCATCACACTTAAAACAATCTATAGACATCTCCGCACCAGGCTCCACGAAGGGAAAAAAATCACATCGGAATCTCGTCTTTCTAGTTTCTCCAAATATGCTTTTAGCAAATGCATCCAAAGTTCCTTTCAGATCAGCGAATCCAATTCCTTTATCTATGGCAAGACCCTCAATTTGTGTAAATTGCCATTCGTGAGTGGCATCTGTAGCTTCGTACCTAAATGCCTTCCCTGGCACAATGACTCTTATTGGAGGAGTTTCTTGTTCCATTACCCTAATTTGCATCGGAGACGTGTGGGTCCTAAGAAGAAAGGGGCGTAAATCCGGATCATTAGGATAATCAACCCACAAACTGTTCCACATATCCCGCGCTGGATGATCGGCCGGGATATTTAATTTTTGAAAATTATAGGTGTCCAATTCCACTTCAGGTCCTTCAACAACTCTAAAACCCATAGGAGCAAAAGCGGCTGCGATTTCTCTGACGATGAGAGTCGTGGGGTGGAAGGAACCCTGAGGTGGATTTCTCCCCGGAAGCGTTACATCGATACCAGTCACTTGGTTCTCTGCGTTTTGGCTAACGCTAACTTCTTGAACTTTATCGTCGTATTCATCTTGTAATAGTATCTTGAGATCATTCGAAGCCTTGCCCAAGGTCCGCCGCGAATCTTGGTCCAAGCCGCCCAGGCTTCCCATCACTGTAGAAATTGCGCCACGTCTTCCTAAATAGTTGATTCTCCATTCTTCAAGTGAAGACAATGATTCACATTCAGCAAGAGCTGAACGAGCTTCTTCTTTGAGTTTTTCCAACGTATTTTGGTTGTTATTTGTCACGAGTTATAAATCCCACGCTTCTCTCAAAATTTTTATTATCCCACAAGGAATTATAGGAATCCCCGCAAAATTGGGTCAACATAACACTTCAAAGGGGCTATAAGGATAGCTGAGGTTGTGTAAAATCCTCTCGTAGAGACAGTTATTCAAGTATCGAATATGCACCCAGGATCCGAAGGACATTAAGAATGTTAGATGAAATTTTAACTGGAGCTTCCCTGGTTAAATTAATTACGTCGGTTATTGCCCTGGTTGGATTCATAGGTGGGGGAATTTTATTTCGCATATTCGCTGGTATGTTCCTAAAACGTATGGAATCGAAGGAAGCTTTCCCGATTGCTGGAATCGTTCTTAAGTCAGTCAAAAACCCCGCTTCAATTTTGTTAGTTTCCGTTGGGATATTGCTGGCATATTTAATCATTATAGATATTCCTATAGATCTCCTCGTATCTCTCTCAGGTAGCGGAGATCTAGCCATTGGGACATGGCAGATCGTAGCGATTGCTCTTGGAACATTAACGACAGCCCATTTATGTGATGCTCTCATTGAATGGTATATCATCAACATAGCAGCAAAAACTAATACAACTTTCGACGACACCCTTCTTCCAACCCTGAGACGTGTTTTACCAATCACCATCTATGCGATTGGTGTTTTAATAGCTATTGATAGTTTTGGAGTGTCTGTGAGCCCAATCCTAGCTGGTCTAGGTATTGGAGGCTTAGCTGTTGCGCTTGCAGTACAACCCACCCTCAGCAATTTTTTTGCCGGCACTTATGTTGTCACCGAAGGAGAAATGAAGAAAGGGGACTTTATTGAATTAGAAGGTGGTCCCTCAGGCGATGTAGAAGAGGTCGGATGGCGAAGTACAAAAATAAGAAGTCGATTTAATAATCTCGTTATCATCCCAAATTCCAGAATGGCTGAAAGTATCGTCACCAATTATTACAGTCCAACCCCTGCTATGAATGTAGTCGTTACTTGTGGAGTAAGTTACGAGGCGGATCTTCCGACGGTAGAGAGATGTGCCCTGGAAGAAGCGGCTGCTCTAATTTCGGAATCTGAACAAGCGATAAAAGATATAGATCCATTTTTCGGGTTTTCCAATTTTGGAGATTCAAACATAGATTTTTTTGTTTTCCTTCAAGCTATTGATAGGGCGGGAACCTTTCGTCTTAAGAGCCAATTGATCAAGAGAATCCATGAAAGGTTTGGAAAAGAGGGTATTGAAATTAATTATCCAGTGCGCAGACTTGTTTTTCCAGAGAACAGCATCAACATGGATAATGATCTAACTGTCAGGCAACCAGATGCGGAATGATGCATTTGATTTTTTGGCATCGGGGCATACTAGTGACTGATAGAGTGTATACGTGATTTTATGTCTTTCTCTCTAGTCGTCTTCTTTGAAAAAGATATTGATTAACATAGCCTGAATCTATCCCAAATTTATTTTGTGCCCATACGCGTAACTGAGCGTCTGGAACTGCTTCCCCTTTAGGCACATATTTTTCTCTCAACACCCTCCGTATCCAAACATCGACAGGAAATGAATTATCTTGGTCTAGGGAAAACAACATTACACAGTTCGCCACCTTGTCACCGACGCCATACAGGGAAATCAACGACTGATACGTCTCTTCGTACTCTGATTCCCTTAAGTTCTCTAAGTTGATCTCTCCTCTTGATATGGCTTGAGCGGCATGATTAACATATTTTGCTCTAAATCCAAGACCCAATTCTCGCAGCCCAGACTCACCGAGCATTGCGATTTCCCCAGGGGGTGGGAACGAATAATATGTTCCCTGACTATCTGTTATAGCTTTCCCACATGCTTTACTGATTCTATCTACTAGAAGTCTTATACGAGGGATATTATTGTTGGCAGAACAAATGAAAGTGACAAGACATTCCCACGGCTCCTGTCTCAAAAGGTGAAGACCTTTGTATTGATCTATTGAACTTTGAAGATACTCATCAGCAGCCGAGCGGGCATAAAAGCTTTCCAAATCATCGTCTATTCTTAGATATGATCCAACAAGATCTCTTAGGTCAGACTCAGAAATTGGATCAGTTCCTTCAAAGGTGATCTTTGCAATTATCGTCTGTTGTTCTTGTATTAACGAGACTCTCCTACCATAAATTATTCCTTGATAATTTACTTTCAGGTCGGAGGGGTTTTCGAGTGACCAACGAAAAGCTTGACCACTAAAAAGTGTTTCCCCAAGATTGTAGGGTTGTGTAAGAGGAAAAGTAACCTTCACGCATTTAGCCACGATTTGGTCTCTCCTTCTAACTCGTTCATCGAACAGGTACTCATAGTTGTTTCCGGAAGAGCCTTCAGGAAGCGTTTACCGTAGTTTCTTTTGATTATGCGACTGTCCAAAACCACAAACACGCCCCTGTCAGTCGATGATCGAATTAATCGTCCAAAACCTTGTCGAAATCTCAAGACAGCTCTTGGAATGGAGTATTCCGTGAACGCGGTATAACTATCGCCATATGTCTCTGAACGTGCCGCGAAAACTGGATCTGTTGGTACTTCGAAAGGAAGTCTTGTCAAAATTAGAGCTTGTAAATTGTCTCCTTGAATATCGATTCCTTCCCATAAACTACTTGTTCCTAGGAGAACAATGGGCCTACTCTCCTCTCTCATGCGCTGGACCAACCTATGAGGTGTGCCTGATATACCTTGTGCGAGTACCAGAATATTGTGCCTCTGCAATAGGGAATTTAACACAGGGTAAGTCGCCCTAATTGAAGCATTAGACGTAAAGAGGGCCAATGTCCGGCCCTTTGCCGCCATAGCAACACGATAAATAGATTCAACGATCTCTTTTGCGTGTCTAGGAGAGCCAGGTTCGGAGATATTTTCAACGAGGAGAGTTTTTGTGGATGCAAGGTAATCAAAAGGTGAATCTAATACATACTCCTCATCCGGAGTGAAACCCAGTCTTGTACAGAAGTGGCCAAAATCGTTATTTGATGAAAGAGTAGCACTCGTCAATACAACAGAAGATTTCTCCCTAAAAAAATCCTGGGACAGGATTTGTGATACCCCAATAGGAGCCATATTCAGGCTTGTTCCCGATTTATTATTTGATACATCTATCCAATAAACGGAGGATTCGCTTGGTGGATCGGCAAACTCCTCGATGGAAATCCTGAGATCGAGCAAATCAGAAATTAAAATAGTTAACTCATTGATAATGTCTCTGGCAGAAGTGCTGAGTTTTTCTGTTTGCATAAGATCTAGAAGTTTTCGCAAATGGCTCGTTGATTCTTGTAACAAGATTGATGTGTTCTCAATAGCAGCCTTCATAGGCTCTAATTTTTCATCCGCGTCCTCATGCGATATTCTCCAAATGCGCTCTGTCTCTCTTCCGCTGGACTCCAGTTTGGATATAGCGAATTGATTTGCTAAAAGCAAGGTGTGATCGGAGGTCTCTGATAATCGTGGGCTTAATGAAGTGAGCTGACTGAAGAGCTCATCCACCGAAGCCCTTGTCTCAACCGATGCTGCGACGGACTGAAGTAATCTGTACGCGGTTCTTAAATTCACATTTGATGGCCGGGTCCGTTCTATTAATTCCCTGAAATAGGCCTGTGTTATTTCAAACCCCAGAGCGGCCGTCGCCTGATCTTCCAGATGATGGGCTTCATCGATAACAAGATGAGAAGATTCCGGCAACACCCCACCACCTGCGACCAAATCCGCCATGAGCAACGCATGATTCGTTAATATAACAGCGGCGTTGTTAGCCTTCTGCCTTGCTGCTGCCAAATAACATTCACTTGTTGCAAACTGACAGAGCCCTGCCCCTTCTGACGATAACTCTTTCCAAATTGATAGAGAATCTTTTCGATTCATATTCATTTCAGAAGAATCGCCGGTCTTAGTCTCTTCCATCCAAACAGCGCATTTCGCTAATAAGAGAGCTTTCTCCTTTGTTATATCTGACTGGGACAGCGCATTTTTAAAACGCCTCATACAAAGGTAATTTGACCGGCCTTTAAGGACTGTTACAAGAGGATTTCCAAATTCATCCTCTGAAAGAAAATCTCCCGCTGCGAGGGAAACTGGAGCATCTTTATTCAAGAGCTGATCCTGAAGATTCAGAGTCCGTGTTGAAACAATCACCCTCTTTCCAGTAGTTCTGGAGAACTGCAATGCAGGGATAAGGTACGCAATCGATTTTCCGGTCCCAGTTCCTGCCTCAACTACCAAATTCCTAGAATCTGTTAGAGCCCAGTAAACATGCTCAGCCATTTCTCTCTGGGTCTCACGTTCCTCGTAATGATCAAGGAGGAGGTCCAATGACCCCTGGGAACCGAATATGTTGGTAATATCGGATGAATCCTTGACCTTCAGATTTGCAACGATAGGTTTCTCATCAGTACACCTTTCCTCAGATGGGGAGAATATATCGCCAGAGCGGGATGGTTTAAATAATTCGTGTAACTGGAGCTTGGCTGACTGTGAAAGTGAGTTAAGGATATCAATAGTAGAGCTTGATAAATCATTTACAGAATCTATTAATTTAAGAAATAGTTCTGCTGTAGCCTTTGCGTCATCAAGGGCCCGATGAGCCTGGTCCCGTTTGATACCGTACCGGGCTAAAAGAGTCTCTAAGGAATAATCAGGGCTGTTGAAGTCGACAATGTACGCTAGATCCCATGTATCGAAAACCTTATTATCAAGTTTGAACCCAGACTCGGACAAAAAACGTAGGTCAAAACCCACATTGTGACCAACAATAATCTTATTTTGCAGTAATTCACTCACATTTGGAATGAGAGTTGAAACAGATGGTTGCCCTTCCAGATCCGAAGATTCTATTCCAGTAAGATTTGTTATAAGGACGGGAAGTCCAGTATCGAGACCTGGGTCGACCAGTGTAGAGAATTCATCAAGCAAATTTGTTGAATCGAAAATTTGAATCCCAATTTCAATGATTCGATCTTTTTTAGGGTCGAGACCTGTTGTTTCAAGGTCGACGGAGGCGAAAATCATGTTTTGCGTCGGTAGTGATTTACTCATCTAATAGCACGAGTATAGCATCGGAAAATGCGGTAAACATCTGTAGCTTCATATATCATGATTGGTAAGGATACTTAATAGCGTAAGAATCACTAAAGAATTGAGGTTGATAGAAAGAGATGTCTTCTGGTGTTGAATCAAACAATCCAGAGTTTAGAAAACTAAATATCCAAATTAGTGATTTCACGAGTTCCTTGCATTATGACCGCCGTCTGTATAAGCAGGACATTGCAGGGTCGCTGGCGCACGTTTCTATGCTCGGGAAACAAGGAATCATTCCTAATGAGGAAGCCAGGCAAATCAAGTCTGGACTTCATTCAATATTAACGGAGATTGAAGAAGGTACATTTCCCTGGAGAACCGAACTAGAAGATATTCACATGAATATTGAACGAAGGCTTTTTGACAAGCTTGGTCCCGTAGCGGGAAAACTCCATACTGGTAGATCACGCAACGACCAGATAGCTCTAGACCTTAGAATGTATGTAAAGGAATCTTGTGAGGGAATCACAAAGCGCTTAGATCTGTTGCAGAAAACCCTTCTGGAACTAGCAGAGACTCACCTCCAGACGATCATACCTGGATACACCCATTTACAGAGAGCTCAACCTGTTCTACTTTCCCATCATTTTCTGGCATATTTTGAGATGTTTCAGAGGGATAAAATACGGTACGAAAGAGTGAAAGATTCAGCTGACGTGATGCCATTGGGAAGCGGGGCCCTCGCCGGTCTACCTTACCCAATAGACAGGGAATATGTCGCAAAAAAATTGGATTTCTCCTCTATCAGTGAGAACAGCATGGATGCCGTTTCCGACCGCGATTTTTTACTGGACTTTCACTCTGCTACCGCAACCTGTGGTATACACATATCCCGGTTATCCGAAGAGTTAGTTTTATGGAGTTCTGAAGAGTTTTCATTCATCACCATGGGAGATGATTACACGACTGGCAGTAGCATAATGCCTCAGAAAAGGAACCCGGATTTTGCGGAACTAGCTCGCGGTAAAACAGGCCGTCTAATCGGCAACATGGTAGCTCTCCTTACGGTGTTAAAAGGTCTTCCACTAACTTATAACCGGGATTTACAGGAAGATAAGGAAAGTTTTTTCGACAGCGATGACACTATAGTGGCCATATTAGATATATTTTCTGGCATGCTCGCGTCGTTACACGTAAACGAAGAAAATACACATTTAGCAACAGAAAAAGGTCTATTGCTTGCCACCGACTTAGCTGACTACCTCGTAGCCAAAGGATTAACTTTCAGGAAGAGTCATACAATAGTCAGCAAGCTAACAGACTACGTTTTAGAGCATCACAAAACTTTTTCTGAACTCACATTGAGTGAATACCAGGAGTTCTCAAATGAATTCGATAGTGAAGTCTTCAAGATAACGCCAGAGACGTCAATCGAGAACAGGCAAACTTATGGAGGAACAGCCACCTCTATGGTGTCAGACTCCATAGTTAGAGCCCGCAAACGCTTGAAAAATACTAAACTCAATTGAAATGCATATTTACCCTTCAATCCTCACAATAGACTTTTCAAAGCTAGAAGAGCAAATTGAAGACGCTGTCAGAGGCGGAGCTGACGGGATACATGTAGATGTAATGGACGGACAATTCGTCCCTCCAATTACATTCGGCACCCCCATTATTCAAGCATTGCATTCACTCACGGATCTTCCACTAGATATCCACATGATGGTTGTCAATCCTGATAGGTTTTTGGAAGACTTCGTCACTGCTGGCGCGACCTCAATTACAGTACATTATGAAGCCCTGGACAGAGTGGATACTACACTAGACAAGATAGCTGATCTGGGAGTGAAAACCTCCCTGGCCCTGAATCCAGAAACCACTATCGAGAAAAGCTACCCCTATCTTCATAGACTGGATCAGATTTTGCTCATGTCAGTTAAACCCGGATATGGGGGACAAAGTTTTATAAAATCTTCATTGGATAAAATACACCAACTGAAAAATAAAATAACAAACGAAGGGCTAGAGACTGTTATCCAGGTCGATGGGGGAGTAAATCTGAAAACTATTACCAGCGTCGCTGAGGCGGGAGCAGACATAGTTGTGGCGGGAAGCGTGGTGTTTCAACCTGAGGTTAAGCCAAGTGAAAGTCTAAAACTACTCAAGGACAAAACCAGGAGCAATAATTGATAATTCTTGGGATAGAGACCTCATGTGATGATACCGCGATCGCCGTAGTAGAAGACGGGGTAAAAATACACTCAAATTTAGTCGCAGACCAGTCATACATGCACGAACGGTATGGTGGCATCATACCTGAAATATCCGCTCGAGAGCATCTCACGACCATAATTCCAACAATAAACAGATGCCTAGACGAGGCATCCATACAAAGTCGGCAGATAGACGCTATTGCCGTTACCCACGGTCCAGGGCTAGCAGGCTCCCTTTTAGTGGGTGTTAACGCCGCCAAGGCCCTGGCTTATTCTTGGGAAACTTCCCTAATCGGCATCAATCATCTGGAAGGACATATTTACTCTGCTTGGCTGGAAAATTTGTTTGAAAATTCCCAAGTGGCGTTTCCTTTACTTTGCCTGATTGCTTCTGGCGGTCATACAGAACTTGTATTAATGAGGAACCACTTAGACTACGAGTTAATAGCCAAAACCAGAGACGATGCTGCCGGTGAAGCATTCGACAAAGTCGCAAAGGTATTGGGCTTAGGGTTTCCGGGAGGCCCAATTATTGAAAAGGAAGCTGAACAGGCTAATGAAATTGATTTTCAGTTTCCCCGGCCGACAGTAAAAGGATCGTTGGATTTCAGCTTCAGTGGATTAAAAACTGCAGTTGCTCGTAAAGCGGAGTCAGATGGATTCTACCCACAAAATGCCGAAAGACCTCCGACAACCACAGAAGTGCAAGAATATGCGGCAGCTTTCCAGCAAGCTATAACGGACTGTCTTGTCCAAAGGACCATAAAAGCGGCCAAGGAGCATTCGGTTTCAGGCATAATACTAGGCGGTGGCGTAGCGGCTAATGGCTTCCTAAGAAAAGCAATGACGAAAGCAAGTTCTGTCCCTGTAATTGTCCCAAAGCCATCTCTCTGCACAGATAATGGGGCAATGATCGCATCTGCGGCCTATTTTCACACTCAGGAACTAGGAAGCTACGATTGGTCTTTGGATGCCATCCCCAACCTAAAATTAAGTTAGTCACTTAACGAGGAGAAAATATGCGCTCCTCGAATTTATTCTGGGTAGGCTGATCCTCGCCCGTCCCTACCAGCAAAGATTCAACGAACTCCGAAAACCTATCATAGTTACTTTCGGATCCCATCCTTAGTCTTATTTCCGCTGTTTGTGTTGTGATGACTATAGACACACCAGAATCCCTCGTAAAATGTTCATACAAGAAATACAAGACTGCTAAACCCGTTATTATAATCGCGCCCAGTCCAACCAGCGGGCTGTCTACTCCAAAGTAAATTAAGCTCCCCAACAGGACAGATAAAATTACCCAGACAAGAGTTGATAGGCTCGATTTTGAAGAAGAGTCAATATGGGCTGAAGCTATATCTCGAGTTTTGAGAGTGCCAAATTGCCGGACATTTTTCTCCCCTATGAAATAGTGGAGGATTTCACCATCAGTGGTAAGAAAATTTGGCTCTTTACTACTACCATCAGCAAAAATCGTACTATCTAATTTGGATGGCAAAACTTACAATCCCTTTCATTTAAGACATATGACCAACATTTAAATCGCTCTTTCTCACTTTACCAAATGGTGTACCGAATAGCATTACTTGGTATAGTTACCTAAATTAGATGTTTTGGGAAAGGAAATTTTCTATGGAACGTCCTGTTTTCAAGCCCCTTGGATCATCCGTTTATGACCTAGATACTCCATCTCTTTTTGTGATTCGGGATCGTGTGCTGGCAAATGCTGAAACGTATCGAAATCTAGTATCAAAAGCGGGTAAGCGTCTTACCCCTAATGCCAGTACCCATCGTACTCCTGCACTCTCCCGTCTCTTAAATCAGAACGACATTTACGTCAATACTATATCGGAGGCCATTGCGTTCTCTAATGTAGTCTCTGGTCAGCTGACAATTGGCAGACCCTTTAACTCTACTCAGCTTCAAAGCATACTGGCCATCTCGTCCGTAACCCCAATCAGAATAGTTGCTTCATCCGAGCAACAGATCTCAGAAATGGCGGCTCTAATCCAGGGCAAAGCCGAAAACATATCATTTGTTTTGAGAGTTTCTATAACGCCCGAACAAAGGGGAACACCCATCGGTCAAATCAACGAAACCGAAAAGCTGATATCTGGCCTTTGGGTTTCAGACATTGGAATAGCTGATCCTAAACAGCAACTGACTAGGATATGTATGGAATTATCCCAACATAACATTCCACTTGTCATAGAAACCTGTATGTTTCCAGATACCTATACCCTTAACTTAGACGTGGATGAGATAGTTGATGGGTCCCACCCATTTATAGGAGCTTCCGACTACTGCGTGGGTGTGATAAGTTCGGTTGTCAGTGCTCCAGAGCCTGGCAAAGCATTTTTGGATTGTGGGCAAAAGGCAATATCTACCGATGGAGGAGTGCCTACCGTTGTGGGAAATTCATCTTTTACCTTGGAAAAAATGAGTGCAGAACATGGTTTTCTTCTTTGGGAATCGAATGAATCGTCCGTATCACTTGGGGAAACGATAATACTAAAACCAGCGTCCATAAGTGATACTTTCAACCTCTATGATTATCTCAATATTGTGGAAAGTGAAGTCCTTGTAGGCCTAATGGAAATCCAATGTCGAGGGGCATATAGTTAGCGAGTTTTAGGAGTCTGAACTGTGATTAATACTAGACCAAATATTGGAGACAGCGTAGATCAAATCCCTACGCCTAGTTTATTGATAGATGTTCCTGCTATGGACCATAATTTCTCTGTGATATCCCAAACATATGCCGGTAAAGTATGCAAAATGAGGCAGCACGCCAAGAATATTAAAAGTCCTGTGGTCATGCAAAGGCAAATAGATGCCGGGGGCACACTTAATGGTGTGTGTGCTGCAAAGGTTGCCGAGGCTGAAGTCATGGTGGAGGGAGGAATTCGGGACGTTTTGGTAACGTCTGAAGTCACATCCCCGGACAAGTTGCGCCGACTTGCTTCACTGGCAAAAATAGCTGATGTAAAGCTATGCATCGATAATCAGGACAATCTTGAACAAATCAGTCAGATCGCTTCAGATGCTGGTTGTGAAATTGGAGTACTTATTGAGGTAGACACTTCAATGGGAAGAGCCGGAGTTAGAAGCCCTGCTGAAGGTGTTGCCCTTGCTCGTAGAGCTACCGACCTTAATGGCGTCAAATTTATGGGAGTTATGAGTCACCAAACGGTGGATGGATGGGCAGACCGTGAAACACGATTCACCGAGGGTCGCAGATATATAGAAATTTGCCTTGAAGTGAAAACTGCTATTGAAGGCTCTGGTATTCCGGTTGAGATGGTATCGTCCGGCGAAACCTTCACTTTCGATGTGGCTCCGGAAATTGAGGGAGTTACAGAAGTGGAGGGCGGAACCTATGCCTTAATGAGTGTGACAAATGGCTATATGGAGGACTTCCAAATAGCCGCAAAAGTAATCACCACGGTTTTAGATGTGCGAGACGAATATGGTTTTATAGACGCGGGTGTTCAATGTCTAGGGGGCCCTCTAGGTGTTAAACCATCGGTGGAAGGTCATCCCGACATAGAATTCATCCGCATGGATGCAAGTGAATCCTGTTTGCGATCAAAAGGGCCTTTTCCGTTTGATCCCGGTGACAAGATTTTTCTTTTAAGCGCTCAGCAGGATATCCTCGTCAATCGATGGGACTCATTTGTTGCAATAAACGAGGGTGAGGTTGAAGCAGTATGGGATATACCGGCTAGAGGATGTCACCATTAAGAATTTTGAGAAGTCACCCGACGAGAAGTTTATCCTTTCCAAATGGCTTTTCGCAGAGTGGTACGACTTCCTCAACTCAGTAGTGGAGCCTAAAGTTATTCCTCACAGGAAGTTAACAGCGGGGATGTGCACTGGCTCGGTGTTGGAGATAGGAGCTGGCACAGGAGCAAATCTAGAATATTTAACCCGTGCTAATAAAATCACGTTGTCCGAGCCTGACAAGTATATGCAGCGAAAGCTTGAGGCCCTAGCGTTCACATATTCCAAACCTGTTGAACTAATAGGAAATACTGGTGAATCTCTTCCTTTCAGGGATAATTCATTCGACTCGGTGCTCACGACTCTGGTTCTGTGTATGGTCCAAGACGTTGACAAAGTAACGAAAGAAGCCTTTCGAGTTCTCAAACCAGGGGGCCGTTATTATTTTTACGAACATGTGGGAGCAGAGAAATTTACGGGAAGACTCCTACAAAAAATTTTAGATCCTGTATGGAAATGGGGTACAACTGGTTGCCATCTACAGCGGGACCTCATAAAAAGCATAAAAAATCTTCCGTACTCAAAATTATGTTTAAGTAAATTCCAGTTCTCTTTAGGCATCCCGATAGTAATACCAAACATTATTGGCTATGTAGAGAAATGATTAGATATGATGGGGTTCTATTGCCCTGAAATTTTCATCCTGTAAATATAGGCGTACAAAAGTGGGAGATGCACAATCACTTATCAGTGGAAAAACGATCCGGACTTAAGTTCAAAAAGTGACATGGACTATGTCCATGATTTGATCAAATCCCTCACAGATCGTATCTATACGCATCCTGATGACCATGAAGCAGTTTTCCTCAGGGGAAATGGTTATCTGGACTCAGGCCAATATGAGTTGGGTATAGCCGATTACACCGTACTAATAAATCTTCCAAACCCAGATGAACGCGCCTTCAACAACCGTGCCCTTTGTTGGAGAGGGTTAGGAAACGTTAAACAAGGATTGGAAGATTCCACTGCTGCCATCGATATAAATCCCAACTATCGTGATGCTTACAATAATAGGGGGATGCTACTAGCGGATATTGGCAAACATGGTCAGGCTATAAATGACTTTACCCGAGCTATAGAAATCGATCCTGATTACTGGTACGCATACAATAACCGGGCCCAATCTAACCTAATAATGGGTAATAAATCGGCTTCTTTTGAAGACTACGAGAAAGTAAGAAAATTATTGGGACACTAGATTCAATTTCGTCCACAGGTACAAGGCTAATCCTCCAAATCTGTTAGATGAAATAGTTTCTTTGAGGCAGCAGATGTCAGGGTCTTATATGGATCTATTGTTCTGGGACCATCATTCACCAAAGTGATAGTGGCAGAGTCTCCTTCACGAATCACCAACGATCTCTCCCCGTCGAGCGCCACAGTTCTCGGGTGTTGATCTATTTTGACGCTCTCTCCAACACTAAAAACCCGGAAGTCGTCGTAGCCCACGTCTTGTAAATGCCCAGGCACAATGGCAGCCATTACCCTATATTTAGGATTGATATGATTGAGTTTGATGTGCAGGGCCTTGGCCTCCATTCGACTAATGGGATGAACACCTCCCCCTATGGCCGATAGTCCAATACTGTGAGGCTCCGCAATCGATAGGAAAAGATCGCTCACCGTACTAATATCCCAAATGGCCCTCGCACCAACGTAGTGTTCTGAAGAGATTGCGACGTCCACCAAAGATATTTCGGAAAACCCGTCAGTATGCTGGATCGACAATGCCTGATACTTAGGTACACATTCTTTGTCGGCCACCTGGCCTGTAGCGATAAACTCAGCAGCTAGACCTGCCAATGTACCTTCAATCATGTATGGAAACACATTATTCGTTCCAGTTGACACAGGTAGAATCGGGACGTTCCCTATGTATTTACATGCAGCTCTGCTAGTGCCATCACCTCCAAGCACTACAATAGCTTTGACTCCAGAAGCCACCATTTTTTTGACCGAATCGATGGTGTCTGCCTCTTTATTTCGGATGAAAACTTCAAGGGAATCGAACTTTAATGAACCCTGAAATTCAGCCGCAGCACTGACAGCGAGGCGCCCATAGTCAGGCATAAGGAAAACATTCTGGACTCCGGATGCAGCAAGACCTGCATATATTCTTTTAAGGATGTTGATCTTTTCCTGATTGGTAACTACGCGGCTCTGAGAAACTAACCTTCTAATATCCTTACCGGAAGACGGATTTGCTATTATTCCAACTGATACCAAAACAATCCCTTTATTCATCAAGATATCCGGATTATAAAACAAGGCAAAAAATATATTGCCCTTCAACTCATAATTTAACAAATGGCAAAGTACAAACCAACAAAACTCCGCATCGAGAGAGCCAAAAGAGTTTCCGAAACATTATTGGCTAAATATGGAACTATCGAATGGGTTCCGAGATATAACGCTGGAGAAGAGCTTGTCTACACAATTCTCTCCCAGCACACATCTGATATTAACTCCGAAAGAGCATTCAAAAATCTCATGGATCACTTCAAAACTCTTGATGCCGTTGCTGAAGCCAATGTCAACGATATTGAAAATGTGATCAAAAGCGGAGGACTCGCTAAGCAAAAAGCGCCTAGAATCAAACGGGTGTTGAACGAAGTGAAACAGGAAGTTGGATCATTTGATCTCTCATTCCTAATGGAAATGCCTCTCGATAGCGCCAAAGAATGGCTTACGAAATTCAACGGGGTAGGGCCAAAAACTGCGGCGATCATTCTTTGTTTTTCTTTTGGACTACCAGCCATGCCTGTAGATACCCATATTTTCCGGGTTGCTCGACGTCTCAGACTTATCGGACCAAAGATAAATGCCGAGAAAGCTCATGAAAGATTGGAACCAATTGTCCCTCCGGAAGAAGTTTTTCAATTCCATATGTACCTAATAAAACACGGCCGTGATATATGTAGCGCCCGATTTCCAAAATGTAACGACTGTACTTTGTGGGAACTTTGTCCGAGTTTTGGGAAAGTCTAGGGCCAGTAATGTAAAATGGGGCGCCCACCATAATTGGTATTCTAATAGGAGACTAGGATGAAAGTCGGTATCATAAACGTAACAGGATACGCCGGGGCGGAACTAGCGAGAATCTTGCATAGGCATCCTGAAGTAGAAATTTCTTCTGTGACTGGGCGAAGCGGTGCCGGAAGAAACCTAGGAGATGTTTTTCCTCATCTATCCGATATTGACATTCAAATTGATGCTGAATTGACAGGGAGCTTGGACTTTGTATTTTCAGCTCTCCCGCATGCTGCAAGCGCCGAAGCATTAAGCGATATTATCGCCTCTGACATCAAAGCTGTTGATATCAGCGCAGATTTTCGGTTAAGGGATCTGGAAACATACACTGAATGGTACGGAGTAGAACATCCATGCCCCCAGTTCTTGGAGAAAAGTGTATACGGACTACCTGAGGTTCATAGAGAAGACATTGCGGAAGCTTCTGTAGTTGCGAACCCCGGCTGCTACCCCACAGCATCTATTCTTGGATTGCTGCCGGCACTCAGAAACGGAATTATCGATGGCAATATAATTATTGACGCCAAGTCTGGGGTGTCTGGAGCGGGCAGGGGACTTTCAATAAAAACACATTTTTCCGAAGTAAACGAGAATGTAAGCGCATATGGCCTCGATGGCCACCGACATATGCCAGAGATTGAACAGGAACTCAATCTGGCATATGGAGCGCAGGTTGCATTAACTTTTGTACCCCATTTAATTCCAATGACAAGGGGCATATTTGCGACATCATATTCGCAATTAACTGAGGAATTTCTATCCAATAATCATAATCCTGTCGAAGTTATTGATACTCTATACCGTGAAACTTATGAACAGGAAAAATACGTGGAAGTCACGGAGATCCCACCGTCTACCAAGCAGACTCTCGGTAGTAATCAGTGTGTAGTACATCCTAAAATCGATACAAGAACCGGACGGCTTGTCGTAGTGAGTTGTATTGATAATCTCGTAAAAGGCGCGGCAGGACAAGCAGTACAAAACATGAATATATTATGCGGTTATCCGGAAAGCACGGGGATAGAACAATTACCTATCTATCCATAAACACAAAGCAAACCCACTTTGCTTCTACTCATTTAAATAATAGAATTAATACTCTGCCGACATGCGCGGCCCCATCGTCTAGCGGTCAGGACAGCGGCCTTTCAAGCCGCAAACACGGGTTCGATTCCCGTTGGGGTCACCATTAATATTTCTTTTATAGGCTTAGATGAAGTCTATGACAGCTCTCAAACCTAATATAATCGCGATCCCAATAAGTAAGGCACCACTACTCCTGCGGACCAAGCTCTCACGAGCCTGAAATATCGAGGATAAAGATCTTTTTGTAAGAACCAATGCAATACCTGAATACCAAGTGGCATCTATGATCCCAGCTAATGCTCCAATTAAAATCATTTCTAAAAATGCTGTGTCTTGACTCACGAATTGACTAAAAATGGCAACAAAAAAAACCGCGATTTTCGGATTGGACAAGGATAGAAGAAATCCCTCAGCTCCGGATTTTGAACAAATCACTGCCTGGATAGGTGTTTTATTTTGATCCTGTAATTGAAGCACGTATTTATGCCTCAATGTCTGAATCCCTATGTAAATCAGTAACAATATTCCAGCGAGTTGGAATATTAACAACAAGGCTTGCAGTGTCAGAAGAGCCTGGGCTATTCCTAGAACCGTTATAAAGGCCCACAAGGAAATACCGATTCCATGTCCAATACTTGCCATTACACCATGAGACCTGGATCTCGCCATAGTCACACTAAATATAAAAGCCAGACTGGGCCCTGGAGATATGGCTCCCAAAAAACAGATAAACCCTATTTGTATCCAATCTGAAATCTGCACAGCTAATAGTCTCGCAACACAAAATGCTTCACCGATCTTACCCTAGGAAGGGAGTTAAGCGTTCGTGAAAGACTAAATTCACAGTCCTGTAATTAATGGATCCCCAAATTTTTCTGAATGAATAACATCGTCAATGGGTTTACGCCGCTTCCGAAATCCAATTCTTTCATCTTTTGGAAACCCAAATGGAATCACTGCCACAACTTCAAATGCGGGGGGAATATCTAAAAGAGTCCCTACGTCTTCCATGCCAACCCAACCAGCCCAGTTCGAGCCAATACCCTCAGACCAAGCTGTAAGTATCATCGATTGGATGGCCCTACTTGCGTCAGATACCCCGTAAACAGATGTCTTTTCTGTCGCTACAATAACAGCCATGGCAGCATCGGCAATGTATGGACCTGAGCTAACAAGATCTCCCAATTCCTTAAGAAGATCCTTTCTTTGTACCACTATAAAGTGCCAAGGTTGAGCGTTCATACTACTCCCAGTAAGCCGAGCGGACTCGACTATTCTTTGAACAGACTCCTCTGGCAATGTAATTGATTGAAACTCACGAACAGCCAGTACTGTTTTAACTGCATCATATGTTTCCATAAATCTCTCCTAATCTGCATTTCCCGATAAGCATTACTACTATATATCCTGTAGCTGTTTCTTTTATGCTTTTCAAAGTAAAACTTAGTTACGAGTTATACTTCAGTGTGCTTACGGATCAAAAGAGAGATATTGTTTTCATGATTCCTGACTCCACAAAGAAAAAATACGATGTGGTCGTTTTAGGGGCGGGGGCAGCTGGACTAATGACTGGTATTACCGCGGGCTACAGAGGAAGATCCGTGTTAATCCTAGAACGCTCCAATATGCCTGGTAAGAAAATCTTGATGTCGGGAGGAGGTCGTTGCAATTTCACCAATGAGTATGTACATCCTGAAAACTTCTTGTCTGCAAACCCACACTTTTGTAAAGGGGCCCTTAGTAGGTACACCGCTGATGACTTTATACAACTGGTTGAACGACACAATATCAGATACGAGATGCGGAAAAACAATCAACTTTTCTGTATAGATTCCTCAAGTGACATTTTGGAAATGTTGCTTACAGAATGCGCTTATGCAAACGTTACTATTGAAACCCACTCTGACGTCGATCAAATTTCCTACACGCAACAAGACAGCCCAGATGATGAGACTGAATCTTACAAATACCTGCTCACAACCAAAAAAAATGGGAAACGATCGGGTTCTCAGATTGATTATGTAACCTGCAAATCCCTGGTTATAGCCACCGGCGGGCTATCTATACCTACATTGGGGGGCAGTGGATTTGGGTACGACTTGGCCAGCGATTTTTCTCTAACTGTTACTGATTTACAGGCTGGCCTAGTCCCATTTACCCTTTCGGGTGAATTGGGTCAAATGGTGAAAAGGCTATCAGGGGTATCAACCAATGTAGAAATAAGCTGTAACAACAGCACTTTTAAAGAAAATATCTTGTTTACACACCGAGGATTGAGCGGACCGGCCATTTTGCAGATCTCCAGCTATTGGGCCGCTGGACAAACTATTAGGATAAACCTCCTTCCTGATCAAAATGTAGGAACACAATTGTTGGAACAAAAAAACAGACAGTCTCAGATTTTGCTTAAAACGTTTCTTTCACGATTCCTGCCTCGCTCTCTAGTTGAAGAATTGGAGCATACTTGGTGGAGTAACTTTTCCCGTATCCCCATTTCCAAAATCGCGGATGAATCTCTTGTAAATATAGGAAACAACATCAATAACTGGACCCTGATTCCGGCTGGAACAGAAGGGTATAGGACAGCGGAAGTGACTAGGGGAGGGGTATCCACCGAAAAAATCAGTTCAAAAACAATGGAGGTGAAAAACCAGCCAGGCCTATATTTCGTTGGCGAAGTATTGGATGTAACAGGCCATCTGGGTGGTTTCAATTTTCAGTGGGCGTGGTCCTCTGGATATGCCGCAGGCATTTGCGCATAGAATTTCTTAAACAAATTTCTCTTACCTATACTGAAATTTAATCTGCCCTGAGATATTCAGTTTGCCTCGCCATTCTTTCATCATGTTCATCCGCAAACCTCTTCACCGCATTGAATATCGATTCGGGATCCAGATGAGCTTCCTTAATCCCCTCTTCTTCCGAGCCACCGGGAAGCCATTCATCATGCCAGTCAGAAACAAGAGAATACTCATCAGTGAGTGGTCCTGTGTTGGCTACCGGCCACATGCGTTTAGTCCCGGTAGTGACAATCATTAAATCAAATTTAGCCGCATCAGGAAGTACGCTCTGAATATATTCAGAAGACTGGCGTCTAAAAAGCTCTTCAGAGATTGCTGAAATTATCCTTACATTTAAACCGGCTTCATCAATTCTTTGAATCTGAGAAACAAGGTTGTTGGTGGAAGAGGAACCCTGCACCACTACATAACCTTGCTTTGGCTTATTAGGATCGAAGTCCCTCAACAGATAAAAACCCTTTCTGGCAGCAAGTAAATCAGTATCTGCAAATTTAGACCGGTCTGCCACTGCAAAGTCAGGGCGGGCAACCTCAAGTACAATAACACCAACCTTCGGATCACGAGCGGCTATTGTAGCCGCCTCAAGATATCCAGGGGCGACATCATCGTAATCCCAGAAACTCAGATTAATAATCTGATCTCTGGGAAATAATTTCCAAACCTGAGGAGAAAAGATTCCAAAGTGCGTTCGCGCATCCGCCGCTGTCTCTGGTCCTGAATGTCCTGCAAGTACGTTAAGCACCCCTAATCTGAAAGGGCTGTCCTGATTCTGCTGACTCCAGATTCTTACGGGTAGGTACATCAAGGGAGTGAAGGCCCCATAGGTTCCACTTAAGGCCCAAACTCCAGAATGCATCTTAGGATCGAGAGAGGCACTCTGACTCACCAATCCAATCGCGGTGGAAACATTCCCTGCCTCTTGTATTGCTGCCCTTAAACGATTGCCTGCTGGATTCTTAACAGGGTCAAAATCTCCCCAAATTGATCCTTTTTCAACATTAATAGAATCTGCCAGATCAGCAGCCAATACTACTAATCGATTATCCGTGACATAGTTAACCCATTTGGCGATTTCTGAAATAGCACGACGACTTCCTCTCTTCACTCCTGGTTTCTCAAACAGCGTAATAGAAATATCCTTCTCTTCATTAGTATCTGGATGAATCGCCGTAACTGTGATTGGGTCCGTTGGTACGTTAGCAGGACTCAATCGCTCATCCAGAAAAGGATCATTTGAATTGTCTATACGGAGAGGTACATTGTCGTCAACAGAATCTCCTATCTCAACCAATCGATTAGACAGCCATTCACCCAGTCCATCTTTCTCCAAAACAGACATTACTACGTCAATATTGGCCTTGTATTGCAAAATGCGCTCTTTTTCACTGGAAGGTTCTCCGTCTGACAAACCTTCAAATTTAACTCCGAACCTATCTTCGAATGTTTTAGCTAAAGCTACGAAGTAGTCTGAATTCATGGCAAAAGTGTATGGGTGGCTCTGGTAACTGATGATCTGTTCACCATAGCCAGGTATCTGACCCTCAATGGCACCAGGCCACCAACCTTTGGTTGTTCGACCTACCACGATCATTGGACGACGATCATTTGGATCCCAATCTTCCATGGCCTTCATTACAGCAACGACCTGATCAAAGTCGTTAGCATCCTCTAGGGAGAAAACATTCCACCCATATGAACTCCACTGGTCAGCTATTCTGTAGGAATCGATCTCCGGAGGTACGACTCCTCCTATCAGCTCAGCGTCGATACCGGCGTTGTTGTAAGACAACAATATCCTGAGTCTCTTACCTACCTGTTGGGCTACAGCTTGGGTTTTCATCTCTTGAGAGTGACCTGATGTCATTGCGAACTCACCCTCAACACCAATGATTTTGGGAGATAGGTCAGCGCCGGCTATATCCCAAAAAGCAGCTTTACCTGCGGCGGTTGCTATACCTATTCCTGAGGGGCCCCCATTAACATCGTTGGTCAAGTCAGTACTTTCCGAATGACCTGATAATGCCTTTATTCCTCGAAGCTTGGCCTGCTCCATCAGAGGGTGATCAGCCAGACCAACATCATTGAGCAAGTTTTTAAGGCCTTCTTGTCCTCTTCGAAATCCAAGACAGTCAATTGACATAAAACCGCTTGTAGGATCCGAATAATATTTTGAAGCTCCTGTCAGTTAGTGGACCTATATAAGGACTCACCCAGAAACATCCAAAGAGCATAAGTCACCGGAGCATTATGGCCTCCAGCCAACAGAAATTTGTCAGAAAAGGGATGTTTGGGGCGTCGGTAATCGTACTTTAGTCCACCAAGTTCAGGGCCTACTAAATGGGTAGCGACGGTGTAGGGAGTATAAGCCAAGGGACCCCCAAAATGACCAGTTTGGCAATAATTGCCCATCAAAACAAGGGTCATAGCCGTCATGTATGCTACGTCGTCCATTCTATCCCGGTCATAGTCGGGAAGAGCGATCTCAGTGTGAACTAAATCTGATGATAGTGTTAAGTTGCTTATTGTTGCCATAGCGTTGCACAGAACCTCAGGACAATGTGTTTATGTGATCTAACATCCAAGCAAGTAGTCGATATCGCTTTCAGATTCAAACTTCGCTACCAGGCTTGAGAATTTGAGTCACACTTTTCCTTGGATCATGTTATTGGAGCCTACTTGCACAGTCAACAACATTCTAAGGGAATCTCGTTGCTTTCTTTACGAAAAGGGATGTCTCATATGCCATTCTGTAGAGC
>ERZ724561.47-NODE-47-length-22997-cov-4.606603_pt1 | contig 22997 bp, 18 predicted proteins | sample MGYA00375855_ERZ724561 | MGnify/ENA primary metagenome ERZ724561 (study PRJEB28725, sample SAMN03264854) | marine sediment metagenome | biome: marine pelagic biome; feature: marine oligotrophic desert; material: ocean water | place: Pacific Ocean:North Pacific... | reverse complement strand
CCCTACGAGATTCGCCTTAGTCTCGTGGGCTCGGAGATGTGTATAAGAGCCCGTCCCTGATGACCTCGGGGAAGGCATCGAACCCGGTGCGCTCCGACCTCGAGGCCTCGGCCATGGCTACCCAGTCCTCCTGTGACATGGAGGGGAATCCCGGATGAGTCTCGTATATCGGCGAGCAGCGGGCGAGGTCCTCGCTGGTGGTCGGCATGACGTGCAGGGTCTGCCCATCCATCTCGTAGCCGATGCATATCCTCAGTTCATCCAAATCCCCTAGGACATCCAATTTGGTCACCACTAGGCCAGTGTAGCCGTTGATTCTGTTGCTCTCCCGCAGAGCCACCATGTCGAGCCATCCAGTCCGCCTAGGTCTGCCTGTGGTGGTACCGTATTCGTTGCCCACATGAGCCATGTGCATCCCGGGGCCCTCGTCTAGGGGCAGCTCGGAGGGGAATGGGCCGTTCCCCACCCTGGTCGTGTATGCCTTCGTTATGCCGAAGCACTGGTCGACGTGCCCAGGGTGGATGCCCGCGCCATGAGTGGCGTTGGCCCTGCTCGTCACCGACGAGGTGACGAATGGGTAGGTCCCCTGGTCTATGTCCAGCATCGCCCCCTGAGCTCCCTCCAGCAGCACCCTCTCGCCGTTCCTCAGAGCCAGGTCGACCATCAGGCCGGTCGGTCTGATGGCATCCGAGTAGCGCTCGAGAATCCATCTGAGGTCTGACTGAAGAGCGTCTGCTTCTATGCCCTCGCTGACGCCGACAGTAGCCAGCTGCTTGTTCATGCGCTCGGCTTGGGCACGCACTGCCTCGACGTCGTCGACGATACCACTGAGGTCGGCGAACCTGATGCCGACCCTCTCGGTCCGGTCCCGGTATGTCGGACCTATGCCACGCCCGGTAGTTCCGACGACTCGGTCGGCCCCGTCATACAGCCTATGGAAGGGCAGTATAATCGAGGCTCGCTCGCTGATGAACAGTCGCTTGCCCTCTGGCCTCTCGCCGGTCAGGGCATGCCACCTGTCGAGTTCCTCCTCTAGCACCCACGGGTCGATTACCATCCCGTCCCCAAGGACGAGGTTGCAATGCTCGTACGAGACTCCTGAGGGTATCTGATGAAGCTTGAGGGTGGTGTCACCGAGCACAATGGTGTGACCGGCGTTGTTGCCTCCTTGGAAGCGCACGGTCCACGTCGAATGGTTTGCTAGCTGATCTATGGCCTTGCCTTTGCCCTCATCTCCCCACTGGGCTCCGAGCACGACGCTGGCAGGCACCGTAGCCTCGGGCAGTATGAAGAGCGGATGAATGCTTTGGAGGAAGGAGAGACATAGTTCCTCGTGATTTAGTGGTGGGAAGCGGTTATGAAGGGTCGTCAGGTCGGCCGGTCTGCATGGCTCAGAGGCACCCAGAGGCAGAGGCTCGTCTACTCAAGAAGTGGATTTGCATGCGCTGCTCCGCGACCCATAGGGGGCGCAAGCCGAGGGTATGCCGCAAGTGCGGGTACACGGGTCTGCGAATTAAGGCTGCAGAGCGCAGGAAGACATGAGCATGAGCGTCGGCTCTGCCGGACTCGAGGGATTCGCCCTTAGTCTCGGACTGATACTCGCGCTAGGCCCCCAGAACGTGTTCGTCCTCAGGCAGGGCCTGCTACGCTCGCATGTCTTCGCGGTCTGTTTGGTGTGCTCCCTCGCTGATGCCAGCCTGATTGCCGCTGGTGTGCTGGGAATGGGATCTGTACTGTCAGGAATCGAAGGGGCTGAATTCGTCATTGCCATCGCTGCCGGGGCGTTCCTGACTGGCTACGGCCTGCTGCGCATCAGGTCGGCGATGAGCCCGGTCGGGATGACTACCGAGGGCGAAGGCGAGAGCGAGCTCGGTCCTACCATCGGGGCGGCCCTCGCATTCACCTTCCTCAACCCACACGTCTACGTCGACACGTTGCTTCTGATTGGCGGGGCGTCCAGCAGGTATCTCGGCGACGAGCGGTTGGCGTTCGGCATAGGTGCCGCTACCGCTTCGTTCGTGTTCTTCTTCTCCCTCGGCTATGGGGCGAAGAGCCTGTCTGACGTGCTGAATAAGCCAGAGGCCTGGAGGGCCATCGACCTAGGAATAGCCTGCATCATGTTCTTGATTGCCGGGGCAATACTGCTACCGCACCTATGAGAGAATCTGTCCGAGTGCCTCGAGCAGCGCTTGGACATCCTGCTCGGTGTTGTCGATGTGAGGGGAAACCCTGAGCAGTCCGGCCCTGCTCGTGACCAGGATTGAGTAATCGTCCTGCAGCCTGCGGGAGATGTCCTCACTGCTAATCCCATCAGGGAGCCTTAGGCTGACGATTGCGCTGCGCTCCGGGTCCGAGAGGGGCGAGGCCACCTCGATGCCCAGGCGGCGTGCGCCGTCGATTACCGAGTCAGCCAGCGCTAGATCGTGCCTCCAGACCTCCTGAATCCCAATCTCATTAATCTCGTCGACCGCGGCTGCCAGCCCTAGAGCCGCACCGAAATGGATGGTGGTGTACTCGAACCGGCTTGCGTCGTCGGGCAGCTCCACACGGTCCGCCCTGAGGTTCCAGATGTCAACGTGGCTCCGGAATCCCAACAGGCCTGGGTTTAGCCCGCCTCTAATCGCGGGGGAGATGTAAGCGACTGCGGCGCCATAGGTGCCACGCAGCCACTTGTACCCCGAGGACACGATGGCATCGGCTCCCGAGGAGGCAGCGTCGATGGGGACCATTCCCATCGACTGGGTCGCGTCGACCACCAGCAGCGCGCCTGCGGAATGCGCCGCCTCGGCAAACTTACTCAGATTGTAGCGCTGGCCGTTGGAGTATTCGATGTGGGACAGCGTGACCACCGAGGTGGCATCGTCAATCAGCCCGAGGATTTCGTCCGGATCGGTGTAGAGGTTCTCGTCGTGCTCGGCCAGCCTAATCTCTGCCCCGTTCGCCTCAGCCACCCTGCGCCAGGGGTACACGGTGGAGGGGAAGGAGGCCTTGGTGGATACGATGTTGCTGCCCCAGGCAGGGGAGACAGCCCATGCGAGAGAGCACAGCAACTCGGTCGCGCTCGAGCCGACGCAGACGTCTTCGATCTCGCAGGAGAGTAGGTTGGCCGCGGCTCTGCGCAGCGGCATCATCCCGTTCTTCTCCGCCTCTCCGTCGAACTCTGCGGCACCGCCTCGAGCGAGTGCTTCTGACCACTCCATGGATGCCTTGTGCGCTGCCGGTGACGTGGTTGCGACATTGGCGTAGGAGAGGTTTGTCCAAGCCCTCATGCTGGTCCCGGGGCGAGCGACAGGAGTTGCGCTCTTCAAGGCTCAGGAGTTCCTGACTTCGTTCAAGATGGTCTCCAGAGCGGTCTGTACCTGTAGACATAGGGGGCCGAAGTGGATGGGTAGGTTGGCGTCGTTGAAGATCTCGTCAAGAATCGATGCGGTCATGCCCAGCCTAAGGTCCATCTCCTTGTCCTCGTTGAGCAGCCACTGCTCGACGGCGTCCTTGGAGGATGTTCTGATGTTGCGTGGAACCTGCGAGTCATCGAGCTGTCTGATGACCTGCGCTATCTGCTGTATCCTGTCTTCGATGTCGGTCACGCATATCCCTCTGACGCCGCCACCAAAGAGGGGTCCTTAAGCGCATCCCCGGAACTACCCTGAGCAAGTCAGCCAAGCCACGCTGCCCATGGCATATCGGTGTTTGAGTAGCCACTGCCCGGACCCTCCGAGGACAGCGAGATTAGTCCGACGGACACGTCGTCCTCGATTAGCTCACCGACGCCCCAATGCATCGCTGATTCGAGGGATGACCCAGTCGAGATTACCCTATCATGGACCCTGTAGCTCAGCAGTGACCTAGTGATGGCCTCGCCGACTCCGGTCGCGGCTACCGCGAGTCCGTGGTCGGCCCAGAACCCGGATCCGGGTAGAGGAACGTCCCCAACCCTGCCTGGCGGCCGGAAGCTGGTCCCGCCCGTGCTCGTGGCGCAAGCCAGTGCCCCCGTGGAGTCCCTGGCGATCACCCCTACGGTGTCTCCAGACTCGGAGTGCGGGGGCCTACCTTCGACTGCCGCCTTGGGATGCCCCCTTGAATCCGCCCATTCCCTAGCGCCGTCGCCTGCCAGACCGTTGATCTCCTCGTCGAGGAGGTCGGCTGCCACTCGTATCGGATTGGGAGTGTCGCGCATGGCGATTACGAATCCCATCCTGCCATCCGAGGTCTGCAGCGAGGCGTCGAGCAGTACAGAGCCGTCTGTCCTGTACACAGCCCCTGTGCCGGCGTTGAACACCGGGTCGTCCTCCAGAACCACGCAGGCCTCGACCGCAGCCTCGACTGCGGAGCCCCCTGCTCCCAAGATCTCGACTGCGCGTGAGATAGAGACCTCGACGTTGGTCTGTCTTGATGGTCCCGGACCCGCGCCACCATGAGCTATTGCCGCTGGTACTGCCATCCCCTCACCTAGCCGTTGTAACTCCTGGATCGCCACTCAAGCCGAGGGTTGGGTGTCGGTTCCCTTCGAGATGGTGTCGATGACCATGGCGAGGCGCTCTACTAGGCTGACCTTTTCCTCAGCCCCGACGAGTGCGTGTTCGAGCACCTCGTCCAAGGAATCTACTGGAAGGACCTTGACCTTCTTCTCCCACTTCTCGTCCACCAGCACGTCCTGCAGGTTGGCCCGGGGTATCACCACCTTGGCTATGCCCGATTTGGCGGCTGCCTCGATCTTCGCGGTGACTCCGCCCACCGGGAGGATCTCGCCCCTGACCGAGAGCGAGCCGGTCATTGCCAGATTCTGCTCTATCGGCACGCCCTCGAAGGCGCTGATGATGGCAGTGGCCATGGTAATCGATGCGCTGTCCCCGTCGACGTTGTGGGTGCCTGGAAATTGGACGTGCAGGTCGTAGTCCTTGATGTCCTTGCCAGTGAGCTTCTTGACGACCGCGCTGATGTTGATGACGCTCTCGTTGGCGAGGTCGGACAGGCCTCCGGTGGCGATGACTTTGCCGGACATTCCCTGAGCGGGCGTAACCATAGCCTCGACTGGAAGAACGACGCCCGAGTAGTCCGACAGGCCGCTGTCTGCACCGAGTACCGCGAGCCCATTCACACGTCCAACGCGATTACCGCGGTTCACTAGCATGGCATACTCGGCCTGGCGTTCGAGGTAGCGGTCGGCGACCTGCTGCTCGAGGGGCTTGGCAATCATCCTCGCTCTTGTGACGTGATCCGCGCAGGTCAGCTCAGCGCCCTCTTCCGCGGCGAGGTCGCCGGCGATACGTACGAGGCCGCCTAGCTCACGCAGGCGCAGCGACAGCTTGCCGCGTCGTCCGCTGCGCCTCTGAGCCTCCTTTAGAATGAGAGAGGTGGAACCCCGATCGAAGTGAGGGATGGGCCTACCAGAGCCCTTCTTGATCTCGTTGTTGACCTCCTGGGCTATGAATCGAATCAGGCGTCGGCGGTTGCGCTCCGTGTCGCGCATGTCGGTGTTGACGTAGACCTCGTAGCCGTAGCCTCGGATGCGGCTGCGCAGGGCGGGATGCATGTTCTGTATGCTGTCGAGGTTGCCAGCGGCGATGAGTATGAAATCAGTAGGGACTGGTTCGGACTTGGTGAGTGCTCCAGACGAGCGCTCAGAGCGGCCGCTGATGGAGAGTTCCTTTTCCTGCATGGCGACCAGTAGTGCCTGCTGCTCCTCCATCCTGAGCATTCGAATCTCGTCGATGTATAGAACGCCCTTGTTAGCCCTGTGAACAGCACCCGGCTCTACCCTCTCGTGGGCCGGGGTGGCCAGATCGGCTCCCGATTGGAACGGGTCGTGGCGAACGTCCCCCAGTAGGGCCCCGGCGAGGGTCCCTGTGGCGTCAATGAACGGCGGCTCGTCGTCGCGCTCGTGCTTGATTAGCAGCTTGGGAACATTGGCGTCATCACCCGCTGTCAGACGGGTCCTCAGGAAGAAGTACCCGAATACGAGTATGAAGGAGCCGAAGATGAAGGTCAATATCTCGCCGCTCGAGATAGTGGCAAGCAGCAGCGCGGCGCCAATCACCAGAGCTACGAACAGCAGGGTTCGGTTTGTCCTCTCCCTCTGGATCCTGATTTGGGCCTTCCTCTCGGAGAGGATTCGCGAGCCGCGCCCCGCCGGGACGGTCCTCACTCTAGGCTCGTTCTCGTCCTCCTGGTTGCGGAACACTAGGATGTCCTCGAGCCTCTCGCGGGGCAGGAACTCAGTCATGGAGCGAGCCAGCATCGACTTACCCGTCCCAGGCTCGCCGACCATGATGACATGTCGCCTCTGCTCGGCGGCCTTCCTGACCACTATCGAGGCGGCCTCTTGGCCGATTACTTGATCGACGAGCTTGTCGGGAATCGGTACGTCTGCTGTTGAGTTGATGTCGACTCCGTCGATCCATTCCTCGACGGGGGTCTCGCAAACAGGGTCCTTGTCCTCAGAGACTCCGAAGGCCGGGCCGTCCTCCCACGATTCTAGGGCGTCCTCCTCGGGCTCCTCGGTGCCCTGCGTTTGCTCGGAATCCTTCGACACAGTGCTCCCCCGGGGTCACTCCTGAAGCTGGCACCTTCTTGAAGGTGCGTTCTCGGTAACAACCGCGAAAATGGGGTCAACCGCGGCGGCGGAGATACTCTGCGCCATAGTAGTGCCACTGTTCCATGGTCCACCCCGGAGGCAGGCCCTCAGGGGGCAACGGAGGAGTCATCGGGGGCGGCGGAGGGATCTCCGCCGTCAAATCCGAAGAGTATGGCTCGTCCTCGTCCCTCACAACAGGAGCGTAGTCGATGGCTGACTCAGACTCTATACCCTGTCGGCGCAGGGCGACGGCGAGGGCTAGCACGAGGGCTGTCGCGAGCAGCAGACCGAGGGCGAGCAGGCCGGCTGACATCATCGAACCGATGCCGCTGGACTTGGTCTCTGAAGCCTCCTCCTCGGGCTCCTCGATGACCTCCTCGGGCTCTGTTGCGTATACTCTGTACTGCTCCTCTGTGACCCGGTCGAATCCGTCCTCGTCCTCGCCCTCAATCGAGAGGGTGACGTAGTCGCCCACTCCGAGGCCCTCTCCGCTCACCGGGTGGACGATGAACGGACCGAGGTTGTGAGACACTCCTGAGGAGTGGCAGATTCCGGTGATGCTGTTGCAGACAGTCCATGTCACCCTGATGTCGCTGAGTACGTGCTGACCGATGTTCTGAATGCTGACCGAGGGATTGGAGCCGTACTCAGTGACGCTGAATGTCGCTACCATATCGGTACCCCAGAACAGGGGCATGTCATCGACGACCGTGATGGTAATCATGTAGGCGTTGGCGTCGCCGTGCCTGTCCTCTAGGGTGACGGTCACTACCTCGGTTCCGGACTCCTCCCAGGCCATCGTCAGTACTCCGGTTATCGGGTTGTACTGCGCCGCTCCGGGAACGAAGGTCATCGCCGAGGCCCAGATCTCCTCATCCGGGTCGTCTATGTCCGTCATCCGGTCGAGTAGTTCGAGGGTAATCCTGTCTCCGATCTCGACTGTGAACTCCTCAATCCCGGTCATGTCCATCCGAGGGGCGTCATTCACGTTCAGCACGTGGAAGGTGATGACCGTGTCCGAGGACTTGACGCCGTCGCTGGCCCTCAGGGTGAGGTCGGAGCTTCCAGTCGAGTCGTCGTCCAGCGCGCTGACGGAGAGGGTGTGACCGGAGACGCTGACCTCGACTAGGTCCTCGTTGGAGTTCTCCAGGATCTCCAGCGTCAGGCTCGAGACCGGTACGGGGTATCCGTTGTCGTCGGTATCCGACAGGTACTCGGTCAGCCCGATGCTCGCCGAGCCTCCCTCCTCGAAGGACTGCGATGGGATTGGCGCCCATCTTGGGGCGCCGTTCTCGACGACGTTGAACATCATCATGCCGGAGTTGCTGTCATCGCCGTCATCCACTGTGACGAACATGCCTTGGGGTATCGGATTTCCCTGGCTGTCCCTGATGACCTCGTCGAACTCCACTACGAGCTCGAGCGAGGACGGGTCCCATTCGATGAACTCGGGCGAATTGCTGTCGATTTGCAGCATCGATAGCGGTGTCTCCGCATCGTGAACCAGCCCAAAGATGGAAACCCTCTCCTGGGTCTCGACCTTGACTGTCGGGATTCCCGCGTACTGCGAGTGGTCGCTGTTCAGCACAGTGGGAAGAGCGTTGCGCAGCTCGAAGGCCGCCTCGGAGACCAACCAGTCCCCGTACTGGCCGCCGGCGTCCACCCAGCGGACCCTGATGTCGTAGTCCCCTACTTCGGCGTTGAGTGGCGCATCGATGGTTTGCACGTAGCGGGCGTTGCCACCGCTGCCAACCAAGTCGGAGGAGGCTAACCACGAGTTGTCCCACAACTCGGTGCCCGAAGCGGCGTAGTGCAGAGTGGGTGTCATCGTGGTCATGTCGTCGACCATGTCATTCGGTAGCGCAGTGGACTCAAACTGGATGCTCCCTCCCCTCTCGATTGAGGTCGAGGCTATGGCCGTCGGTTGGTTAGCCACCGGGGCCATGTCGTGCAGGGCGTTGTCGTCCGAGTAGTCGTTGGACGAGACTCGGTCGCCAGTGAGGCCCGAGAGCCTCGCCCTGAAGGTGGTGGAGCCGGACGCGTACGTCTCTATGCTAGAGGTGTCGAACTCGATAGTCAGCGTCTGGGTGCCTCCGGAGGCTAGATTGCCTATGGACGAACCACCGACGTAAACCTCGTCGAGACCGACGAGCTCGTAGATGGAGATCTCTCCGCCGTCTTCGTAGGGGTCGACGCCAAGGTTAGTGACCTCGACCGATAGGTCGAGCGTGTCGCCCGGCACAAATCCAAGGTTGCCGTTCCGGTTGCTGGCTGAGAAGTCGGAAACACTGACATCGATGAGCGGCGCCATGTCGAGGTCGGCTGCCGTCAGGACTTCGTTGTACGAGGTGTGAGGGCCATCCATCAAAGCGACGACAGGCCAGAAGTTCTCGTACTGGGTGTTGCCGGATGCTGCCCTGACAGTGTTGAGCGGGACGGTCCAGGTCCTCTCCACCACGTTGTTGGGAGTCAGGGTCAATTCCTCGAAGCCGTCTCCATTGCTGTTCAGCAGCCACTCCCTCCAGTTGTGGTGCGGGCGAACGCCGTTGTCGTAGGCGTCCCCACCCACCTTCTCGGTGACGGCCGCGTACAGGTAGACGGTCACGGACGGGGACGAACCGAGGTAGGTCGACTCGACTGTGACGGTGACGTCCTCACCGGCCTGATCGAGGGCAATCGAAAGCTCGACGGCGTAGTCAGAGACATCCGAGCTCATGCAGCCGCCGGCTGAGTAGTCTGCGTCGTAATAGTTGGTTCCGGCGGAACCGACTTTGTAGCAGGTCGTGCTCTGCTTGTCCGCGAACGAGAACGTCGGGTAGCCGCTGGATGCAGCCATGACGTGGTTCTGGCGGTTGATCGGGCTGTCAGACGGCCAGCCCCCCGAATCCGACTCGAATATGGAGACGAAGGTGAAATCCTCTGGATTCGATGTCTTCAGGTTAGTCAACGAAGGGGAGGCGCTGCTCATGCACGGTCCGCACCAGTGTGCGCCGACGTACTCGCCGAACACCGGATGGCCCGGACTGGTAGCGTAAAGTGGGATTTCCTTCTGCTTCAGTTGCTCTCTCTCGTCGACCCTCTCGTCCATCGCCATGAAGCCTGTGAAGGACATCACTACCACCAGAGCTGCCAGAGCCAGCGGCTGGACTATTGACAGGATTCTCACTGTAGTCATCGGTATCTCCCTCGTGCGGCGCCGTATAACCGTGTTGCATTCTAGACTGTATGGGAAACGGCTCTTTAGAGAGCCGAAGAGCTTGATTAGGCGTAGTCGGCCGCCTGAGCGTGAGTGGGGAATCGGGCAGCGAGTGGGTTGCTCTCAGGGAAGATGACGGCAGGGCATACCTGCTGCATCGCGTACCGGGCGAGGTCAAGGTCAGAGGACTTGGCAGGTTCGATGCCGAACAGCTCCTGAATGGCTATTCGATAGGGGACAGGATTACTGTCGGCCAGAAGTCGTTGACCATAGTCGACCCGGCGCTGCCCGAGGCTCGCAGGAACATGGCCAGAAGAGCCCAGGTCATCGGTGCCAAGGATGCTGGCTTCCTGATTTCTTGGATGGGAATAGGCGTCGGATCCAGGGTCCTCGAGGGCGGCCATGGCTCAGCGGGACTGGCGATGCATCTGGCGAACGTCCTCGGCTCTTCCGGTACCCTCGTCTCTGTGGAGTCGCGGCCTGAGCATGCCGAGGTCGGGAGAGCCAACATGGAGCGTCTGGCCGAGGTCCTTCCTGAGTTCCCCGACTGGCACCTAATCGATGGCGACCTAAGCGAAATCGGGCCCTCGGTATCGGAGATCTGCGAATCGCTCGATGCGGCCGTCATTGATGTGGCCGAGCCGTGGCGTGTCGTCCCGGCGATTGAGCCGCTGCTGAGGGCAGGAGGCAGGCTGGCCTGCTACTGCCCGACCACCATCCAGTTAGAGAGGTCCTGGGAGTCTGCCCAGAGGCAGGGTCTGGTCATCGAATGGGCCGGCGAGATGATCGAGCGCAAGTGGGTGAAGGCGAGCAAGGGAGGGGTGAGGCCCGGCAACCAGCCGATGGGGCATACCGCCTTCTTGCTGATTGCGGCGAAGATTGCTCCTTACGAAGAAGAGTGAGGGGCCACTCGTGGGATGGGCTAGGAACTTCAGGGGCAGGATCGCCGATGTCGGCTGGACTTCAGGCACAGTCTTCCGGGAGTTCATGAGGTTCAACGTCACTGGCTGCTTCAACACCGCGTTCGCTTTTACGATTTACCAGATTCTGTACTGGGTGAATCTCTGGGATGCTCACACTGCAGTGTCAGCTTGGGTTGTGTCCAACATCATAGGGAACGTCGAAGCCCACTATATGCACTACAGATTCACCTTCAAGTCGACATTTACCTACTCCACCAGTCTCAACAGGGCGTTCTGGTGCTACACGGCGCAACTGGTGGTGACGACCACTCTCGAGTACATCATGATAGAGAAGTGGCTCATCAACCACTACGTCGCTTGGCTGATCAACACCTGCTTGTTCGGATTCTTCAACTTCGTGCTCATCCGCTGGATAGCCTTCCCTCCCGAGCTCGACGACGCATATCTCGAACGATTGTCGGATGATTGAGCCTCCCGGCCCGATACCATTCAAAACCCCGTCCCGACACGAGAGGGCATGAGAGACAGCAGCGAGTGGAGGCCTACGGCCTACCGCTCCCATACCATCGGAGAGGTGGCGTCCAACGGCGCCGACATGATTGGTTCCGAGGTGACCGTCGCGGGCTACGCGGAGACGGTGCGTGGGCGAGGGGGTGTCTGCTTCCTGATGCTGCGCGACGGGACCGGGCACATCCAGGCGTTCCTGAAGAGGGACAACATGGACGAGTCCCTGTTCGGCTCCATCCAATCGGCGACCCGCGAGTCGACCATCCAAGTCACCGGCACGGTGGCCCAGAAGCGCCCCCCCAAGGTGGCCGAGGGCGAGCCCGTGCCGCCGCCCGAGTACGAGGTCAACGTGACTGCTGCTGCGGTGCTCGCAGATGCAGCCGCACCTCTGCCGGTGGGCGTGACTGATGACGTCCATGTGGGGCTTGACGTCAGGCTTGACAACCGCCACCTCGACTTGCGGCGAGCCCATGTGAACGCCATGTTCCAACTTCGCAGCAAGGTGCTGCAATACGGCCGTGACCACCTCATCTCAGAAGGGTTCCAGGAGATCAACACGCCGAAGATCATCGCCGCTGCCGCCGAAGGCGGCACCAACCTGTTCCCTATGAAGTACTTCGAGACCGATGCTTACCTCTCGCAGAGTCCTCAACTGTACAAGCAGCTGGCAGTGCTGGGTGGGCTTGAGCGGGTGTTCGAAATCGGGCCAGCGTTCAGGGCCGAGAAGCACGACACCTACAGGCACCTCAACGAGTTCATCTCCTTCGACATCGAGGGGGCTTGGATGGATGACGAGGACGTGATGGGCGTGCAGGAGCGCATGATCCATCACATCTGGGGCGAGGTCGCTGCCAACGATCAGGGCCTCATCGACGTGGTCAACGAGTACCACGCCAGTCAAGGTCGGGACCCGGTCATACTCGAGGTTCCCGCCGTGCCGTTCCCGCGCATCCCGTACTGCGATGCCATAGAGATCGTCAAGGCAGGAGGCGGCGAGATAGGGTGGGGCGACGACATTGAGAGTCATCACTGCGACATCATAGCGGCTGAGTACCCTGGATTTCACTTCATCCCGCGCTGGCCGATGTCGATGAAGCCGTTCTATATCCACCACAAGGAGGGGGAGGAGGGCTCGTCAGGAGGTCAGTTGAGTCGTGGGTTTGACCTCAATTACGGGCGCGACGAGATGACCAGCGGCGGCCAGCGAGAGCATCGGGTCGATGTTCTCGAGCAGAACTTGCGCAACATGGGCCTCGAGCCTGCTGACTTCACGTTCTACACCGATGGTTTCCGCTACGGTGCGCCGCCGCATGCCGGTTGGGGCCTAGGCGTTGCTAGGCTGCTGATGGTGCTGACAGGAGCTGGAAACGTGCGTGAGGTCGTCCTGTTCCCGAGGGACCGGAGCAGAGTCACTCCCTGACCGAAAATAACGGGTATCTGCGGCCCCTCCGCAGAGCGAGGATTATGGCCAAGCCGAGATTCGCATACCTGCTCCTGAAGGATCACCCGTACGGACGCGAGATGCTGCGCCAAATCCTCTCAGAGGGATTCGTCCCTGCGATAGTGATTACAGAGGACTCGTCCATTGGGGACAAGGAGCGTGAGAAGTTCCTCAAGCGCATCGAGGGTAATCCCATTGCTCCGACGATAGCTTCGCAGTTAGCCGAACTGGCGGACTCGGGAGTGAACGTGCCGCACGTCGAGGTGCCAATCCACAACTCCGAGCAGGTGATGCCGCACATCACGGATATGCCGCTGGACCTCATCGTCTTCGGTGGCACCAGAATCATCCGTGGTGACATCCTCGACCACCCCAATGACGGAGTCATCAACTCGCACCCGGGACTGCTTCCCGATTGCCGTGGCTCGGCCTCCCCCGCTTGGAGCGTCTACCACGACATTCCAATCGGCTCCTCAACCCACTTCTGTGACAACGGCATAGACACCGGCCAGTTGCTACTTAGGAGGGAAGTTTCCGTCAGGAGGGGGATGACCTACGAAGACCTGTGCTACGAGACGCTGGTCCTCGCGGGAGTTCTGATGAAGGAGGCATTGATGGCATACGATGCCGGCCGATGGGACGAGATGCGCAGACCACAAGGTGAAAGCGAGCACCCCACCTTCCGCAACGCGCCGGAGGAGGTACTCGAGGTCGTGGCTCGGAAACTGAGGGACCAGACTTACGCGCACTACATGGATTAGGTGATTAAATGGAAGAATTGCTCGATGATGGATTTCCGTTCGCAGAAGACGCGCTTGGGGGGCAAACTGCCCTAGTTTGCGGTGCCTCGAAGGGCATCGGTCGGGCATGTGCCCTGATGCTCGCCCGCGCGGGTGCGCGTGTTGTCGCGTGTGCACGCTCGCAGACCGACCTAGACTCGTTGGTGGCCGAGATGCACGGTGACGGGCACGAGGCCGTGGTTCTAGACCTCGAGGACATCGAGGCGGTTCGGCGAGCCATGTCCTCAATGGGAGGAGTACAAATCGTCGTTAACAATTCGGGAGGGCCTCCTGGAGGAGCTCTGCTGGAGAACACTCTCGAGGATTTTGAGGGGCCGTTCCGCAGGCACCTCCACGCTGCCCACACCATAGTGCAGATGCTCTCTCCGGGCATGAAGAAGGCCGGTAGCGGCAGGATAGTCAACATCATCTCGACATCGGTGCGCGAGCCCATAGACAACATCGGCCTGTCGAACACCCTGAGAGGAGCGATGGCATCCTGGTCGAAGTCGCTGTCGCGCGAACTCGATCCCTGTATCACCATCAACAACATCCTTCCCGGATTCACCGACACCGACCGGCTCGACTCGTTGGCGTCATCGATCTCAGAGAGGACCGGTAGTCCGGTCGAGGACATCACCGAGGGATGGCTCAGCGGAGTCCCCATCCAGCGATTGGTCGACCCCTTGGAGACTGCTGTCGCGGTCACCTTCCTGTGCCTGCCCTCGAGCGGGGCGATTCGCGGAGTGAGCCTAGCCATCGACGGCGGAAGGATGAGGTCAATCTGATTGGTGGTGCGCTTGCGCTTCGACGTCTTCTTCTCAATCTCCCAGACCCCTGACACGAGTGGTCACACTCCCAGCGAGAGCGAGATGTTCGCCAACTTCTTTGATCAAGTTGAGTTGGCTGACGAACTGGGTTTCGGAGTAGGATGGGTCGCTCAGGCGCACCTGTCGACAGAGGTCCAGAAGCGTAACTCCAAGCCCGTTGTCCCACACTATCCCGGTGAGGTCGGACTGTGCACCGACTTCTTCCAGGTCGCAAGCGAGATGTTCTCTAGGACCAGTAGCATCGAGGTCGGAAGCGCCGTCATGTCGATTCTGGCCTCAGGCGGCCCGATAGCTCAGGCGGAGAGAGTGGGGTCGTTCCTAGCCCTGCACGGACTTGATCCGGACGAGTCCCGTAGGTTGCACATCGGGTTCTCCGCCGGCCGATTCGAGTTCATGGCGAGACCGTACGGCATCGTGCCGCGCGATGTCGTCGAGGAGGCTGCATGGCCGGCCTTGCGCGGACAGGTGTTCGCGGAGGCCTCAGAGATCTTCCTGCGGCTGCTGAACGGCGAGATCGTTTCCTCGGAGATGATTCGCCCGACTGTCCTGACCCGGGACAACTTCCGCTCCGACGAGGACTGGGCGGGGGTGCAGGGGGCGGCGATGTCCGTTCGAGGGCTCGATTCGTCCCCTGACTCCATCGAGTTCGCCAAGCGATACGAGTTTGAGGATATCAAGACGATACCGCAGGAGTGGCGCAGGGAACTTCTCAACCTAGTGCTGGGCAGCCACGATTCAAAGCTGCAAGAGGAGGTCAACAAGCTCCGGCCCGTCCAAGTCTTCAACCTCAGCATCACTCCTCCGCACGTGATTGAGGAGACCCATGACAGATTCAGTCAGCACTACCACCCCGACGGTGGCCCTTGGGAGAGAAGCATGATGCCGAGGACGGTGATGGTGTTCGTCAACGACGAGGAGGGACTCACTCTCGAGCAGCAGGACGAGGCGGCGATGAAAGAGGCGAGGGCAGCGCTCACGACCTACTGGAGCGCCTTGGAGGGGACCATAGACCCGACCAAGATTGAGAGGGCTGCTGACAATGCAGTAATCGGCAACGTCGAGAGTGTGTGCGAGCAGATCCTCGAGAGGTTTCACCCCGAGGACCGTCTGATGTGCTGGTTCGACTTCTTCAACCACGACAGTGAGAGAGTGAAGAGGAACATGACGGCATTCATGACCAAGGTCGCTCCGCGTGTCAACGGGGGGTCATGAGATGAGCGAGGACGATAGCGGCAGGCCATCGAGCGTGGCCCCCGGCAGGCCGGGTTCGGCAATCTACCCAACCAACCCCCTCGGAGAGCGGCATGACGGGATAGCGACGGGTCGCGACGTTGAGTGGGAGCCACTGGTCGACTTCCGACGGATGGACGTCTCTGAGAACACGATTCACGGCGCCATCGCTTGGGCCCACGGCACCGAGATAGTGCACTCATTCGGTGGCAACGTCCTAGTCTACGGCCGCTCGATGATGAAGCCGTTGATGATGAAGACGTTTCAGGAGGCGTTGTCATCAGAGGGTCTGAGCAGCGAGCAACTGGCCATATCCTGCTCGTCGCACAATGGCGACACGGAGCACGTCGCAGCAGCGCAGTCGCTTCTCTCGGAGTCCGAGTGGGGCCTGATGCAGTGCCCACTCGACGTGCCCCTCATTCAGTTCGGTCGACAGGTCAGACGTCCCCGGCGCTGGTTCCACACCTGCTCGGGCGAGCACGCCGCGATGCTCAAGGCTCTACGCAGGATGGGAATCAACCGGGCTGGCTACACATTGCCCAGCTCGCCTTGGTTCCCAATGTACCTAGATGTGCTGAGGCGCATGATGGGAGATTTGGACTGGGAACCGCAGCGGGTGGCGAAGGACGGCTGCGGGCTTCCCACCGTATCCAACACCGTCGACGAGCTGGCCGTGATGTTCGCAGGTCTAGCCCGCGAGAAGGACGATGACTGGATCTGGGGCGCCATGAACAGCCATCCTGACCTCATCGGCGGGTTCAACCGCCTAGACTCGACCTGTCTGAAGGCTGGCGAAGGAAGGATACTGGCCAAGGAGGGTGCAGATGGCCTGCTAGGCCTCTCAGTAATCCATCCCGACTGGCCTGAGGGCCTTGGTATCGTCATCAAAATAGCGCACGGCTGGAATAGCCAAGCCACATGGTACGTCGCCCGGGCCGTTATGGGGGTCCTCGGAATCCATCTTAGGAACCCTTACCCGTTGCACAGGCAGAAGGCGTTCATCGTTCCGAAGATAGTGCCGCCCCAGTACCTCAATGACCTCGAGAGCGTTGTTACCTGGGACGAGTGGGACCCCGACAGGGACAGATTCACGCTGGACTGGAAGGAGTACGCAGCTGCCATGACCCGCCCGGACCCATTCTCCAACGAGGGCACGGGGGAATCGTGATGGAGCCTGAGAAGTGCTGCGATTCCGGATGCACCCCGTGCGAGCGCGACCCCGACGGCAAGGAGCCCCTCGACTTGTGCAACTACGTCGGAGGCGAGTTCGTCTGTCACTCCGGCGACGATTGGATGAACGTGCTCGAACCGGCCACTGGCCATCGCTTCGCCAGAGTCCCGCTGTCCAGCGAGGATGATGTAGACGCGGCGGTCGCTGCTGCGCGTGAGGCGCAGCCGGCATGGGAGGCCCTGAGCATCTCGGAGAGAGCCGATTGGCTGGACCAGATTGCAGATGCCCTCGAGGCGCGATACGAGGATATCGCCTCATTGGAGAGTCGGGACACCGGCAAGCCGATCTCGCTGGCCAGAGCCGTCGATGCCCACCGCTCAGTCGCTAACTTCCGCTTCTTCGCGGACCTCCTACGCGAGCGCGAGGAGGAGGTCTTCGAGATGGCCAGTGCGACCAACTATGTGATTCAAAAACCGGTTGGTGTCGGCGCTCTGATCACTCCTTGGAACCTGCCCCTCTACCTGCTCTCGTGGAAGGTAGCCCCAGCAATCGGAATGGGTAACACAGTGGTTTGCAAACCGAGCGAGACCACTCCTATGACCGCGAATCTGCTGATGCAGGTCATCGACGAGGTCGGTCTGCCAGCCGGAGTCGTCAACCTCGTCCACGGAGACGGTGCCGGGGCGGGTGCCCCCCTAGTGGCGCACTCTGATGTTGACCTAGTCTCTTTCACAGGTGGCACGGATACCGGCGAGAAGGTGGCCGCATCGGCCGCTCCCGCTTTCAAGAAACTCAGTCTCGAGCTCGGCGGAAAGAACGCGAGCATCGTATTCGCGGACTGTGACATGGACTCCACCGTGGCCGGAGTGGTCAGGGCTGGCTTCCTAAATCAGGGTCAGGTCTGCCTTTGCGGCTCGCGCGTACTAGTTGAGGACTCGATCTACGATGAATTCCGCGACCGTTTCGTCGACGCTGTCGAGGCTATGCGCATCGGTGATCCCTCTGACGAGGCCACAGACCTCGGGGCGCTGATCTCCGTCGAACACCTCGAGAAGGTGAGCGGTTACGTTGATCTGGCCAAGCAGGAGGGAGGGGTTCTACTGACTGGAGGGGAGCCCTGCCTGCCCGCCGGCTTCGAGCACGGCAACTGGATGGCGCCCGTGGTTATCGAGGGCCTGAGCCCCGACTCTCGATGCTCCACCGAGGAGATCTTCGGGCCCGTCGTCGCCCTCCACCCGTTTAGCGGAGAGGACGAGGCAGTGGGCATCGCCAACAACACCCGCTACGGGTTGGCAGGCAGCGTCTGGACGAGTGACCTAGAGCGTGGCAAGCGGGTGTCGGAGGCATTGCAGACTGGGATGGTCTGGGTCAACACCTGGCTGCACAGGGACCTGCGAGTACCGTTCGGCGGTGTCAAGGACAGCGGGGTCGGGCGCGAGGGTGGCAGGTGGAGTCTGGGCTTCTTCTCCGAGGCCATGAACGTCTGTGTCAAGCACGACTGATGCAGCAACAGTGAAAGTCCGCACTTGGGCGATGCGGAGCAATATGGCGCCGGTTGGCATCGTCGGTCTGGGAGCATACGTCCCTCCTGATGTCATGACCAACGACGACTGGGCAGAGATAGTCGACACCAGCGACGAGTGGATTACCACGAAGACGGGGATTGAGGAGCGCAGGATTGCAGCCGACGACGTCTGCACCAGTGACCTCGCCGTCATAGCCTGTCAGCAGGCCATGGACGAGGCGGGCATAGGTCCCGGGGATGTCGATATGCTAATCCTCGCTACTTCATCTCCAGATGTCCCGCTCTCATCCACCGCCGGCATCACGCAGCACAAGCTCGGATGCACCAAGGCGGCCGCATTCGACATCAATGCAGTGTGCGCTGGTTGGGTCCACGCCCTCGATGTCGGGGCGCGCTTCGCCGGCACCCCCGGATACGACAACGTGCTGGTCGTGGGTGCCGAGGTCTACAGCCGCATTCTCAACTGGGAGGATCGCACCACCTGCGTCCTCTTCGGCGACGGCGCCGGGGCGGCCGTTCTCCAGCAAGTGGGCGAGGGCAGGGGCCTACTTGGAAGCTGGATGATGTCCGACGGCGCCGGAGCCGGGGTCATCGAGATTCCGGCGGGCGGTGTCAAGAATCCGATTCCGTCCCCGGGTTTCGAGGACGGTGACCAGTACTTCCACATGGATGGTCCTGCGGTCTGGGACTTCGCGACCGAAGCCTTTCCGCAAGCGGTTAATGCGGTCCTCGAGCGGGTCGGTAGATCGCTGGAAGAAGTCGCCATGATAATCCCCCATCAGGCCAACCTGAACATCATCAAGGCGGGCATGGAGAATCTCGGGTTGCCGATGGAAAAGACGTTTACGAACCTGCAGAAGTATGGCAACACAGCTGGAGCGAGTGTGCCCATCGCCCTACGCGAGGCGCGTGATGAGGGATTGATTGAATCGGGTGATCTCGTGGTCACCGTAGCCTTCGGCGGTGGGCTAGCCTGGGGCGCCAACGCCATTATTCTCTGATAGTTGCCGAGGGCAAGATAATTCGCTGATGCGCCTTCGGCGAGGACATGCGCGTGAGAGTCCTTCTAATCGGGATTCTGATGCTGTCGGCATCGCTCGCTGGTTGCTTTACGAATGATGCTCCTCCTCCCCCTCCTCCCAAACCGACTCTGCCGGATGGGGTCTTCATCACCGGGCCAGACGGCGAGAGCCTCTCACTGGACCTATACCAACCGCTGAATCTCAATTTCGTGTTCAGCAATGTTGGCGAGGAAGGGGCCGAGCCCAGCATCGGCGTCACTTCGAGTGGTTGCATTTTCTTCATTGCCTTTGAGAAGGTCATGCGTTCTTGTGACCACGCAGAATCCTGGGAGAACGTCGCAGGCCCCATGTGTGCGTTCCAAACCAATGATCCGTGGGGATGGGTAGATCCGATTACAGATCGAGTATTCAATGTGCAGATGCAGGGCTTAGAGACGTCTTGGATATGTTATAGCGATGATGATGGGGCAACGTGGGTGGGCAATCCACACGACTCCGGCACGACCCCGATTAATGATCACATCAAACTAGCAACCGGCCCTTGGACGAGCAGTGGGTATGGGATCGGCGGCCAATTTACTCAGGCTTACTACGAGACGGCTGTGTACTATTGTTACAACAAACTCGTAGGTATCTTCTGCTTCACCAGTTTTGATGGAGGTGCCACGTTTAACACAGGTGGACTGATCTTTGGATTGGCCACCACGAACGGTGGACTGCATGGCGCCATCACTTCTGCGCCGGATGGCACAGTCTATGTCACACCTCGAGTTGCGACACCAACCGTCATCGTTTCCGATGACAATGGTTTGACTTGGTTTGATCGATCCATGGGTGAGGATGTAGGGACGCCCAATCCCCGCAAGAACTCAGAGGTTGCAACCGACACTGAATCCAATGCATATCACATCTGGACGGGAGCAGACGAAGGCGTCTATATGTCGAGAAGTACTAATTCAGGAGAAACATGGGAACAGACCAGCATCCGAATCAGTCCGAGCGAGGTAATCTCGACAGTATTCCCCCAGATTGATGCAGGTGACCCAGGAAGGATTGCGGTTACTTACCTTGGGAGTGAGAACGCGAGTGAATTGAACCGATCCGATATCGACGGAGAGCCGTGGGACGGTAATGCGCACTACGCGCCCGCCAATGTCAGTTACTACCTGTACATCACCTACAGTCTCAACGCACTGGATCCTGCGCCGGTTTTCCACACCGTCAGGGTCTCTCCTGATCCGGTCCAAGTGGGAAGCATTTGCCTGAACAGTGGTGATTGTCGTGACATCGGTGGTTCGAACCGCAACCTACTGGACTTCAACGACCTGCACATAGACCGCGAGGGCAGGGTGTACGTGGCCTTCGCGGACGGTTGCACCGACTCGTGCGCTTCCGGCAACAACTCGACGCCGGAGGACTCGCGCAGCAGGCTCGGGTCGGTCTACTTCCTAGGAAGCGGCCCCAGTCTGTTCGAGTCAGTAGGGGATCTCGCCGAATTCGAGAACTGAGTCTAGAGTACCTCTGATTAGAGTATATTATCTACGATCTCGTCCATATCCTGTCCGCGTCCGCAGTAGGAACAGCGAATCTCTAGCGGCTCGACATTGATCACCCGGAGCTTCTGGGGCAGCGGCTCGCGCGCATTCTGGGTGATGCAGTTCCAGAACGAGCAGCGGGCGATGTTAACCAGCTCCTCTCCCAGCTCGGCCTTGAGCTTCTCGGCAACACTGTAGTTGCGGATGATAGCGACGCTCGCTGCAGGTGCGATTAGGGCCAACCTGTCGAGTTCCTCCTGGCTGAGTTCGCGGTCCTCGATCTTCAGTACGTCCTTGCGCCCGAGCTTCGCGCTCGGCACGTTCATCACCATCGATATTGGGTTCGAGCGCCCGATGTCCAACCTGAGCATGCGCAGGACCTGGATTGCACGGCCAGCGGGTATGTGGTCAACCACGGTGCCGTTGCAAATCGCTGTAACACGCCTCATCTCGCTCATCACTTCACCTTCTTTGGGATCTTGACGCTTAGACAATCGCACAGCAGGGCCATCCTCGCGACCACGCCGTTGAATGCCTGCTGGAAGTACCGAGCGTGGCGAGTCGAGTCGACGCTAGGGTGGATCTCGTTCACCCGGGGCAGCGGGTGCATGATGATCATGCCACCCTTGGCACCGGCTAGGTCAGATGCAGTCAGCATGTAGATTCCAGCGACCTTGGAATACTCGTCCTCATCAGGGAAGCGCTCCTTCTGGATTCGGGTCATGTAGATGACGTCGGCCTCGTCGATAGTTCCGGCTAGGTCTGTGGTCTCAGTCACCTTCGCTCCACCCGCAGTTAGGTCGGAGACTATCTCGGCGGGCATACGCAGCGAGTCGGGCGACACCAGAGTAAGAGTCGCGCCGAAGCGAACCAGCGCGTGCGACAGGCTGTGCACGGTGCGTCCGTAGCGCAAATCGCCCACTAGGACAACGTTGAGCCCTTCTAGTGTCCCGTGAGCCTCACGGATGGTGAACAGGTCGAGGAGGGTCTGGGTGGGGTGGTTGCCCGCGCCGTCGCCGGCGTTCAGCACCGGTATGTCGATGGCGTCGGCGGTGTACTGGGCAGCCCCCTGACGCGGGTGGCGTATGGCTGCGACGTCCGCATAGCCGTCAATCATCTGCATGGTGTCGTACAGGGTCTCCCCCTTGGCCACTGACGAGCCGGCCGAGCTGAAGTTCAGCACCGAGCCGCCAAGCCTCTTCATCGCCGATTCAAAGGACATCCGAGTCCTCGTCGAGTTCTCGAAGAACATGTTAGCGAGTACTTTGCCCTCGAGCAGAGGGAGGTGGACATCGCCCTTGGCGACAGGAAGGAGACGCTCGGCGTTGTCGAGGAGATTCTCAATCTCCTTGTTGCTCAGATCATCCATCGTGATGAGGTCGCCCATCGCTTCTCCTCAGCGAAGCCGGGAGCGTGCCGGTTATGTGTCTTACTGTAGCCCTCTGGGCCATCTAACAGGGTACCGTCGGCTTGATGTGGGGTAATTATCCCGCGCGACTGATGATAATCAGCCGGACCCCGGTCCGAGTCTCGTTCTGCGGCGGCGGAACCGATGTCGATTGGTTCGCCTCGTCGGAGCCTAATGGGGGCATGGTCACCTCCCTAGCGCTCGACAGGCACATCCACGTAACGGTCAATCGGCGCTTCGACGACAGGGTCAGGGTCTCCTACTCGTCAATGGAGCTGGTGGACGACTTCGAGGACCTCGAGCACGAGCTGGTCCGCGAGGCCATGAGGATGACCGGAATAACCTCCGGTGTCGAGATCACGACTATTGCCGATATACCCTCGAGAGGTACCGGACTGGGTTCCTCCTCCGCAGTCACAGTTGGTCTGCTCAATGCGCTGCACAGGTTCGCGGGACGCGTCGCGTCGCCCGAGCAACTCGCCGATGAGGCTTGCCGCATAGAGATCGACGTACTCGGGCAGCCAATCGGCAGGCAGGACCAGTACGCAGCCGCATACGGCGGCGTCAATTCAATTACCTTCGGTCCCGATGGAGTCGGAGTGAATCCGCTGCAGATCTCCCCCTACGTGATCAATCGCCTCTCCGAGGAGTTCACCCTCGTTTTCACCGGTACCTCTCGCAGCGCCTCTGAGGTTCTGAGCGAGGCCCCGGAGGACCCGGCCGACAAGTTGGCTAGGCTGCGAGCTATTCGCGAGCAGGCCGACGAGGCTAGAGGGATGTTGGAGTCGGGCGATCTGGGTGCGCTCGGCGCGCTGATTGGCGATGCATGGGATTCCAAGCGAGGCATCTCACAGGG
>ERZ724561.46-NODE-46-length-23147-cov-3.608341_pt1 | contig 23147 bp, 24 predicted proteins | sample MGYA00375855_ERZ724561 | MGnify/ENA primary metagenome ERZ724561 (study PRJEB28725, sample SAMN03264854) | marine sediment metagenome | biome: marine pelagic biome; feature: marine oligotrophic desert; material: ocean water | place: Pacific Ocean:North Pacific... | reverse complement strand
TATTATAAGTTTTTACAGAAAGCGCACAAACTTGTTTTCAGTTTCCCTTTAGATCGTTGTTGCGGATGTTCCGCAGCTTGCCTGTCATTTCGGCCTTGAAGCGATCTACGGTTTTTCTGTGGTCAGAATGTTGAGCGAGATTAGTATACTGATACGGATCTTTTTTTACGTTATAAAGCTCTACGCCTTTAGCTCCATTTTCACCGTACTGGATGTAGGCCCACTCATCCTCACGTAAAAGAAAGCCGTTGCGCATGGGGGCTACGGAAAAGGCGGCGGTGCGCACGGTGTGCTTGGGGTCATCAAGCATTTTGGAAATATCCTTACCCTGCAGGCGCGATTGGGTGGGCAGACCGCAGAGGGCCGAAACGGTGGGATAAAGGTCAAGCAACTCGGTCAACGAATGGCATACGGCGGGTTTCTTGTCGGGTACCTTGATGATGAGCGGTACCTGCGAGGATTCATCGAGTAAACTCACCTTGGCCCAAAAATCGTGCTCGCCCAGGTGATAGCCATGGTCGCTGGTGAAAATCACAATCGTGTCATCCTCTAGCCCAGTTTTTTTTAGCGCAGCCAGTACCTTGCCCACCTGCGCATCCATGAAACTCACCGAGGCGTAGTAGCCACCTATGGCCTTCTTTTGACGTCGAACATCCATCTTCATGTTCACACTGGTCTTGTAGTTAATACCCGCCTTAGGAATGTCATCCCAGTCTCCTTCAACCTTGTGTGGCAGTTTCATTTTAGAGTACGGCAGAAAGGGTGGATAATATTTTTCTGGTGCCACAAACGGAACATGCGGACGCACAAAACCAACACCCAGAAAGAAAGGCTTGTCCTGCTTGGCATACTTACCCAGCAGTTCGCACGCCTTGGCGGCCGTCTTTCCATCCGAATGCACAAGGTCACCGCCCTCGAGCGAAGCCTCTGCCAGTTCACCGGCGACCGACTGCGACTGGTGGCCTGTCCGTGGGACGTGCGAGATGCATCGGACATGACGCCCGCCGACCTAATCGTCGTAGCAGTAGATTCTGCCACGGCCCGTCGAGTGACCCACTCCAGCGGCACCACCTTCCTCGACCTCAGATGCTTAGGTGATGGCTACATCGCCTTCGACTCGTCGGTCGATTCCGACTTCGTCGACAGGATGACGCCTGACCAGCCTGCCCGCTCTTGCCAGCACGAGGACGCCATATCATCGGGCAACATCGAGTTCGGATTCCTTTTCGCCGCCGCGCACGGTGCGCAGTGGGTTCTGCAGAGCCTGCGATGGCTGACGGGTCAGACCCTCGCACTGCCACCCTATCCACAGACGGCCAACATCACCTTCGGAACCCTAAGCAGGCTTCCAGAGGCCGATGAGAATCTGGAGCCTCGAGGTTGCGTCAAGCCGATACTCCACCCTTCCAACCTTGTCGGCCCATGCATCGACACCGGTGACTATGACTCAGAGCCCGTCAGAGAGCACATTGCCGGGCTGGCCGAGGGGCGACGATGGCAGGAAATCTGGCACATAGGCGACCGACTTCTCAGGGAGGTCAGCGTGCTCATCGACGCCGAGGACAAGATCTACATCGACATCGGGACCTCGGGCGAGGTCAAGATGGCTCCTCCAGAGGATGCCAAGGTGCCGTTTAAGCTCTGGATTCACAGCCACCCCCGTGATGCATACTGGAGCCCCACGGACAGGGATACCATTGCCTGTTACACCGGCTTGCTAGAGAAGGCCGCCGTTCTAGGGCATGACCACTACAAGATGACCTGCCACACCGAGTCACCCATCTCCTCGCTGGAGCCGGAAGGCCCACTCTCATCGTGGACATCGGAGCCGACCGTGCTCTACTCCGACGACCCGCAGACCCTGTCACGCAATGGCCGAGCTGAGGAGGACGAGGAATGAGCGAGGTCGACAGGTCCGAGGCCAAGGCCAGGCTAGACAGCCTGTTCGATGAGTCCAAGCAGAACAACGAAGGTGCCGGCATCCCGGAGATTGTCGAGGCCGTTCTCGGCGACGACGCCGACGAGGAGATTGCCGAACTGGTGCTGATGGCTATGGAGGATTCAGGTACCATCAGCAGCGAGGAGATTCTCGATGGCATCTTGAGGCTCCACGAGTGGCGCCTCAACCAGACATGATGCATTGCCACGCCGTAGGATTTATGGCGCCCCATCAGAAACTCCACGACGTCGGAGAAACCGGCGCAAACCACCTCGGTTGGCTACCTCTCTCCCTCACGGTTATAGGGCGTCTGCGCGCGGCCCAGACTCCCGGTGGCGAACGGCCGGGAAATGGGGTTCCGGAATACCGTTTGTTGCAATGTAAAAAGGTGAAAAAATGGTTTTCAGAACAAATAGAAACAATGACGAGATTAACGAGAATTGCCCCGATTGCGGCTCTAATGAGACCGAATCATATGATGGCTACATCTACTGCGTTTGTGGAGTTCAACTAGCCCAATCTGATTACGATCCGGGCTTCGTTCCCACCAACCCGAATCCTGTACTCGGTGAACCCGTCGAGTTAGGGTCCACCATGGGCCCCACTAGGGACAGGGACCTACGCAGGCTGGACAGGCTTAATCGTCGAGAGACGCGTGTGAAGCCTAAGTTCGTGGACGGCATCAAGCAGCAGCTGACGAATTCCCCGATAGGTGTAGAACTGTACAGGACCGCAGCCGACATCATAGACACAGCGAACTCCAAGGAGAAGCTTGGGATGATGCGCCGTTCGTTGAGGGGGACACGCCAGTTGTCCAAGGGAGATGCCAAGTCATACCGCCAACGACTCTTCGCAGCCGCTTCGATTGAAATTCTGCAGGACGCCGGCTACGAGACCCCAGTGGTGGTGGTCAAGCGACAGTGGTGTCTTGACAAGTACGACGTGAAGAAGTATAAGCGGATCCTGAAGAAGCTGGTCAAGGGCGAAGTCGATTGTCTTACCAACGCCGCCATACCTCCTGCAATAGCCCGACGCATTGCAATTATGCACCAGCTAACCACCTATCGCGATTACCTGATTGAACAAGAGGGCAGAGCGGTTGCAACCGCGGTCTTCGAGCAGGCAATCGAGATTGCAAGATCGTTTGGAGAACCGGTTCTAGAGGGAGACAACTGGGTCCACCCCAACGATCCCGGACAGCTAACCAACCGTCCAGCCAGTGTAGTAGCGGGCCGAGCCATTATGGCGGCCATGGATTCCCTAGGCATGCCGGATAGTAGCGTTTCCGAGCTGCACTCGAGGTATCCAGTAGACAACCTCGAGACCTTCATGGAGAGGCGTGGCTCGCAGGTCAGAGGAGACGATGTCGAAGAAGAGGCCTAGTTCAGCCTCTCGTTGGTTCCAGGCAGCAGCGCCCCGATACCGGGATTGTTCCTCTCGAAGAATGACCAAGCCGGGTTGGCCACCAGCCTGACGCGCTCATTGACGGTCAGTATCGGCTCGATTATCTCCGCGAACCCCTCGACTAGGTTGGCTAGGTTCTGAGGCCCCGTCCCAGTCCTGATGTAGATCCGCTGGTACCCGCGAACCCGCTCTTCATGAGGGTCCCGCTGCCACCCTGCCGCCTCGAGCATGCCATAGACCAACCTGCGCTCGAGCATGTCACGAGTGGCGAACTCGGTTTCACAGCCGTCGAACGTCAGGTTGGGCCGACCCTGTCTGATTGCGGTGAATGCGAGACGCTCTCCCAGGGGGAGCCTTAGCAGAACGCCCCAGAACCGTGGGAACAGCACCGTGTATCTCCGAGTCCTGTTCTCGGCTAGGTTGTTCCTAAGGCGAAACCTCAGGTTCTCGGCCTGACGGAACTCCGCAACCTGCGGGTCGACAGCCTGCCTCGGTCTGACTTCGCGGATGTAGTTGCGTAGCGTGTCGATGCGCTGCTGGGAATTCAGGTCATCGAGCAGGGACAGAATCACCGTGCTCAACGCGTCGCCTATGACCAGCCTGCGAAGCTGCGGGGTCTCGACGACGCATATCGGTGGTCTGTCTCGGTGCCAGGGCGGTACGCCACCCTCCGGGATGGCCGCCTGAGAGTGGCCGATGCCCCTGACCACGAATCTGGTGTTATGGCCGCCGACGCCGGGCGTGACTCGGTACATGGCACCGGAGCTGCCCCTGACTCGGAAGCCACCCGGCGAGGTCTCCAAGTCGATGTTGGGGTTGTCTGTGACTATCCCCCTGAGCATCTGGATGCCGTTTCTGTCCGGCCCCGATATCATCTCGATCTCGGTGTCCGTGAACAGGCTCTGCTGAATGCATCGGAGCCTCCGTTGGTGCTCGCTGTTCGGAGGTGCCAGGGCCCAGGTCACGACCTTCGCCCATACCTCCGGATGACTCTCGACCTCCAGCCGCCTCCAGCCGCCCGGCCTCCTGACGCGAAGCTGTAACCTGCCTTTCTTGATGAATAGGGCCGTGGGCACCACCATGTCGTCAAGGTCCCCGTTGAAGACCTGGCGATTATCGCCCCAGGCATCCATCCAAGAGGCCCCCTCGAACCATAGTTGGTTGTAATTCGGCAGGTCCGGCTGCCTTCTCCTGCCGAAGTAGCCGTACATCCGCGGATACGCCAGCGGACCGAGGTTCGGGCGTATCAGGGCCACGGGATGTATGGTGGTCTCCCTGCCGGCCCCGCGGTTGCGGCGGTCCGGGCCGCGAAACCTCTTGTTGGCCAGACTGACCGAGATTAACAGCTTCTTCCAATCGACATCCTCGAGCCCGCGTTTGCGCTTCAACAGCTTGCCGAGCCCGCGGTACGGAACCTCGACCGTAATACCGTCCAGAGTGAACCTGCCATCGGCCCAGGACAGGTGGCTGCCATCGGGCAGAATGCCACCTCTCTGCAGCCTCCTCAGCCTGTCCGTGTCGGCCTCGGCGATCGACCTCGAGGCCATCAGCTCGATGTCCTCGTCCTCGATTTCCCAGGGCGGGGGCGATCCGGAAATCCTGTCTATGGTATCGTAGGGACGAACTCTGGTCGACCAGTCCGCCTCCGGCGAGTCCATGCGACGTATGGCGCTCCAGATTCTATTCGGTCTGCTATCGGGATGGCCCAGTTCCCGTCTGACCTTCTCGACGGTCTGCCGGCCCTCAATCATGCTGGAGTCCTGACCGGTTATGTGGGGGACGACGATTTGGCAGAGGTCACACCAACTCTTAGTGCAGAATACTCCACAACCCCGACATTCTGACTCGCGGTAGTTCATCACTTCTATTCCTCCTGAAGTCGCTGCACATCCCTGCTGAGTCGCTCGAACGCCTCTCTTAGGGCTTGCAAATCACCTGGTGGTGGTAGTTCGAAGTCAAACGGTTCGGGTTCATCTTCGATAATCTCCTCGATATCTTCCTCCTCGATGTCCTCGTCGTACCAGCCCTCCGGCTCGTCCAGACCGATTTCGGCAAAATTTTCGCTAACCCTCTCCCACCACTCGAACACCGAATCGTCGTCCTTGCTCTGAGGGGTCGATTCGACGGCATGGAGTATAGCACCGATAGTGTGTATCATCTTGCGCGAGCCTAGGTCGTCCCTGAGGTGAAGCAGGTATGATGCGGCTATATCGCCGGACGGGACCTCGTTCGGGCCGCTGACATCGATGCATATCTGTATCCCATGGGCTCTGGCGGTCTCTAGGGCTTCCCAGTTTGGCACGACCTCCACCACGAACTTGACCTTTGACCAACTGGGAATCACTAGGTAGCCCAGTCCCGACCTGCCTCGGATCGGTATGCCGCTCGAGTTTCTAGTGTAGCGGACGGGCTCTAGGCTGGAGTCCTCGCCGAAGCTCTCTATGGCGCTTCTCAGCATCTTGGTCGAGAGCAATTGACGAGCGGAGGGCCGCCAGTCCCCGTTCTCGCTGCTCCAGCACCAGAAGACGTAGCTCAGTCTCTCGGCACCGGGCGAGCCGGGCGGCTCCAACGCCCAGGAGACGAGGACCCGCCAGACCTTCGGGTCGATGGTGATGGGAATGGGATGGGGCCTGCCATCACGAAGCACCAGCAGGTGCAGCTTGTAATCGACCACCACCAATCTCGGAGCAACCATCGAGTTGAACAACTCGCCAATCCTCTCGTCATCCTCCATCACCTCCAGCCAAGCCTCCGAGGGATGTCCTCCAATCTCTCGCATCTTGTCCCTGTTCTCTCGAGCGATGAACCCGATTGAGGTGACCTCATCAGGACTCTCGTCGCACTGGAGACCAGTCCATTCGAAGTAGGGATGGGGCGAGGAGCCACGAATGGCCTGGGACATCAGCAGATTGGGGGAATCGAAGCCAGCCCAGCCCTCTCTGCCCATCCAAGGCCCCCATTGCTCCTCCTCCATCGGTGTCAACCAGCGAGTCACGCATGACACGGCGATGAGGAACGAGTCCCATTCCGACACAGCCGCTCTGCGGTTGGGGTTCGACAGCCAGACAGCGATGTCGTGCAGTGGCAGTTGACGAGGTAACTCTACTCCATCGATGGTATGGGTCCCATCGTCTTCGATCATTAGAAAACTCTCTCCAGGTAGGGGCATCAGGCAGGAGTAGGGTTTGCCTTGAGCATTCATCGCACGTAGCAGGTCCGCCCACAGCTCACACGACTCAACACTCCAACTCGGAGCCGGCCCTGGACGAGTCTTGAACGGCCTCGGGAGAGTCCTCGAGAAGTTCATCACATTGACTAGACCCGCGATTCTCTGCTCTTGGCTCAGCCCCCTGTGAGGACCCAGTGCAGAGTTCATAAGTGCTCTACCTTCGTCTGTTGGAAGTTGACTGTCGAGCATGCCGAAGAATGGCCTAATCAGCGCCGAGCATCCCGAGCACTTACTCGTCTGGCCGCTGATTGTGGCCCCGCAGAAGTCGCAATAGCCTGACATGCCGAAGGCAATGGAATCGCGGGTTATTTGAAGGAACCAAGAATTTCTCCCTCTGCCTCGTCCGGGTCAGGGTTCAAGACCCCAAACTCCTACGAAGATGCGATGAGTCAATCCTGCCCCAGAGACGGCTCCGCACTGGTCCCTCCTGAGGACTCGGACAGGTCCACATTTGCACGCCACGGAATCCACCATTGCAACGAATGCTCTGGCATGCTGCTCAACGCGGGCGCTGCCATGTCGACAATCTCGCAGGACAAACTGAACCAGATGCACTTGGCATTCGAGCATGATGGCTCAGAGACCGATCTCGACTGCCCGCTGTGCGATTCGCACATGCGGATTCGAGAAATCGTGTTCTCTAGGATCGATGGCACCGATATGGAACCAATCGAGATAGACGGGTGCCCGTCGTGCAGTTCGTTCTGGTTCGACGCCGGAGAGTTGCAGAAGATATCCCCGCCGGAGAACGGGAATGACGCACACAGGGAGGCCAACGCACTCTCCATAGTCATGGAGATGCTGTTCCACCTGCCGTTCGTGATTGTCTGATCACAGGTAGCCGCTGTACAGCAAACCGGCGAAAACGAACATCAGGACCCCCATCGCCGCATCTATCCTGCGCGCCTGGGCACGCAGTTTCGAGACCCCGTCACCACGGGTCAGAATCGTTGCCACCGTGACGTACCAGGTTCCGTCTATGGCCATGCCCAGAAGCCCCATCCCGAACAGGGTCTCGGTGCTGATGTCGGCCTCGATGAAGGGTGTGTACAATGCCAACATCCAAGCTAGGATTTTGGGGTTGAGTAATGCTATCGCGAAGCCCTGAGCGAACCCAGCACGGTCCGAAGGACCGTGGCTGCCAGTATCCGAGGACTCGTACGGTGCCCCCCTGGAAGACTTCAGGAAGTTGTATCCGAGCCAAAGTAACAGACCAATCCCGCCCCACTTCAGTATCAACTCGGTGGATTCGTGGAGTGTCAGCGCGGTGGCAATTCCTGCAGCGGCCAGGAATGCGTAGATTCCGAATCCGATACCGTGCCCGATACCGGTCATCACGCCTTGGCGCCGACCTCCCACCATGGTGTTGCGCAGGACCACCGCGAGGCTCGGGCCGGGGCTCATCGCACCTAGCACAAACACGGTGGCAAGAGCCACCCAGGCCTCGGGGGTCATCGAACCACCGTCTATGCGTCAGCGTACATCGCTTCGATATCGGCGGCCCAGTTCTCGCGGATTTGCTTCCTGCGAATCTTCAGCGTCGGCGTCAACTCGCCGTGGTCAACGCTGAGGTCACGGGGCAACACTGTGAACTTCTTGACCTGCTCGGGGTTGCTGAACTTCTGGTTCAACCTCGCCACTGCAGCACCGAGCTCGTTATGCGCAGCACTCCCCACTGCGGTGTACTCGGACAGGTCGTGGCCCAATTCAGCCAACTTGGCCAACTGCTCGCCCGGGTCCTTGGGGACCTCGGTGGCCCCGTCGAGGCCGTGGACGTCACGCAGGATCGCTCCGACGTCAAGGGTGAGAAGAGCGCTGCAGTACTTCCGGTTGTCTCCAATCAGCATGCACTGCGAGACCATCGGGATGCTCTTCATCGTCTCCTCTATCACTAGGGGTGCGATGTTCTTGCCAGCCGAGGAGACGTAGATCTCCTTGAGCCGCCCGGTAACGTAGACGTAGCCGTCCGAATCAATCCTACCGAGGTCGCCGGACTTGAGCCAGCCGTCCTCGGTCATCGTCTCGGCGGTGGCCTCCGGGTCGCGGTAGTAGCCAGCCATGATGTGGCGTCCGTTGAACTGGATCTCGCCATCCCCGTTCTCGTTAGGCTTGTCGATTCTGAGACCGCTTCCCTCGAAGGGCTTGCCTACACTACCAATCCTGTTGTTGTTGTCATAGTTTAGAGTCGCACCAGCAGTGGTCTCAGTCATACCGTAGCCCTCGTAGAGGGGCACGCCGAGCTTGTGGAACAGGTGCAGGATATCTTGGTTTATGGGAGCGGCACCTGTGATGGCGTACTTGACATTGGACATTCCAATCTTCGCCTTCGCCTTGTTCTTGATGATACCACCAATGCCCGGGAGACTTAGCAAAAATGCGGGAGGGAGGCCGGCTACAAGGTTGCTGTACACCTTCTCGTAGATTCTAGGAACTCCAATGAACAGGTGAGGCTGAACCTCCTTGCAGTAGTCAATCGAGTGTAGAGGATTGTCGACTACGCGCATGTGGATTGCATCTCTAATCCACAGATGGTTATCAGCGACTTGGCCGAACACGTGGGCGCATGGCAGCCATGAGACGTACCCGTCGCCCTGGTCGTAAGTGGTAATCTTGTGTACGCACTCCAACTCGTAGTCGAAGTTGTCGTGAGTCAGGACCACGCCCTTCGGGTTACCGGTGGTGCCTGAGGTGTAGATCAGCGCGGCGGTGTCGGACGGCTTGATGCTCGCGATGCGGTCCATCACAGCCGACTCGGGGATATCGGCACCCCTAGACATGAAGTCGGTCCAGGTCACGGCGCTCGAGTGGTCGATAGCATCCATCCCGGCCATCGAGACCACTGTCTCAACCTTGTCGAGCGACCCCATCGTGGCTTGCAGCCTGTGAGTACACATCTTACTCGGGTCGCCCCCGTCCATCGGGTTGGTCCCGACGAACACCACCTTGGAGTCGGAGTTGCCTACGACCCACTCCACCTCCTCGGGTGAGCAGGTGTGGTAGACGCCGACGGCGGCACCGTTGCACATATTGGCAGCGGCGTACGCGGCGTACCACTCCATTCGGTTGTACGAATAGATACTCAGATTGTCACCAGCTTGGAATCCCATCGCCATCAGGGATCTGGCGACCCCCATTGTGGTGGCGCAGAACTCCGACCAGGTCATACTGACCCAGTTTCCATTCGCGTCCTTCCAGGATATGGCGCTCTCGTTGGCGTATTTCTCGGCGTTTGATATCAGGTACTCGGGCGTGGTCATCGCTGACATGGATTACCACAGAACGTCTGCCGGCTTAACTTTTTACTAGCCTCAGAGGGGCTATTTTACGGACACTTAGGGTAGCACTGCTCTAACGTTGGCCCGCCAGTCGGCGCCGCCGTTGCGGTTGGCCAACGGCGAGGCTGGAGATGGGTGCCAGCAGCCTACGACCTCGACCGATCCCCCTCCGAGGGCAGCTCTGGCGCGCGACTCAGCGAACTTACCTACACCAATCACCCGCTCGGCGTCGAGGACTGACACGACCTCGTGCAGGTGCTGGTCGCAACGCTCTAACAGGGCTTGCGCAGTAGATCCGCCAACCTTGTCGGGGGTGATGTTCGCAGCCCTCGGGCCCGAGAACAGCATGAGAGGGCAGTGGTTGACTAGGAACACGCTGCTGGCGATGGTGTCGGCATTGCCGTAGTGCTCCGCCAACAGCCCCCACAGACGGGTCCCAGAGACCTCCTCACGGGGGTAGTCGAGGCCGACCACGGGGCGCCTCGGGTCGGCGGCCTCGGGCTCGTTCACTGGGATGTCGGTGATTCCCAGCAGTTCGCGGACCACCGAAGTCGCAGCGAACGGGATCCCCATCTGCCCCATGCCGTGAGGGCCGGGATTCATCCCTAGTACGACCGTCCGCGCACCTCCCCCTCCCATGCGCGCGAGGTAGGCCTCGTGCACGTCCCAGGCGTACTCTAGCGGGTTGTAGCAGACATCGACGCTGCCCTCGGAGACGAGCCTGCTGCCAATCGGACCGACATCGTCACGCAGGCTCGCAGCAGCGTGGATTAGATGCTCCACGACCATCTTATCACTGCTTCACGTCTGCTACTGTGGCGCCTGATAGGGAGAGCAGGTCCTCGGGAGTGATTGGGAACACGGTCTGGGCGGTCCCTCCCGCCCCCCATACCAAGTTGTACTGCATGAGGTCCTCGTCCATCAGCACGGTGCACGGTCTGAGATGGCCGAAGGGCGGGACACCCCCGGGGGCGTACCCTGTGTTCTCGATGATGTACTCGGCATCGGTCATGCTGGGCTTGTAGCCGAGCAGTCGCTTCAGTTTGCGCTTGCGCTCGACGCGGTTGGCACCCGAGGTGATCACCACAACCGCCCCGTCCTGGCCAGCGAAGACGATTGACTTGGCGATGTGCGCCACGTCGCAGCCGAGTTGATTGGCTGCGTCCTGAGATGTCCGAGTCCCCTCCGCATAGAGCCGAGCCTCCGGCTCATAGCCCATCTTGGCGCACTCGGAGAGCCATGTCTCGTGTCCGTCCATGACTCATCATGAGGGCCACCCGACTTCATCGTTAGGGAGTCCATTGAAGCGAGCGACCTCGTCGCATCGGCATGGATTGGCTGCTCAGGCCGGATACGGTCAGCAAGAGCATTCGCGCCGCCGTTCTGGCGCAGGTCGCAACGCTCCTAGTCTGTTACACGATATGGGTGTGGGAGGGCTGTGACCACTTCATGCCGTTCATCTCCGATACCGATACCCATCCCTCCTCGGGAGTCCCCTTCACCATCGGCTTCACCCTGTCCGGCCTGCTGCTCACCACGCTGGCATGGCAGATGTTCCGCCTCAGGTCGGAATGGATTGAATCCAAGCCGATTGGGTCGAGGGCGAGGGTCCTGAACACCTGGTCGGCGATTTTCGGGGCAATCGCGGGCCTGTTCATCGTATGGCTCGCCTACACGCCGTGGGACGAGGATCTCGCGCTCCACCTCCTGCAGGCCAGGGTAATCTTCGGTGGCTCAATCCTCTGGGCGGTCCTATCTACGATGCTGGCCAGCGAGATGGCTTCGCTGGACGGCCGATTTCAAGGGGTTCTGAGGGCCCGTCGTGACAGGACGACCCTCACGGTAATGAGCTGCGTTCTGATGGGTCTGAGCGTGTTGCGATTCACCGGGTTCAGCGATGCCGCTGCACTCAACTTGGAGGACTTCGAGGCCTACGTCGATACGGTCGAGGCCTGTACCGACCTGCACATCTCCAGCATGTCGATGGCCGCGCTCTTCGAGTGGGCAATGGTACTGGGCCTCATCGGCGTTCTCGAGACCGGTATCCGAGAGGTCTCGCTGCTGACCTCGCACGAATCCGATGAGTAATCGTCATCAGCATCGCACATCGCGCGCTGGCTATGTGGTGGCCAATCGGGCCGTATGGCACGATGATGCTGGTAATCCTGCTAAGCACCATTCCGCTGAGGAACTTGCTGACCCGGGATGAGCCGGAAAAGCGACTGAGACTATCAGAGCTGCCAGCCGAGATTAGGGCCAAGGGGTACCATTGGCACATCTCCCTTTACGTGGTGATGTACGTGTACAAGTTCCTGATCGACCAGCACAATGAGCCGATGAAGCCTAGGGTCGGGGGGTACACGCACTGGGTGCACGAGCTCGAGGGCGAGTTCACTCTGTGGGCGCAGGAGGCATTCCGCCACGACCTTCTCACCGATGTCCTGTCCTTCCACTACCTGTTCGTTTACCTGTTCATCATCTGGTTCTCGCCGATGTACTTCATCCTAGTCCGAGATCACGAGTTGGCTGACAAGGCCGCTCTCAATTACGGCCTGATATATGTCCTCGCAGTCCCGCTCTACTTGTTTTTCAACGTGGAAGTGACGTCTTCGTACATCCCGGGTATGGACGCACTGCTTTACCACGACAGCTGGTACCTTGAGTTCGTCACGAACAACGACCCGATGGATAATGGAATACCCAGTCTGCACTTCGGCCTCCCTGTGGGTCTGCTGATACTCAACAGGCTGCACTGCCGAGACAAGGGCATTGACATCCGCGAGTGGAGGCACCGTGAGTTCGACCTCTTTGTGATAGCGAACTGCGTCGTCTACCTGTTCAGCATCCAGTACCTCGGCATACACTGGATAGTTGACGCCATCCCGGGCATCATCCTCGCCATCGTCTGTGCGCTCTTCGTCCACGATTGGCAGCCACGCATCCGCACCCGCCCCGAGAACGGCTGGGAGTCGCTGATACCCGAGAAGCGTCAACTGACCACAGCAGCTGTATTTGCACTGCTATGCACTGCTGCACTAGCCATGGTTGCAGTCGACGGACCGGGAAACGATGAGGATATTCCGAACATGCGACTAGGTCCCGACGACGTCAACATTGACACGATTGAGGTGCACAGTCTGTGGGACGCCGTAGGAGTGGAAGTCAGCAACGTAGGCGAACACAGCGTACACGCGATTATCCTGCATCGCAGCCTAGTCGTCGAGCACGTCGACAGAGGAACCGTGGATTGGGAGTCGATTGTCAGCTCGCTACCCTCCGCCGAATTTCAGGACATGGTCATCGATCCGGGAATAAGCTGGCAAACCGAGGTCTCCACCCCCTCTGTCTTCGACACTCATCTAATCCTAGTCAAACCCGCGTTTGATGGCGAGTATTCAGAAGTCAGAGTAACGATGCACTACGTCGACGACGAACTCATCTGGAGCGCCATGCTGCTGTCGATTCCAGCCTTCCTGATTGCAGGCCTAGTGCTGGCGCAGGCAATCGGCTCAGAGGACGAAGTGGGCGAACAGGCCGCCGATGAAGAGGCCTGAAACCGCACCCAGACCAATCCAGGTGCCGACCCGGAAGGCAGGGAAGCCACGCCTCCAGACATACATCGACTGGAAGATCCAGAACAGGATGACTGGGACGAACCAGACGAAGAAGATTAGTTGCGGTAGGAACGCCAGCAGCATCCCGGCGTTCGCGCCCGCAATCAGTTCCTTGCTGCCACCAGCAGGCTCCGGAGCGTAATACAGCAGCGCACTCATCACAACCAGTACCGCGAACGGTGTGGCAAGCTCCCAGTCGAACAGCCTCGGAATCCCATCGACTAGGTGCGGTAAGCAAGCTAGGGAGAATCCAACTAGGCTCGGCACGGCGACGGGCCACAGCGGCGCCTCCTCCCACTTCACACCAATGCGGCTTGGAGCACCTCCATGAAGACTGCTAATTGACACCGATAGGTTTTCTTTAGTTTTCTCGACCTCAGGCAAACATGGCGAAGGGAGAGATAGTGCTCGGATGCCTCGCTCCGCACCCCCCTCACGTGGTCTACGCGGAGAACCCAGAGCAGAATGAGCCGTTCTCCGAAGGAGGCTGGGAGGCCCTGCGTTGGGGCTACCACCGACTGGCGCGCAAGCTGAAGGGCATCGACTACGACTGTATCGTGGTCCTGACACCGCACTGGATGACATATGTCGGAACTCACTTCCTCGGGCTGGAACGCTTCCAGAACATCAGCGTCGATCCGATATTCCCTAACCTGTTCAGATACCACCACGACATACAGGTCGACGTCGAACTTGCCGAGGCCATGCACGATGCTGCTGCCGAGGCTGGAATCATAACCAAGATGATGCGAAACCCGGACTTCAGGGTGGACTACGGCACCATAGTCAGCTGCCACATGCTCAACCCTGAGTGGTCGAAGCCAATTGTGACAATCAGCAGCAACCGCTCGACGCATTACTACTCGAACGAGGTGATGAACGAACAGGCAGCCGCACTAGGTGAGGCTGTGATGAAAGCAATCGAGGCAAGTGGCAAGAGGGTCGTGCTGGTCGCCAGTCACTCTCTCTCCCACAGACACTTCGTCACTGAAGCTCCGCTGCCGGAGGACATGTCGCGCGAGCACATCTACAATCACAGCCAGTACGTCTGGGACATGAAAATAGTACAGATGCTCCGAGAGGGCAAGACGAAGGAAGTAGTCGAAATTCTACCTGAGATGATTGAGCAGACCATGGCCGAGGCCGAGGGCGGTGGACTCAGTTGGATGATGGCCGCTATGGGCTACCCTGACTACCCTGCTGAAATCTACGGTTACCAGTCGGTCATCGGAACCGGCAACGCAATCGCGGCCTGGGATCCCAATGAGGCCACGCGTGAGATTGTGCTCTGAGGTGATTGAATGAGCGAAGAGCCCGAAATCGTACTCGGATTCTACGTCCCTCCTCACCCCCACCCCCTGCTCGCACCTGAGCAGAACGAGGGCTGGGGCAGGTTGCGCGAAGCCTTCGACACCTGCCGCCAGCGTATCGAGGAGACAGACGCCGACCTGTTGCTGATCTACTCGACGGTCTGGCCCAGCATCGTCGGACATCAAATCCAGGCACATCCGAAGCCGGTATTCACCCATGTAGACGACGACTTCCACTTCCTCGGAAGCATGCCTTACGAATTCAGAATGGACTCCGAGTACGCTGAGAAGTTCAAGGACTCGTGTGAGGCGCGTGGCCTGCACGCGCGTACCGTTGCCTACGACGGATTCCCAATAGACACCGGCTCGGTCGTAGCACTCAAGCTGCTCAACCCCGACAACCGGATACCCGCCTGCATCGTCTCGAGCAACGTGTACTCAAACCGCGCCGAGCAGATAGTGCTCGGCAAGGCGGCCCGCGATGCGATGTCCGAGTTGGGCAAGAAGGTCGTAGTGGTGGTGGTGGCAAGCCTGTCCAACAGGATGTTCACTGAGCACATCGACCCCTCTGATGACAGAATACACTCCGCCAAGGACGACGAGTGGAATCGCAAGATACTGGAGTTCTTCGACGACGGGAGACTCGAGGATATCAGCCAACTGAGCCGCGACATCCACGGCCAGATTAGGGTCAGCAAGGTGGTGGCCTACAAGCCTGCATGGTGGATGGCCGCCACGATGGGCCAGCACAACAACTACGACGGCGAGGTGCTGGCCTACGAGGCCCTCCACGGAGCTGGCGGGGCAGTCATACAGCTGACACCGGCCAAGGGCGGGGTCGGCGACAAGGAGTTCGACGAGGACGACGTGGAGTACTACCACGGTGACCGCAGCGTACTGGACAAGGGGATGCTGTGATGTCCGAGGACGGCCCATTCATCACTGACGCTGGCCCCTCAGCGGTCGGAGCATACCCTCACCTGCACAGGGTCGGCGATCTGCTGTTCATCAGCGGCATGGGTCCGCGAACACCCGAGACCAACGAGATTCCCGGGGGACCGATCAAGGACGAGGATGGGAACCCGCTGGACTACGACATCCGAGCGCAGACCCACTCGGTCATCAACAACGTCAGACTCATCCTCGAGGCGCACGGCTCGAGCCTCGACGACGTAGTGGACGTACTGGTCTTCCTCGTGGACATGGAGCGCGACTTCCCTGGCTACAACGAGGTCTACGCGGAGTACTTCGCTGACGTCCTGCCTGCTCGCACCACAGTCTCTGTGGAGGCCCTTCCAACCTCTATCGCAATCGAGCTAAAGGTCATCGCCAAGGCCTGATGCCGGGGAAAGATTAGTCACCCTTGACCACCACTAAGATTCGTGAAAGTAGTCAATTGCAGGCACGTTGGGCCAAGCGGAACGACCTGCCGGAGAGTCGCATACAACCGTCTCTACTACTGCAGAGGCCACCGTGATTTGTACCCAGATGCAGAACCTAGGGCCGATGCTTTAACTCTGCCCGAAACTGAACAAACAGACAAAATTTCAGAACCGGCAGAGCTCGAAGAAGAATACGAACCAACGGACTGGGATGAGGTACAGGAGGAGGAGGGCTGGTGGGACGCGGCACTCCCAGAGGCCACCCCGGAGGAGAAGAAGAAGGAGGCCCTTGCCAACGCGGAGGTTGCAGAACGCTCATTGAAGGCCGAGGAAATCTACACGGTCTCATCACTCGGAGGGGAAGTCACCGATGAGATGTTCGGCAGGGACTTGTCTGGTTCGATAATTGCAAAGGCCATGGGGGCAGTCGGTCTTGTGTTACTTCTTCCATTTGTTCCAGTGATGTTAACGGGAGTCCTAGGAGGAAATGGGTTGGAATTAGGTGCCCCCGCTGTCGCCCCGCTGATGGAAGGCCTTTGGAAACCACCGATTTTCGCGGGCGCCATCTTGTTTGGCTCGCTCATAGGTTTCTCCGACTTCCGGGAGCGCACTAACGCCCTCAAAAGGGGAAAAGCCGATTTCATAGCCAGTCAGGAAGATACCTGATTCTCTATGTCCTCGGAAGCGCACCAAGCCGGCGCTATCAGCGGGTTGCACCGACTTGGCGTGCCGTTGGGTATCGCGATCCAGTAGTCCATTCCGTCTACAGGTCCTGGGTAGTCGGTCGAGATCATGTGGGCCCCTACAGCGAGCGCGGCCTCGAATCTGGTGGTGTCGTTGTTGTCCGGCTCCTCGCCCCCACTGTCCGCTCTGGTGCGGACGATGTAGCCCTCATTGACCAGCTGCGCTATCTGTTCCCCGTTGCCAATCGGGTCAGTCAGTGAGAAGATAGCCGCCTCGCCAGTGCCCTCGTCAGAGAGCGTGAACATCAGCGCCCCTGTCAGGCCGGGGTGGTCATCGAGGTAGAGGTCCCGCATGTCCCCTCTCGCCAGCAGCACGAAGATGGCCTTGCCACGGCTCTCCTCGAGCAGCGGCCAGCCGTCGTTCAAGACCGCCTCGTTGAGAGTGGGCCACTCACCGCGCACGTCGTCCGGGGCGATGGTCCGGTTCCTCGGCCAGAACTCGGCGATCTCGTCCTCGATGTCCTGCAGGATTCCTGAAAGCTCCACTGTGGTGGTGATGTCGACTGCCTGCTCGGGCCAGTCCTTGGGCTCAATCCAGATCATCAGCGGATGGTGCTGCTCGTTGGCCTCCGACCATGCCAGAAGGGTCTCGAGGCAGTTCTGGAAGGTCGGGCATGTGGTGCCCGAGTCGTACTGGTTGTGGTACACTCTGAGCCCCTCCCTGACATCCCACCACACGTCGATCTCGAACTGCCGCACCCCGAGTTCCGAGGCCTGCACATCGAGCGGCTCGTGGGTGTACATGTACTCGCGGGTCGGTGAGACGATGGGCTCGATGTGGTACGAGTTGTGAGTCCCCTCCATCTGAATGTGGTTGATTCTCAACGGCTCCTTCTCCTCCTCGTCTCCAAACAACCCGCCCTCGCCCCCGATACCGAAGCAGCCGCTCAGGGGGGCGAGCAGCAGCATGACTGCCAGAAAACCTTGGAGGACCCTCATTTTCACGTTCCGAGTAGGACTGCCAAGCAAGAAGGATTCGGCGGGAGAACCTTCAACAACGGTCTTGATTCGGACAAACCATGCGACCAGTAGGTCCTAAGGACCTAGCAGGCATAGTACTGACTCCCATAGAAACGGTTTCTGACACGCTGGAGCGCAAACTCGGGCTGATTTCGGTCGTCGTGATATCGCTGTCCGCGATGATTGGCAGCGGGCTGTTCGTCCTGCCCGCACTGGCCTACGATATGGTCGGCGGAGGAGCCTGGCTGGCGTACGTTCTGGCGGCCCTCGTTGTGATTCCCGGGGCGCTGAACAAGAGCGAGCTGGCTTCAGCCATGCCGACCTCGGGCGGTTCCTATGTCTACATCGAGAGAGTCTTCGGTCCGATGTTCGGAACCATGACCGGACTTGCCCTGTGGGCGTCATTCCTGCTCAAGGCAGCATTCGCTTTGATTGGCTTCTCCGCCTACCTGATGTTCATCCAGAGCTATCTGGGTACCGAGGTCACGAGCGTCCAGGCCGCTCTCGGGATGCTGGTCCTGATTAGCCTAATCAACATCTTAGGGGTGAAGCGAATCAAGTCGGTGCAGACCCCGGTCGTCGCCCTCTCGATACTGATGCTGGTTGGACTGACCGTCTGGGCCATTCTAAACGGCGACGCTGACTACTCTAGGGCCAGGCCCACCCTCGAGACCACGGAGGACTGGGTGACCATGGGAGAGGCCGCGGCCCTGGTCCTGGTCTCTTACGCCGGCGTGACCAAGGTGGCTGCAATCGGTGGCGAGATTAAGAATCCAGGTAAGAATCTGCCCAGCGGCATCATGTCATCCCTGATCATTGGCACGGTGCTCTACGCCGCGCTCGTAGCAACGATGGCCGCTGTCATCCCTCCCGAGTCGTTCTTCGACTCCCACGGCCACCCTATCGAGGATCCGGTCAGGGTCTTCGCAGAGATCGTGGGAGGCAGTTCCGTGGCCCTGTTCGCGGCCGTCGTCGCAATTCTGACCATGACCTCGATGTCGCTAGCCGGGATACTGGCCGCCTCCCGTTACCTGTTCGCGATGTCGAGGGACAGCCTGCTGCCCGCCTCGCTCGAGGATCTGCACCAGAAGTACGACACCCCCCACGTCGCGATCATCATCACCGGTCTCGCGATGGCGTGGGCACTGGTGTCCATCGACGTGCACCAGGTCGCAGAGTTCGCCAGCGGGTTCCAGATAATGGCATACATGCTGATGTGTGTCAGCGTGCTTGTGATGCGGAAGGCGACTAGGTCGCACGCCTGGTACCAGCCTGAGTACCGCGCCCCACTACACCCTTTTCTACAGGTATTCGGGATTCTTACAGGAGGCTCACTACTCTACTTCATGGGCATCGAGGCAGTCATTGGAGCAGCTGCGGCAGGAGCGGTCGGCTGGGTGATATACGTAGGCTACGGCAAGAGACACATCAGCCAGAGGATATCTCCTTGGGAGACCTTCCGCCTGATGAACTCGGCCCCTGAGAGGGCCGAGGAGAGACGGCGAACTGCCGCCTTCTTCGCAGCCGACACTTGGGGCAACAAACTGCTCACCCTCAGGCAGTTCACCTCCGCGGTAGACGCCCTAGGGATGAGGGCCGACGACTCAGACAAGCTCCGCGTCTACTTCCACGCAGCGGATGATAACGGAGACGGGCTGATTCACCTCGAGCAGTACCTGATGGCCCTCGAGACTATGGCCTCGGACGAGGAATAAGCAGGCGAGTGGTTGAAGGCATCGATAGCCCTCCCCTCACTCCCGGAGGGAGTGTCGTGGTTTCCAGTCGAGCCAAGAAGGTCACCACCCAGACCCTGCTGAAGATGAAGCAGTCTGGCGAGAAGATAGCCATGCTCACCGCCTACGACTACTCGTTGGCTCGCCTAGTGGACGGCGCTGGCATAGACGTCATCCTGGTCGGCGACTCGGCATCCAACGTGATGGCTGGGAACGAGACCACCGTGCCTATCACCCTCGACCAGATGATCTACCACGCCCAGTGCGTAATCAACGGTGTCGACAGGGCGCTTGTGGTCGTCGACATGCCGTTCGGCTCGTACCAAGGTGACTCCAAGACCGCACTCGACTCTGCCATCCGCATCATGAAGGAGTCCGGCGGGCACGCCGTCAAGCTCGAGGGCGGGGCCGAGGTCTGCGAGTCAGTCAAGCGCATCGTGGAGGCAGGCATCCCGGTGATGGGTCACCTAGGGCTCACCCCGCAGTCGATTTACAAGTTCGGGACCTACTCGGTCAGGGCCAAGGAGGAGGCCGAGGCTGCAAGGCTAATCGAGGACTCCAAGGCGCTCGAGGAGGCAGGATGCTTCTCGGTGGTTTTCGAGAAGATTCCATCCGAGCTGGCCAAGCAGGCCAGCGAGTCGCTGACGATTCCCACCATCGGCATTGGGGCCGGCCCGGACTGCGACGGCCAGGTCCTCGTGCTGCACGACATGCTTGGCATCACCAAGGACTTCTCACCGAGATTCTTGAGAAGGTACGCCGACCTCGGGGGGGCCGCCGAGGCAGCGGTCTCACAGTATGTGGCGGACGTGCGCAGCCAGGACTTCCCGAACGAGGAAGAGAGGTATTGAGCAGGGGCGCGACGCGCTCCTCACAACATTCAAGGACACTCGCATCAGGATGAGGAAGGACTGTCATGAGCGAGTTGTGGGTAGAACGCCATCGTCCACAGACCGTGGGCGACATCAAGGGCCAGCGCGCAGTGGTGGACCGCCTCAAGGCGTACGCCGAGATGCGCACCTTCCCGCACCTGCTCTTCGCCGGTCCCCCGGGCACTGGCAAGACGACTGCGGCCCTTGCCCTGACCCGTGACGTGTTCGGCGAGGACTACCGGGTCAACCTGCTCGAGATGAACGCCAGTGACGAGCGCAAGCTCGAGTCAATCCGTACCAAGGTCAAGGGGTTCGCCAAGACCGCGCCTTCCCCCGGTACCACGTTCAAGGTCATCTTCCTCGACGAGGCCGACGCCCTGACACCCGACGCTCAGGGAGCGCTGCGCCGGATAATGGAGCAGAACTCGCAGACCTGCAGGTTCATCCTGTCTTGCAACTACTCGTCGAAGGTCATCGAGCCCATTCAGTCACGCTGCGCGGTGTTCCGCTTCCGCCCGCTGGCCGAGGACCAGATCCTCGAGATGGTTACCTCAGTGGCCGCCTCGGAAGGCATCAGCCTCGACGACGAGGCCGCCGAAGCGATAGCCCACGTCAGCCTCGGCGATCTGCGCAAAGCCATCACCTCGCTGCAGGTGGCAGCCTCCCTCGACTCCAACGTCACCCGCGACCTAGTCTACGAGACCACCGCGACCGCCCCGCCCGAGGAGCTGCACGGCTACATCCTCGCCTGCAAGGAGGACGGCTTCCAGCCGGCCCGGCGTAGGCTCAAGGACCTGCTCGACCGCTTCGGACTGGCCGGCACCGACATGGTCAACCAGATGCATCGGGAGCTCGGCACGGCATCGTTCCTCGACGAGGCGCAGAAGCTAGCGGTCACCGAGGCGATGGCCGAGTGCGACTTCAGGATGGTCGAGGGCGGCGGCGAGGCGCTGCAGTTGGATGCGATGACGGCGAGGATCTGCTCGCTCATCGGCTCCTAGACAACCCTGACGACGTTGATGGTGTAGACCGCCTCCCAGGTGTTTTCCCACGGGTCGCCTTCCTCGCTCAGCGAGATACGGACCTCGTAGTCGCCCAGCTGCATATCGGAGATTTCCCAAGCGAGCCCTATGTCGTCAGCCCTCGAGGCTATCTTGGGACCGAGCTCGTCCTTGGTCAGCAGGCCCTTGCTGTTGCCCCGCGTCCAGTTGCCATCGACCTCGTCGAAGCGCTGCTGGGCCTCGTCCAATTCGCCTACCGGTCCAGCCGAGAGAGTGGCAATCATATCGCCGCGGTACCAGATGGTGGCGGCCATCATCGCCGTCTCGGCATCCACGTTGTCGCGCACGCCCATCCCGAGGACGACATCGATGGTGTCTTGGTTGGTCTCGATGTAGTAGGTCCCCCCGCTCCATCTGGTATCGACGACGGCTTCGTTGGTCTCGATGTCGAGCCCGCCGGACAAGGTGGGAGCGGCGATGTCTGCGAGCGGCGGGTTCGCTAGGATGAACGAGAGGGCGAGGAAGGAGAAGAAGTAGAGAAAGCTCGCACGGAACCAGTTGCCCATGGTGAAGAGCTCGTAGTACTCGCTGGGGATGAGTATCTTGTGGATCGAGGGGATGACGGAGATGAGCAGCATCGGCAGCAGCCACAGCACTCTGGTGGGCCCGGTCAGGGTGTCCATGAACACATAGCGCATGAACAGACAGACAGACAGCCCGAAGATGATGACTATCCACATCGAGTATGCTTCAGCCGTCTCCTTCTTGGCGGTGGCAGCAGGGTCGAAGGGCTCCATAACGCGGTCATCCTTCTCCTTCTGCTTGTCCTCATCGCTCTTCTTGCGCCGCTTGCCCCCTCCGTAGGCGCTCGCGCGCATCGCACTGTCGACATCGACCATGGAATCCAGTCACTGGCGGGAGCGGTTCGCAAATCAACCCTGCGTGTGCGCAGCCGTGCAGATTCGGACCAAAATTAGGTGAGAACGCTCAAAAATGGATTCCCGGCTCGCAGCGCTACCGCCTCATTGGTGTAGTTGGTAGCACGCCAGTCTCATAAGCTGGAGGTCGTCGGTTCAAATCCGTCATGAGGCACCACTCAATCTTGACCAATCAGTTGGTAGTCATCACTGATAGGGGTCGCACCGGTCTCGCTCAGGATGAGCTTGCCATCCTTGAAGCGATTGAAGGTCAGCACGGCTTCTGAAGTCGAGCCGTTGGCGAAGTGGGCGATTCCGTGCTCGATTCCGATCTCGTCATTCTCGAACAGGATGCGATGGTTCTCCATGGTCACTCCACCACTGCCTGAGATGGCGATCATGTCGCTCTTGCCCATCACCATTCCACCAACATGTGGAATGAACTGATAGTCGTCATGGATCAGGTCTTCTAGGGTCTCGGCATCTCCGGATTCGAATGCGGCTTGTATTGCGGCTACTTTGCTCATGATATCACTCCACATTGACTACTGGGATCAGGTTGTAATAGATGACGAATCTGTACTCTCCATCGAAATCCATTTCCATATAGTTATTCCCCATTAGTGTAATTGTTGTTTCTTCTGGGCCACCTACATATCCGGATCTACAGTACCAATAATCCCCATACACAAACTTCTGTAATCCATAATTACCCGAGCCCCACACACTATCCCATTCATCTTCACCGGGGGATTTTCTGTAGAGAGT
>ERZ724561.45-NODE-45-length-23302-cov-2.417864_pt1 | contig 23302 bp, 22 predicted proteins | sample MGYA00375855_ERZ724561 | MGnify/ENA primary metagenome ERZ724561 (study PRJEB28725, sample SAMN03264854) | marine sediment metagenome | biome: marine pelagic biome; feature: marine oligotrophic desert; material: ocean water | place: Pacific Ocean:North Pacific... | reverse complement strand
AAATGAATAGTAGATCTATCAAATACAGGGATCATTGATGTTGGGACTGATATGGACACGGGAAGAAATCTGGTTCCTAACCCGGCTACAGGTGTTATAGCTTTGCTAATTCTCATGGTTTAGATTCCGTCAATCTCATATCGAATCTTACGGAACTGCTTGATAGTTGCCTGCAAACGTTCTTTTAAGCACTTTGTCCCAGACGCCCATTGAAGAGAAGACTAACAGAAATACTGCTCCTGTTATCACTAGCACGATTGGTGCGGTGAAAGTGTCGGCTAGTTTCCCGTACCCTAGGTTGGCGAAGGCCATTATTCCTCCAGCGTGAAGTATGTAAAGACTCGAAACTCTGCCCCTATATTGGTCGGGAGTAGCCAACTGCACATATGTAATTGTGAGAGCCATGAATGTTGATTGTGAGGCCCCCATTAGAAAACTCGCTATGAAAGATATCGACGCGTCAGATGACAAACCTAAACCGATTGGTGATATGGAGCTGACGAGCCCAGTAATAAGTAACATCCTCCCCTTACCACTCTCACTGCGTACTCCAGCCAGCAAAAATGTGCCAATTGCAGCTCCGCCTCCAAAGGATAGTACGAGCAAAGCTAGCAAGAATTCATCTTCTGATCCCAGGCTGTCTCTAGTTAGTACTGGAAGGATTGAATCAAATGACATTACTAATGCGCAGTGGAAAGCTACCAAAATTATGAAAATGCCAACTTCATGTTTGGTGTAAATAAATTTTACCCCGTTAATCATTCCTCGGACCAATCCTGTCTGCACGAAAGATTCTCCGATAGATTTTTTTCTAACTCTAACTATCAAAATTAGAGAAATTGTCCCAAGTAAACCGCTGGCTATCAGAAACTGAGTGATATCAAGACCTTCTCCAAGAGGAGCTCGAGTCATTAACAATAGTCCCATGCCAATGACTCTTGATCCGTGCCTCGTTGCAGCATTTAACGTTATTGCATTCAATAGCGTTTTTTCAGGGACTACATTTGTTACAAGTGCTACTAAGGCTGATTCCTGAGTAGCCCTAAAGCAACCCGCCGCGAAAGCGAGTATACATAACTGCCATAGGCTCAAAACTCCCAAAAAAGATAGAACGGCGCTGACTGCGATGGCTATAGTAATACCTGCTTGGGTTATAGCAGTTAGTTTTTTTCTTTCAGTTCTGTCTGCAAGAATTCCGCCTATAGGTGAAACTATTAGATATGGGAGCATAGATGCAAATGTAAACAAACCCACAAAGACTGATTTATCTGATTCAGAAAGTACGTACCACTGGCTCGCTATTAAGAAGGTCCATGTACTGGCACCGCCCAGTGCGTTTGCTCCCCAAATGTACCTGAAGTCTCGACTCCCAAATGCAGCTAAATGTGGTGGAATGGACATTAAATAAAAAAATTCGGGTTCAGAGTTATTATGATTGCATTATCTCCCTACTAACCTTAAATGGACGCTTGGCTACGATACATTAGCAATTTTTCGAAATGTGTAGGGAACCCTTCACATTTGTTAGTAGACTTGGTGGAGATAGGGGGACTCGAACCCCCAACCTCGGCATTGCGAACGCCGCGCTCTCCCAGTTGAGCTATATCCCCCTCTGCTGAGTACACGCCTAGCATCCTAGCAATCCAAAGTCTGGAGTGTCAACGAAAATTTCATACTTGAGTCTCAGAGCATTTGACCAACTTGAATTGGCTCCACTTAGATATGCGTCCTCATAACATGTATAGACTTTTCTGAATGTCCATTGGTGCATATGGTTAAGTGTTATAATCCGGCCATTTCCACGTCAAAATTATTTCAGAACGGTGCAAACTGCGCTCACTTACCGGCCGTTTTGACATATGGGAGTCAAACAGTATGCCGTATACAGAAATTAACAGAGATTCACTTTTGTGGATGTATGAGACTATGGTCACCATAAGAAGGTTTGAGGAGCAGTCCAGACGTGAAGCTGACGCAGGGAAGTTGAGGGGTATGCATTCTTCAGTTGGCCAGGAAGCTGTACCTACAGGTCTTTGTGCACATCTTGACGAAAACGACTATGTTTTAGGAACCCATAGAAGCCATCACCATTGCATAGCAAAAGGCCTCGATCTTAATCATATGATGGCTGAACTTCTCGGGAAATCCACCGGAACTGGTAAGGGTAAGGGTGGGACAATGCATATCGCAGATATTGATCGAGGTATGCTTGGAGCAAATGGAGTCGTAGGTTCTAATATTCCTGTTGCCACAGGAGTGGCTCTAACAGCAAAAGTGAAAGGTACTAATCAGGTAAGCGTTGTTTTTTTTGGAGATGGTGCTTCCAGTCAGGGGGTTTTGCATGAGTCAATGAACTTGGCAGGGATTTGGAAATTGCCGGTTATTTTTGTCTGCGAAAACAACCGTTACGCTGAGGCAACTCCTTTTGAGTATTCCGTCGCTGGTGGCTCTATATCCAACAGAGCAGATGGCTACGGGATTCCGGGGGTTTCGGTTGATGGGCAGTCCGTCATGGATATGTTCGAAGTGGGCAGGGAAGCGGTCGCCCGAGCGCGAGCGGGTGACGGACCTACTTTAATAGAAGCCCAGACTTATCGATACATGGGCCATTTTGGAGCAGATGATCCTTTAGGCTACAGATCTGCGGAAGAGCAACAGTATTATATCGACCGAGACTGCATCGCAAATTGTAGGGCCCACATACTTGAAGGGTCTTTTGCCGAAGAGTCAGAATTGGAAGAAATAGATGCTAGTTGCTTAGCGGCGGTGAATGAGGCGACAGAATTTGCTAATAAAAGCCCATTCCCAGACCCTGAAGAGCTCCTACAAGACGTATACGTTTCATACTCATAATAAATATAACCGGAAGATACATTAATAAAAATGGTGGGGTATAAAAATGACGCAAGCTGAAGCTACTAGACAGATATCTTTTATTCAGGCTATTAACGAGGCCCTTAGACAGGAGCTTCAGAGAGATCCTTCTGTGATAGTGATGGGAGAAGATATTGCAGGTGGGGGAGAAAGAGAAGATTTTCAAGATGCCTGGGGTGGGCCTATGAGGCTCACAAAAGGGCTTGTTAATGAATTTGGAAGAAATCGCATAAGGGATACACCTATCTCAGAAGCAGGCTTTGTGGGAGCAGGAGTTGGAGCTGCTGCTTCAGGGCTTCGTCCCGTGGTAGACCTGATGTATGTTAGCTTCTATGGCGTTTGTGCAGACCAGATAACAAACAACGCCGCAAAAATGCATTACATGTTTGGTGGGAAAGTTACCGTGCCTCTCACCATAATGACAGGGATTGGTGCTGGAACTAACTCTGCGGCTCAACATTCCGAGACTCTTTATTCCATATTCACTCATTTTCCGGGTCTGAAATGCGTAGTTCCTTCCAATCCGTACAACGCAAAGGGATTGATGACTGCCGCAATTCGTGATGATGATCCGGTGATTGTTTTTAATAATAGACAATTGGTGGGGCTGAGATTTGACGATCATGTTCCGGAGGACCAATACACAGTTCAAATTGGTAAATCTGAGATAAAGCAAGAAGGGGATGATATTACTCTTATAGGAATAGGGTTTACTACACGGGTCTGCATGGAGGCAGCTGAAGAATTGGAGGAGCAGGGCTATTCAGTGGAAGTTTTAGATTTACTTTCTCTCTCGCCTATGGACAATGATGCTATTCTTTCCTCGGTACAGAAGACTCGCAAGGTGGTGATAGTAGACGAAGATTATCCTCGTTGTAGCATTGCAGCTGACATATCAGCACTTGTAGCAGAAGAAGCTTTTGACTATCTTGATGCACCTCCTCGTAGAGTAAATGCTCCACATGCATCCGTGCCCTATTCAAGACCTTTAGAGGCCTTGTACGTTCCCAACAAGGAAAAGGTGGTTGAAGCTGCCCTTGAAATAATTGACTAGGAGAATCTGTACATGGCTACTCCAATAGTAATGCCCAGACTCGGTGACTTTATGACCGAGGGTGTTGTTACAAGATTTACAAAGGCCCAAGGAGACAATGTCACACAGGGTGAAGTAATAGCTGAAATCGAGACAGAAAAGGTCAACTATGACCTTGAAGCGACTGTATCTGGGGTTTTTCATCCTTCTGTAGATCCAGGTGCCACTGTTGCTGTCGATGATGTGATGGGCTATCTCCTTGATGAAGGTGAACAAGCTCCCGCTAAAGAATCCCAAAACGCTTCAACAGCAAAACCTGCTCGCAGAGATAGGACCTCCTCCCCTACTCGTAGCCAAGCTCGAAGAAAGGAAGGAAGTCCCGTTCCGTCCACCCCGGGGGCTAGAAAGCTTGCTGCAAATTTGGGTGTTGATTTGGAGAAAATTACTCCTACTGGGCCAAGAGGTCGAATTGTCGAAGCAGACGTCAGGAATTTTGTTGAGGCTGCTCCTGCAGATAAGACCGATGAATCAAATACTCAAGAAGGCTTGCCAGCAGGCCATCCAGATCCTGTTGAGGAAATTCCACTAAGGGGAATGAGAAGAGCTATAGCAAACAACATGAAGAAAAGCTTAGCTGAAACAGCCCAGTACTCATTTTTCTTTGAAGTGGATGTGACTGATGCTCAGACCTATCGACGTGAGGCTGGTGTTGGGTTGACAGAATTCTTGATCAAGGCGGCGGGGGAGGCCATAAAGAGGGTCCCCACTATGAACAGTGTGATCGCAGGGGACACAATATATCGATTTGAACAGATTAACGTAGCAATGGCAGTTGCTCTTGAAAACGGCTTAGTAGTTCCTGTCATAAAAGATGTTGGCAATAAGTCTCTTGAACAGATTTCTGAAGATGTCAAGAACCTTTCCGCTCAGGCAAGAGAGGGGAAGATAAGACCAGATCAGCTAGTGGGGGGGACATTTACTATTTCTGTCCTAGGTTCTGTTGATGGTTTCACTCCAATATTGAATCAAGGTCAGGTGGGACTACTTGGTGTTGGTAGGAGTAATCAGAAACCTGTTGTAAAAAGAGGGGAAATAGTTATAAGGGAAATGATGACATTGAGCTTGACGGGAGATCATCAAGCTATAGATGGAGCTGTGGCAGGGAATTTCTGCAGGCGTCTGCAACAGCTCGTGGAGAACCCTTCAAGAATTTCTTGAGTCCCTTCTTACAACCTGTCAATAAAATTCCTACTGTTTGCCACGATTACAGTAGCGATAATAGTGAATATAGCTACTAGAAACGCCAGGGTTTTCGCGGTTTTGTGGTTCAGAATATGCTCTTTTGTTGTAACCCGATTGATGCATAACTTAGTAGATGTCAGATGAGCCGGGGTTAGACCAATACCAACCATGATGCCGGATAAAAATCCCCCTATATGGGCCCAATTATCGATTCCAGGCATCATAAAACCAAAAGCGAAGTTTATAGCTGCTAGGATCAATATCGCATTCAGGTTTTGCTTTCCTAGCTGCCCCAGATCTTGTCTATGAATTAGGAAAAAAGATGCTAATGCGCCAACACAGCCGAAAACGGCTCCACTAGCACCGGCTCCGATAGAAAACGGATGTATCATCAAGAAACTGAACGCACTTCCTCCAAGTCCAGATCCTATATATATAATCGTAAATCTGATATGGGAAAATACCTTCTCCACCATTCCTCCCATTATGAGGAGACTAAGTGAGTTAACCGCTAGATGAGCGGCCCCTATATGTAAAAACATAGCGGCTAATAAACGCCAGTATTCACCGGATCGTATTTCCAAAAAAGAGATGCCGCCAAATCGCATTAAGTTTTCTGTGTCTTTAGACCCACCTGTTAACTCAAGACAGACCCAGAGCAGCAGATTTATCGCCAAAATGGTGTAAACAATGAATGGGCGTTTTGCGCTCATAGTTTTAACTGCCTTGAAAGAGGCTGAGAATATTTCGAACTACTTAAACATCTAAGGCAATTAAATCTTGGTAGGTTTCTCGGCGTCTAATTATTTGTGAAGTGCTGTCTTTAACCATAACAACAGCCGGTCTCGGATTCATGTTGTAGTTGCTAGACATAGCTAGACAATATGCGCCGGAAGAAGGTATTGCTATTATGTCCCCTGATTCCAATGGTGGGAGTGATACGTCCTTGACCAGAATATCTCCTGATTCACAGTATTTTCCGGCGAGAGTCACTATTTCATGGCCAGTGTCCACCGTCATTTTGTTTGCAACCACTGCTTCATATTCTGACCCGTATAAGGCTGGGCGTATGTTATCCCCCATTCCTCCGTCAAGTGAGACATAGGTTCTCACTGTCGGTATGTCTTTGATTACCCCCACTGTATAAACTGCTACTCCGGCCCTACCCACTATGGATCTACCTGGTTCAATAATCAGTTTAGGTAAATCAAAGCCAAGTTGGGTGCATTTTTTTATTAACATAGAGGTAATTACTTCAGCATATGCACTAATTGGCGGAGGAGGCTGGTTTCTCATATATCCGATAGCAAAACCACCTCCTGGACTGAATTCTCTTAAATTCAGCCCCTCTGATCTGAACGGAGCCAAGTAATCCAACACTGTGTCAATTGCCTGAGAGTAGGGTTCTAATTCAAATATTGGTGATCCCAGATGGAAATGAATTCCCTTTAAATCTAAGTTTGTCGAACCCAAGGCTTGTCGGATTGCAGTGGTACTTTCACCAGACTCGATTGAGAACCCAAACTTCACATCTAGTATTCCTGTAGTGGTGTGGCCATGTGTGTGTGCGTCCACGGAGGGAGATAGTCTTAGCATTATTCCCTGCACTATCCCTCGGCTCCTAGCCAACTGGTTAAGAAGATTTAGTTCGTGAAATCCGTCTACCACTATGGTTCCCACACCAGACTCAACAGCGTAAATTAATTCCTCAGGTGTCTTGTTGTTACCATGAAAGTCCATCCTAGATGCGGGGAAACCAGCAGATATAGCAGCAGATATTTCCCCCCCCGATACGACGTCTAAGGATAATCCCTCCTCATTAGCGATTCTGGCCATAGCTTTCGTTAAAAATGCCTTTGAAGCGTATGCAACCACAGTACTTTCATAACGGGATGTAAATTCTTTAACGAATGTTTTTGCCATCGTTCTAATAGTGTTTTCGTCGTAAACATACAGAGGTGTGCCATATTTTTGTGCAAGGTTTGTTATGTCACACCCGCCAACTGTAAGGGTTCCATTTTCAGATAATTTGGACCCCATTGGGAAAAGGCTGACGTTATCAAATGTCATCTCTAGAAAGTCTCCACTTATATTTGAATGTCATTTAAAGGTTTGTTTAGGACTGTAATTTTCTAACCTGGTAGCGTCACAGTGCAAACTTTTCTTGTTTCTGCGCAGCAAAACCATATTTCACGTTTATGAATAGTCATACCATGTATCTCCGGTTCTTCAATGTCGATGACATCGAGAATATCTCCAGTGTCGGTATCTAACTTATGGATTTTGCAGTCTTGAGTGTCTGCAAGCCAGATGTCTCCTTCATCCATAAAAAGTCCGTGTGGACGTATTCCTGGAGTTGGAATGGATCTCTTTACTGACATAGTACTGGGGTCCATCAGAAATACTGCTTTAGCGGGTGGAACTGCGACCCACATATTCTGTTCATCCACCCATTCCATTCCGTGGGCTCCTGTAGTTGGTGGATCCTCGGCTTGCGCGAAGTCAACGACACCTTTCCCGGGAGTGTCGTATGTCTCTGCCGTTGTTCCGTCTTCATTGAGTTTGTAAAGAAGGCAATTATAAGTAGAGGCGACCCATAGGAATCCTCCTCCCTTTGTAACACCGCTCGATTTCATAGTCTCCGTTTCCACATCTTCCATTATTGACCCATCTTCATAAGATAGTTTGTACAGATGGTCGTTTCCCTGGTCGATAGCCCAGAGACCGTCCGAATCTGCTTGTAGACCATTTGGTTGCGGTCCCGGATGTATCCAACGTTCTTCAGCTTTCATTTTATAAGGCATTAATCCATTCCCCCTTTCCAGATGTGACACTTTTTAACAAACAACTGTACTCATTATCGCCTATATCTCCATTCGACGGCTATTCTAACTTCGAAAGATCGGCTTAAGAAATTATTGACAGGGATATTAGCCAATGCTAATCTCAACCAGAATATAACCTTTTTTGTTTGGGTAGAATATAAGGAATTTTAGGTAAATATAAGGAAGAGTGGAGGTTAAAATGGCAGATTCGACAGTCTATTATATGGATGCACATTCTGAGTCGACTGAGACGGCTTTGGCCTCAAAGATGATCACTGTTTTTGATGCAGCAGGTCTCGATGAGATTGTGGAGCCTAACGACATTGTAGCTATCAAGGTTCATTGTGGTGAATGGAATAATTCAGCTTATCTGAGACCCCTCTACGCAAGAACGTTGGCAGATAGAATCAAGGAACTTGGGGGCAGGCCGTTTGTCTGCGACACCACTACGTCCACCTATTCTCCCTGGGGATCAAGGTCAAGTGAACTTGATATCCTATTAACGGCCGAAAGAAATGGATACAGCTCTGCTACGCTAGGCTGCCCATTTATTTGCGCGGATGGCTTTATAGGTACGAATGACTTCAGGGTAGATATCCCGGAAGGTTATATTCTTAAAGAAGCCTATGTCGCACAGGCTATCGCCGCAGCTGATGCTCTCATAGCCTTGACGCACTTTAAAGGGCACAGCATGGGTGTTATCGGAGGAGCTTTGAAAAATCTGGGAATCGGCGCCCAGTCAAAGAGAGGCAAATTCAACGTACACATGGGTGGCCACCCGACTTACGGTTTGGGCTCCGCTGGTGTGTTCCACCCAGAAAACTTCAAAGGCAAGGCAAACACGCCTGATTGGGAAATCCTTGAGGATTGTTGCCCGTTCGGCCTTTACAACATTAATGAAAATGACGAATTAGAATGGGACAATGAGAAGTGCGCCAACTGTTTGGGGTGTTTTGGAGTGATGGGACCGAGAGGTCTTATGGACATTCCTCCTGTTCAATTTGACGCTGTTGATGCAGCTATTGCTGACGCATGCTTAGGTGTTGAGAAAGCCGTTGGTAATGGAAAAGTTGGTTATGTAAATATGGCTGTTGATGTGTCGCCGGCTTGCGACTGTGCAGGACATGCGGATGTGCCAATCGTGCCTCATCTTGGTGTCTTTGCTAGCACAGATGCAGTAGCGATTGACATGGCTTGTGTCGATAAGGCCAGAGAGGCTGAAGGCATAAAGGGTTCCAAGGCGGAACTTATGGAAGCCCACCATGTTGGTGATAAGAAGTTTGAGGCCGCCGCCGCCACCTTCCATAATCAAAGCGAAGTTACTAGCATCAATACAGGGCACGAGATTGGTCTCGGCAGTAGAAACTACGAATTGGTTGAATGTGAGCCTGGAAGTCCAGAAAGATTTAGATTTCCATATTATAAAAGGCCTAGCAGACAGCGGTTTGGAAAGAGATTTGAGAAGTTCTAGCCATTCCCCTATGACAGACATGACGGAAAAGGCTTTGATAGGCTGGATGTTGTGGATCTTGATAAGGTCAGACATCACTACGAAGATGACGATAAGCCCTCAGTAACTAAAGTTGAGGATGCGGTTCATGCCGATGGCGACGATTAACTGAAAAGAACCTCGATCATATGGGCTTTATTGCCCAAGGGAAAAGGTTGAGGTTTTCGTTTAGAATGAGGGCGATCACTTAGTGGTCGCCCTTTGAGTTTAATAGATTTTGTAGGAGTAAATGGTAAATGCCACAATCAGGACAAGAAATGCTTGAAGAATCGATTGGAAGTTGCAAGCAAATAGCCGATGGCCTCGGAACTCAGAATGCTGCCTGGGAAACATCAATAGTCGAAATAATTGAAAAATTTGAAGAAGTAAGTGACACATTCTTTTTTAAAACTATGCCCAGTGTTCCTGTCACAAGGACAGCAATGAGAGAGGCTGCTTCACTTCTTGATCTGAAGAATGAAGGTGACTGGAAAGGTTTTGAAGCATCTCTGGATTCGATGATATCTACTGCCCAAGATGTTATAGAAAAGGCTGGGATGAAAGGGACAACTCTGACGTGAGTAACCCAGTTTTAATTACGGGCGGAGCGGGAAGTGTAGGTCGACAGCTAGCGGGAATGCTGCTGGAAGATGGAAAAACGGTCAGAATATTCGACTTGCCGTTTATGGATTTTTCTGGCCTGGAAGACGAGGAAGGAGTGGAAGTTGTTAAAGGTGACATAACAGATGCGGATTCAGTGATTTCTGCGGTTGCTGGTGTTTCAGGGGTCCTTCATCTCGCTGCCATTCTCCCGCCAAATAGTGAAAAAGATAGAGATTTCACTTTTCGAGTCAATGTTGATGGCACAAGAAATATCGTAGAAGGCCTCAAGGCAGGTGCTCCCGAAGCGCCATTAGTTTTTACATCCTCAATCAGCACTTATGGTGATACCTCGGGTGAGAATCCGCCTATTACGGTAGATCATTCGCAAGGTGCAATAGATGTATATGCTGACAGCAAGATAGCCGGAGAGAAGATACTGCTGGCCTCCGAGGTCAACTATATAATACTAAGAGTAGCTAGTATTGCCGTTCCTGGATTTTTGGAGCCCCCGGAACCATGGCCTTTTACGGCAGCACAGAGAGTTGAGATGATACACAGGGATGATGTCGCCGACGCTTTACGCAATGCTGTGGGAAATGAAAAAGCTGTGAGAAAGGTTTTTAATGTGGCAGGTGGAAACTCTTGGAGGTTGACAGGTAAGGACTACGTGGAAGACTTTTTTAATGTGATGGGTGCCCCCGTGGATATGGCTGTTTATCGAGATAGCCCTGGTTGGAATGATTGGTATGATACCGAGGAATCTCAGAAGATACTTAAATACCAAAATAGATCATATGAATATTATTCCGATCAAATGAAAGCAATTGTTGAAGAAATGATGGCAGGTTAGAAGCTAGAATATTTGTTGGTTCTATACTATATAGGACCATGAGGACAGGGAGTGTGCGATGGTTCAAACATCTGACAAAACACTACTTCAGAAAAGATCTGATTTGGTAAACATACTCGAACAGATGAGGAGCGTTATCGTCGCTTATTCAGGCGGGGTAGATAGTGCATTTCTAGCTGCGGTGGCAAATGAAGCTCTTGGGAGAAAGGCCCTATCAGTCACTGCGGTGTCTCCAAGTTTGGCACCATCCGAGTTGGATGAAGCTACAGATCTAGCCAATCGTATTGGCCTGAATTTTATGACCATAGAAACGAATGAAATAGATAGGCCAGACTATCAGGCCAATAATCCAGACAGGTGTTTTTTCTGTAAGGATGAACTTTATACACATTTGGTTCGTTTTGCAGAGGAAGAGTCGTTCGATTCCATAGTGAACGGTACCAATGTAGATGATCTGGGTGACTACAGGCCAGGTATTGAAGCAGCCAAACAATATGGAGTACGTAGCCCTCTTGTTGAAGCTGAGTTAACGAAGGACGATATACGCGCCCTTTCACGTGATATGGATCTTCCAACCTGGGATAAGCCGGCACAGGCTTGTTTATCGTCTAGGATTCCATACGGTACCACTGTTACTGTTGAGGCACTTACTAAAATTGCCAAGGCGGAGCAATTTCTCAGGTCTAAAGGATTTAAACAACTAAGGGTTCGTCATCACGAAACAATAGCAAGAATTGAGATAGAGCCGTCAGATTTCAGTGCAATAACTTCCGAGCCACTCCGGTCGGAAATAAATCAGGAATTCAAAAATATTGGCTATTCGTATATAACTCTGGATTTGGACGGATTCAGATCTGGTAGTCTAAACGAAATTCTAAGTAAACTAGGTAAATCTAAGTAACGCGAAGTACATACTGAATCGTATTGGTACAGGGTGTTAAGGAAGGACTCGACTTGGACCCCAGCAAGCTTCAAGCAGAAATTGACACGTATATTTCTAGAACTCCGAAATCGGCAGAACTTCAGAAACAGGCAGAATCATACTTGCCCGGTGGAAGTTCACGAGGAACGAGTTATTTTGACCCTTACCCACATTTTATTGAGCGTGGAGATGGGCCATATATAGTCGACGTTGATGGGAACAAATCTTTAGATTTTATGATCAATGCCACTAGTTTGATACTTGGTCATGCGAATCCGAAAATATCGGGAGTTATTTCAGATCAGGCCGGAAAAGGGGCAGCCTTCAGTGGTCCAACTAGTGCTCAGATTCGATTAGCTAATATTCTTACGGACAGAATACCCTCAGTAGACACCATAAGATTCACAAACTCTGGGACTGAAGGAACTATGATGGCTGTTCGAGCAGCAAGACAGTTCACTGGTAGAGAGAAAATTTTAAAGATAGAAGGTGGATACCACGGCTCCCACGATTATGTGTCAGTCAGTGTATACCCATCTAAGGAAAAATTGGATCCTGACCAATCTACACCCATACCTGAATACTCCTCACAGCCAGCTGCAATAGCTGAGGGAGTATTTGTCGTTGCTTACAATGATTCCTCTGCTGCTGAGGCTGTTATGAGGGAAAATGCTGAAGAGATAGCCTGCGTAATAATGGAACCCGTTATTTCTTCAATTGGATATGTACCCGCAGATATTTCTTTCCTTGAAAAAATAAGAGAACTCACTAAAGAATTGAATATAGTGCTTATATTTGATGAGGTCCAAAGCCTACGTGTTTCTCCTGGTGGAGCACAAGAATTGTTTGGAGTCGTACCAGACATGACTACACTGGGTAAGATTATAGGTGGAGGTACCCCAGTAGGAGCGTTTGGGGGTAGAAGGGATATTATGTCTGCTTTTGATCCGACCGATGGTGGAGCGGATTTGGCGCATGCAGGCACTTTCAACGCGAACCCCATAACGATGAGAGCTGGGGAAGTGGTGATGAACGCACTTACAAAAGATGAATACGATCGAATGAATGCTCTGGGACAGGTTCTCCGGGAAAAACTTAGGGCGGTATTTGCTGAAATGGATGTGCCGGTGACTGTCACTGGCGTTGCTTCTCTTTTTGGGATTCATTTCACAGACGGAGAAGTGAAAAACTATCGCGATGCAATATCTTCCGATACTCAGATGAAGAAGGCTTTCTTTATGGGCATGCTAAATGAAGGAGTCTTGCTCATGGCCGGAGCGGCTGGGGCCCTTAATGTATTGAGTACAGAGGACCATGTCGATGAATTAGTAGATTCTGCCAGGAGAGTAATCCAGCGTATTCGCTAGTTAGAGTATGGAAATTTCCTTAGAAGATATCGCTAAGTTCCCTGCGCCCGGCATGGATTTTCCAGGATCGTTTGCCTTTAGTCCTGATAGCAAATACGCCACTTTTTTGAAAACCTCTAATACCTCCGGTAGTAGGGCTCTATATGCGATTGACCTTAATACAGGACAAGAGCAGGTGCTCATAAAAACCCTAGAGGATTCGCCAAAAGAATCTTTGGAAGAGCAACTTAGGAGACAAAGACTCAGGCAGATGCATCGGGGTATAACCCGTTATTTCTGGACTATGCAAGGGAAGATAGTCATCCCAGATGGAAATAGCATATACATATTAGACCAAATAGGTGGTACTCCCAGGCTACTTTTGGATCCCGAGGAATATCCTGCAACTGATCCGAAAGTTTCAAGCGACGGTGAAAAACTTGCTTTTGTGTCTCGTGGGGAAATATGGCTCATTTCAATTGAAGGAGGTGTGCCTGAACAAATCACAGATGGAAAAGTAAAGGGGACTACAAGAGGACTTGCGGATTACGTTGCCCAAGAAGAGATGAGGAGATCGTCAGGGTTTTGGTGGTCAAGAGAAGGTGACTATATAGGATTTACTGAAGTTGATGAAAGGCATATTCCTGACTTTCACATATTGCATTCAGGTAATTCTGACCCGGGTTCAGGGTCAATCGAGACGCATCGTTATCCATTTGCTGGCTCAGAAAATCCCAAGGTCAAATTGGGAGTAACTGACCTGAAAGGAAATACAACTTGGCTAGATACATCTGAATATGAATATATCGCTAGGGTGAACTGGGCGACTGGTCATTTTTTATATGTTCAGTGTCAAAATAGAGAACAAACAGAGTTAGATCTTCTATGTTTTGATATCCCCTCAGGTAGGAGGAGAATGATTCTCAAGGAAGAGTCAGATGTGTGGATAAATCTCCATGACATGTTCTATCCATTGAATGATGGTAGATTCATTTGGGCTTCTGAGCGCACTGGGTATCAGCATATATATATCTACGACTCTAGTATTCAAACCCATTTACAAGTGACAAATGGAGACTGGCGGGTAGACTCCATTGCAGCGGTAGATGAATTAAATGAAGTGATCTATTTCGCGGCTACTATTGATTCCCATGAAGGAAGCCAGATTTACAAGGTTTCTTTCAAAGGTGGTGCACCTGAGTTAATGACGACAGAGCCAGGTCTTCACTCCACTGTTTTTTCAGTCAGGTCGAATCGAATGATTGATACCCATCACTCATTAACTCAACCGCCTTCAGTAAAAATGTCTAGACTTGGTAAAACTTTAGATCCTATTCACATACATCAAAATTCCGACTCTAGGATTGAACTTTTAGATATAAAACCTCCTGAATTTTTTCATATTCAGTCTGAATCAGGGGAATTACTTTCTGGTGCCATCTATAGGCCGGATGTAGCAAAGTTTGGCAATGGACCCTATCCCACAATGTTATATGTTTATGGTGGCCCTCATGTACAAGTTGTGACAAATGGTTGGAATATGACGGTCTCCATGAGGGCTCAATATCTTCGCCAACAGGGATTTCTTGTTTCAGTTCTCGACAATAGAGGTAGTGCTAGAAGGGGTTTAAATTTCGAGTCCCACATAAAAAATAAAATGGGGACAGTTGAAGTAACAGATCAAATAGATGGCATAAAACATCTTATTGGTGAAAAGCTTGTCGATCCCAAAAGAATTGGTGTCTATGGGTGGAGTTATGGCGGTTATATGTCACTAATGTGTTTGGCTCAGGCGCCGGAGGTTTTTAAACTTGCGGTTGCAGGTGCACCTGTAGTTTCCTGGGATGGATATGACACTCATTATACGGAAAGGTATATGAGTACCCCATCCAAAAATACCTCAGGCTACCATAATTCCAGCGTTCTGCGACATGTATCCAATATACAAGGTAAATTGCTGCTGGTTCATGGTTTGGTGGACGAGAATGTACATTTTCGTCACACTGCAAGATTAATAAATGCCCTAATTTCAGAGGGAAAGGATTATGACCTTGCGATGTTTCCCAGTGAACGTCATATGCCGAGGAGCGAGGCCGACAGAGTCTATATGGAAAGAAAAATCACGACATTTGTCATAGACAATTTATGATGATGTTTTGTTCTATATGCCTTTGAATGTTGCGGTTCTTCTGTCAACGAAGGCTGTCTTACCCTCAACGAAATCCTGACTATCAAAATTTGTGAAAGGCAAATGATTTTCTTCCGGAGTAAACCCTTTGAGCGATTGGTTACTAACTACTTTTTGCAATATTTTTTTGTGCCTAGATTGTGAGAGCGGAGCCAACGGTATCATCTCATCGACCAGTTTTTGGACAACTTCATCGAGACTTTCATCAGAAACCAGCTTGGTAATCAGACCCATATGCTCGGCTTCTTCTGATCCAATTATCCTTCCTGATAGAAGTATGTATGAAGCGTTACCTTGGCCAACCAGATTGACGAGACGTTTCATCTCTCTGTAACCGACGAGTATGCCAAGCCTTGCGACGGGAATTCCAAATTTGCTGCCCTCTGACGCAATTCTTATATCTGTAGCCATTGATAATTCGCATCCGCCGCCGACACAGATTCCTCTGATTTTTGAGATTGTTGGCATAGGTAAATTCTCTATTTCATCTAAGGCTCCATCAAATGCTTCCGAATATATCTTTGATGAAGCTGAGTCAAACCGGTGAGAATCAAAGTCTTTGATATCTGCTCCTGCAGAGAAAGAACGGGAGCCGGCGCCAGTAAAAACAGTGACTTTGATATTCGGATCTGATTTTATTTGCCGAACTATATCTATCAACTGCAGCCACCCTTCATAGCCTATGGCGTTATGTTGATCGGGTCGGTTGAAAGTTATATTTGCTACATTATTGTTAGTTTCTAAAAGTATTGCCTCTGCCATATCAGCTCCCAAATATGATTTATGTTCATCGTGATATTTTTATCCCATTTATATGGTGTAAAGTTGGATTTATCTGAGTTGTAAGGAAAGACTCAATGGCTGCTCTGGTAAATTGCTTATTAGAATGAGGTATACCCCCCATCGACGGGTATGGATACTCCTGTGACATAATCGGATGCCGCGCTAGAAAGAAAGACTGCCGTTCCAGCCAGATCGTCTGGCTCCCCCCATCTGTCATCTGGTATACGCGACAATATATGATCATATCTATCTTTGAAGTTGTCTTTGATTCCACTAGTAAGGTCTGTATGAATCCATCCAGGGAGTATTGTGTTGGCCTGAATATTGTCTTTTGCCCAAGATACAGCTAGTGTTTTTGTAAGCTGGACCACTCCACCCTTACTCGAGGCGTACGCTACAGCCCAATCTAAACCAAAAATAGATGTCATAGAGCCGATGTTGATAATTTTCCCACCGCCAATTTCCCTCATGTGACCGTGTAATTCTCGAGCGCATAGAAATGACCCAGTCAGATTTATATCTATGACTTGGTTCCAATCCTCCAACTTATATTCGTGAGGTAGTTTTCTTATTCCAATGCCGGCATTATTAACCAGTATGTCTACTTTTCCAGTAAGTTCCAAACTATTCTGGACCATATCTTTAATAGAGTCTTCACTAGAGACGTCAACGTATAAACCTTTGGCTTCGGTGCCAGTATTTTTCAAGGCTGCTACGGATTCTTTAGTTTTTTCTTGGTTTCGCGCCGCGATAACTATACTGGCTCCCGCGTCTGCCAGGCCTTTTGCTATTCCGAAACCAATACCTCCGTTACCCCCAGTTACTAATGCGGTTTTTCCGGAAAGATTGAACAATGTTGAAGCCATTTGAAAAACTCCCAATATCAAAGAAAGAAATTAGATATAAATTATACCTTTGGTTTGATAGGGCCGTTGGGCCTGAGTTTGTCGAGGAGTTCCAAAGTTTTTGTTCCTAAAAGTGTTCCGCTAGACCTATGTGTGGCAAGTACGTCTAGTGCAAAATCGGATAATTCAGAAGGGTCAGTTGAACTTCTTGATTCAAACCGGCGACATTTGCGAACAAGTATTTTTGTAGGACGGGATTTTTTTTCTGAGCATACCCGCGCCAGATGGCATAAGTAAGAGTAACAAACCACAAACTCCTGATGAGTGCGAGAAATTTCCCCACCGCGATCGGTAAGTGGTTTGTCCAAATATCTTGATAATTTACGTGTAGCTGATTCTGAGAGTATCTTGCGCTGACGCAATTGTGCCTTCCTGCCAAATTTATAGCTTGCAAGCCACACCAGTTTCGCCAAACCGCAAAGGGAATAATTCAACTGTAACTTGGAATCAAATGAAATACCATGTATTTGTGTAGTGAAACAATTAATTATTGTCGAAAACGTGTTCTAGTATCGTCTGTGTAATCTCCAAACAGAGTCCCGTTTTTAAGTTCGTTTACCTCATCTGCCATTGATAAAAGAGTAGAATCATGAGTTGCACAGACAATACTTATTCCTTGCTTATTTACCATTTCTTTAAACAATCCAAAAATATCTTTAGCGTTATTTGAGTCAAGTTCCCCTGTCGGTTCATCTGCCAGGATTAATGGAGGCTCACCCACTACTGCTCTTGCGATGGATATTCTTTGTTGTTCTCCTCCGGAAAGTTCGTAAGGTCTGTGGTTTGCTCTCCCCCAGAGACCCACCATTTCCAAAGCTGTTCGGGTTTTGTTTTGTCTTTCTACTAAACCCATGCCAGTAATTCTCAGAGGGAGTTCCACATTCTCGAAAGCCGAGAGGAGAGGTAAAAGACCAAAGGATTGAAATATGAATCCAATTACGGTTCTCCTCATATTAGTGAGGTGGGATTCAGACATGTCGGCAATATTTTGCCCTTTTACGAGTACTTTGCCAGAGCTAGGTTGGTCTAATCCGGCAAGTAGATTAAGGAGAGTCGTTTTACCTGAACCAGATCTTCCCACTATCGCAATAAATTGTCCTCTGGTTATTTTTACATTGACTGACTGAATCACGTTCATGGTCTGGGTGCCGATTAGGTACGATTTTGAAATGTCAATGGCTTGGATAAGCGGTGTTTGCTCTGTGTACATAAATTCCTACGTAGGAACGTGTTGTTACACGTCGTTACTTGTTGGGAGTGATGATAATTCCGTCAGATGACAATATCACTTTTGCTTTTTCTTGGATTCCTGAATGACTTAACAAATCTCGTGGGATTTGTATTCTTCCGTTGCCGTCAACTAACACAAATTCTTCTAATTCCTGATTGGTATCCGATACTCCAGAAATACTGCTGTACTGTTCACTGCGCTTTATTTCCGTAGAAGTTTTCCCATCACGTATAAGGACTACTCTGCCTACTTTGTAAGCAATATCAGGATCATGGGTGACTATCAGTATGGTGGTTTCCAATTCCCTATTTACAACGCCCAATAGGTCTAGAATTTCCGAAGCTGTTTTATCGTCCAACTCTCCGGTTGGTTCATCGGCCAATAATAGCTTGGGGTTGTTCGATAACGCGACCGCTATGGCAACTCTCTGCTGTTCCCCACCTGAAAGCTTATCTGGAGTGTGCTTAGCTCGATCAGATAAACCAACAATGTCAAGAAGTTCAGAGGCTCTTCTATCCCTACTCTCTGCTGCCTCATTTGTTAGCATCATTGGTAACCTTACATTCTCAATGGCTGTTAAATAAGGAAAGATATTTCTGTTTGTTTGCTGCCATATGAAGCCGACTTCTGATCGCCGATACTCTTCAATATCTTTGGAATGCATCTGCAATAAATTGCGAGTACCAACGAATATACTTCCTGCCGATGGATGATCGTATCCTGCCAGGATATTTAGTAGGGTGCTCTTTCCGCTGCCGCTAGCCCCAACAATAGCTACCACTTCACCCTGTCGCACCTTAAGGTCTAAGCCTCTCAAGGCAACCACTTCGAGATCTTCTATTTTATAAATCTTGAAAATGTCTTCACAAATAATGTGAAATGGCTTCAATGTATCCAATTTAATTTGGCCTCACTCAAAACGAGGAAATGCACATTCAGACCTGATCACAGTCTCGACTTGATTGAATAACTAGAGAATGGGCTCGCGATTATCTCTGATTGACTCTTAACTATTACAGTCCAATTATCTCAGCCACTTTATCAAGATGTAAATCGGAATCCCCAAAAGCTAATTCAGCTGCTTTAGCTCTTCTGGAATAAAGCTGCATGTTGTGCTCTTTTGTGAACCCTATGGCACCGTGCGATTGGTGCCCTAAAGCGCATACTCTTTTATAAGAGTCACTCACCCATGCTTTGGCCATAGCTACTTCTCGGTCAGCTGGTAATCCTTCAGACAACATCCATGCTGCTTGGTAAGTGATAAATTTAGCCCCTTCCACATCAGTTGCCATGTTTGCACAGTGATGTTGGATTGCCTGAAATGTTCCAATTGGTCTGCCGAATTGTGTCCGCTGCTTTGCATATTCCACAGTCATGTCGAGAACGGACTGTCCTCCACCAGACATCTCTGCACATTTACCTACTGCACCCCATTTGAGCACCTTTTCAATTGTTTTCCAGCCTTGATTCTTCTCGCCTAAAAGAGATGATGAAGAGACACTCACGTTGTCGAAACTTACCTCCGATTGTCTATCTGATGCGATTGTTTTCAATAGAGTCTGGTTAACTCCATTTGTCTGGGATGAGACGATAAAAAGGCTTATGTCGTTTTCCCCGCTGCCGGTTCTTGCGGCAACGACAATGTAGTCAGAAACATGGGCATTTGGGACGAATAATTTTGTTCCGTTCAGGGTATAGTTATCCCCGTTTTCAGTTGCTGATAACTGTATTCCTTCAGCATCCCAGCGACCACTTGGCTCATTTAGAGCAAGAGTAACAATTATTTGTCCTTCAGCTAACCGAGGCAAATATTCCTGTTTCTGTTCTTCTGTTCCAGAGTCCATAATAGACATACCACCAAGCACCACATTAGAAAAATATGGACCAGGCAACATATAACGGCCCATCTCTTCCAAAAGAATTGCCAGATCCTGGAATTCCAATTCAACTCCCCCATATTTCTCGGGGATTATTAGTCCTAACCAGCCTTGTTCAGCTAGTTTCTGCCACATTTCAGATGTGTATCCATTCTCATCCTCTTCCATCTCCCTTACATAAGTGTCAGGGCATTCCGCCTCAAGGAATTCCTGGGCAGAGTTTTTTAGCATTTGTTGAGCTTCGTTCAATCCTAAATCCATATCACTTATTTCCCTTTTGGTTCGTTCGATCAAACATTATGTTTATAAAAGCACTAACCCCTCGGGAGTCCTAGGCCTCTCTGGGCTACTACATTTCTTTGTATCTCTGATGTGCCGGCAGCAACCATCCCGCCAAATGATCTCAGCCAAGCGTTTTCTATTCGGCCTTGCAATGGTGCCCATTTGGAGCCAGGGTCTAGCTGCCCATGTAATCCCATCATCTTTACGCCAAACCCATAAAGTCGATTCATCATTTCCGTTCCGTATACTTTTGTTATCGAGGCCTCCATGTTGGGGATTTGACCTTGACTTTGCATCCATGCCACGTTGTAGCACATGAGCCGGGCTGTCTCAATCTGAACAGCCAGATCCGCTAGCTCTCTCCGTATGACAGGATCTGTAGATAGCGGGGTTCCATTTTTCTGATTCTCTTTTGCAAATTCAACTAGGTCTTCCAGTATCCGTTTGGCCCTAGCTGGCCTGTCTACACCTGATCGCTCAAAATCTAGTAGAGCCGCTCCCACATACCAGCCTCTATTAAGCTCCCCCACGAGGTTTTTCTTAGGGACTCTGACATTATCGAAGGTAACGAGTCCTCTATATGCCTCCCACATCATTGGAATGCGCTCTACAGTGACACCATCTGTTTCGAGTTCGGAAAGTACGAAACTGATTCCACGATGTTTTGGAGCGTCAGGGTCGGTTCGAACCAACATAAACATCCAGTCAGAACCCGCATGGGCGGAATTCCAGATTTTGGAACCGCTTACGACAAAGTCATCCCCATCCTCTACTGCTTTTGTTTGTAGAGATGCCAAGTCAGAACCGGAGTCCGGTTCTGAGTAGCCTTGAGACCAATTGATTTCTGCATTGGCAATTTTTGGCAGGAATTGTTCTTTCTGTTCATCAGTTCCGTACAACATTAGTATTGGGCCTACCATCCTCACCCCAGCATCACCCGCCGGTATACCCCGATACGCCATCTCTTCGTTAAAGACTACCTGTCTCATATGTGTTGCTGATTGGCCACCATATTCGGTAGGCCACGCCATTGTCAGCCACCCCTGTTCTCCAAGTTTCTTTTTAAATTCCATCACTTTGATGGAATCTACCTCGTCCTCAGCGTCAAGATCTTCCTTACGCCAGTCCCATGGAAGCTCTTTTTCTATGAACTCCTTAACTTCTGATCTGAATTCTTCTTCGACGTTGTCGAACTTGAAATCCATTTTTCCCCCCTGTGTGGTTGAAGGCTAGCCTCTTGGTAGGCCAAGTCCTCTGGTAGCTATAATATTTCTTTGTATTTCTGACGTGCCCGCTTGAATGGTTTGAGAGACGTCTGTCAAATACATGTGTTCCACTTTACCTTCGAGCGGTGCGTGCTTCGACCCGGGTTCCAACTGGCCGTGCATCCCGAGCATATGCATTCCTGTTTCACTCACATGTTGTTGAAGCTCTGTTCCGAGAACTTTGCCCATTGATGCTTCTTTATTTGGAACGAGCCCTTGTCCTTGCATCCAGGCTATGTTGTATGAGATGAGCTTGCTTACCTCCACCTCGATTGCCAGATCAGATAGCCGATTTCTTGTAACGGGATCGTTTGCAAGCAAAACGCCATTTTTGGAGTTGGTTTTGGCAAAGTCAACTAGTTCTTCAAGGGTACGTTTTGCCCCAGCCGAATAATCAACGCCTGAGCGTTCAAAATCCAAGAGAGTCGCCCCTACGTACCATCCCCTGTTTTGTTCGCCGACCAAATTTTTCTTAGGAATTCTGACGTCCTCGAAGGTCACCATATTGAAACTGTGGTCTCCAGCCATGTTTATGATGGGATTTACGGTTATCCCTGGGGTGTTCATATCGCATAGTAAAAAGCTGATTCCCCTATGTTTAGGAGCGTCAGGGTCTGTTCTTGTTAATACCATTATATGGTCAGCTCGGTGAGCTCCAGATGTCCAAACTTTCGTGCCATTTACTACGAAATCGTCGCCATCTTCAATTGCTCTTGTCTGTAGGGATGCTAGATCGGAGCCCGATTCCGGTTCTGAATACCCTTGGCACCATTGCACGTCACCCCTAGAAACTGGTGGCAAAAACTGTTGTTTCTGATCCTCTGTCCCGTGAATCATTAACGTGGGAGCCATCATTTTGGTCCCGAACACATCTCTTCCTGGGGCGTTGTTATATGACATTTCTTCTGCAAAGATGACCTGCATCATATGAGAGGCACTCTGGCCTCCATATTCTTCAGGCCATGCCATTGTTAGCCATCCTTTTTCTGCAAGCTTTCGTCTCATCTCCAAATTGAAAGCCCATTCAGAGTCAGGATCGCTATCGTTCCCTGGTCTAGCGGCAAGCTCTGTGTTAAGCCAACTTTTCAGTTCTTCTCTGAAAGCTTCTTCACTCTCTGAGAATTTAAAATTCATTTTCGATCCCCCTATCTGGTCAGGTGATTAGAAAAAGTTCTGGATGTCTATTTATCCTGTTACCGAAAGGCAAGTTACGGTTCTAACGATTCCTTGAATAGTGTGGATATCATTTGTAACCAACTCTCCAACTGATGGGAGGTCGTTGCAGGAAACTATTGAGATTATGTCATAGGGGCCTGTCACGGCGTCCACATGGACTACATCATCTAATTTATTCAATGAATCAGAGACATCGTGTGTTTTACCTACGGCTGTTTCAATCAATATATACGCCTTTGTCGGCATGAATTTTTCTCCGTTCCCGGCAAGTCCGGGGTTAACTTTTGATTAAACAGGATACTGGAGCATTTTATTTTGGGCGTAGAATAGGTGTCAATTAAAGAGCGTATTATAAGCTTATTGAGCCTTATTTTAGATTTCATGGTCTGCCTGTGTTGGCAGTTATAATAC
>ERZ724561.44-NODE-44-length-23417-cov-4.088235_pt1 | contig 23417 bp, 17 predicted proteins | sample MGYA00375855_ERZ724561 | MGnify/ENA primary metagenome ERZ724561 (study PRJEB28725, sample SAMN03264854) | marine sediment metagenome | biome: marine pelagic biome; feature: marine oligotrophic desert; material: ocean water | place: Pacific Ocean:North Pacific... | reverse complement strand
TCTTGAGAGAGCAGTGCCCTGGCGAAGAAGCGCGCCACGTCCTGCATCTCATCGGGTCTCATGCCGACCCTAGTCAGCTCGGGAACCCCTAGCCTGAGCCCGCTGGGGGACATCGCCTTGGTATCGCCTGGAAGCATGTTCATGTTGGTGATGATGCCGGCCTCCTCAAGCAGCGCGGCTGCATCCTTTCCGGCCCCGGAGTCGGCCTCGCCATGGCGGGTGAGGACCTGATGGCTGGCAGTGTAGTCGCGCTCCTCTGCCATCACCTCGAAGCCTTCTGCCGCGAGCGCGGCGCCGAGCGCCCTAGCGTTGGCGACGATGTTCTTGGCGTAATCAGAACCGAACTCCTCGAACTCGGCCAGCGCGACCGCTTTTCCGGCCACGTGGTGGAGGTGGTAGGAGGAGCAAACGCCGGGGAATATCGCGCTGTTCAGGCGGCGTTGGAACTTGGGGTCATCGGAGTCTGAGAGGAGGAAGCCCCCTTGCGGGCCTGGGAACGTCTTGTGACTGCTACCTGTCATCACGTCGGCACCCTCTCGCAGAGGGTCCTGGAACTGGCCTCCGGCAATCAGCCCGAGGACGTGTGCGGCGTCGTACATCACCTTGGCACCGACCTCGTGGGCCGCGTCGGCCAGCTCCTCCAGAGGGGTCGGGAACAGGAAGACCGATTGGCCGAACAGAGCCATGTTGGGCTCAGTCTCCCTGATTAGGGCCGCTGCTGCATCGATGTCGGGCTCCATGCGACTCTCGACCCAAGGATATGTCACGAGATTCAACCCCCTCAACCCCACAGCGCCCATACGGGCGTGGGAGATGTGCCCTCCGTCAGCGGTGGAAACCGCGGTGATGGTGTCCCCCGGCTTCGCTAGGGCCTTGAGGCCAGCCATGTTGGAGACGGTCCCCGAGGTGGATTGGATGTTGGCGAAACTGCAGCCGAAGACGCGCTGTGCCGAGGCGATGCCAATCTCCTCGATGGTGTCGAAGTCGTCGCAGCCCTGGTAGTACCGCTTGCCCGGCAGGCCCTCAGCGTACCTGCCATGCAGGTCCGAGTCGCAGGCCCTGCGAACCAGTGGGCTGAGGATGTTCTCGCTGGCTATCATCGGCAGGCTGTCGCGGTAGTGCCTGCCGGACTCGTCGACGGCACCGAGAATCCTCGACGTTGCCTCGCGAGCGCTCATGCGCCATGCATCGAGAGTAGGTCAAAGAGGTTAGCGGAAGGGCGTCTGACTCCCTGCATTCAGACCCATCGTGGGAGAGTATTTTGAATCGGAGCCGACATGGTGGCCCATGAGCCGACGCGCTACCCTGACTGCCATCCTGACTGCAATGCTCCTGCTAACGGTCCCTTACGCCGTACTCGCGACCGATTCGGACGGCGACGGCACCGACGACGCAGACGACGACTTTCCGGACAACCCGTGTGCTGACACCGACACCGACGGCGACGGGTTTCCCGACACGGTAGTGAGCGGTTGCACCTCCCAATCGGTTGTCGGCTACACCTCCTTTGAGGACCCTTTCACCATCGCGAGCGTGAAGTACACTGACACTGGAAGCGATTCGGTCAGCAGGTACCTTTGGAACAACGCCAACGAACCGCATATCGCCCACAACCAGACTAATGGGACAGAGATGGGTTTCACTCTCTACTACACCTCGACTGGCGGCGTCGGACTGACTGACGGTGACTACTTCGGCACAATCAACTACACCGGGACTGTCGGCAACTTCACCGATGGTAACAACGGCTACCAGATGTCGGATGTCGATGGCATCGCTACTCTGGCTCTCGATGATATCACAGCAGAAGTGGTGACTTTCGACTTCTTCCTCCAAGACACCGGATACGAGACCTCGAACCCCGTGGACTACCTCGTCATCAGATTCATCGGCGCGAACAGCGATATCGAGATCGTCAACACAACGGGCTACGACATCGACACCGACAACTCGTCATGGCTCGACACGTGGACGACGATGACGGTGATGATAGGAGCGGCCGGGCACGGTCATCTCGAAGTCGAATTCTCCTCGAACTCTGCTATGGAGGCCCTGTACCTCGACAACATCCAATTTACTGCTGCGGTGACGCTCTCGGCCGATACCGACGATGACGGGGACGGGTGGAGCGATGTCGATGAGACGGATTGCGGGACCGATCCGCTGGACGGTAACGACGTGCCCGCGGACACTGACATGAACGGCATCTGCGACGCTCTCGAGGGCGATGACTTCGACGGCGATGGGATTCCGAACGACAGTGATCCCGACGACGACAACGACGGTGTGGATGATGTCGATGACGATTTCCCGCTGAACCCCAACGAGACCACGGACACCGATGGAGATGGTGTGGGGGACAACGCCGACGAGGACGACGACGACGATGGTTGGTTAGACGACAACGAGCTGGGCTGCGGGACAGACCCGCTGGATGACTCTTCAGTCCCATCGGACTACGACGCCGACTCCGTGTGCGACTCACTAGATGCGGATGACGACAACGATGGCGTCGACGACGCGGACGACGCGTTTCCCCACGACGACACCGAGTGGAACGACACCGATGGGGACGGCAAGGGAGACAATGCCGACGAGGACGATGACAACGACGGCTGGGATGACTCCGACGAGTCGTCTTGCGGCACCGATCCAGGCGATGCCGGCTCCGTTCCCGCGGACCTAGATGCGGATGGCACTTGCGATGCGCTGGACGATGATACCGACGGCGATGGGTGGGTAGACTCTGACGAGTCGTCTTGCGGCACCGACCCAAGCGACGCCGGTTCGGTCCCATCAGACGTGGACTCCGACGGGGATTGCGACGTTCTGGACGAGGACGCAGACAACGACGGCTGGAGTGATTCCGACGAGGCGACCTGCGGGAGCGACACGATGGACCCTGACTCCGTGCCGGCAGACCAAGACGGGGACTCCGAATGCGACGCTGTTGACTCGGACATCGACGGTGACGGTCACGACAACGACGCTGACGAGTTCCCTGGGGATGCCTCCGAGTGGGTGGACAGTGACGGGGATGGCACCGGAGACAATGCGGATGCCGATGACGACGGAGACGGCTGGTCCGACGCGACCGAGTCCGACTGCGGCAGCGACGGGGTGGACGAGGATTCGGTGCCGGCCGACTTCGACGGTGATGGCCAGTGCGACGACCTCGACGCGGACGACGACGGTGACGGAGTTGCAGACAGCGATGATGCGATGCCGAATGATCAGAGCGAGTGGGACGACACCGACGGCGACGGAATCGGAGACAACGCCGACCTAGATGACGATAATGACGGTTGGTCCGATGCTGAGGAAGGTGAATGCGGGGCTGACCAGTACGACAGTGACAGCACGCCGACCGATTACGATAACAACGGGGTGTGTGACGCCAACGACTCCATCATCGAGCCGGAGCCCGAGGGCACCCCCGGATTCGGCCTAATCTCGGCTCTGGCCATGCTCGCCCTTGCGGCTTTCGCTCGAAGGGATTGATGGCGCCGACAGCAGGACTCGAACCTGCGACCTGTGGATTAACAGTCCACCGCTCCACCAACTAAGCTATGTCGGCCTGACTTGCGGCTGGCCCCACCCTTCATCAAAGAATCGGATTACTCCCATTCGATGGTACCGGGTGGCTTGTGGGTGACATCGTAGACGACTCGGTTCACTTGACCCTTCAGCGAATTAGTGATTTCGGTGCTGATTTCGGCCAGCACGTCGTGTGGTATCTCGGAGTACCTTGCGCTCATCCCGTCTAGGCTCGTCACTGCTCTGACCACCACCGTCTCCCCGTGCACGCGCGCGTCACCGTGGACGCCTACGCTCCTGACGGGCAGCAGGGCCGCGAAGTACTGCCAGGGCAACTCACACCTGCCCTCGGCAGCTGCGACCTGCAAGTGGGTCTCGACGATATGACAGGCCTCTCGGCACGCCTCGACCCTGTCAGGCGTAATCTCGCCGAGAACACGTACGGCTAGGCCAGGGCCGGGGAACGGCTGACGCTCGCTCGAGGGTATTCCGAGTTCGCGGGCTATGGCGCGTACCTCGTCCTTGTAGAACTCGCGCAGCGGCTCGACAATTAGCAACTCGACATCATCAGGGAGCCCTCCTACATTGTGGTGCGACTTGATGACGTCGCGCTCGCCGCCGCCGGACTCTATCCAGTCGGGGGCTATGGTCCCCTGGACCAGGAACTTGGCACCACATCCGCTCTGTTCGTCCTCGAAAACTCTGATGAACTGCTCTCCGATTACCTTGCGCTTGTCCTCTGGGTCGGTGACTCCGGCGAGATGACCCAAGAAGCGTTCCGAGGCGTCGACCACCTTGAGTTCGATGCCGAGGTCCGAGAACATCTCAGCGACCTCCTCCGACTCGTTCTTGCGCATCAGCCCTGTGTCGACGTAGACGCAGTGCAGCAGGCTCCCTACCGCACGGTGCGCGAGAATCGCGGCCACCGTGCTGTCGATGCCTCCAGAGCATGCGATAATCGCGGTGTCGTCAATCTGGGACTGCAGGGCCTCGACCGCCTCGTCCACGAGGACCTGGGTCTGCACCAAGGGCTCACTCCCTCAGAGACTCGTCGTCGGCGATGACTCCCGCGGTGCGCGCCTCTCGCCATTCGGAGAATCTGGATGATAAGTCGGCATCGCTCAGTGAGAGAATCTGGACGGCCAGTACGCCGGCGTTGTCACCGCGGTCGACGCCCACAGTCGCGACCGGCATCCCGGGGGGCATCTGGACTATCGAGAGCAGGCTGTCGAGTGGTACCTTCCCGCCGACCGGGACTCCGATTACCGGTAGGGTGGTCATTGCTGCTACCACACCGGGCAAAGCGGCTGCCATACCTGCCATGCCGACGAACACCTTGCATCCGTCTTCTATGGCCGATGTCACGACGCTCTCGAGGTACTTTGGTGCCCTGTGGGCCGAGGCGACCCTGACTTCGTGCGAGATCCCGAACTCAGATAGCACTGCCGAGCACTTGTCGGCCACGTGCAGGTCAGACTTGGACCCAAGCAGAATGCAGACGTCCATGCACTGCCGGGTAGTGGTCGGTTCAAATGCCTGCCGTCTTAGCACTGTCCTGCTTTTGGGCATCGAGGGCGAGAAGCCTCTCTGGCCACTCCAGCCCCATGTCAATCACAGGGGGTTTCGACAGGGGGCCTGCGGCGAGAGCATCGCCCACCGGACCAATGTGGAACGGATCGTGCACGAAACCGGACCGGTCGATTAGGGCAACAGCTAGGAAGCGATCGTCGCCACGGCTCGCACCCGAGATTGCGAGGCGTCCGCAATCGCAGTCGAGAGCGGCTATCGGTCCCGTGGTCCAAGACTCGGAGGTAACCTGCCACTCAGGAGGCAACATTGACTCCGAACCCCATTTTGAATGGTCTATCGGCAGAAGCCACCTCGATGAGGGAATCTGCAGCACCCGCTTGATTCGGCGGTAAGTCCGGAACCAAGCTACCCAGAATAGGGCGTAGGAAGCCCAACCGAATAACGGACTTGTTAGGACGTGTAGGGCGAAGGCTGCCGAAGCGGCAGCGAAGGTGGCCCAGTCGAACGGGAGGGATAGAATCGTCCCGCGCGACATCGGTTGGGTGGAACGGGCCATGTAGAGTGGAACTAGGACCAGAGCCCATGACAGGGAGAAGAACAGTGCTGACACGATCTGGTCGTCTGTAGGGAGGCGCTCAGGCAGAACGAGGGGTATGGCAGAGAGCAGCAGGAACAACGGCGACCATGCAAGAGGCAGTAGGATGGATGGTGCGACGGGCTGCAGACGTTGTCTGGTCCAGCCTCGGCCGCCCTCTTGGGCATTAGTGCTGGGCCAGCTCTCGGGGGGACTGGTCTCACCGCGCCTGTTGCCATGCTGAGATGAGTCTGTAGGGAGTTTCCACCATCCCGGCTCGCCTACCAGCCAGTGGTGGTCCAGCCCAGACTCCATGGTTGGCGCACGGGCGTTGGGGTCTTGTCCGCTTCGGCTCACTCGGGGCCCGGATGTCTGAGGACTAGGTTGCGTGCCGCCCAAACCTCGTCCACTCTCCGGACATCAGTGGTGTGGGGCGCGGAGGTGACGACCTCGGGGTCCTCGCAGAGAATCTCGTGGAAGTCATCGGCGAACCTGTCCATGACCTCCTTCGACTCGGTCTCGGTGGGCTCAATCATCAGGCACTCCGGGACTATCATGGGGAAGTACAGGGTAGGGGCCATGACCCCATAGTCCAGCAACCTCTTGGCAACATCCCTACCGGTCACACCCACAGCGTCCTTGAGCGCGCTCAGGGAGATGGTGAACTCGTGCTTCACCACATCGGCTGGGGCCCCATCCAGAGGCATCGCATGCATCCGCTCAGCAGTGTCGGAACCGGGGTGTAGGATGCGGTGACGAAGGTAGTTGGCGTTCAGCACGGCGTGCTCACTCATCCGCTCCAGCTCCCTGCCGTACCTCCTGTAGAAAGCCCAGGCACGAACCACGGCACCAGAGTTGCCATGCCACTGTTGGATCTTGCCGATGCTGGACTCCCCGACCTCCCTCCAGAAATACCAGTAGTCGTCGCCAACCCCTTCCGGATCGTCTGCGACCCGGTCCCTGCGGTCGGCTATCGGGCTCGGGAGGAAGGGGGATAGGTGCGACTTCACCCCAATGGGGCCGCTTCCAGGCCCGCCGCCCCCATGCGGCTGGCTGAATGTCTTGTGCAGGTTATAGTGCACGGCGTCGAAACCCATCCTGCCAGGATCCGTCTTGCCCAATATGGCGTTGAAGTTAGCACCATCGTAGTACATCTGCCCGCCGGCCTCGTGGACCATCTCGGCAGCCCGGGAGATCTCCGGCTCGAACAGACCGAGAGTGGATGGGTTGGTAATCATCATCGCTGCGGTATCGTCGCCCACGGCCTCCTCGAGCGCAGCGAGGTCAATCCTGCCGTCGGCGGCGCTCGGTATCTCGATTATGTCGTATCCGCACATCGCGGCTGAAGCCGGGTTGGTGCCGTGTGCGGAATCGGGGACGATTACCTTGTCGCGGTGACTCTGGCCGATGCTGCGATGGAATTCCTGGATGCAGCGCATGGCGGTGAACTCGCCTTGGGCTCCCGCGACCGGCTGCAGAGTCACCTCGTCCATTCCGGAGCAGATCGAGAGCATTTCCTGCATCTCGAAGAAGATCGCCAGAAGGCCCTGTACCTGATGCTCTGGCTGTAGTGGGTGTATTCGGTCGATTCCGGGCAACTGGACTATCCTCTCGTTGAGCCTCGGGTTGTGCTTCATTGTGCAAGAGCCAAGTGGGTAGAATCCGGTGTCGATACCGAAGTTCCTACTGGAGAGCCAGGTATAGTGGCGCACGAGCTCCGGTTCACTGGCCCTAGGCCAAACTGGAGGGGATTCTCGTCGCAATGGCTCCGGTACGGTGGACCACGCCTCCTGCTCGCCCAGCGATGGTTCTGGTTGCGACCATCCTGCGCCCTCGGCACCGTTGAACTCGAACAGGTCGCTCATCGACCGGCCTCCTTCAGCCATGAGGACAGTCCCGCCACGAGCGCATCGATGTCCGACTCGCTCGTGCGCTCGTCGGCCCCAATCAGCAGGCATGTCGACATGAAGTCCCACCAGACTCCAAGATCGAATCCGCCCAGAACCCCTTTGGAGTCGAGATGGGCCAAGGCGTCCGAGGCCTCACCTGGCAGTTTAACGGCGAACTCCCTGAAGTTACTGGCCCCGGGGTCCACCAACTCGATGCCCTCGATTGAGGTCACGCGCAGTGCCAGCCTCTCGATCCCGCGTGGCCCGAGTAACGCCATGTGCATGGCTCCCATCAGCGCAATCAGGGTCTCGTTGGAGCAAATATTCGAGGTCGCGCGATGCCTGCGGATGTGCTGCTCACGTGTGGATAGGGTCAGGGTGAAAGCTCGCTTGCCGTCAACGTCTCTCGTCAGGCCGACAATCCTCCCCGGCATCTGCCTGACGTAATTCTCGCCGCAGGCGAATAGCCCGTAGATTGGTCCACCTGCCGTCGGTCCGATGCCGAACGGCTGGCCTTCTCCGACGACTATGTCCGCACCCCATCTGCCGGGGGGCTTGACGATGCCGAGGGAGACTGCGTCGACCCCGACTATCAGTGCGGTGTCCTCGCCGATGATCTCCTTCAACCCCATCAGGCCCGGGTCTAGGATACCGAAGGAGCTGGGTTGCTCGACGTACACCGCGCAGCAGCCTGCTGCTTCGGAGGCCGAGCTCATGTCGACGTGACCGTTCTCAAGATGCTTGAGCATCTTGATATCAAGGCCGCTGCCTTGGGTGTAGTTCCTAATCACCTCGAGTCTCTGCGGAGGTACGAACTCGGAGACGTAGACCACATTGTCCTGAGACGCCTTGCGTCGGTGGACGCGCACTGCGCAGGTGATTGCCTCGGCCGCTGCTGTCGACGCGTCGTACATCGAAACATTTGCCACAGGCAGGCCTACCAGTTCGCTCACCATCGTCTGGAACTCCCACATGGCCTGCAGCATGCCCTGGCTGACCTCGGGCTGGTAGGGCGTGTATGAGGTCAGGAACTCCCCTCGTGTGGCGAGCATCCCGACCATCGTCGGTACGAAGTTCCTAGCCAATCCTGCAGCGAGGAAACTGGGCCTGTCATCGAGGCCCACATTGGCACCCAAAAGCCGTTTGGCGTCATCCCATATCTCCTCCTCGGACTGCGGTTCTGGTAGAGGGAGGGGGGATTCCCTGCGGATGTCCTCAGGGATGTCCGAGAACAACTCGTCAATGGAGCCCATACCCATCGCAGAGAGCATCTCCTGCTCCCTCCCGAGATTCGGCAACTGGTCCAATGCGACTTTCTCCTGCCTCTCGGCGCACCGAGGAGAATAACGAGAGTCTTCAATGTTCGTCGGGCCGGCTCAGTCGGTCACCGACACACTCTTAATCGCCCGAACGGAGTCAGTCGCGATAGCATGAGGGTAGCAATCTCGGCGTCCGACGCGTTCGTCGCTCCGTACATAGCCGAAATGCTCGGCGACTCCGCCGTGGTGGTGCCAGACGAGGCGCTTTCCGATGCCACTTCTCTCGATGCCATGCTGACTCCCTGTAGCTCCCTGATACACATCAACTCGCGACCCGCGGACACCTCGGTCGGCCGCACCGACCGCGAGGCATACATCACCATGAGGGAGGCATCCAGGCCGATTCTCGATGCGGTGGACAGGCACGGGGGCCTGCATCTGGTGATACTGGGCACCCTGCGTGTGCACCCCCAGTGGAGCGCTGGGGAAGCGTACTACGGGCTCGAGTCTACCCTAGCTCCTCGTGACACCGCGGCAGAGGGGCAATTGTGGATGGAGGAGAATGCACTGGAGCGAGCCGAGGCAGAACGACCGGTGAGCATAGTCAGGGCCTCCAACGTCCAAGGTATGCCTCTGGAGGGGCCTCCAGGCAACGGTCTGCTCCATAGGTGGGCCGAGGAGTGCCAGATCGGTTGGATCAACATTCCCGGAGATGGGTCCGACATCAAGGACTTCATTCACGTCGAGGACCTCGTGAGGGTGGTGGATGCGGTCCTCTCAAGCCCGCCCCCGACCAGAGAGAGCATCGCAGTGGGGTCTGGCAAGGGAATATCGATGGAGGATCTCGCATCAATCTACCAGCAGAGGACCGGTTGCGACCTAGAGTTCGGGCAGAGTGATGAGGAGGAGGTCTTCGGAATCGTCGATGCATGGGGCCTAGAAGAGAGATTCGGGTTCAGGCCGCAGATAAGCCTCGAGGAGATGATTGGGGAGGCTTTCGAGGCCGCAGATCACTGAGCGTTCAGAATCAGTCGCTTACGAACCCCGTTCCAACCGGCTATGGATGCATTCAACGAGTGCTCGGAGCCCCTCCGGAAAGAGCCTGAGTCGGCATCATTGCGAAGACGGATATCAACCTCGCCGACTCCCGGAACCTCGGCGATGATGGTACTTCCTCCTCTGTACTCGTCGTCCACGCCGATTCCGAAGGTGCGCTCGGGAGCTGTTGTCACCTTGATTGAAATGTCGTGAGACTGTCCTTCGACGGATTCAGCAAGCCTCCTCTGGTCCGACAGCATCCTAGCTTCGGAGAATGCGGCGGCAAGGTCAGCCAGACCAAGGGGGGCGGGTGGAGCGTTAGCATCTACCCCTAGTGCGCCCTTCGGCGTGACGGGTTCTGGAGTCTCCATCTGCCTAGGAGGAGGGGGAGACCTCCTGCGGGAAGTGACTGATACCCTGTCGGGCACTGAGACTCTCGAGGACCTAGTTACGCGGTGACTGTCGTGCCATGCAGAGCCTCGCTGCTCACGAACGTCGACTTGTTCTGGGATGTCGACTTGTTCTGGGATGTCGACTTGTTCTGGGATGTCGACTTGTTCTGGGGCGTCGACATGCCGCTCCTCGTGCCAAGTGTCATGGCTGGCATATTTCAGATCCTCTGGATCAGCGGGTGCTTCCTCTTCTGCTTTCGCAGCAGCGGTGGCTTCTTCTTCGGCGTTTTCCCTCATATCAGCAGTAATTACACCCGCAACACCCACTGCGGCTGCTCCGGCAGCTATGGCCTCGGGGCTCGGCATCCTAGAGGCAATCTGATCCTGCATAGAGTCTGCGCGGATCCTCCAGATCCTCCTAGCGGCGGACTGGACGGAGAAGGGCAGTTTCTCAATCTCCTTCTCCACCTCCGCATCGGCAATCGACCTAGCCTGCTCGAGTGACATGCCGTTGTTGCTGGTGATGGATTGCTCCAGCTTGGGCAGCATCTCTGCGAAATTCCCAGTGACCCTGTCGAAATCAGACTCGCCTGCATCGGCAGGGGGGCGGGCGACATCGGTGACCTCGAACGCGACGTATGCAATTTCTCGGCCATTATTGTCCGTGTCATGAAGCCTCAGTGTCCACTCCCCCGGTCCGGGATTGGGTAGGGAGAAGGCGTCGCTGGTTCTGCCTTCGAGATACTTGTAGCTGGTATCGTGCTGGTCGTTGACCGCCTCATCACCATGAGGAATCTCTGCGGGTACGATTCCTATCCAGGCGTCGTTCGGAAGTTCGGGTGAGATGAAGGAGAAATTGATGCCCTCGTCGCTCTTGTAGGAAGATCTCGATGGGGTGATTTTGATTGTCGGCGACGATGGGGGCGGCGACGCTCCCGCCGTGAAGTCCACTCGGTTGTGTAAGGTGTAGCCTCCATCTGAGAATACTCGTATGCTCCATTGCCCTTCGGACTGCCCAGGCAATGATGCGTTGTTCACGTCAATATCTCTGAGCCAGCGCCAACGGTCTTCTCCGTGCTCATTGTCCCCTGCACTAACTGGATAGATACCGACCCAAGCGTCGTTGCTACTGGGGACCTCGTTGATTCTGAAGCGTACGGGTTGGCCTGGAGTCGCATCTAGAATCTCGATGGGGGCGTTTGTCCACGCTTCGAGGCCCTTAGGCGGACTTTCCGGGCCGGAAGCAGCTGAGACCGTGATCTTGCCGACTCCCACCCATCTGCGTGACCCGGTGGGAAGTGAGCCGTCGCCCCTAGGGCGCGACCAGCCGCCCCTGTACCAGTCGTTGCTGCCGTCCTGCTCCCTGTCGTCTAGGCTCCACGAGGGGGCGCCGCCGCTGTTGGCGTTGTAGTAGTAGAGGCGGTTCCCAGCTGCGCTCTTGTACCACGGCTTGCCGTTAATCGGGGTCTCCTGCATAGCGTATTCTCCGTTGTAGGAGTCGTTGGGATGCCCGGATATCGAAACGCCTCCTCCTGCAGGTATCGAATCTGTGGGACCTCCGTCCAACAGCACCAGTATCTCAGTGAGATCCACCGAGCCGTCCGAGTTGATGTCAATCGCCCCGAATACCGCCCTGAGTATGGCCGCAGGTGCCTGCTGACCCGTAATCGACTCCAGCGCTGCCGCGAACTCGTTCTCCGATAGAGTCCCGTCGCCGTCCAAATCGTACTTGGCAAATAGGGCCTCTCCGGAAACTCCCTTGCTACGCAGGACCTCCTGCAGATTCTTGATGGCGATTGCCTCTATGGTCCCACGGGCGCCGTCCATCATGGCCCATGAAAGGGCCGGACAGCAATGAGGATTTTCCCGGCGGGACCACGTACTGAGAATGGGTCAAACGAACGGAGGTCTCCTAACTCTGGCCCTGACTCTCTTGCGCGGGCTCGATTGCACCCAGACCTCCTGACCCATGCTGATTGGCTGCAGGTACGCCATTGCGATTCCCGTACGTCCCAAACTCGGCGAGGGGCCGCCGCTGGTGACGTAGCCGAGCACGCTGGCACCGTCTTCGTCAGCCGAGAGGACAGCATGCCCGGGCCTTGGTGAGGGGCCCCTGTCCAAGCACTCCAGAGCATGCCACCTGTCTCCAGAATCGAGCGAGTCCAGTACACGTTTCCTGCCGACGAAGTCGTGCTCGGCGTCAAGGCCGAAGGGCACCGCAGTCTCCGCAGTGTTCCTAGCGAGGAAGCCCTCTGGTAGATTCGCCTCAGGATTCATTTCTAGGCCAGGCCAGAGGAAATCCTGGCCCGACAGTAGGTACCCCTTCTCGAGGCGGAGGGTGTCCCTAGCCCCCAGCCCCACCGGCACCAGCCCGTGAGGATGCCCTGCCTCCAACAGGGCATCCCACAGCAGGGTGGCCTGTTCGTTGTCGACGAATATCTCGTAGCCCCTTTCGCCGGTGTAACCCGTCCCCTGAATCCAACCGCGGATGCCAAGGGAATTATCCGCTATGTCCTGGCATGCGAACCTCCCGACCGCGTTGTCCCCTCCGATGACGTCAGTGAGGATGCGTTCCGACATAGGTCCCTGAAGGGCTAGGATGCTGGTCATGTCGGATAGGTCCTGAATGGCAATCGAGCCGTCGACAGGGAGCAGTGAGGACATCCAATCCAGCATGATGGGGGCCATCGAGGCGTTGGGTACCCCCAGAACCTCAGTCTCGGACTTGACGGCGAAAATCATGTCATCGATTATGTGACCGTCGTAATCTAGGAAGTGCGTGTACCCGCACCTACCGCTTGCGAAGTTCATAAACTCCTGAGTCGCAATGCTACTCAGCCATGAGCGCACGCCGTCACCGGAGAACCGGAAGAACCCCATATGGGATACGTCGAACAGGCCGGCGGCAGCCCTGGTGGACAGATGCTCCTCCTGTATCGAGGAGTACCAGATCGGCAGCTCAAAGCCATGGAAGTCCACCATCCTCGCTCCCGCATCCAAGTGGGATTCATACAACGAGGTCCTCACCGGCCCGTCACCTGACACGCACCCGAGGGGGGTCAATGGGTGCAATAAGTTACGGGAGAGGTAAGCGTTGGAGATAGACTTGCAACTAGAGAGACGGCTATGAGCAAGGAATACGAAGACTTAAATAATAAGGACCCTACTATACAACTGCGAGTTGAGAAGATGGAACGAGACACTGCTAGACAGGCCGGCGAATCTGAGCGTGCTTCACAGAAGCGAAGCCGTTCGAAGCCTATCCGACCTGCGCGACGCCCGTCTAGGGAGCGTGGCACCGAATCTATGGCCGGTCCCTGCAAGGTGTGCGGGGCCAACTCGTGGGATACCGATGACATCAGAGGGGAGACCTCCTGCTCGGAGTGCGGCTACGTCGCGTCCGAGAACATGATTGACCCTGGGGCCGAGTGGATTAACCACTCCGACGGGGACGACAGGAGTCGTGTAGGCGCGCCCACCACCCTCACTCTGTCGGACAAGGGACTGTCGACCGAAATTCGTCGCTCCGATCTCACCGCAGGCGGCGCTAGGCGGCACGGGATGTCCGGCAAGGCTCTCCGCGAGTGGAGGCGCAGGCAGCGAATCGACCAGCGCAGCAAGACCCGGGACAGCCGCAGCCGCAACCTATCGAAGGCGATGCAGTTCATCCGCGACCGCGGGGACCTACCCTCTCAGATCGAGCAGGAGGCAGCCTCGCTGTACAGGCACTCGGTGGAGCGTGGCTTGGTCACCGGACGCAGCATCCGTGGCGTCTCGGCGGCTTGCGTCTACATCGCCGCGAGGGAGGCCAAGATACCGCGCAAGATAGAAGACGTCGCCGAGGCGTTCGACATGATCAAACCGGTGGAGGAGAAGGAGCTCAAGCGCACCATCAGGTTGGTCGCGAGGATGCTCGGCACGCATCACATCACCGGGCCGGAGGAGTACTTCGAGAAGTTCCACTCCGACCTCGGCCTGCCACCTCATGTACTCGGCGGGGTCCGTGACCTGTGGGACTCGGTCAAAGACGACCTGTCATGGCAGGGTAAGAAGCCCTCCGGAATCGCCGGAGTAATCATCTACAAGGCATCTCAGGAGAGCTCGTCGCCGAGGACTCAGAGCGAGGTCTGCAAGGTCTCGGGAATCAGCGAGGTGACCCTGAGGGGGCTCCTGAAGATACTGGCTCAACTCACTGCTGAGTAGGCATTGTTGAAGGCCCAATCCCCCTAGCCCGGGCATGCAGCTAGAACCGATAGAAGAACTAGGCGTCGCTATCGCTGACGGGCTCGAGGAAGAGTTTGGAGAGAGGAGCTGGTGGAGCTCCTTCAAGGCAGTTATGTTCTACGGGCCGGCCGTTCTGATTGCGATTTATCTCTTGGGCTTCCTCACGGGTATCTTCTGAGAATAGTGGTGGACGCTGGGGGATTTGAACCCCCGGCCACCTGGTTGCAAACCAGGTGCTCTTCCAAGCTGAGCTAAGCGCCCTTGGCGGTTCGAATCGGCCTGAGTTCTTGAGTCCAACCGTCGTCCGGGGCTCACTCGTCATCGGTTGTGTCCGACAGTCTAGGCAGGATGATTGCCATCCCGACGAGCGAGGCCAGCAGAATCAGCACGAGTACATCGTCGTCAGTAGACTTTTCCTCCTCGGAACCTGTGGGAGGATTAGTTGGAAGCGTGTGCTGGTCCTCTGAGAAGTTGACTGTGAAAGGTGACTCTGTCAGGGTTTGGTTGTGCTCAATCTGATGCAGCATCGAGATGTTGCCGGGCAGCAGGCCGTTAGATGGATCAAGAAGGATCAGTTCGGTCACCTCGCAATCGGAATCTACCTTATCACCGGTCTCGTTCAGTTCGCACGAGGGAGATAGCCAGGCCGTGGCCATATCATCCACCCCCTCGAACACCCCATCCCCGTCGGCATCGATCAACACCCTGTGAGCCACTCCATCGCGACTGTCGACGTTGTAGAAGAACAGCGAGTCCGTCGAGACCAGGATACCTGGTGCGACCCCATCAGGAGTAACGCCGTCCTCTTTGAGGAGCATCGTGTATTCCTTGGGCTCGTGGGCGGATGCCGGCACTGCCAGAAGTAGCAGAGACAACGTTACTGTCAACAGGCAGACTTCTCGCACGCCCCGCCGTAGCGGGGCGATGGCTTCAACATGACCGGCAGGCTCGCAGCGCCCAGTGGATTCGCAACGCACCGTTCTAGCCATCGGGCTCGCTGTCTGCATGGTAGCTGCCATCACCGCCGTGATGATGCTTTCAGACAGTCCTGAAGACGGTGACTCTGACTATGGAGGGATACTTGACCCACTAATACAGGACGAGGGTCACGACCACAGAAACGCCAGCCAGCACATGATGTACACCGACAACATCCAGCCTATCTCCTTCAACGGACTGACGGCCCCGGGCAACGCGGAGATCCAAGTGGCAGACTCTCCTGACGGCAAGACCTACGCCTACATTGCCGGCTGGAGCGAGATGCACATAGTCGATGTGAGTGATCCCTCAAACACCACGGTCACTGGGGTCTACTACGACCCGAACACCCAGGTCCTCGATGTCAAGTACCTTGAGTACAACGGTAGGGAGTACGTCATCGTGCAGAACCAATTGGTCGACCCAGGCGCTGCCGACCCCAACGTTGGGGAGTGGGAGGATCCTGCCCAGGTCACAGTCACGCTGGTCGACGTCACGGACAAGAGTGACCCGAGCTGGGTCGACTCGTGGTACGATGCTGACCATCCGAGTGGACCTCATAACCTCTACACCCATATGATCGACAACGAGTGGTACATCTTCGTCGCCAACCCCGACTACGAGGCGTGCGACGTGGGGCAGGGTGACGCATGCGGAGGCATCACCATCGCCCACCTCAACTTCGCCGGCTACGGCGACCTGCCTCGGATAGTGAAGGTCGGAGAGGCCGAAGTCAGCTGGGAGTCAACGCTCGGAGGCTGGATCTATATCCACGACATGACGGTTCAGACCTGGCCCGGCGAGGATTCCAACGACCCTCGTTTCGAAAGGACCTACGTCTATGGGGCCTACTGGGAGGCGGGTCTACGGATTTTCGACGTCTCGGACGTCCCACACCCGAACAAGGATCTCATCGAGTATGCTTGGTATGGCTCGCTGTGCAGGCTCTCGGGAGGCACCCAAGCCGGCTGCACCTGGAGGGCGCCAGAGGTCGGCCAGTGGATGGAATTCGAGGACTTCGACGGCGACGGAGAGATTGACTGCGGCTGCACCAGCAACGAGAACGGAGGCCGCGCCTCCTACATTCACTACGCCGAACCTGTCGACGAGATGGTCGACGCATCGCACCTAGGGTACCCTGCGGGGAAGATGCACCTGACTCTACTGGCGACGGAGGTCCTCGAGACCACTGTCGGGACGGGGATGGCCTACCTGCTCGACACCACTGCCTACGAAGAAGTGAACGGTAATGTTAGATTCATGCCAGAACTAATCCACGGCTGGGAAATCCCATTTGCCAATGACCACCACATCCCGGGCGGCGAGGAGTGGTTGCTGTTCAGCCCGCACAACGCCGACACCCACGTCTTCCAGACTGGGCTGCCGGGGCTGCCCGACACCAGCCACGGTGGGGCGTGGGACGCTAGGATATATCTCTCCAGCTATCATGCCGGGCTGTGGGTGATGGATGTAGAGACATTGATGCTGGCAGGTCTGTCTGACGGCAACAAGACAGTTGTCCACATGGATGCCACCATCGGCTACCACCTGCCCCATGGGGTTGACGGTGAGCCGCTCGACAGTTCATACTACGACTTCGGATGGACTCCGTTCCTGTGGGCAGCGGAGTACCACAAGGGCTACACCTACCTGTCATGCATCACCACCGGGCTGTACATTGTCCAGTTGGACATTGACCAGCCATACGGCGTGCCATTGGGCCAATAACGCCCTAGCGCGTAGCGCTCGGGCGACCGGTGCATTGAACAACCGACCGTATTCGTCCGCGGTCGCGAGGCTTGCCCATGACCGGACTCAGGAACGTCCCGATGCTGATGATGGTCACTCTGATGGTGCTAGCACCGCTGTCTGGATGCCTGTCGTTCATTACCGGAGACGATTCGGATGATGACGGGTACACTTGGGTGGACCCGGTGGTCGAGATCGAGGATGCCAATCACTCGCACAACGACATGTTGGCTCACAGACTGTACACTCCGAATGCGAGGCTAATCGACTACCACAACCTCAACTGCGATGGTGAGGTCAAGCCTCCTGCGGACCTTGACAACACCGCTGGTCGCCCTTGCTACCCCGAGTGGAAGAACGTCGGTCCGACGCCCGGGGACAACTCCGAGATTGCGATCGAGGGTAACTTCTACGAGGACTGCGAGATTTACGCCGACGGTAGCGGGGGGTGCTACGCCTACGTCTCCAGTTACAACCAGTTCGAGATTCTAGACATCAGCAACCCAAACAACATACAATTGCTTTCAACGTACTACGCCGAGATTGCCCGGATGATTGACATCAAGGTCACTCCAGATAACAACTGGGTGCTGGTAAATCACGAGTTGACCAACAGTGAGCTCGACCCGATACCCAACGACGACGATGCCAACAGTGGGATGAATCGCCTCGATGTCATCTATGTCGGCGACAAGACCAGTCCAGTCAAGGTCGCCGAGTGGAACAACCCTCCTGCCGGCTTCCACAATCAGGATGTTCACGTCTACTGCGACTGGGACCCGGCCAACCCACTGTGGTCCGGCGAGGAGTGTCACCTGTTCCTGTTCGGAGCCGACCCTTACCCCGAACTCGTAGCAGGCGGCGGTCCCGTCAAGGGCACACAGGTGTTCTACGTCCCTCTTGGCTTCGAGGCATGGACCTGCTGGGACTGTAACGATGAGCAACAAAACTCGAGTCGAGAGATACTCCGATGGGGCGCCTACACGCCAGAGGGTCAGACCACATGCGGCGGCTCGGTGTTCAATCACGACCACGTGTTCTTCGTCCACCCTGTGACCAAGCAGAAGCTTCTGATTGCATCTTACTGGGATGCTGGTCTGAGGATTGTGGATGTCACCGAGCCACCAGATGTGGCTGACTCGATGGGAATTACATGGCCACAGGAAATAGGTCGGTGGCTGGGGTGTTCATCTGATGACAGCGGGTGGTACGGCCCCGACGGAGGAGGACATGCCGACATGTCTGCCGAAGAGTGGCTCGACGCTGGTCAGGGCAACGGCAACATCCACTATGCAATTCCGTTCAAGAATCTAGTCTGCGACGGCATCAGCGAATATGATCCCGTGTCAGAATGGCCTGCCAGTTGCGGAACCGGGCCCGAAGATGCTAGCTACGGTCAGAATTGGAGGCACTACACGATTATCGCCCCAGAATACGGCTCTAACGACAATCACACAGGATACCTATGGACTATTGATACTACAGATCCAACCAAGCCGTTCCTCGTCTCAAAATGGAGACTTCCGGGCCAGGGCATGCTTGCCAACGGCAGTAGCCACCCGCAGCACTACATCCCTGGCGGCTACATCTACAGTCCGCACAATGGTGACATCGGGCCCAACGGTCACGCTTACTGGACCCACTACCACGCAGGTGCTTGGTTAACCGATCATGGCCATACTTGGGACGAGTTGGTATGGGAAAACAGCTACCCCGAACCCGATAGGGGCTTCAAGGCGATAGTCGATCTGGCTCCGACCCACACCGTGGGATACTACTTGCCTTCGGGCCCAGAGTGGTCGGACAACGCCAGCGAGGAGCTGGGTTACGACATGGCAGACTGCTGGGCCTCCTGCATGATTCCATTCGACTGGGGGCTGCAGTACGATCCGAGGGGTTTCGTGCTAATCTCCGAGATGGTCAGTGGCATCTACGTCGTGCAGTTCGACGAGGACTACGACCCACGTTACCACTACCCGGCCCTGTGGCAGGCCGAGGCGAGCGATGAGTGAGTTGATTCTATGCGCGTGAAGGCGCTTGCCGTGATACTCGTAGTGACTCTGCTGATGCCTACTGCGGTTGCGCACGGGGCAAACACATTCTCATTCATCATGAGGAACCAGTCCATTCAGCCTGACACGGCACAGGTTCTGCAGAATGATACCCTGATCTTCGTCAACACGGCAGACTATGACCGAAACGTGCTGATTGACGCGGACGGGGATGGGGTCGAGGAGATGAACTGCATCGCTGGCCCCTCTAACTCATCCTCCACTGATGACGAGTGTTACCTGTGGCTGGACCCAGCCAACTGGACCCAGGGGGAGTACGAGGTGAGGATCCATTCGAACGGCAGCCTGTGGCAGACGATCTCACTGACTGTGGTGCTCGACGACCACACGGAGACCCTGCCGCCAGAAGGCTTCACATTCGGCCCGGACCCGAGCGAGCCTGAGGAGGATGATTCGAGTGTGCTGCTGAGTGCCGCGGTTCTCATGGCCGGTGCCGCGGCGTTCGTCTGGGTTGTTCGCAACGTCAAGGGAGATGAGGCAGAGTGAAGCGGGCACTGGCTGTTCTGGTGGCTGCCAGCGTCATTCTGGCAGGATGCCTAGGAGATGCTGAATCCGACGTGTTCTACGGCGAAGACATCAACCCGCCGGTTCCCGCAGATGACTTCGTCCTAGTCGACGAGAACGGGGATTACTACTCGTTGTACCAATTGCAGGGCAAGGTAATCGTGGTCGCCTTCCTCTTCACGAGGTGTCCCGACATATGCCCGATAGTCAGCGCGAACCTCGACTTCGTCTCAGAGGAACTCGGCGATAAATTCGGCTCCGAGGTCGCCATACTGTCGATTACCGTCGACCCTTGGGCGGATAACTCAAGCGTGTTATCGGCCTATGCCGAGCAGAGGGGGCTGGACTGGCCCCATCTGACGACTTCAGACCCCAGCGACCTCTCCGAACTCGAGGACGTATGGAGGAACTTCGGCGTCGGCCTCGATGTCTACAACTCGGACGAGGACTCGGATGGGGTCGCCGATGGCTTCGACACCTGTCCGGGAACTCCCGAAGGGGAGTCGGTCGACGACGACGGTTGCGGGCTCGAGACCCAGCAGCCCGACGGTGATGTCCAGGTGATGCATCACCCTCTGACATACTGGGTGGACCACACTACGGGTACGATAATCGTCGACAAGCAGATGCGCCAGAGGGTCTGGTGGGGAGACACCGACTGGAATGCGGAGTTAGTGCTCGAAGACATCTATCTTCTGCTGGAGGAGTGAGGAATGCGCCAGGGGATGGTCGCGGTACTGCTCGCCGGCTTGCTGGTGCTGCCAGGGTGCATCGGATCGGATTCCGGCATCGATTTGTATGGCGTCGAGTACAGGGAACCGCCAGATGCCCCGGACTTCACCCTGTTCGACCAGAACGGGGACCCGTTCACGCTCTCGGAGCACGAGGGCAAGGTCGTGGTTGTCGCGTTCGTCTACACCTCGTGCCCCGACATCTGTCTCGTGATCTCGGCCAACCTGGACTACATCGGCCAGAACCTCGCTGGCTACTCCGATGATGTCGTCATCATCTCGGTGACCATCGACCCCGCTCGCGACACTGTGAGCCACCTGGCGGAGTGGACCGAGCAGATGAGCTATGACTGGTACCACCTGACCGGACCGACGGCCACCCTGCAGGACACGTACAGATCCTGGAACGTGATTGTCGACAACGAGCACATCAACGCCAGCAAGCCGCCCGAGGACGGTACGAATCGAATCGCGGTCCTATACCCTGACAACTCCTCCTTCCACCACGACGAGGTCGGGGCTGGGCTGAGTGCGAGCGACTTCGCGATTCAGGTCTTCAATGACTCAAACATCAGCTACGACATGAGTGGGGGCCTCATTGGGGACTGGCAGTCTGGAGACGAATGGTCCTGGGTCCTGCACCTGTGGGACATCGATAACGAGTCCTGGGTACCCACCGAGCGGGACATCTCATCCATCCCCCTAGATGCTGGGACTCATCTGGCCTGGGCAGCCAGCAACGCCGACATGGGGAACCTACCTCCAGGAGTGGAATGCAACGGCCATGGCTGGGTGATGGGTTCGGGAGGTGGGGCCCACTGCATGTGCGACGAGGGGTACGAGAGGCCTGATGGCGACTGGTTGGCATGCGTGGCCGAGGGTACCGGAAGCAGCGGCCAGAGTAACGGCTCAGACCCTCACGAAGAGTCCCTCGGGGAGTACGAGGTCGGCCACTCCACGGTGACCTTCATCCTCGACAAGCAACTGCGCAAGCGCGTCGCCTACTCCGGGATTAACTGGGATGTCGATGAGTTCCTCCATGACCTGAAAGCGCTGGCAGAAGAGTGATTCAGGGGTTCGTTTCAAGAATCCGCCCCGTATGGGGCGGATGTGGCTGACGACGGCGTCGCTCGCTCGCTTTTCCTCGCAGGGCTGATGGTTGTCAGCGTAATGGTCGGCATTCTGTTCTTCGATGTCGAGAAGGAGGGGGAGAACCTTGCTCCAATCATCGAAGGCGAAATCCCCTCCAACATCCTCTTCGGAAGCATCGATTCGCTGAGCTTGAGCATCACGGATGAGGAGATGAGGGGGTTGACAGTGACCGTTACTCTCGACGAGGTTCCCATTCAGGATCTGATGGACGCAGACGGCAATCTCGTCATTGACATCTCCGAGCTCGAAGTGGGCAGCCACACAATCAAGGTGGTGGCAACAGACAGCCTCGGACAGGAGTCCAAGTGGGACACAGTATTCATCATCGAGTATCCCGATGAGGGTTTCACGGTGATAGTGGTCAGCAGCAACGAGATATTCGTCGAGCGCGGCAATGGCACCACGGCCTCGGGAGTCCTAGTCCACCAGAGCATGGAGACCTGCGAGCTGGAGTGGTCTGACGGCAACGTGGACGAGTTCAGCCTGAACCTGCCTTACGACGAGGACGGAAGGTTCGACCTAGAGTTCTCCGACATCCAGGAGAACCTGACCATATCGGTCAGGGGTACCTGCGGAATCTGGGTCGACTCTTCCGAGACCGAGGTGTTCAACATCACGGTCACCGAGCCGGCCGAAGAGCCAGAGCCGGCTCGCGGGTGCACCGACTCTGAGGCCAACAACTACGACGAGAACGCCGAGGAGGACGACGGGTCATGCACCTACGACGAGGAGACCGAGCCCGAGCCGGTGGTCGAGACCGGTTCGGACGAGTGGTGGTCGCCAGTGCTTAGGTGCGACGAGACAGACGCGCCTCTGGTTGATGACTACAACACCACAGGACACGATGGTTGGCAGTGCTCGCTGAGCTTTTCCACCAACGAGACGCACATACAAGTCGACGCCAACGGCCTTCCGAATCACGACTTTCACTCTGGTCCGGGCTGCTGTGCCAGTCAGCAGGACACCACCTGGGTCATCCCCCTCGAGCCCGCCAACCAGACCGGATGCGATCCCGATGAGTCCTCCGAAGGATGCATCATGGCACCCGAGAGGGGGGCTATCGCATTCGCGGTCAACGGAGTTGCCATCTACGGTCCCGAGGACGGTCCGGGAGGGGATGCGGTGGCTGGCAACGAGGGCGCGTACGAGGAGGACAGGCAACATGTCTGGCTTGGCCTGTGCCATGGTCACTCGGGACCGGGCGGGGAGTACCACTACCACGCCGACGGCAACTGCATCCACTGGCATCCTGAGGATGAACAGACCTGGTTGAACTACAGCATGGAATCATCGAGGACGGTCACAGAGCACTCACCCATCGTCGGCTTCGCCTTGGACGGTTACCCAATCTACGGTTTCGTGGGTTGGGACGAGGATGGAGAGATCTCAGAGATGACCTCCTCGTACCGACTCAAGGACGGCGAGACCGGTTACAATGGCATCGACGACTACGAGTATGTGGCTGAGCTAGGAGACCTAGATGCGTGCAATGGGCAGTGGGGAGCCACGCCCGACTACCCTGAGGGGACGTACCACTACCATACCACTTGGGTAAATGGCGAAGGAGGTATAGGATTCCCCTACTTCATACTCTGCTACCGGGGCGAAATCGACGAAGAGGACGATCCCTGCTCCGGCTACGGCGAGACCTGGGGACCGGGGATAGGTCCTCCGCCGGAAGGCTGCGGCGGCGGCGGCCCGGGTGGCGGCGGCGGCTGCGCCGGTGGGCAGACCATGTGCATCCACCCCACCCCGCTCCCGTGCTTCACGCAGCATCCACCCGGGTAG
>ERZ724561.43-NODE-43-length-23766-cov-2.539194_pt1 | contig 23766 bp, 15 predicted proteins | sample MGYA00375855_ERZ724561 | MGnify/ENA primary metagenome ERZ724561 (study PRJEB28725, sample SAMN03264854) | marine sediment metagenome | biome: marine pelagic biome; feature: marine oligotrophic desert; material: ocean water | place: Pacific Ocean:North Pacific... | reverse complement strand
TCGGACAAGACAGACGATTTCTCAGACGATATATGCCGAAATTGCACGACTTCTTTCACTATCGCAGCGTCGATGTGACATCTATTAAGCAACTTGCAGACAGATGGTACCCAAACTTACCAAGAGCTACCAAGCCAGCAGGTCACAGGGCTCTTGACGACATCAAAGGAAGCATAGCCGAACTAGAATACTATCGTCAGAACATCTTCATTCCTGAAGAGTGACTATTGAGTCTCAACCAAATCCCAACCAATTGGAATCCCATCTGAATCGGTTAGCAATACGTTGATTCCGAAACCTCTTCGGTGGAAAGCAATCAACTCCAGACCATGTATCAGATGACCTGTCACAGCACGCCCCAGCACTGGCCTCTCATCATCTGCGGGAGCAAGCTCTCGACGCTCACCTTCCACGCCGTCCAGCCATGGCAAGATTCCCTCGGGCGAGTAACGAACTCCCAGAATCATATCGCAACCCTCGGTCCACTGGGCCGACTCAGCATCAGCACCGCTCGGGATGGCGGGTGCGTTGGGATGGGTGTGCAACCAGAAAGAAAAGCGACCTCCACGGACCCCACGTGAGTCGTCGAATAGACCATCCATCCACTCTTCGGGAACATGGTGAACAGAGAATGAATCTCCTCTATTCACCAAGTGTGGATTGCCAAGCACATATCCCTGTCCAGAGAACAGCCCATCCTCGAAGTCAGACCCACGTAGTGAGTCCTCGACATGATCAGGATGAGGGAGAGAGGTATCTGCATCCATTCCTACAAGTATCTCGTCAGGAAGTGACTGAAAGGTCCATTCCAGAATCGATGAGAGAACATCCACTGGCATCAGGACATGCGCGGGATAGACATCCTTCGACTCAATCGACTCCGAGTTGTAAGCTGCAGCGGCCTCAGTCAACCATTCCCCTGCCATATGCACGGGCCGGGGGCCGCTAGACTTGAGTTCGACGGAATCAATTGACAGACACATCTAGCACGACGTGGTCCCAGTGCGGAGCGTAACTCTTCACTCGAATTAGTGCCACAGCCTCTATACTGCGCTCAGGATCGATTGACAGCAACTCATCCATTACTTCCTCAGCCCATGAAGAATGGTCCTTTGCAGGAGCCACCCCATGAATATGCAGCATCCCTCTTCCTTCAACTAGAGCCCGCATTGCTACCGAATAACCGTCTTGTGATGATGGTAAAAGGCCCAGAATTACTCTGTTCGCAACACCTTGCAACTCAGCCGCAGTTATTCTATTATCTCCGAAATAGACTGAACACTTGCTAGAGACCCCGTTGGCCTCTAGATTCGATTCCAATGCCTTGATTGAATTGGGATTCCACTCACAGCAGTGGACATGCTCGGCATGCGAGTGCACCAGAATAGGTAGAGTGTAGTAACCGATTCCCGCGTATAGATCGAGCACCACCTCGCCCTGTTCTACAACCTCTCCCATCCTACGCCTCTCGTTGACATTCCCGGCCGAGAACATGCACTCGGTCAGATTGTATCCATAGTCCACTCCACTTTCTCGTCTCACGACCCAGTCCTCATCTCCGAGCAACAGCTCTACAGTAGGCTCACGCCTTTCACCTACAATCTCACTAACTCGCCCGATTCTTTCGACCTTCAGTGAGCTTGCAACCGCAGTCCAAAGTTCAGGTCCTGCAATAGAACCCCATTCTTCTTCAGCGAACGAGTCAAGTTGGAAAAGTGCGACATCTGCAAACTTCTCCCAGCGCTTTGGAAGCTTATCCAATAGTGATGAATCAGCCCCACTTTGTTGAATCAATTGGGCGACGCTTTCACGTAGTCGGCCATGAGGGTCCTGCCCGTGCATCGCTCCTCTGACGATGCATGTAGGATTCAGACTTATTGTGTATGGCCACACATCCGCGCGGCATGCGCCGCGCGGCACTTGCACTTACCCTGCTCTTGATGATGCAGAGTGTTGCTGCCGATCCTCCCCCCGGTCAGCCCGATGTAACCAACGAAATCTGCTCTACTTGGAATAGTGCAAATGGAATCTGCGATGATTACGACTCGTCTCTGGACTTTACATCAGGTCCGGAGTGGATTGCAAGCTCTGTGGAAGTAGATGTTTCAGACGCTGAGATGGTAGAGATGAGGGTAGACTTGGCAGTCCATGAGATGTCAAGGGATGACCTAGAACTCGGCGACCTCGACCTCGAAGGCGATAGCGCGCCGTGGGACGGAATCCCAGCGGATTATATCAGGAACTATGAGTCACTAGATAGGGGCGGGGGGAACTCAGTCTCGGACCTGATGCTCGAGCGTGTCGAGGAAATCATGGAGGAGTTCATTGACATCAACTTCCCGAATGCCAACACCACGACGATAACCACTGTATCGGAGGTTGACTTCAAGTCGCAACCCGACGCCCAATGTGTGTATGATTCGGATTATGACTCGATAGACGAGGTCAGTGGATACGAGAACGACCCGTTCCAACCTCCAATCTGTTTCCAAGCAGTTCTGCAGATGCAGGTTGATACCGCCGCCTTTGGCCTCAAGCCAGAAACTTCGGACATCAATCGCATGATGCAGGGCATGCTCACAATGGGGGCCACACTGAATTCACAATTCAATGCAACATCACCAATGGGGCACTGGCTGGAACTATCGGTGATACCTCCCGAATATGCGAACGTTGAGAGCGTTGAGGAGCCCGGGCTGATTCTAAGTAGAACTCTTGACGGTAATCCTCAGACCTACTCAATAGTAACTGTTGACAATACTCAGGCGGTAACTGAGGCAGCCATAGAATCGGTATCTCTGCAATCCAAATTAATCCATAGATCCACTACTACTCCAACATACTCATTCAATCAGCAGAATCCTTCACTCAGAATCAATCTCGAGATTGATGCTTCCGACCCGCAGAACTCGCAGTTCACTCTTCAGATTGCCATCCATAACCTCGACTCTGATACGCTTAGTGACTGGAATGCAAACCTCCATGACGGGACGATTGAGATTCCATGGATTTCATCGGACGGAATCAGACTCCTCAATCAAGAAGTCAATGAAGACCTATCCGCACTGTTACAGGGAATTCCGATAGAGGATATGTCAACCGCTTTCTCCGAAGCCCTAGGGGCCGAGATCTGGTTCAATACGCCCCAATTCTCCGAGGCTGACGAGAATGGAGGGCTCAACTTCCAGCATACGCCCGGGATTACTTGCGATGAGTCGCTACAGGTACGCTACTGCATAGAAGGAGACAACGCAATGAGCGGAGACTGGCCTGTCATTCTCGAGACTGGCTCCCAATCCACTTCCATGAGGGTCGCTTCTGTGGTGGAGAGAATACTCGAGAACACAGGTGGCGACATCGCCTCAATCGATCTGTCGAAGGTCACAGATGAGGATCTGGCCTCGCTGATGAGCGTCCTGGAGGTTGAGATGGAGGCGGAAACATCCTGGTTACACGATTTGTTGCCAGATGACATGCCAAGGGCTGAGATGACTTTGACTCTGCATCTACCAGAATGGATTGAGTCGACCATAGGAGATCCCTCAAAGGTAGAAATCGTTGCATCCGCCTCAGGAGGGGAGCAGGATTTCGCTTTCAAAGGGGCTCGCTCATTCGACTGGCGACATCCAATTTGCATCGATTCAGATCCCTGCGAGGAGGACAGTGCTGACCTCATCTGTGGATCCAACCAGATGACCTGCATTTCCTTTGACATCGTGGTCGACATAGAGAAGTTCGCAATCAGGGAGACCTCATTCGCTGCGGAGGTGGAATTCTCGGCTGACATCGTGTTGGAGATCTATCGATTAGGCCTGGAACTGGATGAAGAAGGAGTGGAACTGAGCCCGATTCCCTCTGATATACTCAGGAGAGGAATTGTGATTGGTGACAGAATAGAAGGCGGTTTGCTAGCCGGCTCAGATCTTGAGGCCCCAATCGACCTCGGTATCGGAGAGCCTCTCATGCTGGAAATCTCCAATCAGGGAATACAGGACATAGGTGACGAACTCACGATGCGTTCTGGCGAGATAATCGAATCACTCGGGAGCATAGAAACGGTTCAGGATTTCGGAATGGGCCCCTACACCATCACGGGCGTCTTTGACAACACTCCGCTAGTTGCGGTGTTCGAAACAGTCACCATGCCCACTGACTCCGAGGCCGGAGACACGGTCCCAATACGCTTTGGCTTTGAAATCGAGAGCACTGTAGTGAGTGCTAAACTGCGAGGAGATGAGATTTCCGTCGCAGCTCAACCAGCCTCGATAGGATTCAGTATTTCGAGACAAATCCTCTCTGCGTTTGGATACCCAGTCGCGAACTCCTCTGGCGTACACGTAGACGGACTCGAGTTCTTCCTAGAGGCGACTCCGCTGATGGAGCACACCATGTTCGGGACCATACGCTCTTCTGCTAGGATGGAGATACACCTGCCATCTTCAATCAGACTACTCACCTTCGAAACCAGGGAGGGATTGGGAGAACTGCTGGAGCAGGATGGCAGACAAGTGGTGGTTTACAGAACACCAGTATGTCCGGATGCGACAACATGGGCCGAATGTAGCGTGAACAAAGACGTCGTTTCGTACTCTGTTGAAGTAAGTTGGATGTTCGTCATTGGGGAACTGGCCCCTTACATTTTCATTCTGCTTTTCGGTATTGGACTAGTGATTAGCAGACGTAGGAGACTGAAAAGGGAGCGCGAGGAAAAGAAGTTGGAGAAGTCATCGGCTGAGGAGCAGAAACAGACCGAGCTTGCTATGGAGTCCGAGTTCGGCAAACTCGAAGATGGAACCACCGTTGTCGACGAATCATTCTTCGAAGATTAGCCATTAAAATGCTGATTGATTCGCTCAGCCATCGACTTTCCTATACCAGGGACCTCACATAGTTCTCTGATGCTAGCATGCTCGATTCCGCGCCTACCTCCAAAGTGTCTCAGTAGGGCCTGAATCTTCTTGGCCCCGATTCCTTCTATCTCTTCGAGAGGATCGCTCAATGCACCCTTCCCTCTCCTTTTACGATGGAATGTGTTTACGAAACGGTGGGCCTCGTCTCGCGCGAAGACGAGGACACGCCCATGGCGATCTAGAACGATATCATCACTATCCATTCTGTGAATGGTTTCTTCACGCTTTGAGAGGGACGCCAAAGGAAGGCAGTCGATTAAACCATGATTGAGCAATAGTTTGTGAATTTCATTAAAGTGAACCACTCCACCATCGATGAGCAGAAGGTCAGGCCATTTCTCTTGTCGCTTGAGCCATCTTTCAACTACGTGAGACAGCATTCGAACATCATCCATGTCCGCATCCTTCACCACATAGGTTCGATACTCCTTTTTGTCCGGCCGACCATTGCGAAGGCAGATACTTGCACCTACACGCTCCTCTCCTTGCAACTGGGCCATATCGAAGCAGACAATATTGTCCAATTTGTCCATACCTAGCAATCTCGCTCCATCGATTGCTGCTCTCTGTTCCAAATTACCACTCTGCCTGAGTTGATTACGCATCAATTGCGCTTCAGCATTGGCATCTGCCATTCGACGTAATTTCGTCAATTCACCTCTTTGCGGATTCCTCACCTCAACTCTAGCTCCTCTGCGTTCAGTTAACCACTCCTCCATCCATTCACCAATTGGGGATGGGACAAGAATTGTCTTCGGTGGTTTACGTTGGGAATAGTGCTCAGAGAGGACACGACACACGGATTCTGTGATATCTCCGCGATGTATCAGAGGATACTGCGTTTGACCGACAACCATGCCTTCCTCTGTAGATAGAAGAACGATGGCCCCCAAATCACCCTGATTGGCGAATCCTACCGCATCACATTCCTGATAAAATCTTGAGTGAATGACCTGCTGGGCGAGTGTCTGCTGCACTGCTGCAATCAGATCACGACTCCTAGATGCCGCTTCATATTGCAGACTCTTGCTGTATTCATCCATTTCATGTTGAAGATTCTCAATCAACAATAAAGCATCACCATCGAGAATACTCTCTACAGCCTTGACACGTTCCGCATAGTCATCTGTGTCTGATGACTCGACATAACCGAAGGGAAGATTATCGCGATAATCACGAATTCCAAAAAAACGTCTGATTAACTTGATTACCTCTTTTGCTGCTTTGGCATCCGAAAAGGGCCCCCATAGCTTTGCATCCTTAGGGGGGTTTCTGGTGTAGATAATTCTCGGATAATCATCTGAACTCAAGGCGATGAATGGATACGATTTGTCGTCTTTCAGCATCGAGTTGTAACGAGGTTTGTGCTCCCTGATGAGTTGCCGCTCGAGAATCAGAGCATCACTGGGATTCTTGGTTACGATGAAGTCGATTCGATTGGAATCTCTGACCAGTAGAGGAATCATTTCGCGGTCAGGGTTGACGGCGAAGTAGGACCTGACTCGCGAGCGCAGATCAGTCGCCTTACCAACATACATGACCCTATCATCAGAACGTCGAAACAGATAGACTCCGGGCTTATGAGGCATCTCAAGACTGTCCTGTTTGAGTGCCATTCGGTTGATGCGCCGCAGGTGAACGCCCATGAACCCGTGCCTTTGCTCACATATCGTGATTCCAGAGGCTCAGCGCCGCATCCTCGCTCGGCTTGCCCAGTTCGGAGATGAGATGCAAGAGGCTTGGGACGTACCTCGGGAACTCTCTCTTCCTGGACTCGCCGAATCCCTAGGAGTGGTCAGATCAGCCCTACATATCCCTCTTTCATCCATGGAGGAAGAGGGCCTGATTACCACCCGCACAGCACACGTCATCGGAGGAGGATCTCGTCGTCGTACGGTCGTCCACATCACTGAAACGGGGAGGCAGGCGCTTTCGGATAACGTTCCGAAGTCTGCCACCAGAAGAGGCAGGAGCCACGGACCGCTACCAGACAAATCAGTCCTGCACGGCAGAGATGAGGCATCAGAAGATCTTGCGGCAATGCTGACTGGAGGGACAAGCGTACTACTCAGTGGACTCCCCGGTGTTGGTAAGTCTAGTCTGGCTAGAGAAGTGACTGAACACATCATCAACAGTGGTTGGACAGTTCGCTGGGCCTCTTGCTCAATCGACACGGACGCTTCAGCAATAGGTGAGATGTGGCTGGGAGAATCTCTGTCAAACGCTTCAGCAATCGCTGCCTCTGCTGCTAACCAGAGAACTCTGTTGGTGATTGACGAGGCCCAAGAATTGCATCCGCGCCACTCGGTGGGCGTTGCCCAACTGATTGAACACGTTATTTCCAGAGATTCAACTATCCTCGTGGTGGTGAGATCACCTAGTCCATTTGGAGTGCCTGAAGGACTGTCAGAGATAATATTAGACGGGCTGGAGCCCCAGCACGCTATCTCGATTCTACCCAGCGATTTGGATGAGAAAGAGGCCCTCACCGTTGCTGAGAAACTAGCAGGACACCCCTTAGCACTCCACCTTTGGTCTCCAGGTGAGACACTTCCTGAGAGGGTCGAGGCAGTGCAGGAATTCGTAGAGTCAACTGTGATGCGACGGTTGAGCGAGGGCGGCATGTCTACCCTCGATGAACTCTGCCTCTCGCCTACTCCACTAGAAATCGAGGAGTTGTTCGACGAGTCCGGCACTCTGGAACTAGATGAGGCTGCAATCCTGAGGTGGATGGGGACAATAACTGAGCCACACCATCTAATCCGCAATGTCAGGCGAGGTTCATGGCCACCAGATGAAGTCAAGTCGATGCACTCCAAGGCCGCGGGCCTGTGGGCAACTAGAGATGGAGCAAGGGCTCGCAGAATCCAGGGCCATCACATGATTAACGCAGGAGAGATGGACGCCGATTGGATGAGTGAGAACATTGGTGACATCGCTAATCAGGATAGCGCGGCCGCCGCTGTAGTACTGGAGCAGGCGGTCGAAATCAGTGATTCCGAGCCAGTGAGGGAGGCAGCCGCAGATCTGGCTTTAGACAGGGGTGAGGTTTCAATCGCTGAGAATCACATCTCAGAGTTGCGTCCAGGAGCTTCGAGTAAGATGCGTTCTGCGAGAGTAGCTCGTATGAGGGGCGACACAGAAACCGCATTGGAACTCGAATCTAGTGCTATGTCCGAGATGGCACCAGACGAGCGTGCAAAGGCAACCATATCGACACTTGTAAGACTCCACGATGATCGTCTGCCCGGCCGAGTTCCCGAATCACTATCTTCTGAACTCATCCTCCTAGCAGATTCCATCGACCTCTCTGGACTTCCTGAATCTCAAAGAGCAGCCGGCAATCTTTCAATTGAACTAGTCAGACATAGTATTGCTTTGGATTCAGGCGACTTAGCAGAAGCTGCTAGGGCCCGAACTCTGATCGAATCCAGCATCGGTGAAGACGACAACGCCATTGCACTGCTGGACCTCAGGTCAAGCCTCTCATCTCTGACCGAGGGAAGCACATCTCCCGAGGCAATCAATGCTGCTCGCAAGGCCATAGAATCATGTGAGGGAATTTACAGAATCAGGCTTATTCATGTCACACTTGAGTCCATGGATAAATATCCCGACTGGCTGGTAGAGGCCCATTCATCCATCATCGAGTTTAGACTGCGTGATGACCTACCCATGCAGCGCAGGCTTTGTGCTCAGAGATGGTACTGGAGAGGAGTATTGGAACCCAGCAACCGTCTGTCACATTGGAATGAGGCTGTGAGTAGATTCAGGATGGCCGAGTGCAGTTCGGCAGCCAATCAACTGATTTCGAAGATTGCGAGAGAGATCTAGATCTCGGCCCCGATGAGTGTTCTGGTCTCGATGATACCGGGAACCTCTCTGATTCCCTTCACGATGCAGCGAGTCAACTCAGTCTCATCGTCTGCTTCGACCTTAACAAATAGGTCATGTGGGCCGAATACAATCCACTGTCCGACAACCCCCTCAATTGCACTGACAGCTTCTCTGACAGTCACTTCGCAACCGGTTTCTGTAGTAATTAGAACGAATCCGACAGCCATTTTCAGACCTCCACTGCAATCAGAGTCTCAGTCTTGATTATCCCAGGCAAGGACCTCATCTGGCCGATGAGCGTCTTTGCCATCTCTTGCTCATCATCGAAGTCGATTCTAGCGATGATGTCATACTCTCCGTAAGCAACGTGAGTCTCCGAAATGCTATCGATGTCCAATAGCGAGAGATAGACTTCGCGCTCGCAGCCAGGCTCTGCTCTGATGAGTACGAATGCTGTGCTCATTGAATCTCCGGAGCGACCCGCTCGGTTGGTGTTTATGACCTCTGCTGTACGATATTCCTCTACCGCTCATCGGCCCGCAAGGGATAACAGTTAGAGAGCGAGCCCGAAGGCATGCATGGACGACAGGACGGCCGTATGGCCGTCATCGCCATAGTCGCCCTCTTGCTTGCTTCCTATGCACCTCTGGCCGTTGGAGCAGCGAGCCTAGGAGCTCGCTCCACTACCGTCTGGTCGGGTACAGTGAATCTGCAGAACGGATACACAGTGGAGAGCGGCGAAGTCCTAGTAGTCCAGTCCGGCACAACCATCCAACTGGGGGATGACGAGAGGATTCTAGTAGCTGGTAGAATAACCGTCCAAGGGACCTCGGCGGACCCTGTTCTATTGGAATCCATCATTGGAAATCACGATGGTATCGTGTTTAACTCAAGCAGCAGCGGTCTAGGCTCAAAGATAGAGAATCTCACCATTACCGACGCCGAGTGGGGAGTGACCATTTACGACAGCGACCCAACTCTAAACGACCTCAAGGTCATCAATGCTGACAGGGTTGCTGTCGATTTGTTCGATGGGGCTTCACCGCGGATCAAAGACCTAGTGATTGATGGAGGAGGGCAGGATTTGCATGGAATCTCAACCTCTTGGAGATACGGAATAGGACTCTCTGTCGGGGCTTACTCTGCCCCCATAGTGGACGGAGTCACCGCGGACGGCTTGATTACTAGGGGAGTGAACTATTGGGGTAACTCTGGAGGCCTGATTTCGAATCTGGAAATCTCCAACATTACCGGATCCACGCTTGCCATCGCTGCTGGAATCTGGGTCGAGGATTCCATTCCTCTGATTTCTGATTCGACTGTGACTCGTTGCGACAACGGCATCTATGTCCGCCACATCACATCGGGTTGGACGACACGACCCAATTTCGTAGGCCTCACAGTCGAGGACAGCCAATACCGTGGAGTGATGGTAGAGCAGTACAATCACAGCCAGTTCTCCAATGTACCTCACAATGCTATCTTCACAGATCTAGAGTTGAGAGGCACTGGAGGCCCTGGAGCAAAGACTCCCGGCCTTGGGTACGCGGCTTTTGAAATCAACACGAGCGGAGTAAGAGTCACCAATGCGCTCATCGAGGACAATGCCGCAGTCGGCTTCAAGGCCTACATGATTGGACCCTCTACCATCCTCAATGGCATCGAACTTCACCGCAATGGAAGAGCGAGTCCGACAGCACCTCTGAATGATAGAGCAGGCATGTTCATGCGCAGTGCAAATTGGGCTCCTACGATTAACGACCTCGTGGTCAGCAACTCTACTGGCCCAGGAGTTCTTTTGTGGAAGGGCGGAGCTCAGGGAGCCGACTGGGTGGTTTCTGACAATGGTGCAACAGGTGTTGACATTCGTGAGTTCCACCCAGAACTCTCGGGTCTTTTGAGCATCGGCAACGCTGGGCACGGAGTGTCAGTCAGAGATTCTAGCAATGTCGAACTAGCGTACGTCTCTACCTATCAGAACGGACTTGGAGCCACTTTGCCCGAACTCGGCGCTGGAATCTACTTCGACGAGTCGAATGACGTGATGAGCGGAGGCAAGAACGTCACCTGCTTCGAGTGCACATCAATTCAGGACCAGTACGGCATAGTTGTCCGCGACAGCATCGATTTGCAACTTCTGGCTACTGAGATTAGAGACCCGGTAAACGGACCTGCTCTCGATATCGATAACACAGGAATGGACCACCATGGAACAGTGATAATCGATGACCTTAGAGTTTCAAGTAACTCAAGCGTCCATGCCATCGAGCTCGACGAGGTTGATGGATTCGTCAGAGGCCTTGACCTCAGTGGTGATAACGGGGGCATGCTCTGGGATGCAGAAGGTCAGTCCGCCTCCTATCTCGAGAATAGTTTCATCGTCGGCAACTCCGCTTCATGCCTTGACCTAGTTGACCACTCAGAGTTGTTTTCGGACAACGTTGCGCTTGACTGCGACCCTAGTTCACCGGCATCTATGTCTGACAGCTTCGCCAACTTTACTGATTCATGGTTCCTATCCGGCTCATCTGACACCTTCGATATGCTAGGCAACAGCCACCTTAGGTGGATCTCATCCTCCGATTTTGGAACGCCCACTTTCACGGGCTCCGACAACATCGCCGATGTGATGTGGTTGGTCGAGGTGCATGCTGTCAATCAATATCTCCTACACATCCCGCACGCCGAGGTCAACATGTCATTCGATCTGTATGAGTCAGAGCATACCGCTACCCTGCCATACTCAGGGATTGAGACATACGGCCCATTCATCGGAGAACGCTGGACTCCTATGCAGGGATGGTCAGACACCAATATGGTGTACACCGGGTGCGATTACGATGGAGTGCACAACGACTCTGCATCCGCCGAGCTCAGCTCAGACCTTTCGGTCTACTGCCGCCTCGAGTTGCAGAATCAGCCCCCATTCATCCTCTGGGACTCGCCATCCGATGAGGGGGTGTTCGCAAGCGGAAGCGCAGTCTCATTCAACGCCTCTCGTTCATGGGATCTCGATCTTGATACTTTGACCTACTCGTGGACTAGCAGCATCGATGGCGACCTATCCAGTTCATGTGGGCCGCTCAGTGGCAACGGCTCAGTTTTCGAAGCTAACTCCGGACCCTCGACGTGCCTGTCTGACGGAACGCACCAAATCACACTCGAGGTGTGTGATACCGACAGCCATTGCGTGCAGTAGGCCAGAGAGGTCGAACTGGTCAACCTCCCTCCCGTGCTCTCGGTCGGCACGACACCGGGAATCTCCTCATGGGGGACTCTCTACCTAGGAATCACTGCTAACGTCACAATGCACCTAGCAAGTACCTATGACCCCGAAGGAGATGAACTATCCTGCTGGGTTGAGACATCGTACGGAGGAGGCTCTGGACAACCTCCCGCTGGAGACCCGGAGTGCCCTGACACCATCATCACCTCGTTCCCAGGAGCTCCTGATCAGTTTTCAGTCACTGTCTATGCCTCTGATGGCGTCAACGCACCGGTCTCATGGACCTTCAATGTCGACCTGTTCAATGAGATACCTGAGGCCAGCATGGAGATCATCCGAACAGGACAGATGTCTTCAGACATCGTTCGTCTGGACGGTTCCAACACCTTCGACCCAGAGGGGGACGCTGTCAGATTTGAATTCTGGAGCGATAGGGACGGACTGCTGGCTTCAGGAGCCACCCCCGAATCTGAGTTAATCTGGGAGGGCACGCTATCGAAGGGAAACCATCTGATCACGATGCACGCGAGCGATGATCTCGCGAATCACGCCGGAATGTGGAGCACGGTCAGCGAGGAGTTGACGGTGACCAACTCTCCACCCGTGGCAATCATTGCGAGCCCCTCAGATGGGATTCTGACCGATTCAGGAGAACTAATGCTGTTCGATGCTACGGGTTCGGGTGACTGGGACGCTGCCTGCATCGATCTCCCCGATAATGGCAGCGGTTTGGTCTGTAATCCTAACACCGATCAGAGCACTGACCTAGTCAGCGTGCTGTGGGAGAGCGACAAGCTCAGTGAGCCCATGGGAAGTGGATGGACTCTGGAGACCAGACTGCCCGAGGGCGTCCACCAAGTTACTCTTACAGTAGAGGATGGCTCCGGTTTGATTGATTCCTACCAAATCATGGTGAGAGTGGATGAGGCTGCTCCTGTCCTCGTACTCGACTCTCCTATGCCAGATATCGAGGTCTACTCGAACCTACCAGTACTCTTCGACTTCAGACGTTCGTTCGATCCCGATGGCGACGACTTCACGGTCAGTGTTTTCTCAGACATAATGTCAGAACCAATTCTTGAAGACAAGGCCACTGAATATTGGTACAACGACTATCTTCCCGCAGGTGTGCACACACTGCGATTCGAGTTAACCGACTCCACCGGTTTGCAACGAGTCCATTCGCAGATTCTGACCGTCCTAGAGACCGGGCCGATAGCGGGCATTGCCGGACTTACAGAGGGACAGTACATCCCGCCTGGAGAACCGGTCGTGCTGGACGCTTCAGACTCGTATGATTACGATGAAGACATAGTTCTCTACCAATGGAGCCTCTCTGATGGCACCCTTCTCAGTGACAAGCAGGTATACTCGACTATATTCCCACCTGGCCCAGTCCGAGTCGACCTTTTGGTGAAGGACTCTAGAGGCGCATCATCGTCAATGTCAATCAATCTGACAATCGGCTCTAGCTCACCCCAGCTGTACGAGCTAGAGGTCAACCCATTGGAATTCAATACAGACGATCCCACTCCGGTGCTAATTACAGTAAGACTAGTCGACCCCGACGGGACCACCTCTTCGGTAAGGGGTGAGTTACGATCATCCGGAGTATCCCAGGCTCTTGAGTTCCGAGACGATGGGACTGAGGGCGACCAGTTCGCGAATGATGGAATCTGGACCTACCTGTCAATCTGGACACTTTCGGGCTCAAATGCGAGAGTAGAGGTCTGGGCTCTAGATGGAGACACTGTAAGCCCAGGTCTAGTGGAAATAGTCCAGATTGAAACTCCTGAGGACACGAACATGCTCGACTGGCTACTCGGTAGCGGCCTGCCGTTCCTCATTGTGGTACTGACTATTTCGATAATGGCAGGAATAGCATATGTCGGGACAAGAAGGAGACAGATAGCGAAGGATCTCGATATGATTGAGTCCTGGTCTGGATTCGATCCCCGCGAGTTGGACGAGGAGTTCGACGACCAGAATTTGCCATGATGCAAGCATGACTCATGAACACAAGCCACTTATCATCCAGATGACGATGATATTGGCTCCATGGACCGAAACCTGGACCTACACATCGCCGCCCTGATTTTCATGAGCGGCACGCAAGCCCTCGTCTCCGGTTTCGACGAAGAAGGAGACGTTGCAACGACGAGCGCCCTGACCCTAGAGGAGGAGGATTCTGAAGACCCGATCCCAGCCCCGAGGTTGCTCAATCAGCCCCTTACATTACTCATTGAACAGTCTTAGTGTCAAATCAATGAACCAACCGCTTGATATCCGTCAGGCTGTTGGGGATTAACATGAACACAAGCCCAAAGGCTGTGATACTAGCGCTGATGATGATGCTAAGTTCAGGTTGCCTAGGCGCAGTGGATGACATGGTCAACATAGAGGATGATGTCGTTGACTCAGTCCTAGACTGGCTCGACAGCGAGTATCCTCACCTTGATTTACCAGACCGCGAGAGAACTTCTCCAGTACTCGAGACGTACGATCAATGCGATTTACTCTTAGATGACTTGAAGCAATCAATCTACAACGAGATGCTGGTCTCTCTCGACCAACAGTCGTACTGGCACTGGTCTGGCCCGGTCTGGCGCGGAGGAGGAGTCTTGATCGAGGACGATGTCATGATGATGGATGGGGCTCCCGAGGGTGCAAGCGACGAATCCGGGGCCAATGCAGGAGCGGCTGCAGACAGCGATTCGAGCCGCGAAGGCGAATTCTCCGGAACCAACAACCAGGAGGAGGGCGTAGACGAAGCTGACTTTCTGAAGACCGATGGATATCACATCTACATGCTTAATGGAAATCTTCTGGTAATCATGGGGGTGCCTGAGTTCGGCGAACTTACTCTTGAGTCAAACATCAGCATCCAGGGCTACCCGATGCAGATGATGTTGGAGGACGACAGACTGGTTGTAGCATCTTCAGTCTACTACTGGAGCCTGCCTCATGACGACCCACTCAGGGAACTCATGTCCGAAGAGATAACCGTCAGTTATCCGGGGCAGGAAGAGTATTCCTACACCTACACTCGAGTTCAGAATCTAGTCAAGTACACTGTGGTTGACATCACAGACAGATCAGCTCCTGAAGTCGAGCGCGAACTCTACATCGAAGGCAATTACCACACCGCTAGACTAGTAGACGGCACAATGCGATCGGTCACTCATTTGTGGACTCACATAGATGGACTCAGAACTTGGGTCTACCTTCCGGATGCCTACTGGGATGCAGATACCGATGAGGAGAGGATGGACATCTGGAATCAGAGTATGGAAGAAACCATCGCCGCAAACCAGGCGATTATCGATGATCTAACTCTGGATGACTTCACACCTCACTTGTATGAGGTCGGAGAAGATGGCCTGTTCCAGCACCCAATCTCCTCCAGTGACTGTAGTGAGTACTCGGCCAGCGCCGACAGCGCCGGCCGTGGATTCAGCACAATCATGACAATCGAACTTCTTGGAGAAGAATCCCAGATGCAACTCGACCACATTACTTCCTCGTGGGCCCACGTGTACGCCTCACAAGATGTGATGGTGCTTGCAGAACCAGCCAACGACTGGTGGTGGTTCTGGAGGAACTTCGGCTGGGATGACGCCACAAACATACACGTCTTCGATATCAGCGACCCCTCTGAGACGACATACATCGCCTCAGGACGTGTTGACGGGACCGTTCAGGACCAGTTCTCCATCTCCGAGCACAATGGAGTGATTCGAGTTGCCACCACCGAGGACGCTTGGGGCCGCTGGTGGCTGGAAGAGGCCGAAGAGTGGACTGGACCAACCAACAATGTGTTCACTCTAGCGGTTGCAGAGTGCATGATTCCCGAAGGCTGTGATGATGAATCACCCGAGATGGTGCAAATCGGCCATGTCGGAGATATTGCCCCCAATGAGCGCATCTGGAGCGCCCGCTTTGTCGGTGACAGGGCCTACCTAGTCACCTTCGAGAACATCGACCCTCTATGGGTAATCGACCTGACAGATCCTACCGACCCGATTATCCTAGGAGAGTTGGAAGTACCCGGCGTCTCTACCTACATTCACCCGGTTGACTCTGAGACTCTGCTTACCATAGGGATAGGTCCTGGACCAGATGGACTGGGCCTAGACTGGTCCGTAACGCAAGTCTCTCTTTTCGATGTCAGCGATCCTACCAACCCGACGCTAGCAGACTCTCTGCAACTGTCTCCTGCCTACGAGAATGAGGACTGCGATGGGTGGAACTGTGGGTGGTCATGGTCGTACTCAGAGGCTACATACGAGCACAAGGCCTTCACCTACTGGGCTCCAGAGCAGTTGCTAGCTGTCCCTCTATCTACCTACAGGTACACCTATGACGAGGTAGAGATAGATGGTAGGACATACACATACTCTGGCTATGAGTTCGTCTCGACACTCGAGTTGATTGATGTCGATGCAGAGAATGGCACGCTGTCCAACCACGGTATGGTCAACCACTCTGAGTTCTACAACGAGGACGGACTATCTGGATGGTGGAGTGGCTCTACCAGCATCCGCAGATCGATCTTCATGGGCGACTACATCTACGCCTTTTCAGCAGCCGGGGCTTCCGTACACAGGACAGATGACCTGACTTCCATGGTCGAGCTGGAGATACCCGGCTACGATGAGCCAGAGGTCTACTATTACGGGACCGAAGGTGAATCCGAGTCCGATGACTCCGCCGACCCAGATAAGGAAGAAGGAGAATCAGCAACGGTAGAGGGATAATCAGGCGAACTCCAACGCTCTCCCTACAGAGCCAGGAGAAGCCACCGGTATTCCTCTAAGGGACCCACCAGCCTCCCGCTTGTGGACTAATTTCCCATCAATGATAGTGTACATCGGCCATCCTGTGAGCTCCATTCCATCATATGGTGTCCATCCCACTCTGGTCCAAGTATCAGTATCGGTGATTGTCCGGCGAGTCTGCAGGTCTACGAGAGCCAAATCACCGTCGTACCCCTCAATCAGAGAACCCTTGTTCTGCATACCGTAAACCTTGGCAGGGCCTGCACACATCCAGCGAACCACGTCTGTTACGCTGCACTTCTTATTCATCGCGTGTGTCAGCATCAGAGGCAATGAGGTCTCCACGCCTGGCATTCCTGCAGGTGCCTTAGGGTAGCCGACCGACTTGGCTTCCAAGGTGTGTGGCGCATGGTCGGTCACTATACAATCGATGGTTCCATCCTTGAGGCGCTTCCAAAGCGTTTCCTTATCCTCAGTATAGCGAATCGGCGGGTTCATCAGGACCCGTACACCTCGTTCCTCAACATCATCTTGGTCGAATGTAAGGTGCTGAGTGCATACTTCAGTCGTGATGAGATCTCCCTTATTCTTGTGCAACCAGTTTGCCTCGACCCCACTCGTTAGGTGGACGATGTGGAGTCGATGATCGTGGTCATTCGCAAGAGCCGCCGCTCGTTTTGTCGCAAGGAAAGCACATTCCACATCTCGACATTCTGCGTGTGAGGTGATATCGGTGCGATTCCCGAATTCTGCGATGCGCTGCTGAAGTCGAGCCTCATCCTCAGCATGGGTAGCAATGATGCCTCCAGTATTCGCGAAAATGTCCTCCAGATGCTTTTGCTCGTGGACTAGCAGGTCACCTGTACTGCTTCCCATGAAAATCTTGATTCCGCAGACGCCATCCATTCCCTCCACTCTCTGCAAATCACTCACGTTGTCTTTGGTCGCGCCGACGAAGAATCCATGGTGAGTCACCGCCTTTTGGTCAGCTAGTGCAATTTTTGCCTCCAGAGTGGCGTGATTAGTAGCATTGGGGATGTTGTTGGGCATATCTAGGAATGCGGTGACTCCCCCTGCAGCAGCAGCTCTACTCCCGCTCTCCAGATCCTCTTTCTCAGGCTGTCCGGGTTCTCGAAAGTGGACATGAGGATCGATGGCACCAGGCAGCAGATGCAAACCCTCACCGTCGATGACCAACTCGTCATCACGAGGGACTAACCCTCCTCCAGGAGCCACTGAGGCAATCTTGCCTGCAATGACTCTGAGGTCTCCGTCGACGATGTTGTCGGCAACAACCATCGCCGAGTTACGAATCAACAGATTGCCATCCACGCGTTCGCCCGGATAACCTACGGAACGAGAAGTCCCATGACTGTTCTTGCTCGGCATCCTGCTAGGCTGCTAAGGTGCTGTTCATATATCCCACCGTAGACGTGGGCGCACAGCGGGTTGGAGTAGCCAGGTTATCTCGTCGGGCTCATAACCCGGAGACCGGTGGTTCAAATCCACCACCCGCTACCAAACTGAAAGTGAAAATCGATGTACTGCGGACAATAATACATCTCAAGCACTTTCAACCTTGGAACAGGGCCAATCGTTTGTTCATATACCTTCGAAGACCAGATAGGGGCAACAGGTGAACGAGATGACAGAGAAGACAGCCAGTGAAAATATCGAAGACGAGGAGATTGTGATTGACGTGGATGAGCCCGAACTAACTGTGGAAGATTTACCCGGAGTAGGGCCGGCAACAGCGGAGAAACTGCGCGAAGCAGGTTTTGAGGAGTTGCTTGCGATAGCAGTGATGAGCCCCTCTGAGTTAGCAGAACAGGCCGAACTGGGAGAGGCAGTTTCTGCCAAGATTATCGCAGGTGCGAAGAAGATGGCAAACATTGGCGGTTTCGTCAGTGGATCAGCCCTGCTCGACCGCCGTAAAACGGTGCAGAAACTCACATCCGGCTCATCTTCTCTCGATGAACTACTTGGTGGTGGATTTGAGACCCAAGCCATAGTCGAAGTGTTCGGAGAGTTCGGTAGCGGTAAGACCCAGATTGGTCACCAACTCGCAGTCAACACAATCCTACCTCTCGATAAGGGTGGCTTCGATGGTGAGATATTCTACATCGATACAGAAGATACGTTCAGGCCGGAGAGAATCGCTCAGATGGCCGAGGCCGTAGGCATTGATCCTCAGGAAGCACTAGACAGAATCCATGTGGCGAGAGCGTACAACTCAGCTCATCAGATTCTCTTGGTCGACGAGATCAAGAGGATGTCCAAGAATATCGAGGTCAAGCTCATAATTGTCGACTCTCTAACGAGTCACTTTCGTGCAGAATACATTGGCCGAGGTATGCTTGCACCGCGCCAGCAGAAGCTGAATAAGCACATGAAAGAACTCAAGCAACTTTCTGATATAAACAACGCATTGGTCCTAGTGACGAATCAAGTCATGTCCAAGCCTGATGCCATGTGGGGAGATCCAACCAAGGCCATCGGCGGGCACATCGTTGCCCACGCCAGCACATTCCGCTTGTATCTGAGGAAGTCGAAGGGGGGCCGACGCATAGCCCGCCTAATCGACAGCCCCAACCTGCCTGACGGCGAAGCGGTCTTTACCGTGACAACCGAGGGTCTGCGAGACTAATTCTCGTAGACTCCTCGGGTCCGAACGCTACGCCGGTAACTCTGCTAGAGTCGCCTCTACAGAGTCCATTAGCGAAAGGAAGTGCCCTTCATCGAATCCTAGTTTGAGATCGGCTGATGAGAATAATTCTGGTAGGGTCCGTGTGTTCCCTAGCTTCATTGCATTGGCGTAGTCGTCTAGAGCCTTCTGTGGGTTATCCAGTTGAGTTTTCCATAGCTGCAGTGATCCCAGCTGTGCTATTCCGTACTCAATGTAATAGAACGGGACACCGTACAGATGCCCTTGTTGCTGCCAGGACACCTCTTTGAATTCTGAATGACCCATCCAATCCATTTCCGAACCGAATCTGCCCCTAATGGATAACCAAGCCTCTGACCTCTCTTCTCTTGTGTGTCCTGGGTTTTCGTATATCCAATGTTGGAATGAGTCTATCGTTGCTATCCATGGCAATAGGAAAACGACCCCCTCAAGATGAGTCCTCCTCGCCCTGTCCGCTTCTTCTTTGCCGTAGAACTTGTTCCACCATGGCTGCGTCAGCAGCTCCATCGACATCGAAGCAACCTCTGCGAATTCAATTGGGTAGTTTCGCTCATCAATCAGCTCTAGATGTCCGCAATACAGAGAGTGAAATGCGTGCCCTGCCTCGTGAATCATTGTCTCTAGGTCTCCTTGAAGTCCTGCAGCGTTCATGAAGATGAATGGAACCCTGCTCTTCTCTAGGTAGTACTGGTAACCACCTGGAGCCTTGCCCTTCCTAGTGTCAAGATCTAGAGTATCCATTTCTACTAGTTTGTCGAACTTACTTCCTAAATCACCTGAAATTTCATGAAACATTTCAGAGAGCTTTTCCACCATCTCATCTACGGTCTTGAATGGCCTCAATGGCTCTCTTCCGTGAATGTCCGGACCTGCTCCTGTCTTCTCATTGACATCCCAGGGGCTCAGATTGCTCAATCCCAATGCTTCTTTCCTCTCCCGATTAATTTCTCTAAGAAGAGGCATGCAGACCGACTCTACTGAATCGTGAAATTCCAAGCAGTCATCGATTGAGTAGTCAAAGCGATGCATAGCCTTGAACATGTATTGAGTGTAACTTTCGAATCCAGCATTAAGTGCAATCTGATGTCTCAATGTTACCAATTCGTCGAATATTTCAGACATCCTCTCGTGGTCCTGCATCCTCCTTTCGGACATCGCAGTCCATGCCGCTTGACGCACCGACCTCTCGTTTGACTCCAAGTAAACGCTCATCTGAGGAAAGGTTCTCTCGTCGCCGTCGAACTCTACCGTCATTCCGCCTGTAATCCCCTGCGCTTCAGTGACAAGCTCGGTCTGTTTGACGTTCAGGGGTATGTTCTCCTTACGGAAGATCTCGATGTCAGTTCTCATCCCTCTAAGCATCAGGACATATCTATCCGGAAGATCTCCCACTGCAGAATGCTCTACAATTCTCCTATTGAGTGCATCAGAGAACTCAGAGAGTTTCGGTCTTACATTGCTTACGAAGTCTAAGAATAAACCACGTTTCTCTTCACTCTCTGTGTCGCAAGTCATCCCGATATACAACAGTGCACCTGCCTCCGAGATATGCTCAGCAAGCGTTGAAGCATCCTTGATTAGAGTCTCCAGACAGACTGAACAGGTCAACTTACGTTCCAACAGATTCTTCGTAAAAGGCTCGATATTCTCCCACTTCGTGGCATCGAAATCGCCACTGATGAATGAATTCAATCTACAACCTCGTCCGGGAAGATTTCGGTCCGTTCGGAAGTGGCCCCTCTTCACGAGTCCACTTGGCACACTTCCATACCTCTGCGGTTTCGTTCACCTTTCTTCTCACATCTTCCAAATCGGGATGCTCAGGATTGTTCCTCTCAATCCAACAGGCAGTACAGTACCTCTTTCTCTCAAAGTCCACGAAGTTTCCTGGAGTACAGTCTACCTTGCAGGTAACACAATGCCTGAAGCCGTGAAACTTCGCCATGATTCTCAGTACCCGCTCAAGTAGCTCGCCTATGAGTTTGACTCCCGCTTCTTACATGTCAGCGAGTGCTGAATGAGTTAGGAAAACATTCTCTCTAGATGAAGCCTCTATACTCTCTCCTGTTTCCAACGCACCGAGCCTAATCAGCCCCTCATCGCTAGGAATCGGACGCTTGGCAAGCAGATTCGCTCCAAGATGCTCAATCAACCTAGTTGCAAATAAGTCATTGTCTGAATATGCTGACGTATGAATCTCAGTTTCTCCGAAGTCCTCTCCGAGGTCATAGTCAGGAATGTAAACAATCCAAGCAGATTCGTCCCCTTTGCTGACTCCTGCTCTCTCAAACGCAATACTGAGTTGCCTAGTGCCGGATATTAACCTGAGAAACTCTGCGTCAGGAGATCTGGCAACCATCCTGCCCGATTCCTCTCTCCTCCTTAGAGCGGACCATACAGTCCAGAGTCGTACCTCACTACAGGCCGCGTGATATGAGAGAAGCAACCATCTATCACTCGGCCTCCATTCATTGAAAACAGAAACAATTGAACTTGGATTATCGATTGATTCTGAGAATTCAATCCCCCAAGCTGGGAACCAAGGCATTGGGCTCGGCTTGTCCATGGATGCCGATGGCCCCGAGTAGAAGAATTGTATCTATCGCGAACGGCGTCTAACTGCGCGAGAAGCCGTATTGACGATACCATCTACTAGTCGGGGACTCCAGCCCCGTAAGTCAGACAGTTTTTGCATATCCCGCTCAGTCAATTCAGCCAGATCGGCCGCGTTTGAGACACCAAGCAGGTCGACCATTTGTCTCGCTCTCGTCCGGCCAACTCCCTTCAGGGCAACTAGGCCAAGCAGATCTATCTTGCACCCGTATCTGACCCTTCGATGCATTTCGTCCACAGCCCCAACTAGAGTCCTGTGAGACTCTCTGTCCATACTGGCTAGGTCCTCATCCTCAACGAGGATTCTCCTGGTTGCATACAACAGCCACTCTGCTACCTCGACTCGACCCCTGAGATCACCCGGCTGCACTCCCCATTCGTCCTCTATCTGGTCTATCCTGAATTCGTCTGCCCACGACTGTAGTACCAAGGCCCCTTTCATCCTCCTCTCCTCATCGAGGTCTACGGCTTGAGACAGGAACTCTCTCTCATGGCCGTGAATTGCAGCCTGAATCGCGTCATAATCGCCTTTTCTTGGCCACAGTGGCAGGAAATCAGGAGTGCATGAAACGAGATGTAGCAGACTAAGAGGTGAGACTTGACGATACTGGTCCTCTCCAGTTAGGATTGCCATGGCGCGCCCCATGCCGTCTCTCAGCATACGCCCGGATATGGGATTCAGATACAACTGAGATACTCTCTCGCCCAATGGAGTTGCTCGATATGTCATTGATGCAGACTCAGGGGGGTCCTGTTCGTATGATTCGTGCAAACTAGCCTTACGGAAACCGAAGATTGGGGGACCGCGTCTTGGCTTATCATGAGTCCCTTCGGCATCTCCATGAATGTCGATTCCCAATACTTCGGATGCCGAGTCAACCCAAGATGGCAACTCATCCTCCCATTCCTCATCCTGCTCAATAGGAGTCTCCTCAAGCATCCTCTGCTTCACCTCCTCGGACTCTCCAGTTCGGTCAATCATCCCGTTAGTTGCCAACCAACTAATCACATCATCAATACGGGATGCAAGATCCTCAGAGTCGAGATGAGTAGCTAGGAATGTCTTGGAGAAGAATCGGCTCAGTGAGTCCCTGTCCGATATCCCTCCGGTAGCCAACATCGAGAGGACATGAGTCAGAAGAGCAGGGTCCTCTTCCGCCCTCATCGCGTTCGGATTGGCGAGTTTCGAAGTCACCTCCTCGGGGTCACCATGGAGATAGAGGGAGGCCAACTTGTCTTCTTCCTCCCTTCCCTTGGCAAGCAGCCACGACTCGCCCACATCATCGTATTTTGGCCTGCCAGCACGCCCCATCATCTGCATGACTTCCATGACTGGTAGAGGCATAGACATGCCAGCAGCAGCACTCCATCTTCTGTAATCTCTGACTACTACTGTTCTAGCTGGGAGATTGACACCCTGTGCTAGAGTCGGCGTTGCAACTATGCATTCTAAGGCACCTTCTCTGAAAGCATCCTCAATTATGCCTCTCTGTCTGCCAGTAAGTCCTGCATGGTGGAATGCGACGCCCCCTCGCAGAGCGCTTGACAAGGTCTTACCCAAATTCGAACCCCCGGACTGATAGACACTATTAGCAACCTCTTCCCATCTATCTGCGATCTCGGGATCTAAACCATGAACATCGTCGACGAGTAGACTCCTGCAGTGTTTGGATAACTCTCTTGCCTCTTTCTGCGCAGATGAGCCCGAGGAGCCAA